>Ga0209746_1000231_pt1 | contig 30573 bp, 24 predicted proteins | sample BarGraNGADG00211_3_FD_184496 | JGI IMG/M metagenome (GOLD analysis project Ga0209746, IMG submission 184496) | Arctic peat soil microbial communities from Barrow, Alaska - Barrow Graham LP Ref core NGADG0011-211 (SPAdes) (version 2) | ecosystem: Environmental > Terrestrial > Soil > Wetlands >... | reverse complement strand
GCGAATCAAACCAACGGATGATTTTGAACAACATTGACGAAATTGTCTATTCGGTCGAACAAATCACCACCAATTCGCCGGAGGGCATTCCCCGCTTTGTCAGTGATCGTACGGAGCATATCCTCGGTTTTCAGCAGCACGAATTCCTGGAAAACCCCGGCCTATGGTTCAGTTTGATTCACCCGGACGATATCCCGATGGTACAAGCGCAGACCGCCACGATTTCTGCCTCCAGGCAGACCGGCAAACGCGAATACCGGATGCGCCACAAGATCACGGGGGAATACCGCTGGATGGAAGACCTGGTCGTGCCGCGCCTGGACGAGGACGGCAACTTGATCGGCACCTTTGGCGTCGCCCGCGACATCACCGAGCGCAAGCGGACGGAAGCCGAGCGCCAGGCCCTGCTGGAGATCATGCAAGGGTTGGTTGCGACGAAAAACCTGCAAGGGTTTCTCCAATTGATCCATCATTCGATCGCCAAAGTGATCTACGCCGAGAATTTCTTCGTCGTTTTCCATAATAAGAGCAGAGGCTTGTTCGAAGAGGTTTATGCGGTGGACCAGTACGATGCGGCCATGCCGCCCTCCAAACTTGGAAAGAGCATCACCTCGTATGTCTTCCGCACTGGTGAGCCTCTCTTGCTGACCCAGGCGAGGTTCGAGGAACTGGCCGCGCGGGGTGAAGTGGAACTCGTCGGCACCAACTCCCCTTCCTGGCTGGGAGCACCGCTCAAAACGCCCAGTGAAACCATTGGCGTGATCGTTGTTCAGAATTATGAGGATGCGGATTGTTACTCGGAGCGCGACCGGGAATTCCTCGCATCAGTCGGTGTGCAAGTATCCCTGGCGATCGAGCGCAAGCAGGCGGAAGAGGAGATCCGCAGCCGCCTGGCCGAACTTGAATCACTGTCACAGGTGAGCGACTCCTTGACGAGTGCCATTGACCTGCAACCTCTTCTTGAGAATATCCTGGCGGGCGCAAGAAATGCGATCCCCGCAGCCGAAAAAGGGACTATTCTCCTGACGGAACCGGACGGTGGACTCCGCCTGCAGGCCGTGTCTGGTTATACTGATCCCCGTTTACTGGGCTTGGTTCTCCCTAATCAAAAAGGATATGCTGCTCGCGTTGCCCGCGAGCGGATACCCATCAAAATTGATGACGCCCAAACCGGGTATGAAGTCCCCTTTAACGACAAGATTGAAGAGATTGAGGCAGTGCAGAGTGGAATCGCAGCTCCCTTGATCGTCAAAGGGAAAGTGATTGGCGTCATTTCCCTTGACAACGCTTCACGAAAAGCCGCATTTACTGAATCCGAATTGCGTCTGCTGGTTACTTTTGCATCCTCGGCTGCTGTAGCCATTGAAAATGCGCGTCTTTTTTCAGAGACCCAGCAGCGTTTGAATCGTCTCTCTGCCCTGCATTCGATTGATGCCGCCATCGGCGCCAGCGTGGATACGAAAGTCACCCTGAACATTGTGCTGGAACACGTTATCACGGAATTAAAGGCGGATGCTGCAGCGGTGCTTTTGTTCAACCCGCTTACCATGATGCTCGAATACGCCGCCGGGAGTGGCTTCCGCCTCCATGTCATCGAGGGATTACGCCTGCGGCTGGGAGAAGGGTTGGCCGGACAGTCCGTGCTGCAGCGCCGCGCTATCCACATTGCCGACCTCCGGCAGGCTAGTGAGGTGGAGCAGCTGTTGGAGCCTCTCGTTTCTGGGTCCGCCTCGGCACCGTTGCAATATCTGGAGGGAGAAAATTTTGTTGCCTACCATGCCATCCCCTTGATTGCCAAGGGACAGGTGCAGGGTGTGCTCGAAATCTTCCGGCGCGCTCCCATGCCGGTGGACCAGGAATGGATTAACTTCTTTGAGATGCTGGCCGGGCAAACCGCGCTTGCCATTGATAATGGCCGTCTGTTTGAGAACCTGCAACATTCCAACCTTGAACTGACTCTGGCCTATGATGCCACCATTCAGGGTTGGTCCCAGGCCCTCGAGTTGCGCGATGAAGAGACCGAGGGCCATACCCGACGCGTCACCGAGTTGACCCTGCGCCTGATCCAGGCCATGGACCTCGAAGAAGTGGAAAAGGAACATGCCAGGCGTGGTGCCCTTTTACATGATATCGGCAAGATGGCCATTCCCGATAGTATCCTGCTTAAAGATGGTCCACTCAATGAACACGAGTGGGATGTGATGCGCCTGCACCCACAATATGCCTTTAATTTGCTGTCTCCGATAACCTATCTGGCTCCCGCGCTCCACATCCCCTATTGTCATCATGAAAAATGGGACGGCAGCGGCTACCCGCGTGGTTTGAAAGGCGAGGAGATCCCGGAGGTGGCACGTATCTTCGCCATCGTGGATGTGTATGACGCTCTGACCTCCAACCGTCCGTACCGCCTGGCATGGACGCGTGAGAAGGCGATGGAATATATCCGCGAGCAATCCGGAATGCATTTCGACCCAAAGGTTGTGAATGCCTTTATGGACTTGATGGCTGGCGAGAAATGAGGAGCAGAGGAGCAGAAAGCAGAAGGCAGCGATAAGACTGCCTCCTCGGTGAATTCTACATTCTTTCCACCATCAGCGCACCGGTAGCGTTTCCGTCTTCCAGTTGCATGTACACTGCTATGATGTTATCTTCCATCAATTCCTTCAACCGCCGCCGTTCCAGCCCCACCGGGTTGAGCGGATTAAAAACGACCGGCTTTCCTACCACCAGCTGGCCCGTCGAGTGAACCACCACCGGGTAGAACCCCAGGCGTTCGCCGGTCTCCGCGTAGTACATCTCTCCCAGCCGGGCAAAACTGTGCTGGAAAGGATGCATCTTAGTTACCGGGTCAGTTGGCAGGCGGTTATCCTCCGGGAAGACCAGTACGAACTTTCCTTCCCGCAGGACACCCATACTTATCTCCAGGGTCTCGCGCATCCGCTCGTAATCGCCGCGGTAGACCGGAATGCAACCGAGAGAATAAAAAAAACGGTACGCTGATCCTGCAGAGTGCCCGGGCCACCCACCGGCTCACCGGGGGTTTGAAATGCAATTGTCTTTCCACGAAATCAGCCTGCAGCCAGAGAGGTGCCAGGCCTTTATCCATCATGTCCGCGATCACCCAGGGATGGACCCGCATCGGAATCGAACAGGCTGTCGCAATCGGGCCGGTGGCATCCAGGTGGTTGGCAATGAAAACTGCTGGTCCGCGCCGGGGCAGGTTTTCCTCCCCGATCAGTTCCCCACGCCACAGGAATAAATCCAGCACTCCCACGAGGAATTGATACAACCCATCTTTCATAGCTCATCTAAAGCATGTTCAATCGTGGCCGATATTGCAGCGCCTCCGCCAGGTGCGCCGGAACAATGTCCCCACTCCCGGCCAGATCCGCAATCGTGCGCGCCAGTTTCAGCACCCGATGATACGCCCGCGCCGATAGCTGCAACTGGTTCATGGCCGTTTTCATCAGGGTTTGACCGGTCTCGTCCAGCGCGCAGAACTTGCGTACATCCGCGATGCGCATGTCGGCATTGCTTATAGGGGCGGACGGCTGTCCGCCCGATTCATCCGTGCGAAACCGTGCTCGCTGTCGCTGACGGGCGACTTCGACCCGTTCCCGCACCGTGGCGGATGACTCTCCCAGCCGGTCACTGCTCAGCTTTTCGTACTCGACGCGCGGCACCTCCACGTGGATGTCAATCCGGTCCAGCAGCGGACCCGAAATGCGCTTCTGGTACTTGGTCACCACCATAGAGGAACAGGTGCAGGGCCTCACCGGGTCGCCGTAATAACCGCACGGACAGGGATTCATCGCGCCAACCAGTTGGAAACTGGCCGGGAAAGTCAGCGAGCCTTGCGCCCGGCTAATGGTCACCACCTTGTCCTCCAGCGGCTGGCGCAGCACTTCCAGCACGCGCATCCCGAATTCGGGCAGTTCGTCCAGAAATAGAACACCGTGATGGGCCAGCGAGATTTCCCCCGGATGTGGCCAGTTACCGCCGCCCACCAATCCAGCGTGACTGATGGTGTGGTGCGGGGCGCGGAACGGACGGTTGCGCAGCAGCGGCGTTTCGGGCGGGAGTTGGTCGGCCACCGAGTAGATGCGGGTCACGTCCAACGCCTCGTCAATGGACATCTTCGGCAGGATGCCTGGCAGAGCGCGTGCCAGCAGGGTCTTGCCCGACCCGGGCGGACCCATCATCAGCACGTTATGCCCTCCGGCGGCGGCCACTTCGAGGGCTCGCTTGACGTGTTCCTGACCCTTGACTTCGCCGAAATCGGTCGGCGGGAAAAGCGGGGCGTCTTCCACTTCGAGGCGGGTGTAGGCCGGGACGGGCTTGCGTCCCGTCAGGTGGTTGTAAAGCACACCCAGTGAAGAAACGGGGATGACTTCCAGATCGGGGATCAGGGCGGCTTCGGCGGCATCCGCCTCCGGTACCACAATTCGCTTGAATCCGGCCTGACGGGCGGTGGCGGCCATCGGCAGCACCCCGCGGGCGTGGCGGACGGTCCCATCCAGCGAGAGTTCCCCCACCACCATCGTCCCTTCGGCGGCTTCGGGCGGCAACATGCCGGCGAAAATAAGCACACCCAGGGCGATGGGCAGGTCGTAGGCCGGGCCTTCCTTGCGGACCGAGGCCGGGGCCAGGTTGACCACCAGCCGTTTGCGCGGAAAGGGCACCCCGGCGTTGCGAACTGCCGCCTGGACCCGTTCGCGGCTCTCCTGGATGGCCGCGTCCGGCAGGCCGACGATGGTCATGCCGGGGAAGCCGGAGGTGTAATCCACTTCCACTTCGACCACCACCCCGTCCAGGCCGACCATAGCACAGGAATAGACACGCGCGAGCATAAACAGAGTATAGATAAGAATGGGAGTAAAGTCAACTGACGAAAAACAGCCTATCTGCGTTACCTTCGCAGGATAGGCGGATGTGGAGCAAAATCTTTAAATGGAGCGTGGAAAACTCGGATGCGGCGGATTTGTGCAGATTTACTGCTTCTTGCATAAATACGGGAACTTTGATGATCAAAATATAGGGAATTACAGCAATTTGGTTCATATCTTTGCGAAGTACCCTGTAGTTGCGTTGTTGCTGTGTGATAGTAACCTCTAAGGTGACTTCTACATACTTATAGTTGGCAACCCTCCCGCCGGTTTTGCCGCCTGCACCGCTCTCACAATCGCCTGCGCCAGTACTTCGGCGGCATACGCCCCCACGGTGCTCACGTCGGCTTTCTTCTGACCGGTGGCGAGGGCGAAAATCGTGTCGCCGTCCAGCATGGTATGCGCCGGGCGAACTGCGCGTGCCAGCCCGTCGTGCGCCATTTGGGCTACTTTGGTGGCCTGTGCCTTGTCGAATCTGGCGTTGGTCGCCACCACCGCGATGACGGTGTTACCGCCGGTGGCTAGACTTAAAATAGTCCTCCCGGCAAGAGTCTGCATCACCTTCAGCGTATCGGCGAATGGACCTGAACCACCTAATTTCAACGGGCCAAGTTTGGCAGGCCGCGCCCCGGCGATGATCTGGCCCGTCGCCGGATCCAGCACGTCGCCGAAGGCGTTGACCGCCACAATCGCGCCGACCACCACTCCTCCGCCAATCTCGATGCTGGCGGTGCCGAGGCCGGATTTCATTGCCCCGGCCATTCCGAAGATTTTGCCCAGCGTAGCCCCGGTCCCCGCGCCCACGTTGCCCTCGGCCACCGGTCCAGCTTGCGCGGTGGAAACGGCAGCATAACCCATTTCCGGGTCCGGGTGGCGGGCGGATTTTCCCAGACCCAGGTCAAAGAGGATTGCCGCCGGGACGATCGGGACGCGCGAGGCACCCAGTCCATAGCCAATTTTCTGCTCGGCCAGGTATTTCATCACGCCTGAAGCCGCATCCAACCCGAAGGCCGACCCGCCTGCCAGCACCACCGCGTGCACTTTGTCCACCAGGTTAATCGGGTTCAGCAAGTCGGTCTCACGCGTGCCGGGGGCGCTGCCGCGCACGTCCACCCCGCCGACCGCCCCCTTGCGGCAGAGAATGACTGTGCAGCCGGTGAGGGCCTCTTCATCCTGGGCTTGGCCGACTTCAATCCCCGGGATGTCGGTTATGGCATTGTTGCGCTTCATGGGTTTACTTAAGGCTGTGGATTAATTCAAGGAATTCATCCCATTCTTCTTTGAAAAAGTGCAGGGTGACGTTGTTGAGTTCCAGATGATAAGTGGTTTCACCATCGGGTTCATCGGCTTTCCAGGCCAGGTAGCTTTCGGTCTCGGCCAGGGTTTCGGTCTTGGGTTCGGGGGCAGTCTTGGGCATATAAAATCTCCTTTTCGATATTCTCATTATACGAACTTCTTGACGAAATTGCACATCAAAAAACGAAGTCACTTGGTCATATTGGTGCTTTTGAGGCTTGTTGGTTCTACTTTTGACGGGTCCGGTTCCTTGCCTTTGCGCCTCCCCCACCAGGCGCGGATGTTACGGAGCCATTTTGGCACAGGTGGGGGCGGGAGGATATCTTCTTCCGGGGGCCAGGGGTCTTTATCCAGCAGCTTGCGCATGGTATACCGGCCAACGAGTTGCAAGGTCGCCAGCAGGGGCGCGGCGATGATGATGCCCAGGATGCCAATCAGATTGGCGGCGATAATGGCGGCAATCAGCACGAAGGCAGGGTGGACCTTCAGTGTATTGGCCATGATGCGCGGGGCCACCAGATTGTCGAAAACCTGGTCAATGACCAGGGCAATGATAATGACTACGACCGTATAGGCCAGCGGCGAAAGCCCGAACGGGTTGCTCCCCTGGAAAAAAGTGACCAGGCCGAGTACAATCCAGTTGATGGCCGGGCCGATGTACGGCAGGAAACTGGCAAACCCGGCGATGAGCGCCACCCCGATGGCGTAGTGGACCCCCAGGATGCTCATAAAAACCATATAGGTGATCACCTTCGAAAAGAAAATAATAATCTGCCCGCGTAAGAACGCGTTCCAGATGTGCCCCAGTTTTTGACTCAGGCGGCGGATATCTTCGGCATAACCGGGGATATCCACCTGGATAATGCGAGTACGAAAACCGCCGCTCTCCAGCAGGAAAAAGTACGAGACGACCACCACAAACGCCGTCCAACCCAGTGTGGAGGCTGCGCTGCTTGCCAGGGTCCCGACCAGGCCGCCCACTTTTCCCAGGGCAGGCTCGATGTAGGAAAGGATCTGCTGGCCGATGGTCTGCCAGTCAATTGTGGAGAAGTCGAATCTGAACGGTCCAAGTACATAAACTTTGTGCGAGAGGCTTTCAATAAAAACCGGTAACTGATTGGCGTAATTCTGAACGGCGGTGATCAAGTTCTGCACCTGCCCGATCAGGCCCACACCGCCCCAGCTCAGCAAAGCCAGCAGGATGAGAACAAATACCAGGTAGATGAGATTGACCGCCACCGCCCAGGAGAGAGGTGTTTTCTTGCTCATCAGCGAGGCCAGCGGCAATAAGAGATAGGCCAGGATGAACGCCATCAGCACCGGGCCGATGATGAATTTAAAGCGCACCAGCAAAGCGCCCAGAAGAACCACCAGCGTCAGCGTCACCACGAGTTTGGCCATGGCGCCCCAGCGCGGCGAAGCGGGAGGCTGAGTCTTTTCCATAATTTATCTCCTTGGTTATATTCTATCGTCAAGAGAAGGAAATTACAACCGGTGTGCGCTTATAATTACCTCCATGCGCCACTTCAAACTTATCCTCCTCCTGCTCGCTTTTCTCCTGCTACCCTCTTGTACTCTCGTCCTGCCCGCCGAACAGATCACCGTCATTCCCCACCCCGACGGGCCGCTCTACGTCGGCGACCAGGTCAGTTTCGAGGTCCTGATCCCCGCCGCGACAGGCAATCAGACTGGCAGCATTGACGTTACGTTTGACGGTCAGGAACTCGGTAATGCCGGAATCGCTCCCTACGGCATTGGCGGACGCAACCAGGCCACCCTGTGGTGGGTCTGGAACACGCGTGACCTGAAACCCGGCAGCTACACCCTGACTTTCACCCGTCTCCCCGACAATACCACCTGGACCGAAACCTTCTCTCTCCACCCGGCAGACCTGGTCCCGTCGCCGGAACCCAACGCGCACTGGGTTTCAACCGTCACTGTCTGCTGTAATCTCTACTACATCACCGGCACTGCTGCCGAACGCGACATAGCCACCCTCAGCCAGGAAGCCGACGAAGAGTCGGCGATTGTGTCCTCTCAAATGGGTTCCAGCCTCACTGAACGCATGGACATCATTTTTATGTCGCGCGTCGTCGGTCATGGCGGTTTCACCTCGAGCGGTATCTACACCTCTTACCTGGATGACAATTACATCGGCAACGATATGCTTATCTTGTTCCACCATGAATTTGTCCACTACTACGACGAAGCGCTGGGCGGCGGTTATCTCCCGGCCATGCTCCAGGAAGGGCTGGCAGTCTATCTGACCGGCGGACACTTCAAAGTTGAGGCGCTCGCACCGCGCGCCGCGGCTTTGCTCAACTTGGGCTGGTACATTCCCCTCACCTCCATTGCTGACAACTTTTACAAACAACAGCACGACATCGGCTATCTGGAAGCCGGGGCGCTGGTCCAGTATCTGGTCGAAACCTACGGCTGGGGTGCATTCAACGAGTTCTACCGGACCATCCCTGCACCGGAAAACCAGACGGATTCCGCCGTGATGGATACTGCCTTGCAAGACCACTTCGGCATCTCTTTAGCGGACCTAGAAACTGCTTACCTTGCTTACCTGCAATCTCAACCCATCACAGAGGATGTAGGCACCGACCTGCGCCTAACGGTCACCTTTTTCGATACCGTCCGCCGGTATCAGGAGGTTCTCGACCCTTCCGCCTATTTCCTGACCGCCTGGTTGCCCGACGGCTCGGTCATGCGTCAACGCTGCATCGTGGCGGACTTCCTGCGCCATCCAGAGGGATGGGATAACCGGCTGTTCGAATCCCTGCTCATCCGCTCTCAAAGAGAATTATTTAGCGGGGACTACAAAAGCGCAGAACGCACTCTTATTTGGGCAAACTGGATTCTGAATGTGATTACCCATTGAAAATTTGGGCGGCAGTGTAAACTGCCGCCCAAATGGTTGAAAACAAAATTGGCAAACGGGCGACCCTTAAGGGCATGTACCATATCCGGCCAATGGTCCGACAATGTTGAAAAACCATTTGAAGGGGACTATACAGTCCATCTTCAATGCGTCAACGATGAATGGCACGGCGACACATAGGCATAACAATAGGATGACTACCATGACGATGATAAGGACGGCCTTGTTGCCGCCCTTCTTTGCCGGGGCAGCCGCCACTGGGACCGGGCCCGCCGGGACTTGGCCGGAGTAAACCGGGGCTGGTGCGGGAGTAGGAGCTGGGGCAGGAGTTGGAGCCGACCTGCGGACAGGTGCAACCGTTTTGGGAGCCTGGGCCGAAGAGATGACCGTCGCGTTCGGGTCCTGAGTAGCCTCGTATATCAACACGATATTTTCACCAAATGAGACTGTATCGCCCGGGTTCAGCACCTGCGTACCGGTGATGCGCTGTCCGTTGACGAACGAGCCATTGGTCGAGCCGAGGTCCTGGATCACGTAAGCGGAGCCATGCAGGCTCAGTTTAGCGTGTTTGCGCGAGATTTCGGCATCATTGATGGCAACGCCGTTACTCGCGTCACGTCCGATTATGATTTCGGGCGCTTCAAGCGGAAAGATCTTTCCGGTATTTGGTCCGGAGCGCATAACGAACTGGAATTGAGCAGCCATGGTTCCTCCTGAATGAATCCTGTTTATCGAAATCTTCTCTTAGTGTACAGAGTTTAATGGAAAATGTCAAATAGCCCGTTTCACCTATTGGCTTCGAATGGTGGCAATATGTTCAGAAGGTATTGGAGCGCATTCCTTCTTCGATAAGGTTGGTTATTTTGGTTCTCTCGGGTTTACCGTAACACATTCCCGCCCATTGGGCAAACCGGAGTCTGCTCCCGCAGGGGACATCGTTCCCGCAGGGGATGTTCGCGAGGTCATATACCAAGGTCTGCCCCTACGTTGCGGTAATCCCCAATGAGCTGTTATTTTCTCCAAGTTGTGCTATTTTACATCAAATTGTCACCGATTTTTGGGCTTTGAGAAATCCCGCACGACGTTTTCAACAGGATAATTCTTGCGTGGTGATGAGAAAAATGTATAATGGTGCAAGATATTAATTTATGTTAATTAATGTGAGCATCGGGAAGATTTAGAATGAAAACGCACACCGGAGTATTACGCGAAGCTCGCTATCGCCTGGAACATAATGATATCCCTGTTGATGCACAGGAACATTTACTTGAACTGTTGAACCTTTCGATGACCATCATGGATGACACGATGATAAAGGATGAAACTTTTTCCATGCACCTTGTTGATGTGCTGGCTGATAAGGTGAATCTCCTGATGTTGATTCAGCGCCAGGCGGCGGAATTGGACGCGCTCAAGCGTATTACCCTGAATCTGACCTCCAGCCTGGACCTCCAGGGCGTGCTGGATGGTGTGGTCAAAGAAGCCATGCAACTGGTCAAAGACGCGCAGGATGCTCATATTTACTTGTTCCAGGAAGAAAAACTGGTTTTTGGTGCCTCTTTGAAAAATGATGGCGAAAAGAATGTTCATTTCCCCGAGCCGCGCCCTGCTGGACTGACCGGTACGGCGGCTCGCGAGAAAAAGATCATTATCGTTGAAGATATGACGAATCATCCCCTCTACAAGGGTCTACCAAAAACCTGGGGCGGTTCGATCATCGGTATTCCATTGAAGATAGGCAGCCGTATCGTCGGTGTGATGAACCTTGGGCGTACAAGCGCAGGGGAATTCAACCAGGCCGAAATCCGCCTGCTAACCCTTCTGGCCGACCAGGCTGCCATCGCCATCCTCAACGCCCGCTCGCATGCGGCAGTCAGCCATCAGGCACGCAGTGATTCGTTGACTGGTCTGCCGAACCGGCGAGCGCTGGACGAGCATCTCGACGAAGAGATCAACCGTTCCAAACGGTCGGGTATTCCTTTTTCAGTTGTCATGATGGATCTGGATGGTTTCAAGGTCATCAACGACACACTCGGGCATGAAGGCGGTGACGAAGTCCTGCGCGCCCTCTCACGCTCATTCCAAAAAGCCTTGCGCGCCACCGATTTTCTGGCGCGCTATGGCGGCGACGAAATGACTATCATCCTACCCGCAACAGACTGGCCGCAGGTCCTGATCGTTACAGAAAAGATCCAGGAGGAATTGCGCCAGCTGTTTTTCGAAAAACCCGGCGGTGGGCAGTTCAGCATAAGTGTGACCGGCGGAGTGGCAGTCTACCCGCTGCATGCCAGGGAATCTGCCGGGTTGTTGCGCACCGCGGATGAGGCGCTCTACCGCGCCAAACTCCACCGGCGCGGCGAGTTCATCCAGGGCCGGACAGGGACAGGAGCACTCCCGCCACCCGACTCCTGAAATAGAATCCCCGTAGCACGTGTTTGAATAGGAAGATTATCATAACGGACCGCGAAGCAGCGAAGAGTGCGAAGGAAGATTCTTGGACGTGAAGGACATCTCATTTCGCGAATTTAAAAAATTTCGCGGCCCTCGCTTTTTAACGGTAAAAACAATCATTATCAAACGGGCTATCATCCCAACTGACATTCTGGGCAATTATAAATTTCTCAAGAAATTCGAACAATTCGTGCACTTCGATGCTGGTGTTTCTTAATACAAATAAAGTCAAATTCGCGGAGGCCGCTGACTGCCTCTGTTTTGTATTCTTGGGGTTATATAATGCAAAATACCTTGGAGAATCGACATGCCCCGTAAAGTAAAACTTATCTTCAACTCAACTGCCGATATGGGTCAGGCCTGGCGGATTGCCAATGACCTCCGTCCGATCATTGCTGATTACGGCCTTGCCGACTGGAGCGGCACCGTCTACCCCACGCATGCCACCGAACTGGCCTGTCAAGCCGGGGAACAAGGCTATGACATGGTCATTGCCATAGGCGGCGATGGGACTGTGCATGAAGTAGTCAACGGCCTGATGCAGGTCCCGGATAAGAAGCGACCGATTTTTGGCATTGTCCCGGTCGGCTCCGGCAACGACTTCGCCAATGCCATCGGTCTGCCTGCAAAACCGGATGTCGCCCTGGTCCATGCCCTGCGTGGCAAACCGCAGCCGGTAGACCTGGGATTGTTATCCGATGAAACCGGCCGGAAGGAATACTTCGACAATACAGTGGGGATTGGCTTCGATGCAGTCGTCACCATCCGTTCGCACAAACTGCCGGTGGTGCGCGGCTTCCTGATGTACCTGACCGCAGTCATCCAGACGATTATCCTGAATTTCAACCCGGCGCAATTGCATGTCGAAACCGATACCGAAACCTGGGACTTGCCCACCCTCATGCTGACTCTATGCAATGGACCGCGCGAGGGCGGCGGCTTCCTGGTCGCGCCGCAGGCTTGCAATGACGATGGTTTACTCGAATACGCAACCATCCGCAAAGTTTCGCGCCTGATGATGTTCCGCCTGGTGCCCGAAGTGATGAAAGGCACGCATGGGCGTTTCAAGCAGGTGCGCATGGGCACTTTTCACAAGATGACCCTGAGCTCTGACCGTGCCCTCTACATCCATGCCGATGGGGAAATCTACACCGGCTTCGGCACGAACATTCGAACGCTATCGCTTGAGGTGGTTCCCGGGGCCATTCAAATGGTACGAGGATAGAAATAAGTCTTTGGGGAATCCCGTGTTAGAGGAAAAGATTAGGAGGTGTTGGGCGGGCGAAGGCCCGCCCAACACCTCCTTTTTACCCCATCACACGGTGATTCTCAGAGAACAAAAAACAGGCAACGAGCGACGAGAAACGAGTACAATAGCAGCAAACACGTTTCTCGTTTTTTATTACCTATGCCTAACATCATCCAGAGTTTCCAGGGTCGCGACATTGGCTATCTGCGTATCGTCGCCCGGTTGTGGGGGATTGAGTTGGCCGCGACTGACACAGACATAGTTCTGAAAGAACTTGCCGAAGCGTTGCTCGACCCGAAACTTGGCACCGAGATCGTTGACTCTCTCCCCGCCGACGCCCGGTCCGCGCTCGAGACGCTGGCAAAAGCAGACGGCAAGCTTCCCTGGGCGGCCTTTGCTCGCCGTTTTGGCGAAATCCGCGAAGTCGGCCCTGGCCGGCGTGACCGGGAACAAATTTACTTGCACCCGCTCTCTGCCGCGGAAGTGCTCTTCTACCGGGCTTTGCTGGCAAGAGCATTTTTTGATGTACCTGCCGGCGCGCAGGAATTTGCTTATATTCCTGATGATTTTATTCCGCTGATTCACCACAAAGGACACGAAGCGCACAAAATGGAAAAAGATAAGGCCTTAGTGTCTTTTGTGCCCTTAGTGGTTAAACAGGGGGATGAGCCTCTCGGCCGTCTGGCCTCGCCGAAGGAACGCGAACATCCGCTCCCGGTCTCCGATCGCCTCCTCGACGACGCCACCACCCTCCTCGCTGCCTTGCGGATGGGACTCCCGCCCCCTGAGACGCGCATCCCGGTCAGTATAGTGACGGATTTCCTTTCAGCGGCGAAAATTATTCGCCCATCTCCCCGCGCGGCATGGGCAGGGGGTGGAGTCCCGCAAATCGAGCCGGTGCGCCTTTTCCTGGAAGCCCCGCGCAAGGACGCGCTGGATAAACTGGTCAATGCCTGGCTGCAGAGCGGGACCTTCAACGAACTGCGCCAGGTTCCCAGCCTTGTATGTGAAGGCGAATGGAGCAACCAGCCGCTGGTTACGCGCGAATTCCTGCTCACCCTGTTTGAAGCGGTCCCCGAAAACATCTGGTGGAGCCTCCCGGCATATATCCGCGCCATCAAAGAGAAATATCCCGATTTCCAGCGCCCGGCCGGGGATTACGATACCTGGTTCATCAAACGCCTCGCAGATGGTGTGTACCTGCGCGGCTTTAGTGTCTGGGATGAAGTAGACGGCGCCCTCATCCGTTATCTGATTACCGGTCCGCTCTACTGGTTGGGGCAGGTGGAACTGGCAACTCCACCAGGCAACGAAATTGTCAGCGCCTTCCGCGTTGTGTCGAACGTTGTACGTCAAACGTCAGGCGCCCGACGTTCGACGGTCACCGAAATGAGTAAACTCCACGTTTCCTCCCAAGGTAAAATCGTCGTCCCGAGATTATTGCCGCGCGCAGCCAGATACCAGATTGCCCGCTTCTGCGAATGGGACCAGGAAAAAGAAGACGAGTACCGTTACCGCGTCACGACCGGGTCATTGAAAAAAGCCAGGGAGCAGGGATTGAAAGTCAGTCAAATGCTTAGCCTGCTGGCGAAGAATGCCGCCGCGGAAATCCCGCCTGCCTTCGTCAAGGCGCTCAAGCGTTGGGAAACGAACGGCACCGAAGCCCGGGTGGAGGTCCAGACTGTTTTAAGGGTCAGCCGGCCCGAGGTTCTGGAAGAGTTGCACAAATCGAAAGCGGGACGTTTCCTGGGTGAGACGCTAGGCCCGGTGACGGTGATCGTCAAACCGGGGGCGCAGTCCAAAGTGCAGGGCGCGCTGGCAGAGTTAGGATTGTTGGCAGAAAACCTGACCATGACCCCCAAAGAACTGGGGCAGGCGGACACGACCCCAGAAGAACGGGGGCAAGCGGAGCACAAAGGAGAAAATTAAGGCGGTTGTCACGGCCAAAATGTGACAGTCGTTTTGCTTAGAATTACTATAATGGATTCGCATATTTCACTAAGGAGAAACCATGTCTACTAAAACTGACTGGATCACGCAGGAACTCGAAGACCTGAAAACGCAGGGCCTGTACAACCGCATCCGTACCATCGGCTCGCCGCAGGGCGCCTGGCTGGTCGTGGACGGCAAGAAAGTACTCAACTTCTGCTCGAACAACTACCTGGGTCTGGCCAACCACCCGAAATTGGTCGCGGCGGCCAAAAAGGCCATGGACGAGATGGGCGTCGGCCCGGCGGCAGTGCGTACCATCGCCGGGACCATGACCCTGCATCTCGAACTGGAGAAACGCCTGGCTGCTTTCAAGGGCGTCGAAGCAGCCATCACCTTCCAGAGCGGTTTCACTGCCAACTTGGCGACCATCCCAGCGCTGGTGGGCAAGGAAGACGTCATCTTCTCGGACCGGCTGAACCATGCCAGCATCATTGACGGCTGCCGCCTCTCCGGCGGGAAAATCATCCCTTACGACCACTGTGATGCGGCCTCTCTGGAAGCGGTTATCAAGGAAAACCTGTCACAGTTCCGGCGCGCCATCATTATCACCGACGGCGTCTTCAGCATGGACGGCGACGTGGCCCCGCTCGACGAGATCTACGAAGTCGCCAAGAAGTACGACATCCTGCTGATGGTGGACGACGCCCATGGTGAAGGCGTACTCGGCAGGGGCGGACGCGGGATCGTGGACCACTTTGGCCTGCATGGCAAAGTGGACGTGGAGGTCGGGACGATGTCGAAAGCCTTCGGCGTGGTCGGCGGCGTGGTGGCGGGGACACCCGTCATCGTGGAATGGCTGCGCCTGCGCGGCCGCCCATTCCTGTTCTCCTCGGCGGTAACCGTGCAGGACGCGGCGGCCTGCATCGCCGCCCTCGATATCCTCGAATCCTCAACCGAGCTGGTGGACCGCCTGTGGGACAACGCCAAATATTTCAAGACCGAAATGAAGAAACTTGGCTTCGACACCGGCGTCAGCACCACGCCCATCACCCCGGTCATGCTTGGCGAAGCGCTGCTGGCCCAACGGTTCAGCCGCGAACTGTTCGAGGTGGGAGTGTTTGCAATGGCGCTCGGCTACCCGACCGTCCCGCAGGGCAAAGCGAGGATCCGGGTGATGATTTCCGCCGCACACGCGAAGGATGACCTTGATAAAGGTCTGGAGGCGTTCAAGAAAGTGGGGAAGAAATTGGGTGTGATTTAAATTGCCTGATTTGCAGTAAAATCCACAGAGTAGCCAAACGGTTGCCCTGATTATTTTGGAGGCCGCTATGTTCGTCTTTACCCCGGAAGATTTGATCAAAGTCCTGATAGCTGTCATTATCGGCGGGATCATTGGTTTCGAGCGCGAAATTCACTCCAAGGCTGCCGGTTTGCGTACCATCACCCTTATCACCATCGGCGCGACGATGTTCACCATCATATCGGAAAAATTTGGCGACCCTGCTACTTCCCGCATTGCTGCCAACATCATCACCGGGATCGGTTTCCTGGGTGCGGGGGTCATTTTGTTTGCGGAGGGCAAACTCAAAGGCCTGACCACTGCCTCGTCCATCTGGGTGGCGGCTTCGCTGGGGATGGCCGTTGGGATTGGCGAGTATATCCTGGCAATGGTGACAACGTTAATCGTCATCATCGTCCTGGCTTTCTTCGCCCGTCTCGACCAGATGGTGGACCACATTGGCCGGGAAACGCGTACCTATGAAATTGTCTACCCGGAGCGCGATAAAAAACACGAGGAGTTGGAAGCCCTGTTCCATGAGTGCCGGATGCGGGTCCGGAACCGCAAGCGCATGAAACGGAATGGGGAAATGGTCAGCATGTGGGAACTCGAAGCCCGCGTCCCTGACCATCTCTGCCTGGCCGAGAAATTGCTGGCGGATAAAGAAATCAAGGAATTAAAGTATTAGGGAAGCAAAAGGCGGACGCAGCATCCGCCTTGTTTTTTATATATGCATCTTTAGGAAGATTTCCGTCCAGGCGCGGGAATATTCGCCCCCGGACCCATCTTCAGCCATGTCCCACCAGGCCGAGAGCAGGCTGTGACAGACTGCCCACGCCCACAGCCGCTGACGGTCGAATGCCAGCCGTTCGGCCAGGATGGCGATCCGCCGCTGTGTCCTCCGTATGGCTCCCGTCTCATCCGGCAACTTCCCCCACGGATTGAGCAGCAGCGGCCCGACCTCGTACTCTGCCGGTCCGGTCACGCCTTTCGGATCAATCACGAGCCAGCCGCGCTCCGAAAGCAAAATATTGAAATGGTGAAAGTCGCCGTGCAATAGCACCTGCTTACGGTCTTCAGCGAACAACTCACGGACCAGCCCCTCAACAATCTCGACTGTTTTCTCCGGGAATGGGCCCGTTCCGCCGCCAAAGCGAGGGCGCAGACCTTTCAACTCGTCGAACCAGCCGCGCAGACTGAGGAACCCATTCCCCTCCGGCACGGGGCGCTGGATGGCTTGCATCACATCCGCAGCGATTTCGGTGGCGCGGTCGTCATCTTTGAGTGTAGCGAGCATCGTCCCGGGCTGGAGGCGTTCCAGCAGGAGCAGCCCCTGGTCAGCATCCGCTTCCAGCAGGCGGCAGGCGCCCTTTCCGGTGTAGACGCGCAGTGCCTTGATCTCGCTGGTCAGTTCGCGGTTGGGCACGCCGATTTTGAGCACGGCGGGCGTGCCATCCGCCCTTGTGACAGCGCAGACGTAATTGTAGGAAAGCAGGAATGGCTCGCCGAGGGTCAGATCCCAGCGGTGGGCGACTTCGGCGAGGAGATTGGGGAGGTCAGCCAGCCATTTCTCCCCTTGCGGGGCGAAGGCCTGGGTCACGTTTTTGACGAAGACAGGAGGAAGGTCGAGATTCACGAGGCTTTTTTCTTGCCGTACGTTTCTATGTGGACGCGCTTTTCGTCATACTGCGTCCGTGCCGGCTTCTCCTCCGCCGGGTAGCCAACGTAGAGCAGCCCCAGCGGGGTGACGTGTTTCGGCAGGCCGATAATCTCCCGCACCACGCGGACGAACTCCGCCACTGGATGGACTCCCACCCAGACCGTGCCCAGTCCCAGCCCTGCGGCGGCGATGAGGATATTCTCACCGGCGAGGCTGCAATCCTGCACCCAGAACAAACGCGCCACCGGGTTGGCACTCAGGGACGGGTTGCCGCACACGACAATTGCCGCCGGGGCATTGCGATTGCCAAAGATAAGCCGCTTGCGGAACTGGGCCAACTTCTCCGGGTCGGTGACGACTACGAACTCCCACGGTTTGCAGTTCATGGCGGAGGGCGCAGCCATCGCAGCCTTTAACAACAAATCGAGTTTTTCGGGTTCCACCGGCTGATCGGTGAACTTGCGGATGGATCGACGGCGGAAGATGGTTTCGAGGGTGGGGTTATTCATAATATATCGTGCCCTTGCGAAATTAACCGGGGAACATCTTGGCATACACCTCGGGGCAGTATTTCTCCACCATCTCGGAACTGAGTCCGTTCTCTTTGCAGATGGCAGCATACAGGTCTGCCGACGGGCGCTTGGTGCGCTGCTGGGTCTCGATGTCAATGCCCCACAGGCCGAAGCGCTGGGTCCAGCCGCGCTTCCACTCGAAGTTGTCCACCAGCGACCAGTGGAAGTAGCCGCGCACAGGCCAGTTGAAGTTGACCGCCCTCCACATGGCGTGAACGTGCTGGGCGAGGTAGCGCGGGCGGATGCGGTCGGTGCTGTCTTCGATGCCGTTCTCGGTGACCAGGATGGGCAGGTTGGGGTAGGTCTTGACGACCCACTTGAATGCCCAGAAAAAGCCCCCCGGTGTGTTGGAGTTCATCCCGGCGTCGGCCAGGTCAGTGCCTTCGGGGAAGAACGAGCGCGAGAACATTTCGTCGCGTTTGCTCAGATCGAAGGCCACCGTATCCACCGAGTAATAGTTCAGGCCGAAGTAATCCTGTGTCCCTTTGGCTTCCGGGACCGGGATCTTGCCCAGCGGCGACTTCAGCACGCCGGTCGAGATGGCGGATGGGAAGGCCATGTTTACGCTTGTAAACCGGATATTTCGCATCAGCCGGTCGAGCGGCGACCACGGGCGGGCCGGTTCCTGCGGCCGGAAGTGCAGGGCGTAGCCGACGCGCGCCTCGGGCTGGAGTTCGTGGATGGCGCGATATGCGGCAGCATGAGCGCGGGCCATATTGGCCTGCACCCGGATGACCAGTTTCAGGTCCGATTTGCCGGGCGGGAAGTTCCCGCGCAGATAACCTTCGAGTGCGTAGACGTTCGGCTCGTTGATGGTACACCACAGCGAGCAGTACTCTTTCAGCGCTTCCACCACTTTGCGCGTGAACTTCTCAAACAGCGGTACAACCGCTTCGGTCTCCCAGCCTCCCAACTCGGCCAGCCAGAGCGGGTCGGTGAAGTGGTGCAGGGTGGCCATGGGCGTGATGTTCCGGTCGCACAGGCCGCGCAGCATGGTGCGATAGCGCTCGAGGGCTTCTTCGTCCCAGCGGTCGGGTGTGTGCTGGATGCGGCTCCATTCCACCGACAGCCGGTGGGCGTTTTGCCCCGCCTCGGCGGCGCGGTCGAAATCCTCCTTCCAGCGCCCACCCCACCAGTCGCTGGCCAGCCCGGACTTGTGGGCGGTGTGCCCGGCCTGCTCCCATGCATACCAGTTGTTGTTGGTGTTGCCCCCTTCCACCTGGTGCGAGGACGTGGCCGTCCCCCACAGGAAGCCTTTCGGGAAATGGAATGATGCGGTTGGCATGGTGTTTCTCCGTGATGGTAGAGGCGACCTTCATGGTCGCCTTGGGCAGGGATAAACCCTGCCATTACAATTTGCGACGTGCAAGGTATGCGAGATACAACGCCACTGACCCTGCCACAGCGGCATTCAACGATTCGATCTGTCCCTGCATCGGGAGACGAAGTAGGAAATCACAGGATTGGCGGATCAGCGGGCGGATACCTTCCCCTTCGCTGCCCACCACCACCGCCAGTGGGCCATCCAGCCTTATCTCGGACGGGGTTTTGGACTCCGGGCTTTCATCCAGACCGACGACCCAGGCGTTGGCTTCCTTCAGCTCAACGATAGCCTGTGCAAGGTTGGCCTGTGCCACCAGCATGTGTTCGGATGCCCCTGCCGAAGCTGAGACGACCGCCGGGGTGATCTCCGCTGCCCTGCGGGTCGGGATGAGAACACCATGCACCCCGACTGCTTCCGCCGTGCGAATGATGGTGCCCAAGTTCTGCGGGTTTTGCAGCGTGTCGAGGATGAGCACAAAGAGCGACTCACTGCGCGTTTTGGCGTTTTCGAGAATGTCTTCCAGCGCCACGTAGGGATAGGCGCTGGCCTCCAGCGCCAGGCCTTGATGGCTTTCGCTGAGTTTGTCCAGCCGGGCGCGTGGCACGCGTTCCACGGGGATTTTGCGTTTGGCGGCCAGAGCCAAAATCTCGGTCAGGCGGCCTTTGTCCTGTACGCCTTCGGCAACATGCAGGCGAAAAACGTCACGCCGTCTGGCGCGCAGTGTCTCGTAGACTGGGTTACGTCCGTAGATGAATTCTTTCATAAGATGTATTTTAACACGCCGAGGCGCACAATTGTGCACCTCGGGTTGATTTTCAAAGAAAGCGAGAAATGTTTCTTGGTAAAACCTACGGGCACTGCTCGACAAACAAATGCAGGTCGAACGGAACTTGGTCTGAAATCCCACCATACTCGTTGAAGGTTACCAACGCCGTGATCTGGATTTCCTGGCCTTCGCTGAGGGGAACGGACAATTTGTATGCCAGTTCCTGACCCACCGCCCCAAAATCTCCTCCTCCTCCGCCTCCACCACCGCCAGCGCCAAGCCGTAACAACCCAAGCGGGACGCCGTTTTCAGCGCACTAGATGAAGATTGGCAGAACGAACAGATAATGCAATCTACCTCATATTCTACAACTTTCGCTCAATGACCTTTTTCGTTAAATCTTCAATAATTTTCTTATTTAAAGAAAAACCGTCAAAGACTTGGAACAATGGTTCAGTCGCTTGGTAAACAAACTCAGACAAAGCAGATAAAGGTGTTTCAAGCGGAACCTGAACACAGGATATTACTTCATTTTGATATGCTGTTTGGCCTGGCCATATATGTCTTTCTGGATTTGCCCATGAAACAAGTTCACGCCCTTGAAGCCTTGTCCATTTGAATGCGACATGCCAGTTGCGTTTTTTCAGGCTCACATTTCATTGCTTTTGCAAATGCCAACCCTACACCCATTGCTTCTGCAGATCTAATCACAGGTAAAACAAAATCAAAATATTTTAATGGTTCAAGGTTTCTTTGAGATGATTTCATATCTTCTTGATATGCACGCCATAAAAAGAATCTGCCTTTTGGATCAAACCTGACAAAGTCAATACTGTCGCGCCATCCTTCATCAAAAATTTGAATTATTGCTTCCCACACCCCATTTACGACAAATGGTTTGCTCACTTTTTCCCTAAAGCCACGACTGTCGAGCCAAACCGGCCAACCTGAATAACGGGGATTACTAGCATCAATTAGGTTTAGAAATTCATTATTTGCCGTATGCTTTGGAACATCTCCTTGAATCAATAGGGCAGCTTCCCAATAACCAGTTTCTGACAATTCTTTTTTTTTATCGGCAAGTATGGTCTTGAATCGACCTTCGCTCTCTTCAATAAACCTAGTTAGTAATTCGCCAACAGATAAATCTTCGCCAATTGTATTACTAATAGTTTCAGCAAACTCTTTAAGCATTTCAGGTTTTAGACCACCTAAATGTCTTCTCAAAAAGCGACCTATATTTGCTTCTCGATTATCGAAGCAAATTTCAACGATAGATTCCCAATCTTTCCATGTAGCAATTGTAGTACTAGGTGTGTTATTAGCCAATAAAGAACGCACATAAATTGTATCAACTTTAATTAAAGGCTTTCCATGATCAACAAGTTCTGATTTTGTTGCCACTGGCGTTTTTACACCGGCAGGTATAACGATAACAGGGTATTCAACGCCTTCCCTTTCAACAAATTCCACAGAAATCTCAAATGGGCTCGATGAATACTTTCCTATCATGCCCTGTATTTTATCAAGATGAAATAACTCGTGTACATTTGAAGGTTCATTTCCTTTATCTGGCAAAAGAGTCTCATTATCAAAACCAATAACAATATAGCCGCCTCCAAAATTTCTCAGGGCTATTGCTCCTTTCACAATTTTGGAAATACCCTCTGGTGTATCTGGATTAATCCATCTCTTTATTTCTACAGAGAGACTTTCTTGAGGGCGTTCTACCAAGTTTTTGATTCTTGAGGTTTCGATTTCCATAATTAACCTCTTCTATTCAGTCCAAAACCCCTCTGCCACAGACACGCCCACATGCCTCTGAGCGTGTTACAAATCTCGCCTAGCGTGATATCGTTTTCTATACAATCGGATGAAGAAGGGTATGAGATTATCATTCTTGGGGAGGAAAGTTTATCCCCACCTCCATCTCGTCTCCTCTTTCTCATCCTCGATAGCCACGCCCAGTTCTTTGAGCCGGTCACGGATCAGGTCCGACAGGGCCCAGTTCTTCTGCTTGCGCGCTTTGGTGCGCACATCCACCAACAGGGCGATGAATTTGTCCGCGTCGCCGCCGGAGGCTTTCTTTTCGCTCAGGCGCAAGCCGAGCACACCGGTCAGCGTGCGCAGGGTATCCTGGGCGGGTTTGATTTCGGCGTCGGTGGCGCCCGCGTCACGGGTGGTGTTGACTGTGCGTACCAGTTCGAACAGCGCCGCCAGCCCGCCGGATGAGTTGAAGTCGTCGTCCATGGCCTCGATAAAGGTCTGCTGGGTCGTCTCGGTCTGCTTATCAAGAGCGGCGCGCCCGTCCGCGGAAGCGCCGGGGGCGTTGGCGGAAGCCGGTTTAAGGGCGGACCGCATCCGGTCCAGTCCGCGTTCCGCCGCGTCCATGATCTCGTCCGAGTAAGAGAGTGGGGCGCGGTACGAGCCGTTCAGTACCATCATCCGCAGGTCATCCGCCTCATGGCGGGATAGGAAGTCGTCAATCGTCACCAGGTTGCCAAGCGACTTGGACATCTTCTCGCCCTGCAGCTGCAACATGCCGTTGTGCATCCAATAGCGGGCAAATGGTTTACCGGTGAAGCACTCGGTTTGTGCAATCTCGTTCTCGTGGTGCGGGAAGACCAGGTCGTTGCCGCCACCGTGGATGTCAATTTGCTCGCCGAGGATGTCGAGGTTCATGGCCGAGCACTCGATATGCCAGCCTGGGCGGCCTTTGCCCCACGGGCTGTCCCATGCAGGTTCGCCGGGTTTGGCAGCCTTCCAGATGGCGAAATCCATCGGGTGTTCTTTTTCTTCTTCGATCTCGATGCGGGTACCGGCCTGCATATCGTCAATTTTGCGACCGGAGAGTTTGCCGTAGCCGGGGTCACGGGTTATGCGGAAATAGACGTCGCCGTTCCCGGCTGGGTAGGCGAAGCCCTTAGCAATCAAGCCCTGTATCATGGACTTGATCTTGTCCATCGTCTGCGTGGCGCGCGGGTTGACCGTGGCAGGCAGGATATTCAGGTCGACAAGGTGTTTGCGGAAGGCCACGATATAAGACTCTGCCAGGGTAAGCGGGTCCACACCGAGTTTGTTGGCGCGGTTGATGATCTTATCATCCACGTCGGTGAAGTTCATTACGAAACGGACCTGGTAACCGCGATATTCCAGATAGCGGCGCGCCACGTCGAAGACGATGGCCGACATGGCGTGGCCGATGTGCGCATCGGAATAGACTGTCGGGCCGCAGACGTACATCTTGACCACGTTCGGCTCGAGGGTCTGGAATTCTTCCTTCTTGCGGGTGAGAGTGTTGTAGACGCGCAGCATATGAGGCTCCTGATGAAATTTCTGGGGCTATTATAAACCACAGAACCCCTGAAGGATACGATGTAAAAACTGATATATAACAGATGGAGGATAAAAAAAGCGCGGCCTGCGCCGCGCTCCTTGACGAATATTGGAAAACTACTCTTTCCCCTCGGGGCGGGCAAAGATCATCCGCCCGGCGGCAGTCTGCAGGACTTTGGTCACGGTGACGGTGATTTCCTTGTTCAGATACTTGTTACCGTTTTCCACCACCACCATCGTGCCGTCTTCCATGTAACCGACGCCCTGGTTAACTTCCTTGCCTTCCTGGATGACGTTGACCGACATTAATTCACCGGGCAGGAGGACCGACTTGACCGCATTCGCCAGTTCGTTTATGTTCAGGATGACCACACCCTGTAGTTCGGCGATACGGTTCAGGTTGAAATCATTGGTCAGGATGGGGCACTTCATCTGCCGGGCCAGGATGACCAGCTTATCGTCCACTTCCCGGACCCCCTCCACGTCCACGTCGCTGATGCGGACGACCACCGCCGAGGCTTTTTGCAATTCGGCCAGCACTTCCATGCCGCGCCGCCCGCGTTGACGGCGCAAGCTGTCGGGCGAGTCAGCGACGTACTGGAGTTCGTTCAGCACAAAGCGCGGGATCAGCAAGGTGCCGGGCAGGAAGCCGGTCTTGGCGATATCGGCCACGCGCCCGTCAATGATGACGCTGGTATCCAGCAGGATGGTCCGGGTCGATTGTGCTCCGCCAGTGCTTGTGCCTTCCTCCCGGCGGGAGGAAAGCCCACTCATGATATTGGCGATGTCTGCCTGGCGCGTTGTGAAGACGGCCACGCCGAAGTAGCCAAAGAGCAGTACACCGATTAAGGGCAGAACTTTCCCTAAGGGGGAGGGCAGCAGAGAGAGTGGAAAGGCCAGCAGGGCGGCGGTGAGCAGGCCGATCCCCAGCCCAATCAGGGCGGAGAACAGCGTCTCGGTAGCCAGACGGCCCAGCATGGCGCGCAGGGCGCGGATAGGACGGGTGGTTAAGTATGGCGTCAGTACCAAGCCAAAGAGAGCACCAACCAGGGTGAAGGTGATTGTGTAGAAAAGTTGCTGATCCGGGCTGTATATCGACAGCCCGTTCCCCACATAGACCCCCAGTATGGAAAAGATTGCCAAGCCAATGATACGAACAATAAAATCAACGCTCATTTCAATAACTCCTCTCGAATAAATAGAATAATAAATCAACTGGATAATAGCACGCCTGACACTGCCCGTCAATTGGTAGAAAAGTTGGAAACAGGTATAATCTCCTTGCTCTTTAATGGTACTCACGAGGAAATATGGCTTTCGACCGATTTGGACGCAAAATCCATTATCTGCGCATAAGTCTCACCGACCACTGCAATCTGCGCTGCATCTACTGTATGCCGGAGGAGATGACTTTCCGGCCGCCCGCCGAAATGATGCAGGATGACGAGGTGCTGCTGTTGACGCGCCTGTTTGCTGACCTGGGCTTCGACAAAATCCGTCTGACCGGGGGCGAACCGACCATCCGTGCCCACATTGTGGATATCGTGCGCGGGATCGCCTCCACCCCCGGCATCCGCCGCGTCACCTTGACGACCAACGGTGTGCTCCTCTCGAAACTTTCCAAATCCTTAGCCGCTGCCGGGCTGGAACGCGTCAATGTTAGCATTGACACGCTCAACCCAGCTAAATTCAAGCGGCTCACACGCGGGGGCGATATCGAGGATGTCTGGGAAGGCATCCTGGCTGCCGAATCGGCCGGGTTGAATCCGGTCAAAATCAACGCGGTGGTGGTGCGCGGCTACAACGAGGAGGATGTCGTTGACTTGGCACGCCTGACCCGCGAGCATCCCTGGCAGGTGCGTTTCATCGAGATGATGCCCTTTGGCGGCGCCACCGAACTGCAGACCGGGCAGATGGTTTCAGCGGAGGACATGCAAAGACGCATCGAGCAGGCTCTCGGTCCGCTCGCTCCCGCCAATGGCGGCCAATTGGACGGGGAGGCACGCATCTACCGCATCCCCGCTGCGCAGGGCGATATAGGCTTCATCTCGTCCGTCAGCGCGCCATTCTGCGCCTCCTGCACGCGTGCCCGCCTCACTCCAGATGGTATCCTGCGTATGTGTCTCCTGCGGGAATACGAGATTGACATGCTGACGCCTTTACGGGCAGGCGCTTCGCAGGAAGACCTGCGCAAGATGGTTTTGGAAGCCGTTTGGAACAAGCCTTGGGGACACGGCCTTGCCGACGGGGAAATCCCCCTTAACCGTGTGATGAGCGAAATTGGTGGCTAGCAATCCAACCGGATACGCTTAAGCGTAGCCGGAGTGTAAACAACATATCGAGGTGACTATGAGCTGGGAAAACAAAATTTTACGTATCGTTCGGGTGGTTAACGCCCAGGAGATAGGAACGTTTGGCCGTCTGCTGTCTGCCATAACTGTCGTAGGGGGAAACGTAGGCAATATCGAGCTGCTCAACGAGAGCACCAATCAAGTAGTGCGTGACATCACTATCTTTGCGGATGACGAAAAGCATTTGGAACTGATTCTGGAAGCCATCCGCAAAAATCGCGGCACAAAGCTGCTGGACGTGCGCGACGAGGTAATGGCCCTGCACCTAAAGGGTAAGATTGCCGTCCGTTCCCGCTATCCAATCGATTCGATCGCAACCCTGCAGAAGGTCTACACACCGGGTGTGGCGGAAGTCTGCATGAAGATCGCCAAAGATCCGAAACTGGCGCATACCTACACGTCAATCAGTCATTTGGTGGCGATCGTCACCGACGGGACGGCCATCCTCGGTCTGGGTGATATCGGACCTTTGGCCGGGATGCCCGTTATGGAGGGCAAGGCCATGCTGATGGAGACGCTGGTGGGCCTTTCGGGTGTACCCATCCTGCTGAACACCAAGGATCCCGACGAGATTATCAAGATCGTGGCTGCCATTGCCCCCACCTTTGCTGCCATCCAGCTGGAAGATATTTCTGCCCCGCGTTGCTTCAGGATCGAAGAAGAACTCCAGAAGCAACTTGATATCCCGGTCATGCACGATGACCAGCATGGGACAGCTGTGGTTACCACAGCCGTGCTGACAGTGGCTTGCCGCAAGCTCAAGAAAGATCTGGGCAAGGCTGTCATTGGTCAAATCGGCCTGGGCGCGGCCGGGAATGCCATTGCCAGGATGCTCATGCGCATTACCGGCAACCCGGTCTGGGGTGCGGACTTGAGTGAAGAAGCCCTGGTGCGTCACGAATCCAACGGCGGCAAACGATCCAACCTGAAAGAGATCATGGCCAACTGCGATATTGTTGTCTCCACTACCGGTGCGCAAGGCCTCATCAAGCCAGAAATGGTGCGCAAGGGACAGATCATCCTGGCCATCTCCAACCCGCGTCCGGAGATTGAACCCGAAGTGGCACTTAAAAATGGTGCAGCCTTCGCTGCGGACGGGAAGTTGGTCAATAATGTGTTGGGCTTTCCGGGCATCTTCCGCGGCGCAGTGGATACCTGGTCGCCGCGTATATCTGACGAGATGCTGTTGGCCGCTGCGCAGGCGATTGCCAACCATACGACAGACGACCAGTTAGTCCCAAATCCGCTCGACCGGAAGCTGCATATGGCAGTTGCCCATGCTGTGGCTTTGAAAGCCATCGAACAGGGTCTGGCGCGTGCTGACTACGTGCCTTATATTCACGAATAAGCAGCCTTAGCGAAAAAACTCCCGCAGGTTTCGGCCTGCGGGAGTTTTGCATGTTACTTATGCTTTGCCACCAATTCCTTCAGTAGAGTCCCCAACCGGGTCACACCCTCCCGAATTTTATCCGGGTTGGAATAAGAGAAATTGATGCGCATGGTGTTATTACCACCGCCATTCGGGTGGAAGGACGCACCCGGAACGAAGGCCACTTTGCGCGCGATGGCGATTTTGAGCACATCAGCCGCATCCATCCATTCTGGCAGGATGCCCCACAGGAACATGCCTCCCTGCGGTTTGGTCCAGCGCACTTCGGACGGGAAGAGTTCTTCCATGGTCTCTATCATCACGTCGCGGCGTTCTTTGTATACCTTTATGATAAATTTGACATGTTCATCCAGGAAGCCACCCTTGGCCACCTCAAAAGCCACCATCTGGTTGAAAGCGGCGGTATTCAAGTCCGCGGCCTGCTTGGCCTGGACCAGTTTGCGGATGACCTGCTCCGGCGCGACCACCCATGCCAGGCGGATGCCGGGGGCGAGCAGTTTGGAGAAGGTGCTCAGATAAATGACGTTCCCGGTGTAACAGCCATCGTCGCCGCGGTACTGGCTGTCCAGCGAGACGAGCGAGGGTAAATGTTCGCCCTCGAACCGCAACTGCCCGTAGGGATCGTCTTCGACGATCGGGACACCATACCGGTCAGCCAGTTCGACCAACTGCTTGCGGCGTTCCAGGCTGAGGGTCGTGCCACTCGGGTTCTGAAAGTTCGGGAGCACGTAGATGAATTTCGGTCCGATGCGCAGCGCTTTTTCCAGTTCAGATGTCATCATGCCGTTTTCATCGGACGGCACGGAGATGTACTGTGCTCCGTAAGCATTCCAGGCTTGCAGCGCGCCGAGGTAAGTGGGTGATTCGACCACGATGTGGTCGCCCTGGTTGATGAAAACCCGTCCAAGAAAATCCAGCGCTTGCTGGGAGCCGGAGGTGATCAGGATGTTATCTGGTGTGACGGTGACCGAGTAGCGACCGGTGTGACGGGCGATCATTTCCCGCAGAGGACGATAACCCTCCGTTGTGCTGTATTGCAACGATTGCGGGCCATCGTGCTCAAGCACATAATTGCAGGCTACCTGGAATTGTTTGATGGGGAAAACTTCCGGGGCAGGCAAGCCTCCCCCAAAAGAGATGATATCCGGCTGCTCGGTCAGTTTGAGCAATTCACGGATGACCGAACTCCCCATCCGCTGTGTCCGGTTCGCGTAACGATATTCCCAGGGTGTCTGCATTCTTACTCCTTAAGTTAGGATATGGACAACGACAAAAAAAACCTGGCAGGTACGATTCACCTGTCAGGCTTCGCTGACTTTGTAAAGCCAAGCAAGACGAATATGAGTAGGATTCGAAGCATGGCAACCCAATATTACCGTGTTTTATTCATCCTTGCAACCCTCTTCTGTGGTGTCGCTTCACGGTTTTCACAAGCTCGGGGTTTAGGGTATTGGTGGGCGGCAAAGCCGCCCACCAATACCCAATATCTTTCCTATTTCACGGTGATTCCCAAAGAACCCTTCCGGCAACGTTTTGGCTCGTGCTACAATGAACCCGGAGGATGAAATGAAACACTCCCGGATTCTTTCTTTGACCCTGACCCTGTTTGCCTTAGCCATGCTCGGCGCAAGCCTCGTTGGATGTAGCCCGGCTGCCACCGAGATCTCCTCACCGACTCTCGATACCCTCTGCGGGAACGGCTTCTGCGATAGCGGCGAGACATCTTTCTCCTGTCTACTCGACTGCCCGGTAGTGAGTTTTAGCGGGCAAATCCAGACCACCTATATCAATTCGGAAGGAGTCGGGGATATTGCCGTGATGGTTGCTGCGCCTCAGAAGGCGCGTTATCCGGAGGGGGCGGGGGTGGTGGTGGTCGCCTCGCCAATTTTCAGTAAGGCGGGACGCTTTATGACGGACCCGGACCTCACCTCGATCGGTCTCATCCAGGTCAGCTACCTGTGGCCCGGTCAAACGGATGTCATGACCGGAGTCCAGAGCAGCGGCGTATTTGACTATGGCGGTGAGCAGTCCATCCGGATATTGCGGGACGTGATCCGCTTCGCGTCTGGCATCATTCCGGATAAAGATGGGGGTTACATCTCGGCTCTCGTCCAAGGCACACCGCTGACCAATGAAGTAGGCCTGTATGCCTTTTCGGATGCGGGTATTGCAGTTGTCAACGTTTTTTCACTGTACGGTGAGGTGTTGCCGGGAGTGCAGTATTTTGTCGGGCGCGAAAACCCTACGGTGGATACGCTCTCGTGTTTGGAGGCTGGCTATTTGAACGATGCCGGTCAGTCGGTCTACAATCCCTTTTACAACTACCCGGCCAGTTATAGTTCGGCGGCGGTCAACCTGACTTATACCAACGTCCGCTGGGACGCGACCTACACGGATGACCACACTAACGCAGTGGGCCGCGCCTACCTCGACCTGGACGACAGCGGTACCATCAGCGCCAGTGACTATATCTTGAGCTGGCGCGTCCCGGTCATATTTGGGAAACGCACCTACTCGGTTGCGCTTACCCAAGCCCTACTGGATAACGGCGCCCTCACGCTTTCAACCTGGCCGGCCGATTTAGCCACGCCGGAGGAAGCTGCCCGCGACTGGCCGTTCCGCCAAAGCACAAGCCGCTATGTTGACTTGCGTTCGAAGATGCCTGATTTGGAGGTAATGCTGGTCTTTGCGCAGGAGGACCATGTGCAGGCGGCACAGGATAAGCCCCACATTCACCAGGCTTTCCAGGGTTTCCGTTTCGAAGCCAGACTGTGGGTGCGCTTGAACCCGGACCGGGTTTACGTCCAGTCTTTGATGCCGGCTGCCGGGGAGGATTTCCCGGATAACCCGGCCAACACCCAGCCGGGAGACTGGATGCAGGTTGGAACATACGCTTATCCGGGGCAAGGGACCGCGGTGCGCCTGGTGCCGCTGGCCGCGGTGGCCGAGATGGCTGACCGCACCCATTACGGCCGCTGGGACTAAAACCTGGGCCAAGTGCTGTACATCTATTTCCCACCGACCGCACAGCCGTAACAAATTATCGTATCTTCTCAATAATTGGGGGGAAGATGGGGGTTCGCAAGCGGGCGAAGCCTGCTTGCGAACCCACATACCCAACTTTTTTGAGAAGTTACAAATTATCCATACAAAACGGTGCACTGTCAGGCGCGCCGTTTTGTTTTGAGTGGCAA
>Ga0209746_1000230_pt1 | contig 30607 bp, 26 predicted proteins | sample BarGraNGADG00211_3_FD_184496 | JGI IMG/M metagenome (GOLD analysis project Ga0209746, IMG submission 184496) | Arctic peat soil microbial communities from Barrow, Alaska - Barrow Graham LP Ref core NGADG0011-211 (SPAdes) (version 2) | ecosystem: Environmental > Terrestrial > Soil > Wetlands >... | reverse complement strand
ATCTCCCTTTTACATCCAGCCAGTGGGTTCGTTTTTCAATTATTCTGACCACCAGCCATATTGCTACGGCAGCTGCCAGCATATAGATCCACATAGCTGTGAGATATATCCGTTCTGAAAGAAAATAGTTTCTGAAAAGATCCAGTAGGGTGAAAATGACGAAAATATTGACAAAGCTGTTATATTCCCGCTTAAGAACATTTTTTACCGAGAATGGAAGCCCGGGCGAAATGTATTTGAATGAAAAAGGGATAAAAGAACTTACCTTTTCCGACCATTTGTCATAAATGTCACCGAATTTTCTCCTTAGGAATTGTTCCTCGGCAAACATAATGCGCTCATAATAAAGCCAGTAAATAAGTCCGAATACTATTGTAACACCTATTGACCGCAGGAACAAAACAGGGCCAAGCCACATGAAAAAATTCCCGAGGTAAAGCGGGTGCCGAACCAATGAATAGATACCTGTAACATTAAGTTCATCTGCAATTTGCCCGTTTATTGTATTTCTACCGGAGGTGTTCTTTGGAGTGAAACCCACAGTTAAAATTCTGATTACCTGTCCAAAAAAACTTACTCCAAGAAAAATAAACTCATCCCGCATATCGAATATTAGCGCCTGCCTGTTGCCCAGATACATCATTATGATACCTGCGATGATCATAAGAGCAGGTAACCAGCTTCTTCTTTTAAATAACCAGTTCCCGCTATTCTCAAATTCATGTACCAGAGCCATCTTTCGGTTTATTAGTTATGGGCAAAAGTATAAAAAATCCGGAAACTGTCTTTAACAGGAAAATAGCTGTTTTAATTATTATGGAACTCCGGAATTCCTTAATAACAATTATTTGAAGAATTGAAGTCAATTATTCTGGAAAGATTTTTTATCTTTATCAGTTGTACCTAAACCAATATTACAATGGCAAGTCTCAAGTTTTTACTGGGAATGATCCCATCGACTTCTAAAATCGAGCAGGCTGAAAAAGCGTTGATAACTGAATTTGAGAAACTCCATGTTTTTTCGGAATCAGAGGCATTGGCAAGATACAATAAGCTGAATGGACTGGTAACAACTTCCGATTTCATTCAGAAATGCAAAGAGATCAAATCACTTCAGTATAAGAATTCTGAAGAATATTCAAAAGAGAAAGAGTTTCTTTCCCTTCAAAAATCAAAAGATATTGTTCTTTATTTTAAAACCACATCAGGAAATATGCTGAAAAGGTTTAAAGATATGGAGGGCACAGGTAAAATCATTGACTTTGAGGCACTTGAAAAACTTATAGAGTCTCCGGCATTCAGGGAAAAGCAAAAGATGAAACCCATCACCTTCAGGGATACCGATGAATACCGGAAGCTTGATGAATATAAAGCTCTTGAGAAGGATCCGGAAATCAAATCATTTTTAAAAGCTTCGCGGAAAGAGGAGATTAAAAAATCTAAAACAATATTAAGATTTGAAGAGCTGAATAGTCTCATAAAATCATCCGGATTCCTCGCGAAGAAAAACATGAGGCCTATAACTTTCAAAGATTCTGAAGAGTATAAAAAGCTGCTTGAATATAAAAGATTAAAGGGAACTCTTGAAATAAAAGAATTTTATAAGTTCAAGTCTTCGAAAAAGTATGCAAACTTTCTGAATACCGATGGCTCAGCAAGACTAAAGAGGTATCACGAACTTAAAGATTATGTTGCAACCGCAGAGTTCAAAGAAAAGAAAGAGTATTTTCTGGATAAGAAGAGATTTGAGAAAACTGAAATGTTTAAAGAGTTACAGGAGTACAATAAGCTGAAGAAGAGCGAAGATGTTTTATGGTATTTTAAAGTTAAAGACTCCGATAAATTCGATATTCTTAAGAGCAGGGAATTATCATTCAGTGATGAGTTTGATGGTGAAAAACTTGACACTAAAAAATGGCTGACCAATTATTACTGGGGTGAAAAGCTGCTTAAAGACAGATACTCTGTTGAATCGGATCTTCAGGCATTTACAGAAAAAGAGAACTTTGAAGTACGAAACAGCACCCTGAAGATCAATACCAAATCTCAGAAAATCACTGGAAAAGTATGGTCTGTTGCCCGGGGGTTTTCAACTAAAGAGTTCAGCTATACGTCAGGGCTTATCAATTCCGGTAACAGTTTCAGGCAAAAATATGGTGTTTTTACAGCAAAAATCAAACTCGGTAATCCGGATGCAAAAAATGCCTTCTGGATGCTTTCTGATAAAATCACCCCGCATCTTGATATCTGCCGGACATCGGGTGGAAAAGTCTGGTTCGATTATTTCTCAACAAGAGGAAATGTATCAAAAACATCAATAGGCTCAAGGTATTCAAATGATTATTTTATCTATACCCTTGAATGGACATCCGACAAGCTTGTCTGGAAAATAAATAACACCGAAGTCTTTTCCCAGACTTCAGATGTGCCACAAGAACCAATGTACGTTCTTCTTGCCGGAGGCCTTGATAAGCCGATTAATGGACTGACATCGATGGAAATTGATTGGGTAAGGGTTTATAAAGCAAAATAATTAAAGAAAATTTCTGATAAAATGCCTGTAGGGATTTATCGCGATGCGTTCCTTCACATAATATTGAATATCCGGTAGTTAAATCAACGAAATTTAATATAGATGGACGCAGGTATTTTATCACAAAGAGAAATAAGGCGATACAGTAAACAGATCATGATCCCGGAAATCGGGCTCAAAGGTCAGGAAAAACTGAAACAGTCAAAAGTACTTGTTATTGGTGCCGGTGGATTAGGATGTCCTGTTCTTCAATATCTGGCAGCTGCTGGAGTTGGATATATAGGAATAGCTGAATTTGATGTGGTTGACGAGACGAATCTTCAGAGGCAGGTACTCTATGGTTCAGAAGATATAGGTAAACTTAAATCTATCACAGCAAAAAATCGTCTAAATCATTTAAACTCACTTATTGAACTGGAAATATACAATCTGAGATGCGACGCATCAAATGCTCTCCAGATTTTTCAAAAATATGATATAATTGTTGATGCAACAGATAATCTTGAAGCCAGATATATTATAAACGATACATGTGTAATTCTGGGGAAACCTATGGTTCATGGAGCGATTTATAAATATGAAGGAGTGATATCTGTATTTAACTATAAAGGAGGTGCAACTTACAGATGTTATAATCCTTATCCAAAGATTGAGGATTGTAAAAATCCAGTACCCTCCGGGGTTGGATTATTTGGTGTTCTTCCCGGTATAATAGGTACCTATATTGCCAATGAAGTAATTAAGATAATTACTGAGACCGGAGAAGTGCTTAGTGGTAAGGTTTTGTTAATTAACATCCTAAACAATACTTTTAATACATTTACTGTAGCAAATATCCCTGAAAATCATAATATCAAGGACCTAAGAACCAATACTTAACGTAAACTAAAGTTTGGAGCGCCTAAAGTTCAAAAAGATGAACTTTATTAATCCAAATGAGTTACCTTTGCACCGCGGTTATTCAATCAGTGGACAGATATTTCTTTTTTATAGATGAAACTATTCCTGAAAATAGGGAAACTGTTTGCAGTACTGATCCTCACAGTTTCTATTATTCTTCTTTCAGCCTCATTTCTGCTTAAAGATAAGGTCGGATTTATTATCCTCAGATCGTTCAATAAGAATCTTTCAACAAAGCTGGATGTCGGTTCCTATAAACTATCGTTTTTAAAAAAATTCCCTAAGGCTTCTCTCGAACTGAAAGATGTACTTGTTCATTCATCTTCCGATTTTATCTCGTCTTCATTTAAGGGAATAAATACAGATACTCTTCTGGCAGCTCGTTTCGTTTCGGTTGAATTCAAAATAACCGATATACTAAAAGGTATTTACACCATTGAAAGTATTAGTGCACGAGACGGAAAGGCGAATTTTTTTACTGATACCACGGGCCATGTAAATTACAATATATCGCTAAAAAACAATTCTGCCAGCGGAACTGTAACCACGATTGACCTGAAAAGAATTAATCTTACTGATATAGATGCTTATTACAACAATCTATCGATTCATCTAATAATTGCCGGAGCAATTAAAAACGGCAAACTGAAAAGCACGATATCAGGTAGTAATATCGATTTTACCGCCGGAACCAACCTGAAAATAAATCGTTTTCAGCTTTACAATTTCAGTACGGATAAATCCATACCGGTTAAGCTTGATTTAAACCTGCTTAGCTCGAAAAGCGGAATGCGATTCAGAAAAGGCACTTTAAATATTGATAATTTTGATATCGGAATTGAGGGTTTTGTTTCGTCCGATAATTTTCTGGATCTTAATCTGACCGGCCATAATTTAGATATTGCCAGGATCCGGAATTACCTGCCGGAGAAATATCTGAAATTAGTTTCTGATTATAACCCTTCCGGGATTATGATCGTCAATAGCAAGATTAAGGGACAGTTAAGCCGGACAATAAATCCTCATATTGAAATTAACTGGCAACTCAGGAATGGAAAGATAACTTACAGAAAGTCAGATGTGACTTTTAAGGATCTTTCTTTTACCGGACACTTATCCAATGGATCAAAAAACCGCTACAAGACAAGCGTTGTTTCAATCACAGATTTTAAGGGGAAACTCGGATCTTCAGAATATACCGGAGCCGTAACTTTAAAAGACTTTAACAATCCCATTTTTGATCTTTCACTGAAAGGCAGAGTTTTCCCGGGCGAGTTGAAGGAGTTTTTCAATATTCAGAAGATTTCTGCAGCAGAAGGATCAGTTGACCTCGATTTGAAACTTGTTAACTGTACCTGGTCAAACGAGAGTTTTTCACTTAATGAATTTATTGATATGAAACCTGAATCCAGTCTGGATTTTAATTCATTGACACTTGGGCTGAATAACAACAAAATTCTTCTTGGTAAGATAACCGGAAATCTGAAAATTCAAAATTCAGTAAAGGCAAAAGACATTCACTTCAGCTACAAAGGGCAAAACATAAAAATTGACGGGGAATTTAAAAATCTGGCAGAATGGATTTCAGGCAGGGCTGTAAAAATGTCTGCAAATGCTGATGTTTCGTTTGACAGACTGATTCCCGAAGCATTTTTCAGTGATGCTCCGGCTTCAGGAATATCAGATCACAAACAAAAAGCTGTTAAGCTGCCCGGAGATATTATTCTTGACATTAATTTCAGAATTGACAGCTTGTCTTATAAAACATTTTCGTCTTCACAAATTGTAGGAGTTCTCAATTACAAGCCGAAGATATTGACATTTAAATCACTGAATATGCGATCTTTACAAGGCCTAATCTCCGGCAACTGTTTCATTGCTCAAAATAATAATAAAGGATTAATGGCAAAAGGCAATTTCATTGTTACTAACATTGATGTAAATAAAGCCTTCACCACATTTCATAATTTCGGGCAGAGTTTTCTTAAAGCTGAAAATATTCATGGGACTCTTTCCGGCTCCCTATCACTCCTTTTTCCGCTGGACTCTTTGTTTAAGTTTAATATAAAGACACTGACAGCTGAAGGTAAATATCACCTGATAAACGGGGCTCTGATCAATTTTGATCCGGTGAAACAACTTTCCTCTTTTATTGAACTTTCAGAACTTAAAAATATAAGTTTTGAGCAACTTGACAATGACTTCTTTATAAGAAATAATTGGTTGTATGTTCCCCAGATGGAGGTTAAATCGTCAGCAGCTGATCTTTCTGTAAACGGGAAACATGGTTTTGATAATGCGTATGAATATCATGTCAAAATTCTGCTATCACAAATACTATCAAAGAAAAGAATGAAAAACAAAAGCACCATAACAGAATTTGGTGTTGTTGAGGATGATGGACTTGGTCGTACTTCATTGTTATTAAAAATAATAGGTAAAGGGGATGAAGCAAAAGTAGGATATGATATGAAAGCGGCAGGTACCGAAGTAAAGAATAACATGAAAAAAGAAAGACAGACACTCAAGACAATTCTGAATCAGGAGTATGGATGGTACAAGAATGATTCTGCCGCTAATCAAAAACCGGCAGAGAAGAAATCGCGATTCAGAATTAAATGGGAAGATGGAGATACTGTGAAGAATATGGCTGACCCTCCTGCGGTAAAAAAGGACAATGCTGTAAAGAACTTGTTCAGGAAGAAATAATTATTATGAAAATTTTCCGTCATAAAACCTTCTGGAAGTTCTTTTTACTTCTTTTTGCTGTTCTCATAGGAATGGGCTCTTTGATTTATACTGAGAATCTTGTTCGAAAACTTAAGATAGAAGAGAGAAAAAACGTTGCATTGTGGGCCGAAGCAACAAGACTGATTTCACTACCCGATACAAGTCAGAATGTTGAGTTCCTCTCAACAATAATCGAAAACAACAATACCGTACCTGTAATTCTTACGGATGAATCAGACAGTATAATCTCTGCAAGAAACTTTGATAGTCGTAAAATAATTGATTACAAGTATATTAGAAAGGAACTTGAAAAGATCAAAGAAGAAAACAAACCAATAGTCAATAAACTTGAAAATGGACATTTTAATCTTATATACTATAAGGATAGTATTATTCTTACTATGCTTATTTTCTATCCGTATGTACAACTTGGATTTATAGTCCTTTTTATCATAGTCTCATATCTGGCCTTCAGTTCATCACGAAAAGCCGAACAAAACCAGGTATGGGTAGGTATGTCAAAAGAGACAGCTCATCAACTTGGCACACCGACCTCATCCCTTGCAGGCTGGATAGAGGTTCTTCAAAATAAGTATCCCGAAATTTCAATTACCGGAGAACTTGCCCGCGATGTGGAAAGACTTGAGAAAGTAACAGAAAGGTTTTCAAGGATCGGTTCAAAACCATCACTGACGAAAGAAAATATTGTAACTATTATTACCCGCACTGTTGATTATCTTAAATCAAGAGCCTCTTCGAAAGTTAAATTTATATATGATTACAGTAATAAAAATGAGGTTCTTGTTCCGGTAAATTCCGCCTTATTTGAATGGGTCATTGAGAATGTATCAAAGAACTCCATTGATGCTATGGAGGGGAGTGGAGAGATAACTATAACTATCGCAGAAACAGAGAAACATGCATTAATTGACATCTCTGATACCGGTAAGGGAATCCCAAAATCTGCTTTTAATAAAATTTTCAATCCCGGCTTTACAACCAAGCAAAGAGGATGGGGTCTGGGCCTCTCGCTTGCTAAAAGAATAATTGAGGAATATCATAATGGTAAGATCTTTGTAAGACATTCGGAAGTAGGTAAGGGTTCCTGTATAAGAATTGTAATGAACAAGGATAAGTTCTGATAGTTATATTTAAAACCCATTATGAAGAGAAATGAAATTGAGATCATGGCTCCTGCTGGTTCCTATGAATCGCTGATGGCAGCGATTCAGGGTGGTGCCGACTCTGTGTATTTCGGAGTCGAACAACTAAATATGAGAGCTGCCTCATCAAATAATTTCACTATTGAAGACCTTAGGAATATTGTTTCAATTTGCAAAAAAAACAGACTTAAAAGTTATCTTACTGTAAATGTGGTAGTGTATGACCATGAAATTGAACAGATGCACAGTATAATCGATGCAGCCGTTGACAGTGGAATTACAGCAGTAATAGCCTCGGATCTCTCAGTAATCAATTATGCATTTGCCGCCGGAATCGGGATTCATCTTTCAACACAACTTAATATCACTAATGTTGAAGCATTGAAGTTTTATGCTAAATGGGCTGATGTAGTTGTACTGGCACGCGAATTAAATCTTAACCAGGTAACATATATCTATAATAGTATCAGAGAACAGAATATCACTGGTCCGAAAGGAGAGCTGATTAAGATTGAAATGTTCGCACACGGCGCTCTGTGCATGGCTATTTCAGGTAAGTGTTATTTAAGCCTTCATGAAAATAATAAATCTGCGAACAGAGGTGAATGCTATCAGACCTGCCGCAAATCATATATTGCCACCAGTATGGAATCGGGTTATGAACTTGAGATTGATAATGAGTATATTATGTCTCCTAAAGATCTATGCACTATAGGATTCATCGATAAAATGATCGATGCCGGTGTGAGAGTTCTTAAGATTGAAGGAAGAGCCAGGTCTGCTGAATATGTCAGAGAAGTGTCATCATGCTATAGTGAAGCGGTATGTGCTATTGAAAAGGGAACATTTAATAAAGATAAAACTGACGAATGGAGGACAAGACTTTCGACAGTTTTTAACAGGGGATTCTGGGATGGTTATTATCTGGGCCAGACTATGGGCGAGTGGAACACTAATTATGGTTCCAGTGCAACAAAAAGAAAGGTTTACCTCGGAAAGATTACCAATTATTTCACAAAACTTAATGTTGCCGAAATCAAACTCGAAAACGGCGATCTCAATAAAGGAGATACAATTCTTATTACGGGGCCGACTACAGGCATTGTTAAATACGTGGTGAATGAGATCCGTGTTGATCTGAAGATGGCTGAGAAAGCTTTAAAAGGAGAATTGTGCTCAATTAAGACCCCCGATTATCTGAGAAGATCTGACAAAGTCTATACGTGGGTCGATTATAAAGAAATTAAAGGAACCATAGAGTAACCTCTTTCCCCTTTAAAGACAACTGCTTCTACCATTTTAACTTGCTTGCAGCATCAGAAATTTTTAAGGCATTAGATTCAATATCATCGGTATCGACATTAACATGAATAATATCTTCACTGCCTTTTTTCTTTAATCCGAACATATAAGCCTTGTCGTAATAGCAAAGAACTATTTCAATTGCCTTTGCAAAATCTCCAGTTTCAACCGCATTGATTGCGTCTCTGGTCTTATCGCCCCCAAGTCTTTTGCTTATCTTTAAAACAGATTGTTTAAGAGCTTCCGGAGGGTAAGTAGAATACTCTTTCATAAGTCGGGGGATTCTGGTATTAACATCCATAACCAGAACAATTACAGGCATATCCTGCATATTAAGATAAAATATGTCAGGTATGAATACGGAACCAATATTACGGCTTTCATCTTCAACCCAGAAAGGAAGCTCACTGTTTAATTTCTTGCAGTCAGTAAAAAGGATGTTTCCAAATTGTTCGGTAGTTGGCTGAGGCAGCTGTCCGAGAGCTCCGAATGCGGAGCCTTTGTGGTTTGCAAGTCTCTCAAGATCAATGACCTGCTGCCCCAGCGAATTAAGATATCTGAGAATATGAGTTTTACTGCTTCCTGTCATCCCTCCGAGAACAATCATTTTTCGTTTCTCAGCAAGGCTTTCTAAAACGTGGTGTCGATAAGATTTATATCCACCATCCAATACGCTAACCTCAATATCTCCCAATGAAAAGAGCCAGGCCATTGCTTCCGATCTCATACCACCCCTCCAGCAATGAACGAGAAGTTTCCCGTCTTTTGTTATCTTCAGAGCTTGTTCCAGTTTTGATCTGAGCGATGGACCAGTATGTTTAAGTCCTTCAAGAATTGCCGGTAGCCGTCCCTGTTTTTTATACTTTATTCCGACAGCTTCCCGCTCGTTATCTTCAAATAGCGGAATATTAACTGCTCCCGGAATATGACCAGAATTAAATTCAGATGGAGATCTGACATCTGCAATTGGCATGGTCTCAGAAAGCTCCAGGAATCTCGTAACATCAATCTTTTTAATCATCATGATTTGACCCCCTTTCCCGTTTCCCCAAAGGAGGAAAGGCTAAGTTTTGACTCCTTCCCCCGTGGGGGAAGGCCGGGAAGGGGGTAATAATAAAATAAAAGTGACACTTAAGTTATAATCGAAACCCTATACTCGTTTATTTTTTAAAATACCTGGCGAAAAGCCTTTTAAGTTCTTCCATTCTGACAGGTTTAGAAATAAATTCTTTGATTCCGGACAATTCGGCCTTTCTTCTTGTTTCAGGCATATTATCTGCAGTAAAGGCAACAATTAAAACCGATTTGTCGACTTTCAGAATCCGTTGGGCAGATTCGAATCCGTCCATCTCAGGCATGATCAGATCCATGAAAATAAGATCAAATTTTTTGGCTTTTGCCAGCACATAACCAGCCCAACCATCATCTGCAAGCTCGAAGGAATAACCAAGGCTTTTAAGCATTGCCCCTATAACGTGCTGATTCATTTTGTTATCCTCAACTATCAAAATATTAATATCGGTTCTCACACTGCCAATCTCAATAGATGAAGACTTATCCTCCAGAAAAGGAAAACTATTCTTTATTATACTAAGTAACTCGCTGACATCAAATGGTTTTATAAGATAATGATCTATTCCCAGAGTAATACAATTCAGGTAGTTTCCCTTTTTATCATTTGAGCTTATCATAAGCATAATGAAGTTGGTTGAAAGTTTGTTTTCCCATATTGCACTGGCTGCATCAAATCCGTTAAAGTCCTTATCATCAAATATGATGACCAGGTTATACTTTTCTTCAGGATAATTCATATTTGCCATGATCTGGTTCACAGTTGATCGCTGGTAAGTAGTGATTGTAACCGTTAGCCCCAGCCTGTGTAATGCACCTAAGATCTCCTCGTCGCGATTTTGATTTCCCGTTATTATAAGTGTCCTGATTCTATCAAAAGTTTTTATCTTTTCAAAAGAGAGTTCTTTTATTTGTCTATCGTTTGAGTAGGTAAGAATAGTAAATGATACCTTAGTTCCAAGATCACCTGAAATCCCTGATGGGCTTACTGCTGACAGCTCTCCGCCCATCAGATCAACAAGTTGTTTTGACAGAATAGTTCCGAATCCGGAATCATCATTAGTTCTTATTTTCTTTGATTCAATATTTACAAAATCACTAAAGATTTTTTTAAGGCTTGCTTTGTCAAAACTTCTGCCGGTATCGAGCAACTCGAATCCAAGAGTTATAATGCCGTTCTTGTTGTTCTTAAGCATACACTTCAGACGTATTTCACCTTTTTCGGTATTTCGAACGGAGTGGTTTATCAGGTTAGTCAGTACTTGCCTCAGTCTGAATGGGTCGCCAATGATGCTTTCCGGAACATTATCCTCTACCACGCAAATGAAATTCAGTTCATTGGACGCTATATTTGTTTTAGCAAGATCCTTACAATAATTAATCTCCGCTCTCAAATTAAAGGGAACCTCATCAAGGATCATTTTCCCCGATTCAATTCTTGAAAAATCAAGGATGTCATTAATAATGCTCAGGAGTACTACTGTTGATTGAGACAGGAGGTCTACTATATCCTTTATCTCAGCTGAAAGATGATGCCTTTTAAGCACATCTGTCATTCCAATAATCCCATTTAGCGGAGTCCTGATCTCATAACTCATCCTTGCAAGAAACTCTGACTTTGCTTCGTTGGCCATAGCCTCCTGCTTCCGCGCCGACTCAAGCAAAGTTACATCGATCAGTATCTCCATGGTAGCATCTTCTCCCATGAACATCACTTGTATACTATTCCTGTACAGAATTATTTCCCCTGTTTCTTTTTTTATAATTACAAACTGGTCGGGATTGAAAGTTCCACCCAAATTTTTTGAATAATAATCACTCGCGCCAGGTAAAGATGATTCAGGAAAGATTTTTCCCTTCATCTCCGTTTCGCTCACATAAGAATATTGTCCGGCGGCAACTTTATTCGCTTTAAGTATTTCCCTGTTTTTATTATGTACAATCACTCCTACAGGCATCTCTTCAATCAGTTTAAAAAGCATTTTTTCGGAGGTTTTTAGCCCTTTCATTTCAGCTTCCCGGGCTTTTAGATATCGCCAGAATAAATAGATAATCGCCTGAATCAGCAAAAGTGTTCCCAGGACTATAAAAAGAGCGTTCCTGAGCATATATTTCTGAAAACGCGTTGTAGGAGCAGAAAAGACAAGTCCCAGATCTCTTTTTTGCAGAAGTTGTGTTGAATAATATGAGGATATTAATACTTCTTCTTTACCATTAATAGTCGCTTTATGAATAATATTCGCAACAGATCCTGCCGCCAGACCTGCAGCGATCTTATCCAGTTGAGAGTAAACTACTTTATTTTGATTATTATCGTAAATAATCTCTCCCGAATCGCTAACAACCCATTGCCATTGATAGTCTTTAAGATTAAATTCTGAAAAGATTGCTCTAAAGTATTTCTGATAGTCAACAGATACAACAATGTTACCGATGGTTTCATTGGTTTTTTTATTCAGAACCGGCAGGTAATAATTATATTTTCGGTTTTCCTGGACAAGTTTTTCAATAGTGTCGATCGCTGTCTGAACATGAAGGATAAATGGTTGTTCTAGCCATTCCTGACTATCATTATCTTTTTTTAAAGTGAATTCATTCTTATTATTATCGAACAATCTGATCCCGGTTACGAATTCTTTATACTTTGTAAAGAACGATTTCATCTTTTCTATTGTCTGTGCCTGATTCCCGGGATTAGTAAAAAAATGGCTGAGGTCCTCGGAAAAATTGATCTGGTTAAAATCACTGACAAAGCTGTTGTTTGTGCTGTCGACCGAGAGACCTACAATCTGCACCTGCCGGTCAAGCAATTCAATAATATAATCTATCTGCTTATTATACATACGCTTATAGTAGATATAATTAGTAACCATTATAATAAGGACTGCTGAATAAACAAGTATAAGGATCCTTCTCATCTGAATAAAATATTTTGTGCTTAAAGCATATAAAGTTAATTTATAAATGCAACAATTCCTTTTTACCTGTACTTGCCATTATCTCCATCCATAATATTCAGATAGCTTTTGTACCGTAGAAAAGCGATATCTCCCTTTTCCACTGCATTACGCACTGCGCATCCCGGCTCATCGAGATGAAGACAATTATTAAATCTGCACTCTTTTGATATTTTGAATATCTCCCGGAAAAAATGGTAAATCTCATTCCGTTCCATATCAACAACACCAAATCCTCTGATTCCCGGAGTGTCAATTACATATCCATCAAATGGCATCTGATGCATTTCAGGAAAGGTTGTGATATGCTTTCCCTGTTTGTGATAATCTGAAATCTCGGCTGTTTTAAGTTTAAGAAGAGGATCAAATGCATTTAACAGAGTTGTCTTACCTACACCTGAATTACCAGAGATCAGGCTTGTTTTTCCCCTCATTAATTGTTTAAGAGCTTCCAGGTTTGTCGGTTCTTTCAGCGAGAGTCTGATACAATCATAGCCAATATTTTTGTATATTGACTCAAGGTATTCCAATTTAGTTAATTCAGTTTCTCCATACAGATCTGTTTTATTGATAATTATTTTTGCCGGCACCCGGTAAGCTTCTGCAGTGATCAGAAACCTGTCGATAAATTCTACCTGTGTCTCAGGAAGAATAATAGTGATCATTAGAAAGACCTGATCAATATTAGCAGCGATTATCTGTGAGTGTTTTGAAAGATTTGTGGCTTTTCTTAAGATCCAGTTCTTTCGATCGAGTACTTCTGTTATAATACCCGTATTAGTCTTCGTGTCTATTTCAAATAAGATATTATCTCCAACAGCTATTGGATTAGTTGTACGGAATTCTTTAATCCTTAGTTTCCCTTTGATAGAACAATTAATTCTTTTCCCTTCACCAAATAGAACTCTATACCTGCTTCCTGTAGATTTTAATACAATTCCTTTTTCCAATAGACTATAATTTGGAAATTCACTAATTATCAGATGCCATGAGCAGGAATGGCTTCATCTCAAAACTATGGTAGTAAGGTCTTAGCCTTTCAATATTATAATCTGATAGTTTTACTACTTTTTTAGATGATGTAACCACATCAATAGGCAGATTATCATATCTTCCATTTTTCAGGACCACAATCCTGCCATGTACCCCTTTAAGAATAAGATCCAGCGCGAGATTTCCATAAGCCATCGGAACGATTGAATCAAGCGCATCAGGATCGCCTCCGCGCACCATATAGCCAAGTTTCTGGTATATTACATTAATTACTTTACCATTATTATATTTTGGAGAAAGTTCTTTAAGTTTTGCTGATACCATTTCACCTATGCCTCCGAGTTTTGCATGGCCATAAGCATCCTTTTCACTGTCAGCAAATATCATCGCACCTCCTTTAAACATTGCGCCTTCTGAAACCAGAACTACTGAATATTTACTTGGATTTTGATTTCTGTCTTCAACAAGAAGTTTTGTAAGTTTATCTATATCAAACTCATACTCAGGTATTACACACCTGTTAGCAGCGCCTGCCAATGTAGGCAGCATCGCTGTAAACCCGGCGTATCTCCCGAATACTTCAAGAACCAATAGCCTTTCGTGTGATCCGGCAGATGTTCTCAGGCTGTTTGTCATTTGAATAGTTCGTGAAACGCAGGTGCTGAAGCCAATACAATAATCGGTTCCGGGAACATCATTGTCCATCGTTTTAGGAATTGCAACAACGTTTACTCCTTTTTTATAAAGATGAACACCATAACTAAGTGTATCATCACCGCCGATTGGAATAAGGTAATCAATTCCAAGCCATTCAAGGTTTTTAATTATTTCCGGTGTAAGGTCATTCACCTCCGCATTATAGGAACTCTGAAGATATTCAGGAACATTCGCTTTTGCCATATGGCTCGGTCTTGTTCTGGAGGTATGCAGGAATGTGCCTCCGGTTCGGCCTGCCTTATTTACAATATCGTCAGTAAGAACCTGAAAATTGTTGCTGTTATCTGCTTTGGCATCCCTGATTAATTCGGTTATTCCTGCCCATCCCCTGCGAAGCCCGATTACTTTGTATCCTTCGCGGTTTGCACGGATTGTTACTGCACGAATTGCCGGATTTAGTCCGGGGACATCTCCCCCTCCTGTCAGAATAGCAATTATCCCCTTAGTTGTTTTATGAGTTACCATGATCTTTTGCTTTTTATTTGGTTCCATTATTGGTAAATTTGAGACCTCTAAAGTAAAACATTTTAATATTATTCCAAAAACAGTTATTATGCCGGAAAATCAAACCAGAACAAATTTACAAAAGAACTTATCAGTTCTGATTACCGGGGGTAGTGGCCTGATAGGAAGATATCTTACCTCAACCCTACTGACTGCAGGTTATGAAGTGTCGCATCTCTCGAGAAATAATAATCAAATTGGAAAAGTAAGAGTTTTCTTCTGGGACCCTGAAAAAAGGCTGATCGATCCTGAAGGGGAGCCGGGTCTCTTCTGAAAAAATAATGAAAACAGGATACCGGTTTCAATTCAGTTCGCTCAAAGATGCATTGATTAATGTGATCCGGGATAGAATTCTGCAATTATCAGCCGTGTTTGGAAATAACTTCAAGTTTTGCCATATCTACCACTTCAATAGTCTTTCCAAAGACCCGGATTATGCCCTCTTTCTTGAATTCAGACATAGTCCTGATGACGTTTGCGGTGCTCATGCCAATATAGTCTGCTATCTCTTTCCGGGAAACAGGCAAGTCGAAGACCCTTGATTTGTAAATATCATTCGTAAAATAAAGTAAAACATAAGCCACTCTGCCAATCAGATTTTTTTGTCTTATATCGAGGGTTTGAGATATAATTTTATCATTTATCCTTGAGATTTTGGTAAGAAGCCCCATTGCAAATCCTCCATTTTTTAAAAACAATTGTTTTATAAAATCAAGGTTTACCATACATACAATTGAATCTTCAAGTGCGGAAACAGAATACTGGTATCTCTCTTCCGAAAAAATGCTCATATTACTGACAAATTCAAATGGCCTGGTAATCGTTATTACCTGCTCGTCACCATTAGGTGTTCTCCTGTAGAGTTTAACAAGACCGCTTTTCAGATATTTAAAGTTGCTGATTTTTTCACCTTCATGATTTATTATCTCCCCTTTGCGAAAAAACAGTTCCTCTTTGTGTTCACAAAGTTCTTCCACTGATATCTCATCAAGATAGGAAAATACTACTTCCCGGAAATCACAACTAGCGCATGAGCAGGGCTTTTTCTTTTCGTTCACGTTTTTCTGTTTTTCACAAAATTACCAATTTCCTGATCACATTATCAACTTTCAATTTGTTTTATTGGCAAATTTAGACCTAATTTGAAAGTCTAAAAGTACAACCATCCATTTTTATCAGAAATGATCTACAAAACTGATTACCATATGCATTCCAGCTACAGCGATGGAAGGTCAGTCCCCGGGGACTATATCGCTCCTGCAATTGCTGCCGGACTGAGTGAGATAGGCTTCTCCGAACATCTTACATTATTCAAAGATCCTGAAGACTGGAATATGAATCCTGTAAACATTTCTCCTTATATAAGTCACCTGGAAACCCTTCGGAAAAACACAAAGAGTATTAAAATTAAAATTGGTCTTGAGGTTGATTTTTTTGCAGGGAAAGAGGAAGAGATTCGGGCATATCTCAATCCGCTGCCACTTGACTATATTATCGGATCTGTTCATTATCTCGGCGAGAAAACTGTAGATAACGGTCCTGAGTTTTATGAAGGGAAAAGTATAAACAAATTATTTGAAGCCTACTTTGATTCTGTAGTTACAGCTGTTGCTTCAGGACTTTTTGATATAATTGGCCATTGTGACCTGATAAGAATATATGGTTATAAACCCACCTCTGATCTGGAACCTCTTTACAGGAAGCTCGCTAAAACAATGAAAACTCATAATGTAGTTTTTGAGGTCAATACCAACGGCAGAAACAGACCTCTTGCTGACTTTTATCCTGACCGTCGGTTTCTCCATATATTCAGGGAAGAAAATGTTCCGGTTTGTGTTAACTCAGATGCTCACATGCCATCACGCGTGGGACAGTATTTCGATGAAGCTTATGAATTATTAAGATATATTGGTTTCACTGAAATGGCGGTGTTTGACAAGAGAGTGAGACAGATGGTTCCATTTTGATTGGAGGACAAAGTCTAAGATGCCAAAATATGTTCAAGAAAGATCTTCAGACCTATTGCAATTAGCAGCAGTCCCCCTATAATTTCGACTTTATTCCCCAGTCTCTCTCCGGCTGATTTTCCTATCCGTATAGCTGTCATGGAAGCAAGAAAAGTAACCGCACCAATAACGGTTCCTGCCTCCCAGATCCTTACTTTAAGGAGGGCAAAACTTATTCCTACAGCAAAAGCATCGATACTGGTCCCAAGGGCAATAGTAAACAGGACAATAGTACTGCTGTAATCTTTCACTTCCACATCTTTAGCTTTCTTCAGCCCCTCAACAATCATCTTTATACCAAGGAAAGAAAGCAACCCTAAAGCAATCCAGTGATCAGTTACCTTCAGAGCATCAGAAATTATTGATCCGAGAAAATAGCCTGCAATAGTAAGACCTCCCTGAAATACGGCCAAAACAATTGCAATCCATGATGCCTGCCTGAAGAGGATCCCACTCCTGATCACACCATACGACAACGAAACAGCGAATGTGTCGAAAGATAAGCCCAGGGCGATAACCAGAATTGTAAAATAGTCCATGACTTAGTCATAAGTTGGCAAATATAATATAAATCATCACTCAAATGATTTTAAGATTGATTGTATATATTTGAATGCTAAAATTATGTATTCAATGAGAGCCGTAATTCAGAGGGTAAGCAGGGCATCAGTGGAAATCAGGAATAAGATCAAATCTGAAATTGGAGTCGGATTACTTGTCCTGCTGGGAATTGAAGACACCGATGATGATACCGATATTGAATGGCTGTGCAGTAAAATAGTACATCTCCGAATCTTTAACGACAGCCATGAAGTAATGAATTTATCGGTTATTGATGTTGATGGAAATATTCTTGCAATCAGTCAGTTCACTCTTCATGCAAAAACCAAAAAAGGAAACAGACCTTCATATATTCGTGCAGCGCACGCTGATATTGCAATTCCATTGTATAACAAGTTTATAATCAGGCTCTCACAATTCATAGGAAAAGAGGTCTGCTCCGGAGAATTTGGCGCAATGATGCAGGTTGAATCAGTCAATGATGGCCCTGTTACAATAATTATTGATACTAAGGAACGGGAATGAATATGAAAAATGACCTGCATGCAAATGTTAGCAGTCTTTGGAAAACCGGGGAAAACAACTTAATATTCCAATAAAAATAATTATGAAATCAAAAAGTATTATATTAACCCCGTACTTTATTTCATAACAGTGTAATTTAACTTAATATCTAATTACATGACAAAACTTTATCAAAAACTGATCAAATTATGTCCCTCGGAAACCGAAATAAAAAAGGGACTTAAAAAAGTCGCCTCCACTGTTTCGGTGGTTCCTGATAAGCATCTCCTGATGAGTCTTTTGAATCTGATAGATCTTACCAGCCTAAATACGACAGATAATAAGAGCCACATAATACATTTAACGGGTAAAGTCAACAGCTTTTCGGGCCGTTTTTCAAATATTCCGAATGTTGCAGCTATCTGTGTATATCCAAATTTTGTTGCTGTAGTAAAAGAGAAGCTTAAAGCAAAAAATATTAAGATCGCATCTGTTGCAGGTGGTTTTCCTGCCTCGCAGACTTTCAGAAGTATTAAGATCACCGAATGTAAAATGGCAGTTGAGGCCGGAGCCGATGAGATTGATATAGTTATCCCGGTTGGTGCGTTTCTCGGAAATGATTTTGTATCAGTTGCAGATGAAATCAGGGAAATTAAAGGCGCAATTGGAAATAAACAGCTTAAGGTTATAGTTGAATCGGGACTTCTCGGGGATTTTGAACATATCTTCAGAGCATCCATGATTGCGATGGATGCAGGTGCAGACTTTATCAAGACATCTACCGGGAAAACGACTGTTTCTGCTACTCCGGAAGCTGCATTTGTAATGTGCCGTGCAATTTCAGATTTTTATTCAGAAACAGGCATCAGGGTTGGATTTAAAGCTGCAGGTGGTATAGTTACTCCGGCTGATGCAATTACTTATTATCAGATTGTCAAACATTGCCTGGGAGAAGAGTGGTTGAATAATACACTGTTTAGAATCGGTGCAAGCAGGTTAGCTAATAATATACTTTGTGAAATTTCAGGTTGCCCCAGTAGTCATTTTTGAAAACGGTCTTCAGCTCTTTTTTGATTTATCTCTTGTAATTATCATTACTTTTGTGTTTTGAATTCACAAAAGAGATGACCATTTCTATATCAGAAACGCAGCAGGATACTGTCAGGGCAGGCAGGTTTACTATAAAGGAATCAATCAGGGTAAATACTTATTCACTGCCTGCTGTCAGACAATTTTCATCAAAAGACAGTGGAAAACATTCTCAGCATCCGGCAACAATAGTTTCTATTCCCTCATTAGCCGACACTACCTCTGTTTGCGCAAGGAACAGCATTGCAGACGTGACGTTTTACGATTCTAATAACATTGTATTTAATATTAAATCAGGAACTTACAAGCAGTTTCCTTTCCTGTATACTGAAAAAGCCATGCAGCGCAAGTTGGAAGAAAGAGTCTTGCTTGTAAAACATCTTAAGCCCGGGAATGAACTGCCGGCACATCCTCTTCATACTGACTGGATGATTATCTTTCTCCTTGTCTCAGCTTTTTTGTTCTCTTTAGTCAGAAACACGTCAAAGAGTATGTTCCATTATTTTGAGCGGTTTTTTTTGTTCAGGGGAATAAATAATGCTACATCACGAGACCTTGGCGGCCTCTTCCATTGGCAATCAACAATATTAAATCTTCTTTCATTTCTCATTATTGGTCTGTTTGGTTATTCTGTAGCTACTTATTATAACTTCATGCCCTCCGGCTCTAAGGGAATAATTATCTGGCTGATAGGTTTTGGAATTATAAGTTCGGCAGTTACCGTCAGGCACCTCGTATGCGTAATAACTGGCTCTGCCAGTGGTCAACAGGAGGTATTCAGGAAATACCTCCTTGGAATTTACCAGTCTTACCGTTTTGGAGCGATTTTTCTTTTTGCCTTTATTATCCTGATGTCATATACTGTAATCCTGCCGGTCATAGATTATATTGTATCCGGAATATTCATTATCGGGTTGATGTATATTATCAGGGTTATCAGACTAGTGATAATTTTTCTAAACCGGAATATTTCAATATTCTATTTGATTTTATACCTTTGTGCGCTGGAAATTCTGCCTGTTTTGATAATAGTAAAATATTTTACAGGTCTTGTTTAGATTGGCTTGGGTTACTTTGAAAGTTGAACTTAAACCGTAAAGAGTTGAAAATAAAGAAGATTTTAGTATCGCAGCCAGAACCTCTTAATCCGAAATCTCCATATTTCGAACTGGCAAGGAAATATAATCTGAAAGTTGATTTTAAGCCATTTAATCAGGTTGAAGGAATTTCATCAAAAGATTTCCGTCAGCAAAAAATCAATGTACTTGACTTTACTGCTGTCATCTTCACAAGTAAAACCGGGATTGATCATTTCTTCAGGATTTGCACTGAATTGCGGACAGTAGTCCCGGATACTATGAAGTATTTCTGTATTACAGAGAATGTCGCATTTTATCTCCAGAAATATATAGTTTACAGAAAACGTAAAATATTTCATGGGAAAGCTAAGTTTCAGGACCTTATTGACGTTATTATCAAACACAGGGAAGATAATTTCTTTGTTCCTCTTTCTGAACCTCACAATGCTGAAATTCCTGAGTCACTTGATAAAAATATAATTAAGTATACGATTGGAACTCTTTACAAAACAATAAGCACTGATTTTTCTAACCTGAAAGACTTTGATTACGATATCCTTGTATTTTACAGCCCTTCAGGAATAAAATCGCTGAAAGAAAATTTTCCGTCGTTTGTCCAGGGTGATATTAAAATTGCTGCATTCGGACCAACAACTGCATGTGCTGTTGAAAGCGAAGGACTGAGACTCGATATTTGTGCTCCCAATCTCAAAGCCCCTTCAATGACAATGGCTCTTGATGATTTTCTTAAAGACTACAACAAAAATTTAAAGTAGTTTTCACCATACTCACTTATCCAAAAACTCTTTAAAAGTCGTTCGGTAAGACTTAATGGATAAGATGTTTTTTATGAATACGACCAGGGAGACATTTGATAAGTCTGAAAGGCTTTGCAGCAGGAAAATAATTGGAACGCTGTTTGAAAACGGAAACATTTTCTACAATCCTCTTTTTAAGGTGGTCTGGGACAAAGGTCATAATACATCTCCAGGCCCCGCGCAGGTTACTTTTAGTGTTTCAAAACGAGGATTCCGGCTGGCAGTTACCAGAAACCTGATTAAAAGAAGGATGAGAGAAGCATACCGTAAAAATAAAAGAACTCTTTATGATCATCTTATATCACAGAACATTCAGATTGCTTTCGTTGTTATCCTCAGAGGAAATGCTGTTCCTGATTATGTGACTATTGAAAAATCAATAAAAGAGATGATAAACAAACTAATCCTGCTCACTAATAAGAATGAAAAATAATGTTAAAATTGTCTTAATTGTTTCTTTATCAAAACGCTTCCCGATTTTTCTTATTAATTTCGCCATTCTTAATTAAGCAATATTTGTTATGAAGAAGATACGTTCCGGAAAAATTATAATTGTGGTTTCTATTTTACTGGTTATTGGAATCAGCACTGGTTTCCTTGTTAATCAGGAAACAAGGGATTTCAGAATTGCTAAAAATCTTGACATCTTTTTCTCTCTCTTCAGGGAGCTTAATACTTTCTATGTGGATGAGATAGATCCTGATAAAGTGATTAAAGCAGGAATTGATAATATGCTTAAAACACTTGATCCATATACAGTGTATTTCCCCGAATCGGAGGCTGGTGAATTCTCAATTATGATCTCCGGGAGATATGGTGGAATCGGATCTCTTGTCAGAAGTACCGGTGACTATGTTGTTATAAGTGAGGTGTATAAGGGATTTCCCGCCGATAAGGCCGGTATAAAACCAGGAGATCTGTTGAAAAAAGTTGATGGGGTATCACTCAAGGGATTGCCAACAGATAAAGTAAGTGAAAAACTTAAAGGGAATCCCGGAACTGAAATCAGCGTCACAATTGAAAGGAACGGAAAGGAAACAGAATATCCTCTTAAACGTGAAAAGATCATCATGCCTCCGGTTCCCTATTATGGAATGATAGGTTCAAAAACCGGCTATATACGCTTTACCAATTTCACGCAAAACTGTATTGAAGATGTAAAGACCGCCCTTAATGCATTGAAAGAGAATAAAGCACAACAGATCATTCTCGATCTTCGTGGAAACCCGGGAGGATTACTTACAGAAGCTGTTGAAATTGTAAATCTTTTTGTCGCAGAAGGAAATGAGGTTGTTTCCACAAAGGGCAAAGACAAACAATTTTATGAAGATTTTAAAACGACAAAACAGCCATTGGATGAAAAGATACCTCTTGCTATAATAATAAACAGGGGTTCTGCCTCAGCTTCAGAGATTGTTGCCGGTGCAATTCAGGACCTTGACCGGGGAATAATTATTGGTCAGCGTTCTTATGGCAAGGGTCTCGTTCAGATCACGCGTCCATTAAGTTATAATACTCAACTTAAAGTCACTACAGCAAAATATTACATACCAAGCGGAAGGTGTATCCAGGCCCGCAATTTCTCACACCCGAATGAAGATGGAAGTGTTGGAATCATTCCTGATTCGCTGATATCTGAATTTAAAACCAAGAACGGCAGAATTGTTAAAGACGGTGGTGGTATCACTCCCGACATTGAGGTTTTGCCGGAACCTCTCAGCCAGATATCCAGGGAACTTTTCCTCCGGAATTACATTTTCGATTTTGCCACAAACTACTACTGGACCCATCCAAATATTAAAACTCCGGACCAATTCACCTTCACTGATCAGGATTATGACGACTTTAAAACATTCCTCCTGAATCGCAAATTCAATTACAAGACCGTTACTGAGGAGTCTCTTAATGAACTCATAACCAATGCTAAGAAAGAAAAATACTACGATATTCATAAAGACCTGTTTAATGACCTTGAAAAAGATATTGCCCATAATCTCGACCAGGATCTTAAAATGTTCAGAAGTGAGATTACTGATCTTATGGAAGATGAAATTATAAGCCGGTACTTTTATGAAAGCGGAGCAATCGAATGGACAATTAAAAAGGATGAACAGGTTTCAAAGGCCATCGATATATTAAATAATAAAGAAGAATATAGTTCAATACTTAAAGGAACAGCAGGGTCGATTCTGGTTACCAGGAAAAATGATCAGAACAACACAAAATCTGAAACTCCCCAAAACAGAAAAGTTATGGAACCTGTTTAGGTGGCATTTCATTATTTCCACTTATGTGAATCATCCTCAAAAATCTCTTTTTTCCAGACAGGCAGATTCACTTTAATGAGTTCAACTGTTTTACTGCAAGCTTGCATTGCCTGATGCCGGTGACCTGCCGAAACAAAAACTAAAAGAGATATCTCTCCAGCATTTACAATTCCGGTTGAATGAACTATTTCGATTGATTTAACATCAGCAAACTCAGAGAAAATTGTCTTTTTAATCTTCTCTGCCTCAACATTCACCAATTCAATATATGCCGAATATTCTATAGCCTTAACCTTTAAGCCATCGATTACATCAGCCCTGACTTGACCAAGGAAGATCATATGGCCACCGGAATCAGTTTTCCCACCCATCTTTTCAATAAGATGTGTGATTATCTTTTGAGATACCGGTCCGTCAGTTAAATAGTTTGTTTCCATAAATTGTTATAATTGATGTCAGGATCAACCGCCTGCAAACGGGGGCATCAAAGCAATCACATCTTCTGATTTTAGTTCAATATCATCGTTTGTTAACTCGCTATTAAGTGATATACGAAAGTTGTAATGGACAATTTCCGGAAAATCATCCAGAATCCTGAACTTAAGATCACTTATTGATCTTACATCATGATAATATTTAATCCCTGTTCCTGAAACCTCCGCCAAAACTCCGAAGAATAGTACTTTAACTTGCATAATTTTATTTATATTCCTGATTATTCACCCCAACCCCCTTGTTTTCTACCCCCCAACCCCCCAATTGGGGGGCTTTAAAACCCATTATCTCTTCTTAACCCCCCAATTGGGGGGCAGGGGGGTAAGAATTCCCAAATTGGGGGTTGGGGCTCAATGCGCTTCAAACCAGTTATTGCCGGTACCCCAGTCGACCTTTAAAGGGATATCCAGTTTAACAGCGTTAGACATTTCAAAAATAACAAGCTCTTTCAGCTTTTCAAGTTCTGAAACTTCAACTTCAAATATAAGTTCGTCATGCACCTGAAGGTTCATTTTTGAGAGGAACTTCTCTGATTTCATCTTGTCATATATCCTGATCATGGCAATCTTAATAATATCTGCTGCACTGCCCTGAATTGGTGCGTTAATTGCATTTCTTTCGGCATTTCCCCTAACCACCTGGTTGTGTGAATGAATATCAGGTAAATATCGTTTCCGTCCAAACATTGTTGCTACATATCCTAAATCTCTGGCTTTCTTAATGCTTTCATCCATATAAATTTTTACACCCGGATAAGAATTGAAATAGCCATCAATAAGCTCTTTTGCCTCCTTTCTACCAATATTCAAGCGTTCTGAAAGCCCGAAAGAAGAAATTCCGTAAATGATACCAAAATTTGCTGTTTTTGCTCTGCTGCGCATCTCCCGTGTAACGTCGGTAATCTCTACGCCGAATATTTTAGCGGCTGTAGCTGCATGAATATCACTTCCGGAAAGGAAATCGGCAATCATGCTTTTATCCTTACTGAGATGAGCCATAAGCCTCAGTTCAATTTGAGAGTAGTCTGCTGATAAGAAAACATGCCCTTTCCCGGGAACGAAGGCTTTTCGTATTTCCCTGCCCCTTGCATCCCTGACAGGAATATTCTGGAGGTTTGGGTTATTTGAGCTTAGTCTGCCAGTGGAGGCTACAGCCTGGTTGAAAGAGGTATGAATTCTGCCGGTTTTCTTATCAACAAGAAGAGGAAGCGCCTCAACATACGTTGACAGTAGTTTCTTAAGTCCCCGGTATTCCAATACTTTATCGATAATCGGATGTTTACTGGTCAGTCGTTGTAATATCTCCTCATTGGTAATAAACTGTTTGGTTTTGGTAACCCTTGCTTTATCATCAAGTTTCAGTCTGATAAACAGAATATCACCCAATTGTTTAGGCGAGGAAATATTAAATTCTGTTCCAGCCAATGTATATATCTCTTTTTCGAGGGAGATAATATCCTCACGGAGGTTTATTGTAATAGCTCTCAGATCCACAAGATCCAGTATCACGCCATTTCTCTCCATTGTTGCCAACACATTGATTAGTGGCATCTCAATATTATGGGCAAGCTCCCCTAATCCTTCAGTTTTTATACGGGGTTCAAAGACCGTCTTTAACTGGTAGGTCACATCTGCATCTTCGACTGCATATTCCATCAACTTGTCAACCGGGACTGACCTCATGTTTTTCTGGTTGTTACCTTTTTCCCCGATGAGGGATTCAATATGCACAGGTCTGTAGCCGAGATAAGATTCCGATAATAAATTCATGTTATGCCGCATATCGGGCTCCAGAAGATAATGAGCTATCATTGTGTCGAACAAGGGTCCTTTAACCTCAATATCATAATTGCCCAGAACCTGAATATCAAATTTCATGTTCTGACCTATTTTCAGTGTTTCAGGGTTTTCAAAGACCGGCCTGACAATTTCCAGAATGGTTTTAGTCTCCTTTTGCGATTCGGGGAAATGAATAAGGTATCCTGAACCTTTTTCCCAGGAAAAAGTAAGAGCAACAAGCTCTGCATCAAGTGGATCTATGCTAGTTGTCTCGCTGTCAAAACAAAATTCTTTAAGCGTGTTTACCTTTTTAACAAATTCTTTAATGTCTGAAATGTTTTCAAGCAGGATATAGTTATGGTCAACATTTTCAATTGAGGCATTCCCGGTAACCGGAGCAATTACTTCCTCTCCGAAAAGAGTACCCTGAAAAGAATCAGTCTGAGGGGTAAATAAGTGTTGTTGTGGCCTTGGTTTTTCTGATTTTTCGATTTCTGAAAGTATTTTCGCGGCAACTGTTTTGAATTCCAGTTCATTAAAAAGAATATTCAGTTTAACTGGATCGGGAACTTCCAGTTCAAGAGCAGTTTCATTCAATTCAACTGGCACATTTTGTTCAATTGTGGCAAGTCTTTTAGACATTTCAATCTGTTCCCTGTTGTTTTCAATAATCTCTTTTAGCTTTCCCTTCAGTTTATCGGTATTTCTGAAAAGCTCTTCAACACTACCATATTCTGAAATCAGTTTCATCGCTGTTTTTGGGCCAACTCCGGGTGCTCCCGGAATATTATCTGCCGTATCGCCCATAAGTGCAAGAATATCAATAACCTGTTCCGGACGCTGAACATTGAATTCCTTTTTTATATCCTCAACCCCCCATAAGATTGATTCATTTCCGCTTCTCGATGGTTTTAACATAAAAACGTTTTCAGAAACAAGCTGGGCAAAATCTTTATCAGGTGTCATCATGTAAGTAGTAAAACCCCGCTCAGAAGCTTTCCTGGCCAAAGTGCCAATTACATCATCCGCTTCAAACCCCGGATAATCAATTACAGGTATTTTATAAGCTTCAATCAGCTTCTTTATATAGGGCACTGCCTTTTTAATATCTTCAGGAGTCTCATCACGGTGAGCTTTGTATTCTTTGTACATCTCGTGCCTGAAGGTTGGAATGGGAGTGTCAAAAACTACCGCAATATGTGTTGGCTTGCGTGTCCGGAGAACCTCTTCAAGGGCAAGAAGAAATCCAAAAATAGCTGAAGTATTTAATCCTTTTGAGGTGACTCTCGGGTTTTTAATGAATGCATAATAGGCACGGAATATAAGTGCATAAGCATCCAGAAGAAAAAGTTTTTTAGAGGTATTATCGTTCATTTATTTATTATTCGTTTGAAGCAAACCATTCCGCATAAGATGAGGCTGTTTCGTAAAGTTTAAGACTGTGCAATTTAACTTCGGACGGGAGGTAAGGGGCTATACGTTCTGCAAAATCGGCAACCAGGTTTTCGCAGGTAGGCTGATAAGCCACTACGACAGTATTCCCAAACATCTTTTTAAACAATTCTGTCTTATCCTTATCCATTTTTTTGCTTAGCACGACTGTATGATCAAATATATTAACTATATTATTTTTAACAATATTTTTCAGGTCGTTAAAGTCTATTACCATACCGTTTTTAGGATTATCCGGATTATCTGCCGGGAATCCGGATATTGTAACGAAAAGGCGATAGGAATGGCCATGTACATTTCTGCATGGCCCATCGTAGTTCCAAAGTACGTGTGACATTTCAAAATGGAATTCCTTGGTTACTCGTATTAAAGGACTCATAATTTTATAGTTGAAAATATTATACAATATTAACCATTCTTACCAATAAAGGTTTAAAGTTTTGACGTGGTTTTGCTCTTTTCAGCTAATATATGACGCTATTGAGTCATTGAAAACATTTATTCCTTACCTTTGCGGTCTATAATTGGCTTAAGAATAGGGGATAATGGATAAAATTGAAATCAGGCTGACTTTCCCTGCAATGTTTAATGAGACATTAAGGAAGTTTGGTGATCACAATGCATACGCATTTGTGGGGGAAAAGCCAAAGACTTATGAAACCGTGAACAAGGAGATCAGGGCTCTGATTGCTTTTCTTGAAAAGAATGGGATTCGTCCTGGTGATAAAGTAGCAATACTGAGCTTAAATATGCCAAACTGGGCGATTGCTTACTTTTCAATTACTTTTATGGGCGCAGTGGTTGTGCCTGTTCTTCCTGATTTTTCAAGTACAGAAGTTGCCAATATTCTAGAACACTCAGGCTCTAAAGCAATATTTATATCAAACTCTTTATTATCCCGGATTGAAGGATTCAAATCAGAAGATCTGAAAACAACTATCCTTATAGAGGATTTTTCTCTGATCAATTCAGGAAAAGGATCAGCCAAATTTGACTATTCTGCACTTCCTGTTAAAAATTATACAATTGAAGAAGAAGATCTTGCATCAATTATCTATACTTCAGGAACAACCGGTCGTTCAAAAGGAGTTATGCTGACACATAAAAACATCTCTTTTAATGCACTGAAGGGCAGGGGAATACAATTTATTGATGAGAATGATCGCTTTTTGTCTGTTCTTCCTTTATCTCACACTTATGAAAATACACTTGGGCTGATTTTGCCAATGCTCTGTGGATCTTGTGTCTATTATCTAAGAAAACCACCGACTCCAGCAGTACTTATTCCTGCAATGGCGGAGATAAAACCCACATTAATGCTGACTGTTCCGCTGATTATTGAAAAAATTTATTTTAATAAAATCATGCCCACGTTCAGGGACAAACTGATACTTAAGCTTCTTTATAAGATTCCTCTTATCAGAAAAAAACTTAATGCAGCAGCGGGTAAGAAACTCCTGAAAACATTTGGCGGTGAGCTGAAGTTTTATGGTATAGGTGGCGCCAAGCTTAATAAAGCAGTTGAGAAGTTCCTTATTGAAGCAAAATTCCCTTATGCAATTGGTTACGGTCTTACAGAAACAGCTCCTCTCCTTGCTGGAAGCAATGCTCAAAGATCTGTATTTGAATCAACAGGGCCCGCATTAGAAGGCATTGAGCTTATCATTAATAACCCCGATAATAAAACCGGGGAAGGTGAAATCTGGGTCAGAGGACCAAACGTGATGAAAGGTTATTATAAAGAACCTGAAATGACTAAAGGCGTTATTACTCCAGACGGATGGTTTAAAACCGGAGATCTTGGAAACCTTGACCGTAATAACAACCTTTATATAAAAGGAAGACTAAAGAACATGATCGTTGGCGCCAGCGGGGAGAATATTTATCCTGAGGAAATTGAATCAATCATTAACAACTTCCGGTTTGTTGTGGATTCACTTGTTGTTCAGCAAAAAGGGAAACTTGTTGCCCTGGTTCAAATTAACATGGAAGAACTGGAAAAGAAATACCAGATTCTCAAACAGGATATGACACGTCATGTTGAAGATAAAGTTGATGAAGTTCTTAGCGAATTAAAGGAATGTGTAAATTCCCAGGTAAATAAATTCAGCCAGATCCAAAAAGTTGTCCTTCAACCGGTTCCGTTTCAGAAGACCGCAACGCTCAAGATAAAGAGGTTTCTCTATACATAATTTACAATATTCAACACCCTCCGGGGTTGGTAGATCAACTAATGCTTCGACCACGGACGTTACCGTGGCTATTGGAATTAAATGCCTCCGGCATTATTCTCTAATATTAACAATTTTCATAACTGCCTATATACCAATATAATAAAAAAGATGTGTATACACGGTAGTCAGAGCGTGGGGGGGGGCAAAAATTACCCTTTCCCCGCTTGCAGATATCTCCTGTTGACTTCATCCCAGTTCACTACATTCCAGAATGCATCAATATAATCAGGTCTCTTATTCTGATATTTAAGATAATAAGCATGCTCCCATACATCAAGAGTTAACAAAGGTGTGCCTTTAACCGGTGATATATCCATCAACGGGTTATCCTGATTTGGTGAACTTGCTATGGCTAAATTCTTATCTGTCCCGAGATATAACCAGGCCCATCCGCTTCCGAACCTTGTTTTGGCAGCGGTGTTGAATGCTTCTTTGAATTTATCAACCGAGCCAAACGATTTTGTAATAGCAGCAGATAGATCGGCCGAGGGTTTAGAAGATCCAATACCGAGATTCTTCCAGAAAAATAAATGGTTATAATAACCTCCGCCATTGTTTCTTATTGCATCGGTCTGTTTTGATATCCCCGCAAATATTTCACTAAGGGGCTTCCCTTCAAGAGCAGTGCCCTTAATAGCATTCATGAAATTCGTATAATACGCTCTGTGGTGCTTATCATAATGTATTTCCATTGTTTTCGCATCAATGTAAGGTTCCAGAGCATTGTATGCAAATGGCAAAGGAGGAAATTCCGTTGCTGGTACGCCTTCAATTACTGAAGCCTTTACAGGTACCTGATCGTTACCAAATACTTTTGGTCCAATGTAAGCAGCTGCAGTCATTAACCCAACTGACTTAAAAAATTTTCTTCGTTCCATACTTATGTTTTTAATTCATTAAACAGTCATAGTCAGGCTTTGTTCAAATCAAACTGACAAAACATCACAGAGCTTCATGATTTTTGGAACTTTTAAGCCGGGACTAAAAAAAATTCATACATTTATAAATCAAATCTGAATCCGGCTAATAAGAAAATAATATGAAAAAACTTACAACAATCGGAAGAATTTTGTTTGCTGCTCCTTTTGCACTCTTTGGGATTAATCATTTCCTTATGCTTGACTATTATCTGGGTATCCTGACCTCATTTGTCCCGCTCGGTGCATATACGATAATCCTGACGGGAATAATGCTAATTGTAGCCAGTATCAGTATAATTACGAAAGTACTTGTAAAATTTTCCGCCTTATTGCTGGCTATATTACTTTTTATTTTTATTGTCACAATTCATATCCCGCACCTCTTTACCGATGCAGACAAAACAATTACGATAATAGCGCTTCTTAAAGATATCTCGCTTATGGGAGGCTCATTAATGATCTCAGGTATCTATTCTGAGGAAGAAAAACAAAATAAATAAAATGGCCGGTGCAATAATCACGTTTTATTTAACC
>Ga0209746_1000229_pt1 | contig 30612 bp, 27 predicted proteins | sample BarGraNGADG00211_3_FD_184496 | JGI IMG/M metagenome (GOLD analysis project Ga0209746, IMG submission 184496) | Arctic peat soil microbial communities from Barrow, Alaska - Barrow Graham LP Ref core NGADG0011-211 (SPAdes) (version 2) | ecosystem: Environmental > Terrestrial > Soil > Wetlands >... | reverse complement strand
TGACCGTGTCATGCCGCATCTGGAACGCCATGCTGAACTTCACGCCAGCCTGGCGTATCGCGGCGATGATCCGGTCACAATCGGCGAGGGTAGTCGCGAGCGGTTTTTGACACAGCACATGCTTGCCGGCGGCCGCGGCCAGCTCGATCAGGTCCGCGTGGCGGTTCGTCTCGCTGGTCACGAGCACGGCGGTCACGCGCGGGTCGTCGATGACGTCGCCGGGGTCGCGCCTGTACTCCATGCCATAGGCTTGCGCGGCTTGCCGGCCGCGCTGCACGTCCTCATCTCAGTTCGCGATCAACTCGACGTCCGCGAAGCCTTGCATTACCTGGCAGTAGACGTTCGAGTGCCTGTGCGCGTGGCTTAGCACGCCGATGCCCACTCGCTCCATAACGCTCAGATCGCTTTCGCTGTGGAGCCGCCCAACTGCGCGCGGCGCGCTGGCATCAATTGGCCGGTCCCTCAGGTGGCGCCGGTGGCTCGACCGGGGCGCCGTCCGCCGGAGGTACGAGCGGACCGGGCCTGAATGCGGCCATCTCCCTCGCGATACGGGCGGCTTCATCCGCACCGGGCAACTTCAGCGAGCCGTCGCTGTCTGCGACATCCGCCGCCTCTGGTGTTTCGCCCGTGCCCTCGTCAAAGATCTCCACGCCAGGCAGCCGGGCGATGGTTTCAGATGCTCCCGCCGCCGGCTTGGGTGCGACCGGCGGCTCGGCATCGGCCGCTGGCTCGGCTGCGGGCGCTGGCTCGGCTGCGACCCCTTCCGATGGCAAGGGTTCCTCGGACACCAAGGGCGCGTCGGCCGCTGTCTCCGGCTCCAACACCGGCTCGGCATTGGCCGCCTCGACGGCCCCAACGACGGCAGCCGCAGCTACGCTCGCCACCGCCGCCGCTTCGGGCGCTCTCTCCTCCACAGGCGCGGATGGACCGCGATCGAGCGTTGGAGCAGGCGGGGGCGCTACCACGCGCGGGCGCGGCCGCCCCGGCTTCCCTCTGCCCCGGGCGATCTCCAGGTCCATCTCGATCCTGGTCAGGAAGAACAGAATGGCCCCAAACACGAGCAAGATGCCCGTGTTGAAGATCGTGATCAGCACGATCGGAACGACGAGCCAGACCCGCGAACCGGGACCCCAGCCTCCTGACAGCCCCAACACACTGGCCGTGACGATGCCCAGGATCAGGACAATGATAGCGGCGGCGAAGAGCAGACCGGACACAAGCCTGGTAACTAAGTATTTGCGCATGGAGACCCTCTTTCTGACGGGCGTTATCGGGGCTAAAAGACAGCGGCCAAGCGACCGGCCTCAAAGCCGATACCGGCGCCGGACGCACACACAAAGTGGCAAACAAGCCTATTCTAGCACAAGTTTCGTTATTCGGTACAGCGAGTTTTATTTGTCTTTGCTGGACTTATGCTATACTTTTTCCTGAAATAGCGCGTGCAATCTGATACGTGGGATGCTCACATGCCCGACGAAGTACAATCTCCATATCTTGAAGATATCCCGCTCGACCAGGCGCTCGCCCGCTGGTGGGAGGCGCTGGCAGCCGCCGGGCTGGATGGACCGCTCCCCGGTGAGCCCGTGCCGCTGGAGGACGCACTCGGCCGCGTCACGGCCGAGCCAGTTTGGGCAAGGATCAGCTCGCCCCACTACCACGCTTCGGCGATGGACGGCTATGCAGTGCGGGCGGATGATACGCGGGGCGCGAGCGAAAGCAACCCTGTCCGCCTCGCCGTCGGCCGCCAGGCTTTTTACGTGGACACCGGCGACCCGCTGCCGCCCGGGACCAATGCTGTGATCATGGTCGAAGAGGTGCAGCGAATGACCGGGGCCGGAGAGGGAGCGACTGCAGTCGCGACTACCTTTTACGGTACGGGGGAAGAGGGGCGCGCTGAGACTGCAATTGAGATTCTCGCGGCCGTGGCGCCCTGGCAGCACGTACGGCCGATGGGCGAGGATATGGTCGCGACGGAGCTGGTTTTGCCGGCTAACCACTGCTTGCGCCCGCAAGACATCGGCGCTGCGGCCGGGTCGGGCCACGCGTTGCTGAGCGTCCGCCGCCGTCCGCGTGTCGCGATCCAACCGACAGGCACGGAGCTGGTCGCGCCGGGTAGCAATCTGCGTCCCGGCGACGTGGTGGAATACAATTCGCTGGTGTTGGGCGCGATGGTGCGCGAGTGGGGTGGCGAGACCGATCGGCTGCCGCCATTGGCGGATGACTACGGGGCCATCCGGCAGGCGGTCCTTGACTCAGCCGCCACGCACGACCTGGTGTTGATCAATGCCGGTTCCTCAGCCGGCTCGCAGGATTTCACCGCCCGTATCGTGGCCGAGCTAGGGTGCGTGTTGGTGCATGGCATCGCTATCCGGCCCGGACATCCGGTCATCCTGGGCATGATCTGCCTACCTGCTCTCGACGGCGGCACTCGCATGGTGCCCGTGGTGGGCATCCCCGGCTACCCCGTTTCCGCCGCCATGACCTGCGAGCTCCTGGTAAAACCGTTGATAACGCGCTGGCTGGGCCAGGCCCCGACCCCCCGGCCAACGCTGCTCGCCACGCTGACCCGCAAAGTAGCCAGCCCGATGGGCGAAGAGGAGTTCATGCGGGTCACGGTCGGCCAGGTGGGCGAGCGCGTCGTGGCGACGCCGCTGCCCCGCGGGGCGGGGGTATTGATGTCACTGGTGCGCGCCGACGGCATCGTGCGCATACCACGGCACGAACAGGGATATGAAGCCGGCGCGCAGGTTGAAGTCGAGCTTTATCGGGCGCCCGAAGCGATCCGGCGCACCGTTGTGGCGATTGGCAGCCACGACCTGACCCTGGACCTGTTGGCCGACGAGCTGGGCCGCCGCCATCCGGGTCTGGGTCTGAGCTCAGCCAACGTCGGCAGCGTGGGAGGCCTGCTTGCCCTGGCGCGCGGCGAGGCTCACCTGGCCGGCTCTCACCTGTTGGACGAAGTCAGCGGCGAGTATAACGTGTCGTACGTTCGGCGCCTCTTGCCGGATATGCCGGTGATCCTGCTCGGCTTCGTACAGCGCGAGCAGGGCCTGATCGTGCCGAAGGGCAACCCGCAAGGAATCAAAGGGCTGGCCGACCTGGTCCGCCCGGACGTGAGCTTTGTCAACCGCCAGCGGGGCGCCGGGACGCGTGTGCTGCTGGACTATCGACTGCGCCAAGCCGGTATCGATGCGCGCGCCATCCAGGGCTATGAGCGGCAGGAATATACGCATCTCGCGGTGGCTGCGGCGGTGGCCTCGGGCGCTGCCGCTGCCGGCATGGGGATTCGCGCCGCCGCTCGGGCACTCGAGCTGGATTTTGTGCCCCTGGACCTGGAGCGTTACGACCTGGTGATCCCGCGGCAGTTCTTTGAGAGCCAGTTGCTCGCTCCCTTGCTGGCCATCATCTGCGATCCGGCTTTTGCCGCTCGGGTCCAGACCCTTGGTGGCTATGCCACACCGCAGATGGGACAGGTGTTAGCTGAGATACATCCCTGATAGAGAGCCGGCGGCGGCTCGGAGTAGGATGATGAAGGACGAGAGTCGACGAGTGCGAGATGAAGGCGGGGTGCTGCCCCTTCCCTAAATTGCGGAAGCCGGCGCCCAAGGTGTTCCTCTGGGAGGAACGACGACGGCCCGATGAGAACCAGTTGCGCGAGCGGCTGGCGGCCGACGGCTACCAGGCCGTGAAGTGGTCCAGCGAGCCAGGGCAGGCATATGTGCCGCACGCTCACATCTACCCTGAGCTGCTCTGGTTGCTGACAGGTAGCATCACGGTTATCCTGACCGCGGAGCGGCGTTTGCTGGAACTCGGCCCCGGTGACCGCCTCGAAATGCCTCCGGGCATGCTGCACGCGCTCCTGGTCCGGGCCGGATGGAGCCGATTATTTGATTGCCACGCACCTGGAAGAGGAAACTCTTAGCCCGTGATGTTAGCCCCGATTAGGCGTCCGATGCCGAAGGTAATGCCCGAGGCGGCCAGGCCAAACAAGACTTGCCGCAGGCCCGCGACCACGGCGTTCTGTCCGGTCATCAGGGTGATGGCCGCGCCGATGGTGAACAACCCCACGGCACTGACCGCTGCGCTGGCGATGATGCCCGGCGTGCCCGTCAGGAATACGTAAGGCAGCACCGGCAAAAGTGCTCCGAAGGCAAACAGGAAAAACGAGGTGAAGGCGGCTACCCAGGCTGACCCGCCCAATTCTTGCGGGTCGATGTTCAATTCCTCCCGGGCGAGTGTCTCCAGGGCAGTCGTCGGGTCCGAAAGCAGGCGGTCAGCGAGATCGTGCGCCTGGGCCGCCGGCAGTCCCTTCGCCTGGTAGATCAGCGAAAGCTCCTCTTTCTCTTCCTCCGGAATCGTCGCCAGTTCCCGTTTCTCGATGTTCAACTGGTTCTGATATAGCTCGCGCGAGCTCTGGACAGACAGCCACTCTCCGAGGGCCATCGATAACGAGCCGGCCAGCAACCCCGCTATGCCTGCCAGAAGGATAGGTTTGTTGGAAGCGCTGGTGTTGGCGCCCGCCACGCCCATGGTGAGGCTGAAGACCGAGAGCAGCCCATCGTTTGCGCCCAGCACCCCGGCCCGCAACTGGTTGCCTCCGGCGGCTTTGTGCCGCCCCTCAAAGCGCGCCACGGCGCTGCCTTCCATACCGCGCGTCTCTCCGGCAATGTACTGGAAGACGCGTGCGTGCGAGCGCTCTTCCTGCGCCATACCGGCCGCTTGCGCTTCGGGCTGGTGGTCGTAGTCGCTGCTGGCGCCTTTTTCAATCTCGGTGATGGTAGGTAGGACCAGTGCTACGCCGAAACGGCGCGCCAACCAGCCAAGGATGCGAGTGCGCCAGGTGGGTAGCAAATCCGGCACGATCTCCCCGGCCTCGCGCAGCTTCGTTTCCCACACCTGGGCGTGCCGCTGTTCTGTCTCGGCCAGGCGGCGATACACCGAAGCCAATTCGGCTTTTGGCTCCGCCTTCGCGAGCTGGGTGTACAGCGCGATCGCATCCCTCTCGGCTTTCAGGTTGGCCAAATAGCGCGTCGCATCCGCTTTGTCTGCCACGGTGACCCTCCCCGTTTCAGTCTGGCCATTCTGCCGGCCATGCGCTTCACCTTGCAGCAACTGGCCGGTCTCTGCCCTGGTCCCGACCACCGCGCACGAAGGATGTCAGCGCCCCCAGCAGCGCTACGCCACAGGCGACCATGTAAGCACTGCTGACCGCGCTGAAAAGGGCCGTCGACAGGCCAGATGCCTGGCCGTGCGCCAGGACGGTTGTGAAAACTGCCCCGGCGAGACCCACCCCCAACACCATGCCCACGTTGCGCGCAGTGGCCATAATGCCCGAAGCCACTCCCTGGCGATTACGCGGCGCGGCGCCCATCAGGGCGCTGCTGTTCGGGGAGATGAAGATCCCGGTGCCCAGCCCGGTCACTGCCAGCCCCAGCGCGATGTAAGCGAAAGATGAGCCAGGACCCAGGCGGGAAAGAAGTAGTAGCCCGCCGGCCAGAATGAGCATGCCCAGGGTTCCCGGCGTGCGCGAGCCGATGCGGTCTGACAGGGTGCCGCTGATCGGCGCGGCGATCGCCATGATCAGCGGCTGCGCGGTCAGCAGCAGCCCGGCTTGCGCGGGGCTCAGGCCGCGGCCCTGGATCAGGTAGAAGGGCATGATGAACAGGATGCTATAGAGACAGATATAATTTATCACCGCGCTGGCGGTGGCCGCCGAAAAGAGCCGCGTACTGAACAGGCTCAGGTCCAGCATTGGTTCTCGGTTGCGGAGTTCCAGGTTCACGAACGTCACCAGGGCGGCCAACGACACCGCCAGCAAGAGCAGTGTGGGCGCCGCAAGCCAGCCCCAGGTCTCACCCTGGTTCAGGGCCAGTAGAAGCGAAACGAGGCCCACGATAAAGGTGACGGCGCCGGCGATGTCGAAGCGTTTGGCATGTTCGGGCGGGGCGTCGCGAGGAACGAAAGCCAGGCTAAGTGCGATGGCTAACAGGCCAACCGGCACGTTAATATAGAACACGGCGCGCCAACTGAGCCGGGTTGCCAGCCAGCCACCCAGTGACGGTCCCGTGGTGAGGCCCAGGTAGGTCAGTGTTGCCTGCAAGCCCAGTGCCTGCCCGCGCTGTGCCGCGGGGAAGGCGCCGGTGAGAATGGCCGGCGAGTTGGCGAGCAGCATCGCGCCGCCGATGGCCTGCAGTCCACGGGAAACGATCAGTATTTCCGCGCTTGGCGCCAGCCCACTCAGCGCAGAGCCGAGCACAAAGAGCACAAAACCGGAGACGTAGACCGGCTTGTGCCCACGCATGTCGCCTAGCCGGCCAAAACTGAGCAGCAGACCGCTGACGACCAGCAGATAGACTGTGACAACCCATTCGATCGTTGCCACGCTGGCGCCAAAGGTGCGGCTCATGATGGGCAAGATGGTATTGACCACGCTGCCGTCCAGCGCGGTCATGAAGCTACCCACGCCCACGGCGATAAGCACCCACCATTTGCGGTCTAGCCCGGCGACAACCCGGCGTTGTTCGCTCGTCTGGCCGGGCGCTTTTCGTTCTGCAACAGTCCGATTGTTATCCAATCCGCCTCCATCGGTGAGGATGGCTGCTGCCTCGGCCCGCCCTTGCCTCTAAAGCCACTTATCGACCCAGGCACGGTCCATCCGGGCCAGCCGGTCCTTTTTCAAGTTCTCGCGCATGATCCGGCAGATGTTGCAAGCGGTATTCGTCAGCCTCTTTCATAGCACGCACCCCCGGCGCACACACCACACGCGCAGCCGCCTGCCTAGCGCAGCATCCAGGAGGGTATATACTCGCGTGCCCCGCCGATGAACTTTGGCGCGCCCACTGCTCGGGTCTGGAACGGCAGGAGCGCGCGCGGTTGCGGATTGGCCAGGTACGCGTCGGCTGTCTTCTTGCCTGCCACGAACATCTCTTCGATATGATTGAAGTCGTTATATGGCAGGTCATTGAAGTCCTGCACGTGAATGTGGTGCAACGTGACCTTCGGGTCATCGCTTGCCCGCTTCAGGTCGGCATACACGGATTGCACGATCATAGTATCCAACGTGCGGAAGAAAATGTTGAGCATGCCGTGCTCCGGGGCCAGGCTTTCCTCGCCGCGGCCCAGGTTGACGGCGTAGATCACGTCGGCGCCCTTGTCCATCGCGACGTTGATCGGCGTCTCGGCGACTACGCCGCCGTCCACTAGCTCGAGGCCATGATACCAAACGGGGTCCTGGTACACGGGGATCGAGCTGCTGGCCATCATCGCGTCGATCAGCGGCGCCGACGGCTCCTCGCCGAACAGGTACAGGCGGCTGCTGAGCAGGTCGGCGGTGGTCAGGTAGGCCGGACACTTGAGCTGGCCGAACGTCGTCACACCGGGCGGAAGGTTGTCCTGGATCAGCTTACGCATACCGTCGCTGGGGAAGGCGCTGTCTTTGCCGGTCAGCAAGCGCCAGGCAATCGTGAAGACGTTGCCCGGGTAGACGACACCGGCCGTGCCCTTGCGCCAGGCGGCCTGGAGCGCGGGAATGCTCGACAGATCGGCGCCCATCGCGGCCAGGAAGCCGGAGTTGAGGCTACCGGCCGAAGTACCGACGAAAAAGTCCGGTTTGATGCCATGCTCGAGGAGCGATTGCAGAGCTCCAACGTGCAGAGGCCCACGGATTCCGCCGCCGCTAAGCACGAATGCCGTCGTCATAGACCCTCCTTCGAGACCGTGACTGTGCCGCTAATGTCTCCTTATGCGCCTGCATTGTACTACAGTCGCGCGAAAAAGGATAGGACCCCCTCTGCCGCTGAAGCTTTCAGAGGCTGGGGTTTGCATTACAGCCATAAGAATCGCAGGATGCTTTATTGGCTTAAAGGTATCACTCAGGCTCGAATTGTGTTACACTGGTGCAGAACATCACTGCCAGCCGAGTTGCGTCGAGTGAGGAGTTTGACCGGGCGTTCGGCAGCAGCCCGCCCAGTCCGGTGGGGAGCTTTGTAAATGCCGGCGCGAGTTTTGGCTTTCGTAATGTCCGGAGGAGGGGCGCGAGGCGCCTTGGAAGCCGGCGCGTTGCGGGCCCTCCTGGAGGCCGGTATCCGGCCGGACATGTTGGTCGGGACGTCCATCGGCGCCATGAACGCGGCTTGCCTGGCTCTGAATGGGCTGGACGGTACCGGTCTGGCGGGGTTGGAGACTGCCTGGCGCGATGCGGCAGCGGCGGACCTGCTGCCCGCCAATTACCTGTGGCAGACCCTGCGCGCCCTGGTCTGACGGCAAGGCAATGGGGCACAGACGCGCTTGCGTGACTTTTTCGTGGCCCACGGTCTTCAGCCCGACCTGTGCTTCGGCGATATCCCGGGTGTGCGACTGGTGCTGGTAGCCGCCGATCTGAACACCGGACGCGCGGCGCTCTACGGGGCCTACCCCGAGCAGATTGTGCTCGAGGGAGCGCTCGCATCGGCTGCTGTCCCGCCCTGGGTCCCGCCCCTGCATTTTGGCGACCGGGTGCTGATGGACGGCGGCGTGGTGAGCAACTTGCCGATCGAGCCTGCCTTGGACCAGGGTGCAACCGACATCATTGCGCTGGACGTGTTCGACCCGCGCGCGCAGGCCGCCAACGCTCCGGGACTGGCGCCGTTCTTCGTCAAGTTCCTGAGCACGGTTCAACAGCGCGAAACGGACATGGAGCTGGCCCTGGCCGCAGCGCGTGGGGTGCCGGTGCGGCGCATCGCGCTGCGGCCGGTTGTGCCTGTGCCTATTTGGGATTTCAGCCGGACCGAGGAGTTGATGCGGACCGGCTACGAGATCGCCTCGGCGGCGATTGCCGAGTGGCCGGCAGCAGCGGAGACCACGCAACGCCGTTGGTGGACGCGCAGCGATTGGCTGGTGCGGCCGGTCAGCCGCCTCAATCGTTGGCGTAAGGCGGCCTGAGGTCTCTCGCTTCTCTAGATTGGAGCACCGTCTTGACTCGATCCGCGGCGCTGAAGCGCCTGCCCTTGTACGGCAAGTGGCTCTGGGCGACCCTTGCGGTCGTGCTCGGACTGGCTCTCCTGATCCGGCTCGGCTTCTGGCAATTGGACCGTCTTGCCGAACGCCGTGCCGCCAACGCGCATCTCGTGGCGCAGCTTGAAATGCCCCCTCTGAACCTGACCGGCCAGCCTCTCGCGCCTGCCGGCGTCGACCTGCGCCGCGCGAACGTCCGGGGCTCATATGACTTCGCCCAGGAGATGGTCCTGCGCAACCGCGCCTTCGACGGCGCGCCGGGTGTGCACCTCATCAGGCCCCTACGCATCGCGGGCAGCGACACCGCTGTGTTAGTCGACCGTGGTTGGATCCCGTACGATCAGGCTTTGCCCGACTATCGGAAGGTCTACGACCAGCCGGTGGGCGAGGTAGAGGTGCAGGGGGTCTTGCACCTGTCACAACCGCGCCTGAACTCCTTGTCACCCGCCGATCCTCCCCTGTCTCCCGACCGTCCGCGCCTGGACGAGTGGTTCCGCATCGACATCCCGCGCATTCAGCAACAAATTCCGTATCCATTGCTGCCCGTCTACCTGGAACAGGGCCAGCCCAACCTGGCTGCCGTTCCGCCCATGTCGACCTCGGACGCGCTCCCGCGCCCGGATATTCAGATCGACCTCAGCGATGGTCCGCATCTCAGTTACGCCATCCAATGGTTCTCCTTCGCGGCGATCTTGCTCGTGGGATATGTAACCTTGTTCATAAGGCAAACATCCAAATAGCCTGTGCGATCTGTAACGCATCTTCCTGCGAAATTGACAGGTTGCGTCATAATCGGTACGGTTAAGAAACGTTCTGGTAGACTTATTCACCAATTCATACTTGCCCGGAAGGGATAAACCTGGAGCAACTGTGACCTACGCCTCCCAACCAACACCTGCCAGCCAGCCGAGAGCACCCGAGGATCCGCGGGCCAGGGCCCGCTCCAACCGGGTCGCTGCGCTCGGCATTGGCGTCCTGGCGGTCGTGCTGGGCTTCCTGGCCGGCCGCTTTAACCCATTGCTGACCGGTTCCACCTCGTCCGAGGGTGTTAAGGTGGATGCCCTCTTCAGCGTTCTGCTGGGTATCGGCACTGCTATCTTCGTCGTCGTGCAAGGCGGGTTGCTGTACTCGATTATTCGCTTCCGGCAGAAATCAGACGACGATGATGACGCGCCGGCGGTGCGCGGTAACGTGGGCCTGGAGATCCTGTGGACTGCCATCCCGGCTGCTATTCTTACCGGATTGGCCGTCTACAGCTACGCGACCCTGGCCAATATCGAGACGCCGGCCCCGGACGCGATCACGGTACAGGTCACCGGCCGCCAGTTTGCCTGGGACTTTTATTATCCGGATCGAGATGTCCATTCCCCCGAGTTGCATGTACCGCTCGGGTTGCAGGTGCACCTGGTGATGCATTCTGATGACATGATTCACGCTTTCTGGGTGCCTGATTTCCGTGTCAAGAAGGATGTGATGCCCGACCGTGTGACCGAAGTACGCTTTACGGCCGACAAGGCCGGGACTTATCCGATCGTCTGCTCTCGCCTGTGTGGCGTCGGTCACGCTTTTATGCGCTCCAACGTGGTCGTACAGCCGGAGAATATCTTCGCGACATGGCTCTACGCTCAGCAGACCGGGGCCACGGTGCAAGCCGGCGGCCAACCGGCCACCCCCGCCGCAGCCGGGAAAGCGGTATTTGAGCAGAACAACTGCGGTGCATGCCACACACTCAAAGATGCCAATGCGGCCGGCAAGGTCGGCCCGGACCTGAACAGCATCGGCACGAGCGCGGCCAAGATCATCCAGGACCCGGGCTACAAGGGCAAGGCCACGGATGCAGCAAGTTACATCCGGGAATCGATCGTCGAGCCCAACGCCTACGTCGTGCCGAATTATCCGCCTAACGTGATGCCGCAGAACTTTGGCCAGACGATTTCGGCCAAGGATCTGGACAATCTCGTGCAGTACCTGCTGTCACAGAAGTAGGAGAGAAACAACCATGACTACGTCGACGACGTCAGTAGCTGTGGAACGTCGTGGCTGGATGCGCCACGGAGCGACTAGCTGGCGTGACTACTTCACCTTCAACACCGATCATAAGGTGATCGGAGTCCAGTACGTCGTGATGGCCTTCACCTTCTTCCTGATCGGCGGGTTGATGGCTGAGGTGATCCGCGCGCAGTTGATCAAACCCGGAAATACCCTGGTGAGCCCCAACCTGTACAACGAGCTCTTTTCGTTGCATGGCACGATCATGATTTTCATGTGGGTCATCCCGGTGTTCACCGGCCTGGCCAACTACATCATTCCGGTGCATGTGGGCGCCAACGATATGGCTTTCCCCAAGCTGAACGCTTTCTCGTTCTGGCTGGCCCTGCTGGGCGGCATTATCATGATGGTGAGCTTTGTGACCGGCGGGAACGCGTCAGGCTGGAGCGCTTACCCGCCGCTGAGCGAGCAGACGGGTATCGGCCAGACGTTGTGGGCCGTCGCGCTGATCCTCATCGGCTTCTCGTCGATCTTCGCCGCGATCAACCTGCTCGTCACCATCATGAACATGCGAGCGCGCGGCATGACGTTGATGCGCATGCCGCTCTTCGCCTGGTCAATGATCGCCACCTCGATCATTATCCTGCTGGGCACGCCGGCCCTCGCCGGCGCGCTGGCGTTGCTGATCATGGATCGCGTGGCCGGCACACAGTTCTTCAAAGCGACCGGCGATCCGTTGATGTGGCAGAACCTGTTCTGGTTCTATTCGCACCCGGCTGTGTACATCATGATCTTGCCCGGCTTCGGCATCATCTCCGAAACGGTGCCGGTCTTCTCGCGCAAACCGATATTCGGATACAAGATGATCGCTTTCTCGAGCATGGCGATCGCGATCTTCGGCTTCCTCGTCTGGGCGCACCACATGTTCTCCAGCGGCATGAACCCGCTGCTGCGCATCCCGTTTATGATCACGTCCATGATCATCGCCGTCCCGACCGGGGTCAAAATCTTCTCGTGGCTGGCCACTCTCTGGGGTGGGCATCTGCGCTTCACAACATCAATGCTGTTCACGCTCGGGTTCATCTCAATGTTCGTCATCGGGGGCATCAGCGGGATCTTCCTGGCTTCGATCCCGATCGACATTCACGTCAACGACACTTACTTTGTGGTGGCCCACCTGCATTACGTCCTCTTCGGTGGCAGCGTGATGGCCATCTTCGCCGGGCTCTACTTCTGGTATCCAAAGATCACCGGGCGGATGCTGAACGAGACCTGGGGCAAAATCCATTTCTGGATGACCTTGATCGGCTTCAACATCACCTTCCTGCCGATGCACGCCCTGGGCCTAGAGGGCATGCCCCGCCGCGTGGTGACTTACGCGCCGGAATTCGCCCTGGGCAACCTCATCGCCAGTCTGGGCGCGTTCCTGTTGGCGGCCGGCACGTTGCCGTTTGTCTATAACGCGGTCATCAGCCTGGTGCGCGGTAAGGTCGCGGGCGACAATCCGTGGCAATCCCTGACGCTGGAGTGGACGCTATCGTCGCCGCCTCCGATTCATAATTTCCCTGAGCCGCCGACCGTGGACAGCGATCCGTACGGTTACGGCAAACCCCTGGTCCGCCGCGTGCCGCCCGCGCCACGCCAAGAGGCGCCCGTGCCGGGTGGCGAGTGAGAGGTGATTTGATGAGCCAGACAGTCATCGTACACGACGAACCACGGGTCGCGACGACCACGGGAATTGACAATCGGAAACTGGGCATGTGGCTCTACCTGGCCACTGAGGTCATGCTGTTCTCGGCGCTGATCGGCGGGTTCCTGACGATGCGCACGCGTGCCCCGGCCGACGCCAACCATGTCCTGAATATACCCATCACGGCTTTCAATACGTTTGTGCTGATCGTCAGTAGCACGGCCGTCGTGATGGCCTTGTCGGCAATTGAGGACGGCGACCGCAAGCGGATGCTGCGCTGGATGGTGGCGACTTTCGTGCTGGGAGCGACGTTCCTCGGCATCCAGATCAACGAGTACAGGATCCTGATCGGCGAGAAACACCTGACGACGTCCAGCCTGTTCGGCAGTGGCTTCTTCACGGTCACCGGCTTTCACGGTTTCCACGTCTTTGTCGGCGTGTGCTGGCTGGGCGTGATCATCGTCCAGACCCTGCGCAACCGATTCACGACTAACGAACGCGATCACATGCGCTTCGAGATTTTCGGCCTGTACTGGCACTTCGTCGACGTGGTTTGGATTGTGCTGTTCACGATCATTTACCTGATCTAACGGAGAGAGCATGGCAATGCCTTCTAAGTCCAGGGCGGGCGCAGCCAAAACTCGCCGCTCCAATTACGTGCTGGTGTTCCTCTCGTTGGGCGCCCTGACAGCGTTGGAGGTCCTGGTCTCCAGCATGACCAACATTCCCAGGGTGTCGTTCTTGCTCGGCATGTCGTTCATCAAGGTCATGTTGGTCATTCTATACTTCATGCACCTGCGGTCTGACAGTCGCTGGTTCGGCCTGATCTTTTTCCTGCCGTTTCTGCTAGTAATTCCGTTGCTGACTGTGCTGCCGCATTGATGTTCAGGCGCGTTCTGTGGCTCCTGTTGGTCTTGCTGTTCCTGGCCGGGTGCGCCCGGCCGGGAACGAGCCTGGATACCTACTGGGATGCTCCGCACTTTCAGTTGACCGACCAGGCTGCCCAACCCTTCAACTCCAGTGCCCTGGCCGGCCGCGTTTGGCTGGTCGACTTCATCTACACTCACTGTCCTGATATCTGTCCGGTTTACCTCTCACCGCGCATGGCGCAACTGCAGCAACAGATCCTGGCCCAAAACCTGGTCGGCAAGGTGGACCTCGTGTCGATCACCGTTGATCCACAGCGTGATACTCCCGCCGTGTTGCAGGAATACGGAGCCCGTTACGGTGCCGATCCACGCGTCTGGCATTTCCTTACCGGTCCGGATGCCACGCTGCAGAGTCTATTGCAGACGGGCTTTAAGGTCGGTTCCGTCGTGAAAGCCGAGACCGAAGGCAACCTCACTCACTCAAGCTACTTCCTCCTGGTCGACCGGCAGGGCAAAGTGCGAGCGCTCTATGACGGCACCGAGGTCGACGCGGATAAGATGTTTGCCGATCTGCAGCAGTTGTCATCTTAAGCCGTCAGGCTGTAAGATTGCTTGTAGAACACGTCACAAAAGCCGCCTAAGATTGCTACGCACGTCACAAATCATCGCCTGCGCGCTCCTTTAGTATGGCTATTGCGGGATTGCACGATGCAGTTTGCGCTCAGTTTGCGGTTCTCCGGGGCATGTGTATAATAGAATCCAATTCTCCGCTCGTTATTTCAGTATTTTGCACTGGACCTTAAACCTCGCATGCCGGGTGCCACACCTTCTGAGGCACGTATAATGGAAGGAGTTTAGGCGCGTGTACAGATCACTCCTCTTCGTTTCGATAGTCCTGCTCCTGGCTCTCGCCGCTTGTGGCGGTGGCGGGCAGAGCGCTCCGGCAGGAGGCAGTTCACCGGCCGGTGATGCCGGCAACGGCAAGAAGCTTTTCACGTCGACCTCTATGGGCAAGAATAACGCGCCGGGCTGCACCACCTGCCACGCAGTGGGCGGGCAGGGCGGCCAGGTTGGTCCCGACCTATCGCATGTCGCTACTGACGGAGCCGCGATTGTCAAGAGCCCTGACTACAAGGGCAAAGCCCAGGATGCGCCCGGTTATCTGCGCGAATCAATCGTCGACCCAAACGCCTACGTTGTGAAAGGCTTTAGCGCCGGCATTATGTACGAGAACTACGGCAAAGACCTCGCCGATCAGGACATTAGTGACCTGGCCGCTTACCTGATGACCCTCAAATAACAACTTCATAGAGCCGCGCAGGACTTCGTGCGCGGGCGTTGCTGCTTTCGTGGGTGAATGGCTGCACAAGCGTCGTGCGGTCTTAGGAAGGGGGGGACATGCAGTTCATGCGCAATATACCCTTTGCATTGCGCCTCGCAGGCGTTGTCGTGGTCGCCCTCGTCTTAACGGGCGTCCTCTACTTCTTTTGGGGCGCGCACGCCCAGGCTGCTCCTCCGCAGCCGCTGCCTTTCCCGCACAAGCTCATGGTCGGCGCCGGTGTGCAATGCTTATTCTGTCACAGCACCGCCACCACCGGGCCCGCGGCGGGCATCCCGAGCGTGGAGAAATGCGCAGGTTGCCACCAGGTGATTGCCGCCAACAAGCCAGCCATCCAAACCCTCTTGACGAAATACTGGCAGCCCAAACAACCCATCCCTTGGGTGCGCGTCAATCAGTTGCCGCGCTACGTCAGGTTCGCGCACAACGTCCACGTCAACAGCGGCATCAACTGCGAGCGCTGCCACGGCAACGTGGGGCAGATGAACGAGGATTACCAGGTCGTGCGCATGAACATGGGTTGGTGCCTGAGCTGCAACGACCAGCAGCCGAACATCCGCCAGTTGCAGGACTGCTCCATCTGCCACTACTAGGAGGCGAACATGCCGCGTAAGATCAGCCGTCGCACATTTTTTAAAACCGGCGCTGCAGTCGCTGCGGCTAGCGTCCTGGCCGGCTGCGAGCAATACACCCGTTACGTAACGATCGAACCCTATGTGGTCCCGCCCGAAGAGCAGTTGACCGGCATTCCGACGTATTATGCCAGTACCTGCCGTATGTGTCCTGCGGGCTGTGGCATCATCGTACGCGTTATGAACGGCCGGGCGCTTAAGATTGAGGGTAACCCCGAGCATCCCCTCAACCGCGGCAAGCTTTGTGCCCGCGGCCAGGCCGGCCTGCAGCTGCTCTATAATCCCGATCGCGTGCGTGGCCCCCTGGCGCAGGCCAAGCGCGGCTCAGGCGCATTGGGTGCCAATCCCTTACCCTGGGACCAGGCTATCGACGAACTGGCGAGGCAGTTGCAGGCTGCCGGGAATAAGTTAGCCATCTGGGTCGGGCCCGCTACCTCGGGTCATTTGCTGGATCTGTTTGGCCGAATCGCCAAAGCCGCCGGCGCGCCCGCGCCAGTGGTTTATGCGCCCGGCAGCGAAGGTCAGCAGATGCTGATCAGCACCAGTCAGCGTGTCTTCGGTCGCAGCGCCATGCCGGCCTATGAGATTAGCCGCGCCGATGTGGTGCTTTCGTTCAGCGCGGACATCCTGGGGACCGAGCAATCCCCAACCCGCTATGGCATTGAGTACGGCAACTTCCGCACGCAGGCCAAGGGCCTGCGCGGCCACCTGATCCAATTTGAGACCCGCCAGTCGATCACCGGGTCGAAGGCGGACAATTGGTATCCCATTCGCCCGGGCACAGACGGGCTCGTTGCTCTGGCGATCGCGCGCCTGATGGTCGATCAGCCTGGCGTCCCTGCCGATCGCGTGGGACGCGCCCGGACAATGGCCGGCAGCTTCAACGTCGACGACGCGATCAAGGCCGCCGATGTGCCCATGGAGGCGCTGGTCAACGCTGCGCAGGTTTTCGGCGCCGCCCAACACCCGGTTGCGATTCCCGGCGCCGCATTGGCCCAAACTCCCAACGGCGCGGATGCGATGGCGGCGGTGCAGATGCTGAACGTGGTTGCCGGCACAGCCGGCCAGCCCGGTGGCCTGCTGCTCGACGCAGACCTGCCCTCCCCGGCCCCAGTGCGGACTGCCGTTTCGCCTTTCGCTGACGTGCAGAACCTGCTGAACAACCTGCGCGGGGGTGGAGTCCAGATGTTGATGATCTACGGTTTCAATCCCGCCCACGAACTCCCGGCCAGCCTGGGTCTGGCCGATGCGCTAAACAAAGTTGCCTTCGTTGTCTCCTTCGGTTCACTGGAAGATGAGACCGCGCTGCAGGCGAATCTGGTCCTGCCCGATCGCACCTACCTCGAATCCTGGGGCTATTCGGTAGTGTCGCCGAATTTCGGCACGCCGATCGTGAGCAGCCAACAGCCGGTCGTCAGCGCGACGGTCGCTATTCCGGCAGTCGACGCGCGTGCTACCGGCGACGTCTTGCTGACAGCGGCCAAGAGGGCGCCGGCGCTCGCCGGCGCCTTCACCTGGAATGACGAGGTGGCCTTCATAAAGGATACCATCACGCAACTGCCGGCCGGCGCCGCCGGTGGTTCAGGCGCGGACCTGCTCTGGAGCCGCTTCCAGCAGCATGGCGGCTGGTGGCCCGCTTCCGCCGCACCCGCGGCAGTTAACGCGACCACAGGCGCTGCGCCGACCCTGAATGCGCCGCAATACCAGGGCAGCGCAACCGAGTTTCCTTACCTGCTGCAAGTCTACGAGTCGACGCTGTTGGGGCGCGGCGAGGGGGCCAACCTCCCCTGGCTGCAAGGTTCGCCGGACCCGATGACCACCATTGCCTGGCAAAGCTGGGTGGAAATCAACCCAGAAACGGCCCAGAAGCTGGGCGTTAGCTACGGGGATGTAGTGCGGGTGACTTCACCCAACGGCTCGATCGAAGCCCCGGTCTACGTCTATCCCGTCATCCGGCCGGATGCGATCGGCTTGCACCTCGGGCAGGGCCACGCGCATTTCGGCCGTTATGCAGATAACCGTGGCGCCAATGCTACCGCCCTGCTGGGCCCGACGCCCGACAATTGGGCTACAGTGCGTGTCAAGGTCGAGCGCACCGGCCAGCGGGTGAACCAGTCCAAGTTCGAATGGACGGAGGGTGTCAACCAAGGGTTCACGACCGACGTGATCCCTGGATCGGCCATCGGTGGATGAGGAGTGGAAACTATGGTCAACGACCAGACTAGCCAGACATTGCCAGAGCACAAGTGGACCATGGTGGTAGACCTGGACCGCTGTACGGGCTGCAGCGCCTGCGTGGTCGCCTGCCACGCCGAGAACAACGTGCCGATCGTGAACGAGGACCAGGTCTGGAGAGGGCGTAGTATTCACTGGATCCACCTCCAGCGCTACTGGGAAGGCGACTACCCGCAGAAACAGGCCCGCTTCATTCCGACCATGTGCCAGCAGTGTGCCAAGGCGCCCTGCGAGCCGGTTTGCCCGGTCTATGCATCGCTGCACAGCACGCGCCAGAACCTTAACCTCCAGGTTTACAATCGCTGCGTGGGCACGCGCTACTGCGAGAACAACGACCCTTACAAGGTCCGCTTCTTCAACTTCTACCCGCCGCGCTTCGACCCACCTTTGGAGCAGCAGCTCAACCCCGACGTGACGGTGCGCAGCCTGGGCGTGATGGAGAAGTGCACCTTCTGCCTTCAGCGCATCAACCGGGCGGAGCAGGCGGCCCTCTCGGAGGGCAGAGCCTTGCGCATGGACGAGGTGATCCCGGCTTGCGTGCAAACCTGCCCGCCGAGCGCGCTGATGTTCGGCGACGCGAACGACCCGAACAGCCCGATCAGGCAAGTGATAAACGGCAACCGGTATCGCAGCTTCAGGTTGCTCGAATCGTTGGGCACCGAGCCCGCGGTGGTCTATCTGAAAGGCGGTGAAGCTCATGGCGGCCAATGAAGCGCATCTCCCCGTGTGGAAACGGCCTCTGCCGGAGGACCCACGTCTTGCCCGCCAGGCTCAGCAGTTGCGCGAAGAGCACCTGAACCTTGATCCGCGGCCGCCGGATGAGATGATGGAGACGGTGATGCGCCCCACCACGCGCGCGCCACTGGCCTTCTGGCTTATCTGGTTGCTCCTGGGCGGAGGGGTGTTGACCCTGGGCATCGTCTGGCTGATCCAGATGATCGGCTGCATCGGCATTGTTGGTATCTCTCGCCCCGTCATGTGGGCAGTCTACATCGCCAACTTTGTCTACTTCATCGGTATCGGCCACGCCGGAACTTTCATCTCAGCCGCCTTCCGCGCGCTGAAGATCTCCTGGCGTGGACCCATCAGCCGGGCGGCCGAGCTGGTGACCGTTTTCGGACTGACGACCGCCGCCTTGTTCCCCATGATCCACCTGGGGCGCACCTGGAAGGGGTATTACCTGATCCCCTATCCTAACGGGCGCGGGCTCTGGCCTAGCTTCCACTCGCCGCTGGTTTGGGACCTGATCGCCATCACCACTTACCTGACCTGCAGCACCCTGTTCGCTTACCTGTCGATCTTGCCCGACGTGGCGATGGCCCGCGATCGGGCCACCATCCCCTGGCGAAGGCGATTCCTGGAGGTCTTCTCGCTGGGCTTCTCGGGCACCGAAGGGCAATGGGCGACCTTGAATACGGCGCTGAACGTGTTCACGTATGCCCTCATCCCGGTCATGTTCTCGGTACACACGATAGTGTCCTGGGACTTTGCGATGGCCCTGCAACCGGGCTGGCACAGCACGGTCTTTGGCCCGTATTTCGTGGTCGGCGCTCTGTTCTCCGGGGCAGCGGCGGTGATCATCGTCCTGGCCCTTGTGCGCAAGTTCATGCACCTCGAGTATTTCATCCGTAAGGAACACTTCAACGGGATGGGCCTGTTCCTGTTGATCCTGTCCTTGACCTGGGCATACTTCTTCTTCAACGACTACCTTGCCCCCTGGTACGGAAAGGCGCCGGCCGACGTCGCCCTGAGCATGCGCTTCGAGCGGGGTCTGGGTGCGCCCTATTGGTACTTGATGTTGTTTGCCAACATAGTAGTACCATGGAGTATCCTGTGGAACCGCCGCTGGCGCACATCCCTTCCGCTACTGCTGACCGTGGCAGTCTTCGTCAACGTCGGCATGTACCTGGAACGCATCAACATTGTGGCGATTGGGTTGGGCATCAATGAACTGCCCTTTGACTGGGGCGTATATCGGCTCCAGTTGCCTGAGACGCTGATCACCATCGGGGCCTTTTCGTTGCTGGGCTTTCTGTTCTTCCTGTTCAGCCGCTTATTGCCGATCATCCCTGTCTGGGAGGTGCAGGAAGGGCAGCAGGAGGAGGAGCTCCGGCACGAAGGTGCGGGCATGGTTGTGACGCGCGGGACCGGAGAATAGGAGGAGGATATGGCGAACTACCTGGTGCTTGGTCTGTTCGAAGAAGTGTCCTCCGCAGCCGCGGCGATCGAGGGTGTACGCCGGATTGGCGTACCCGATAACCGCGTTTCTGTTATGTCGGGCACCCCGATCCGCTCCAAGCTATTGGGCCGCCGTCCGGCCAGGAACTGGCTGGGGCTGATGTCTTTGCTCGGCGCCTTGCTGGGCTTGGGAGCCGCGGTCACGTTGCTGGTCGGCGCGCCGCTGCTATATCCGATGTATCAAGGTGGACAGCCGCTCATTCCCATCCCGCCGTCCATTATCATCACCTTTGAGCTGACCATGATGGTAACGATGTGGGTTACTTTCGGCGGCTTCTGGCTTCTGAACCGCTTCCCGCGTTTCGGCCGGCCGGTCTATGATCCGCGTATCACGGCGGGTATGATCGGGGTGTTGGTTGAGGCCGACGAAGGGCGCGCCGGACGGGTAGTTGATCTGTTCAAAAACGGCAACGCGGCGGACGTGCAGCGTGTCGTGGCGCGCCCACAGATCGATAACCGGGCGTGGGGACGTTGGCTCGCGGTCGTGGGAGTGCTCCTCGGCCTCGTGCTGATCATCGCCCCGCTGTTCGTCTACGATGTCATCCGCATCCCGTTCGGCACGCAGATGGATGACCAGGCGTCCGTGCCTTACGATGGTGGGCCCCGGCTGGCGGCTCCGGCCAACTCGGTTCCGATCCAGGGGCCGGTCTTCGTCTCCGACCAGCCGGCAACGCAACCAGTGCCCGCCAACCCGAACTCGCTGCAGCGCGGCCAGGTGCTCTTTGATATCAACTGCGCCTTATGCCACGGTCCGAAAGGAGATGGCAACGGCAGGCTCAGCGGTTTCTTTACCCCGAAACCGTTTGACCTGACCGGCGCCCCGGTCCAGGCTCTTTCCGACCAACAGATCTTCACGGTCATCAGCAAGGGCTTTGGGGTAATGCCACCTCTGCACGAGAACCTGGATGTGGAGCAGCGCTGGGACGTGGTCGACTGGGTGCGCAATCTCAAGAAGTGAGTGTCGTAAAGGAAATGATGACCATGCGAAGCATGCTCAAGTTGATCATAGTGCTGGCGATGGTGCTCTTTGCCCTGAGTGCCTGCTATCCGAACCCCGCGCCGCCCGGCCTGACACCCATTCCGACGCTGGCTCCGGGAGTGGAGTTGACTCCCATCGGGACGGTGGAAGCACAAGTGACTGTGGCCCCCGCTGCGCAGGTGACTGCCGGCGCCGACGCCGCCTTGCCGGCAGGGAACGAAGGACAGGGTGCGGCCATTTTCGCCAAGAACTGCACGCCCTGTCACGGGCAGGGCGGCCAGGGCGGTGGCATCGGGCCGAAGCTTGTGGGCGATAAGTTTGTCCAGGCGGGACCGGACCAGAACATCTACAATGTCATTGCCAACGGACGCCCGGGCACTGCCATGCCGGCCTGGTCCAAGGCTAACCCCCCGCTGTCGGATCAACAGATATACGATCTGATAGCCTACGTGAAGTCGTTGCAGAAGTAGCTCGTCTTAGAGGAAATCGATGACCAGACGTCGTAGTTGCGTTCTCATCTTCATTCTGGCACTCGTTGCGGTGGGACTGCTTGTATCGATCCCTGTTTGGCTCCTCCAGCGCAACCCGCCGATAGTGCAAGAGCCACCTTGGGATAGTCCGCAGACGCGAGCCCTGGCGGTGCGTGCCTGTTTCGATTGTCACAGCAATCAGACCGTCTGGCCGTGGTACGATCGTATCCCTCCCGCTTCCTGGCTGGCTGTGTTCGATACGGTGCGCGGCCGCAACCGTCTTAACTTCTCTGAATGGGGCGTGGCTCGCCAGAGCGGGGAAGGCGGTGGGGGCGAAGGCGGTGGCGAAGGACGCGGAGGCGTGGCCCGAGTGATTCAGGACGGTTCGATGCCGCCCAGCAATTACCTGATGCTGCACCCCGAGGCCGTCCTGACCGCGGCCGAAAAGCAGCAACTGATCCAGTGGCTGCAAGCTTCACTTAAGTGATTCGAGCGAGCCGCGTCGCGTGACGCGGCCTGGATTGGCCAGCCAGGCTCCCGCGATCCACCAGACCGCGGGAGCCTTTTCTTGACACTTGTGCCCATCTGGCTTCAGGTTCAGGGTCGCGCCGGCCGAATCCTGACCTCGCCAAAGGCGGCCCGCCCTTCTTCGCACAGCAAGGCAACGGCCCCGCCGATCAGCGGCGCATCCGCATCCTCCACCTCAATGAGGAGTTGCTCGTCAATCCAGGCGCGCAAGCGGGTTTCGCCGGCTTCCAGGCTCAGGCGGTGCACCTCGCCTTGCCGCCAGGCGAAGGAGGTTTCGCCCAGGACCTTCAGGCCATCCAGCGCCTTCACCAGGCGGGCTTTGCCATCCTGACACAGGAGCAGCGCGTAATAGCGCCGCATGCCCTGGACTCGCACGCCGATGCCCGCCGCCCTGGCCACGTGGATCGCCATTTCACACGACACCCGGATGTCCTGCCAGGCGCGCGTTCCCTGGATCAACAGGCCGGTGCCTTCATTTTGCACCAGCCGGTAGACCTCCGGGCCATCCCAGCCCATTTGGTCCACCCCATCCACCCAGGCGCGGCGCCACATTTGGCTGTGGCGGCTGCCTTCGCCCGCCGGATGGCCCAGGCAGACATCCGGTTCGCCGTCCCATGTCAGGTAATCCAGGTAGACGGCGCCGTCCGCGCGGCTATCGCAGCTCAGCTCGATACCGATCTCGGCCACCGGGCGGCCGTCCAGGTCCGGGATGCACCACTCCAGGTCTGCCCTGCTCCCTGGCTCAAGGCGCGTGCCGGGACCATAGCTTCGGCCGAGCAGGTCATCAGCACCGTAGCTGCGCAGATAGACCCGACACTCGACCGGGGTTCCGTTGTCCGTGCCGGCTTCGACACTCAGCCGGACCGTCTGGCCCGAATAGAGAGTGGGCGAGGCGACGAGGCTGTAGCCGGGCATGGCAGCGCACTCGGGCGAGACAAAGGTGCCGGTCGCCGCGCGCGCGATGCGGCCGCGCGCCAGGTGCCGATAATGGAGGGCCAGGGAGCGGGCTCCCAGCCGGCTGTGCCCGACGACGTTCTCCAACCAGAGGGTGCCGCGGCTCTCGATACTGTCCTCGGCCCGAAAGCCTTGCACGGCGCCCGGCAGCTCGAAATGGAAGCGCACTCCCTGCTTGGGTGCCACCGGTTCCAGCCCGACCAGCGAGCGGCCGCCATTCACGATATAGTAGGTTTCGCTGACGGCGTCACTGATTGCGCGTCCGCCATCGGCCGAGGGCAGGTACAGGCAATCTGCCACCGGTCCGCGCCAATCTGGCCCGTCGTCGATACCCGCCAGCCCGTTCTTGATCCCGAGCAGGCAGCCCAGATTGCCCGAGTTGCAGTCCGTATCCCAGCCGCAGGTGTTGACGATCGCCAGCGAGCGTTGGAAGCTGTCCTGACCGTAAAGCAAACCGAGGATAATCAGCGCGTGGTTGGGCACCATGTGGCAGTTGCCGCCATATTTGTCATAACCGTAGTGCTTGACGATGCGCTGTCGCGTGACGCGCCAGTCGGCGTCCTGGGCGTGCCATTCTTGGATATCCTGGACCATCCGGGCGATGATCGAATCCGGCGGGATCAATCTCAGGCCGGTGTCGAGGAGGTGAGCGGTGTCGTTTTCGACGAATGCCTGGGCCTCCATGGCAGCCAGCATTTGCGCGCCGTAGATCGCCTCGCCATCGTGGCTAACGCTGGCCGCGCGCCGCGCCAGATCTGCAGCCAGGTCCGGCCGGCCCGGCGCGACCATTGCCCAGCCGTCGATGAAGATCTGCGCCCCGATCTGTTCGGCTACCACTTGGCTGTTCAGCGCGCTGCTGCCGCTCGCAGGCGCCGCGGCGCCGTTCTTCAAGCGTAGGTAAGCCGTGTGCTCGGTGGAGTTGCCCAATCCGCCCCACCAAAGGATCGTCCGCTCTTCGATGAGGTAATTGAGCCAGGTCTGGCCGATCTGGGCCGGGCTGAGGTCGGGGCGGTAGTCGTAGTCTGCCAGGGCACGCAGGAAGGTGAACGTGCCGGCGATATCATCATCGGTTACGACCAGCGGTTTGCCCAACCGCTCGTGCACGTAGTAGTTGATCTCCCCCAGCTCGGCCATGATCCGCTCGTAGGTCCAGCCCTCAAACGGACGCCCCAGGTACACGCCGATAATCTTACCGAGGACGCCGGCATAGACGCGTTCCGCGTAGTCGATCGGGATCCCCATTGCGCACTCCTCTGCCCGGTGAAGATACGCCATTGTACCGCATCCGCTCACGGTTGCACATTCAGCGCAACAGCCCGAAAATCCTCTTGTGAAACTCTTGACAAATTCGCGAAAGATGATACATTGTTGCCGAGCTGGTAACAATAGTCTCATTCCTCTCAGGCATCCCATCTGATCGGAATCAGCATGATCGGAATCAGCCGCCAAACCGACTACGCGTGTCGCATCTTGCTCCATCTGGCCATGCACGAGCCGGGGGGGCGCTTGACCGCGCGCGCGATCGCCGAGCAGCAGCTGATCCCCCAATCCATGGTGCGCTGGATCGTGGCTCAGTTGAGCGTGACCGGCCTGGTGAAGACCAGCCGCGGCAACGAGGGTGGCATGGTCCTGGCGCGCCCGGCCGCCGAGATCAGCCTGCTGGACGTCCTGCAAGCGATGGAGGGCGCTGTGTCTTTGAACGCCTGCGTTGAGGACCCGGCTAGCTGTCCATTGATGCCGGTATGCTCAGTGCACGAAACCTGGTGCAAGGCCCACCAGGGGTTGATAGCCGAGCTGCAGCAAGCGACGTTTGACAAGCTGGCTGCGCGAGGGAAGGTGTTGGCGCAGTAAGAAGTAAGCCGGAAACGCAAAACGTAACTCCGGTCTTTTCGCTTCGTTTCACTTCACGTTCCATTCTTAACCCTCAGGAGGTCCAAGTATGGACGGACTCATTCTCTCGCGGTGGCAATTCGGCATCACCACCATCTATCACTTCTTCTTCGTCCCCTTGACACTCGGGCTCTCCATTCTGGTGGCCCTGATGGAGACTCTATATGTGCGCCGGGGAGACGAAACCTACAAACGCATGGCGCAATTCTGGGGCAAATTGTTCCTGATTAATTTCGCCATGGGTGTGGTCACCGGCATCGTGCAGGAGTTCCAGTTCGGCATGAACTGGTCGGAGTACTCGCGCTTTGTCGGCGATATATTTGGCGCCCCGTTGGCTATCGAGGCGCTGCTGGCCTTCTTCCTTGAATCGACCTTCCTCGGCATCTGGATCTTTGGTTGGGACAAGCTCTCCAAGCGCCTGCACGCCGTGACGATTTGGCTGGTGGCCATTGGCTCCAACCTCTCGGCATTGTGGATCCTGGTCGCCAACTCGTTCATGCAGCAGCCGGTGGGCTACACGCTCAACGCAGCCGCCAACCGTGCGGAGATGACTGATTTCGGGGCGCTGCTCACTAACCCGAACCTGTGGGTACAGTTTCCGCACGTGCTCTTCTCCGGGCTCTGCACGGCGGGCTTCTTCATGCTCGGCATATGCGCCTACAACCTGCTGCGCAAGAGAGGCAATGTCGAGGTGTTCCGCCGCTCTCTGTCTGTCGCCCTGGTCGCGGCCGTGGCCGGCAGCCTGCTGGTGATCTTGAACGGCCACACCCAGGCGCAGCATATGGTACAGACACAGCCGATGAAGATGGCCTCGGCCGAGGCGCTCTGGAACAGCGAAAACCCGGCCTCGTTTTCGCTATTCACTTTCGGTAATGAGCCGGAACGCAAGGATGTGTTCGCCATCCGTATCCCGCGCGTGCTCAGCCTGCTGGCCTACAATCGCCTGGACTGGGAAGTCAAGGGTATCAACCAGTTGGAAGCCGAGTACCAGGCTAAGTACGGCCCGGGCGACTACGCCCCTCCCGTTGCGCTCACTTACTGGACCTTCCGGGCTATGGTCGGCAGCGGGTTCCTGATGGCCATCCTGGCCCTCTATGGGTTATACTTGGTGCTGCGCAAGCTGCAGCTCCCCGCCTGGTACTTGCGTGTCTTACCCTTCGCCATCGCCCTGCCGTACCTGGCCAACAGCAGCGGCTGGTTGATGACCGAGTTTGGCCGCCAGCCCTGGATCGTCTTTGGACTGATGAAAACCGCCCAGGGCGTTTCAACAGCCGTCCCCGCCTGGCAAGTGCTGGCCTCGTTGCTCCTGTTTACCCTCGTCTACGGCGCCTTGATGGTGGCCGATCTCTATCTGCTGGTCAAGAATGCTAAAGGCGAAGTTATGGCCGAGAAAGCCCCTGTTCGCCGCAAAGTCGCCGTCCGGGCAGGAGGTGCGCGATGAGCCTCAATACCCTCTGGTTCATCCTGATCGGAGTGCTGTTCACCGGCTTTTTCTTCCTCGAAGGATTTGACTACGGGGTCGGAATTCTGCTACCCTTCCTGGGCAAGAACGATGCCGAGCGCCGGATGATCGTTAACACCATCGGCCCGTTCTGGGACGGCAACGAGGTGTGGCTGGTGACGGCGGGTGGCGCCATGTTTGCCGCCTTCCCCAACTGGTACGCGACCATGTTCAGCGGCTTCTACCTGGCACTGGCGCTGATGCTGATCGCCTTGATCGTGCGCGGCGTGGCGTTCGAGTTCCGCAGCAAGCTGGAAGACCCGCGTTGGCGGGCCTTGTGGGACTGGCTGGCGTTCGCGGGTAGCCTCGTGCCCGCCCTGCTGTGGGGTGTGGCCTTGGCCAACATCGTGCGCGGCGTGCCCATTAACGAAAAGATGCAGTACGTAGGCGGCTTCTTTAACTTGCTGAACCCCTACGCCCTGCTGGCAGGCCTGGTCTCCCTGGCCGTCTTTACGCTGCACGGCGCCATCTTCTTGACTCTGCGTGCGACTGATAAGGTCTTGGAGCGGGCGGAGGGGACGGCCAATCGCCTGTGGTTGCCGGTGGTCGTGTTGGTGTTCCTGCTGGTCGGCGCGAGCTACTTCGCCACCGACATCTTTCAACGCCTGGGCGTCAATCCGGGTATCCCGGCGATCGGAGCAGGCCTGTCATTCCTGGTCGTCGGCTGGTTCGTGCGCAATAATCGGTACGGTTGGGCCTTCGGGACGATGGGTCTCGGGATCGCGCTGACCGTCATCACCACTTTCCATGGGCTCTACCCGCGGGTGATGGTGTCCAGTCTTGATCCGAAGTTCAGCCTCGACATCTACAACGCGTCGTCGAGCCCTTACACGTTGAAGGTGATGAGCATCGTGGCCCTCATCTTCGTGCCCATTGTGTTGATCTACCAGGCCTGGAACTACTGGATCTACCGTGCTCGGGTGACCGGGCAGTCGTTGAAGTATTAGTTCTGCTCGAGGAGCAGCTGGCCGGATGAGCCGAAGAAACCAGGTTTCGGGGAAACGCACGTTTTTTTCAGGAACCTGGTTTCTTCCCGTACTCGGCCTGGGATGTGACGAGTAACCGAGTGCAATCAGCAAGATTCTCCCGCCTGACCAGGCGGGTTAAGATCGATTTTCGCCTCCTGGCCCTGGCGTTGGTTATCTCGCGCGTGCTGGTCCTTGCCGTGCGCGTTGCCCTGTTGCCCGGCCTCGGTGATCCGAACGATCTGCGTTACTTCCTGGACCTGGCCCGGATGTCAGACCAGGGACTGTACCCCTATATCCACTTCTGGGCCGAATACCCGCCGGTTTTCCCCTGGATCATCATTGGTGCCTACAAACTCAGCCTGCTGGTGGCTGCCGGCGCGACCGCCGAGCGGCTGTTCTACCTCTTGCTCATCGGCTTTCTGATCGCCTGCGAGTTGTGCGCGTATTGGCTGCTTTACCGCCTGGCCTCGCTGCTGCAGCGGTCCGAGATCACGATTCGCCGCCCGCGTCTCGCCCGACCGCCGCTGACTCGCTCCGGACCGGGCGGTGTCTGGAGCCTTGGATCAGGGGCCGTCCTCAGCGGCGGTCCTGCCCTGTACAGCGCCCTGCTCTACCTGGCGTTCTTTGTGCCCTGCTACCTCTGGACGGGGTGGTTTGATGTCCTGCCGGTTTGCCTGTACCTGGCCGCGCTTTATTTGTTGCTGACAGGCCGGGAACACTGGAGTGCGGTGGCAGTCGGCGTGGGCATCGTCAGCAAGCTTTTCCCGCTGATGGCGTTGCCTATCGCGTTGTGCACTCTGCGTGGGCTGCGGCGCCAGGCGAGCTACGCGGCGATCGCCGGGAGTGTTGTGCTGCTGTTTACGGCGCCCTTTTTCCTGCTGGACCCGTCGATGACGCTGGCCTCCGTCCATACGGCGTTTGTACGTCCTTCGTGGGAGACAATTTGGGCCCTTCTCGATCATTATTACGGCTATGGCAGGGTGGCGCCGCTGGCGCAGCATTTCGATGTCGCGAGCGCTCAATGGGCCGTGCATGGCTCGACCTTGCCCTGGGCATTGATCACCGGGGCGTTCTGTCTCCTCTTTGCTCTCTTCTATCTCCGTGCTTATGGCCATTACGCCATCAGCCGCCCGCGCCAGGTGCTGGCGGGCGCGGCTTTCACCTTGACCTTGCTCATCCTCTATTCAAGGGGCTACAGCCCGCAGTACATCACCTGGATCGCGCCGCTGCTGGTCATCCTCTACCCCAACCGCCAGGGAGGGTCTTACCTGGGCCTGTGGGGCGCGCTGAACCTGGTCGAGATCCTGCTTTACATTTCCTTCTTCCCCGAACAGCACTGGATACTCTTTCTGACCGTCACAGCCAGAACCGTCCTCCTCGTTCTGCTGGCCTGGGGTTTTCTGAAGCAGGCGCTCTCGCCCGGCGTGCAGCCGCTGGCGCTGGCGCGTGCTCGCTCGATGCTGAAGCACGGCCGGCGATCGGAGGCCTGAGCCCTCGATGTTTGGTAGCCTCTTCGACAGCCGGCTCTTGCACTCGGCGCGCCACGAACGTCTCGCGCTGGCGCTGACCATAGGACTGGGCCTGTCGGGAGGCATCCTGACCGTACTGCAAGCCCGCTACCTTTCCCAGGCGGTCGCGCAGGTATTTCTGTCCGGCGCGACTCTGCCGGCCTTGCGCCCCGGCCTGATCGCCCTGCTGCTCGTTGCCATAGTGCGTGCCGGCGCCATGTGGGGTGGCGAGAGCGCCGCGGCGCGTGTGGCAGCCGGGGTCAAGAGTCAGCTGCGGGTCCGCCTTTTTGCCCACCTGCAGGCATTGGGCCCGGCCTACACCCACAGCGCGGCGAGCGCGGAAGGTGAGCGCAGCGGAGAACTGACCAATACCATGGTCGAGGGCATCGAGGCCCTGGACGCCTATTTCAGCCAGTACCTGCCGCAGTTGGCCCTGGCAGCGTTGGTGCCCCTGACCGTCCTCGTTTTCGTGTTTCCCCTGGATGCCATCTCCGGCCTCGTGCTGCTCCTCACCGCCCCGTTGATCCCCGTTTTCATGGCGTTGATCGGCACCCTTGCCGACGGCCTGACCAGCCGGCAGTGGACGACCCTCAGCCGCCTGAGCGCGCACTTCCTGGATGTGCTGCAGGGCCTGACCACTCTCAAGCTCTTCGGGCGCAGTCGCGAGCAGGTGGAGGTCATCGCGGAGATGAGCGAGCGTTTTCGCGAGGCCACGATGGACGTGCTGCGGGTGAGTTTCCTTTCTGCCCTGGTGCTCGAGATGGTTGCCACACTCAGCACCGCAGTCGTCGCGGTCGAGATCGGCCTGCGTCTTCTGTACGGCCATCTGTCATTCGCCCAGGCGTTCTTCGTGTTGATCCTCGCGCCTGAGTTTTACTTGCCTTTGCGGCTGCTGGGTTTGCGATTCCATGCGGCGATGGCCGGGGTAAGCGCCGCCCGGCGCATCTTCGCGATTCTGGACACGCTGCCGGGGGCACGGGCGGAACATCCGGCCACCGGTGAAGGTAGGGGCGAGCAGGTTTCTCCGGCGATCCCTCGCTTGGCCGTCCCCTCGGGCGCGCCGCCCATCATCCGGCTTGAGAACGTCTCCTACACCTACCCAGGTCGCTCACTTCCGGCGCTGGAATCACTTTGTTTGGAGATCGGTCCCGGCCAGAAGGTGGCGCTGGTGGGACCCAGCGGTGCAGGCAAGAGCACTATCGCCCAACTTCTATTGCGCTTCGTGGAACCGTCCGCCGGCCGGATCACGGCGGATGGCGCGCCGCTGGACGCCTGGTCGCCGGCAGGCTGGCGTGCGTCGGTAGCCTGGGTGCCGCAGAATCCCTACCTCTTCTATGGCACAGTGGCGGAGAATATCAGTCTTGGCCGGCCAAACGCCGGGCCGGAGCAGGTGGAGGCGGCCGCCCGACTGGCACACGTCCACGAGTTCGTCCGGGCGCTGCCCGAAGGGTACGCGACCCTAATAGGCGAGCGCGGCGCCCGGCTGAGCGGCGGAGAGGCGCAACGTATTGCACTGGCGCGTGCTTTCTTGAAGGACGCGCCGCTGGTCATACTCGACGAGGCCACCGCGAACCTTGACCCGCAACACGAAGCTCTGATCCAGGACTCGATCCGGCGCCTGTTGGCGGGGCGCTCGGCCCTCATCATCACCCATCGCTTGAGCACCATAACCCAGGCGGACAAGATCCTCGTTATTGCGGAGGGGCGCCTGGCCGAAGTCGGCAGCCATGCCGAGCTGAGGCAGGGCGGAGGCCTCTACCGGCGCATGCTGGACGTGAACGGGGCCGGAGCGGCCGGTGACGGAGGTGGGGAGCAGATCGGTATGGCTGGG
>Ga0209746_1000227_pt1 | contig 30786 bp, 24 predicted proteins | sample BarGraNGADG00211_3_FD_184496 | JGI IMG/M metagenome (GOLD analysis project Ga0209746, IMG submission 184496) | Arctic peat soil microbial communities from Barrow, Alaska - Barrow Graham LP Ref core NGADG0011-211 (SPAdes) (version 2) | ecosystem: Environmental > Terrestrial > Soil > Wetlands >... | reverse complement strand
TTGAGCATTTTTGCGGCGCGCAGTTTAACACGGACGGCGGCCATCTGTGCGGCGCGGGTTACTGCAGTTCCGGAAATGTAAGTCGTCGATGACGCGTAAGCACCCTTGTCGAAGGGGGTGAAGTCGGTGTCGGATGAGTAAACCAAAATGTACTCGGTCGGGACGCCGAGCACTTCGGCGGCCATCTGCGCCAGGACGGTGTCGGAACCGGTCCCCAAGTCAGTAGCGCCGATCAGCAGGTTAAACGAGCCGTCATCGTTCATCTTGATGGAGGCTCCACCCATGTCTAAATACGGGATTGCGGTGCCATGCATGACCATCGCCACGCCGATGCCCTTCCGTAAGGGCGAAGCATGTTTCGCCCCTCCATGCCATTTTTCATTCCCTAATTTCTCATCCCACCCAATCGCAGCCTGGCCTTGCCGCACGCATTGTTCCAGCCCGACGGTGTGGATGACTTCAGGGTGCGGCTCGCGGCCTTCATTCCAGACAGTGCTGAACGGGTGGAATTCACCCGGGCGGATGGTGTTCTTCAGCCGGAATTCCAGCGGATCCAATCCCAGTTTTCGGGCAATCTTTTCCATATGGCGTTCCACCGGCCAGTAGCCTTGCGGCACGCCATAACCGCGGTACGCCCCGGCAGGGGGGGTATTGGTGTAAACCACGTCAGCGTAGAAACGGATGTTGGGCGACTTGCGGTACTCGCTGTCACCGACATACAGTGCCATGGACTTGTGCCCGGTGTTGCCGGTCACAGTCAGGGCGTGGCAGCCGTACGCGCCGGTATCGGATAGAATCCGCATCTCGTTGGCGGTGATGGTGCCGTCTTTTTTTACACCGGTCTTCATGCGGATGCGCATTGGGTGGCGCGACCGGCTGGCGATGAACTCTTCCTCGCGGCTATATTCGTAAATGACCGGGCGTTTTGTGGCGATGGTCAGGTGGGCGGCCACGTCCTCGAGCAGGACCTCCTGCTTGCCGCCGAACCCTCCGCCGATGCGCGGCTTTATGACTCTGATGCGTTTAACGGGCAACCCGAGCACCGGGGCCAGAATCCGCCGTACATGGAACGGGACCTGGGTGCTGGTGCGGATGACCAGACGGTCGTCCTCGTCCCAGTAAGTTACAGTAACGTGCGGCTCGATGTGCGCCTGCTGGACCTTGGGAACAGCATACTCGGCCTCGAAGATCTCGTCTGCTTCGGCGAAGCCTTTTTCGACGTTGCCAATGTCAATCTTGATTTCGGCGGCCAGGTTTTTCTCCGGTTTTGAATCGGCGAAGTTGACGTACTCCACCTCGTCGTGGATGCGGACCGCACCCGGTTTCATGGCGTTCGCCGGGTCGAGGAGGACTGGCAGGATTTCGTATTCCACGTCAATCAGTTTGAGTGCCTGTTCGGCAATCTCAGGCGTTTCGGCGGCGACGAAGGCCACCCGGTCGCCCACGAAGCGGACCTTGTTATCCAGCGAGAACATATCCAGCGGGCCGGGGATCGGGTCCGATTGCCCGGCGGTGGAGTAGACCACGCGCGGGATGTCCTGCCAGGTCAGCACAGCGGCCACGCCGGGCAGGGCCCTGGCTTTGCGGGTGTCAATCTTTTGGATGCGGGCATGGGCGTATGGAGAGTGCAGGATTTTGGCATGCAACATGTCGCGCAGTGCGATGTCGGCAGTAAAAGCAGGTTTGCCCTGGGCGAGTTTAATTGCATCCACTTTAGGGTCCGGTTTACCAACGCGCTGGAAAGATTTCGTTTCTGGCACGGATTGGACTTTCGTCTTTTCCACTTCCCCGACAGCCTCACCGCGCATGACCGCCGCGGCGCGCAGGATAGCCTGGACAGGTTTATGGTAGCCTGTGCAGCGGCACAGTACACCCGCAATTGCTTCCCGGACTTCAGCTTCGGTCGGGTGCGGTTTTTTATCCAGTAGCGCTTTAGCAGCCAGGATCTGTGCAGGTGTGCAGTAACCGCATTGGATGGCTCCGGTTTCGATAAAAGCCAATTGGAGCGGGTGCAGGCCCTCGGTCTTCTTCCAGCCCTGGTCAGGATGCTCTCCCAGCCCTTCAATCGTAACGATATTGTGACCATCGGCCTGGGCGGCCAGCAGCGACCCGGCGTTGACCGGTCTCCCGTCCAATAAAACCGTGTCCGCGCCGCTCAAACCTTGCTCGTCACCGAACTTGATGCCATAATAGCCGAGATGGCGCAGGGCGGCGAAAAGAGTCTCGGACGGTGTGGTTTCAAGGGCGTGTTGGGTGGTGTTGATGGTCAGGTTGATATTCATAGAATTTTCTCGGCCTTAGGCCCGCCTGCCAGCCAGCCAGGCGATTCCAGCCGCCACTCCAACCAACAGCAATCCAACAGCAGCGACAATTAACGACTGGATAAGGGAGAGCAACCCAATGAACAGCGTGGACCACTCAGGCAGCGTCCAGGTAACAGTAAAGCCGTTGACAGCAAAGCTGAGTAGAATAGGCAGTGCCAGCAGGTAGATGGTAAACCAGATGTAGCCAAGTGCGGTTTCGGCAGCCTTACGCGGACCAGCCTTGAAGGCACGCAGTCCAAACATAGGGACCAGCCAGCCGAGAATAACAGCAACCGCCGCAGTCGTGGCGCCGTAGATTATGAGCCAGGTGGCACCTTCGACGGAGGCAAGCGAGTAGGTTCGTCCATCAATGACAGCATAGCGCAGATTGAAAAGCAGAACATAGAGCACTGCACCTGCCATCAACCAGAGGAGTTTCTTGTCTTTGCGAAGGAACAACAGGTAGCCGGGCAGGATGGCCAGAAAGGCAGCCAGCACGTTACGCCAGATGCGCTCGCTCCCCAGGCGGGCCAGGCGCGCCTGGTTCATGGCAGCCTGTGTTGCAGAGACGATTTCACCGGCTCCTACCCTGGCACTCGAACCGATCGCAGTTGTATAGGCGGTAAATAGTTGGGATTGCTGTGCTTTCAGTGCAGCCTGGATTGTCCCATCTTGTTCGAATGTCAGGGTAAGCATATCCGTCAGGACGTGACCCTGGTTGCTGGCCGGGATATTCGTCCCGAGCAAGGCGGCAAGCGTGGGTGCGATATCCACCATGTTCACGTCGCCATAATTGCCGGGGATAACCCCGGCTCCGGCCAGCATGAACGGCTCGACCAGCGTGATCGGTTCCGGCCCGCCGTGCCCGCCGCGGTCAATCTGTCCATGGTCGGAGATCACGAGAAGGGTATCCTGTGTCAGGTCCAGTTTCGCTACGATTTCACTTACCATACTGTCGGCGCGCGTGGCAGCCGCGTTCCAGTTCGGGCCGCGCGGTCCGCCTTGGTAGTGTCCGGCATAGTCCACCTGGTCGAGATGGATGAGCACCAGTTGATAGTCTTCGGTGAGCCAGGGCAGGGCGGCGTTTACCACTTCGATATCGGCGGGGTTGTCTTCGCCGGGAGTGTAGAAACCGGCATCCACGCCGCTGTTGGCGAGCATTCCCTCGAACCACGAGTAGCCGGAGACGGCAGTATTCAACCCGGCACGCTGGGAGGCGGCGAAGAGGTCGTCCTGCGTAAAAGCGCGGGCGCTGAACTCATCGGGTGGATTGAAGAGCTGGCTGTCGTTGATATCCGGCCAGGCACCGGTCAGGATGGTCGTCCATCCGGGGGCGGAAAAGGACGGCGGCTGGCTGTGCATGGTGGCCGATGCGCTCTGTGCACGGAGCTCGTTCAGGAAGGGCATCACGGCGAAATTGGTGGAGGTATGGTAGCGCAACGCGTCAATCAAGACGACCACGACGCGGCGGGTGACGGGTGCGCCCAGGGCTTGACCCGGCGTGGAGGGCGTATTCGCCAGCGGGGAGCGATAGGACTGGGCCGAGTCCATCAGATTGGTCACCCAGAAATAAGCGACCACGGCCAGCAAGGCCAGGCCGAGGATGCCGAGGACGAACCAGTTAATTTTGCGTGCATTGCGTTGTTTTTTCATTTTCCTATGCTTTTTCTGATTGGATGATTTGTCTTAAGGTATTGATGACAAGCATTTGTCCGTCCTTTTCGTATAGCCAACATTCCCAGCCGTTGGCGGGAGCGCCATCGAAGAGCGATTTGGCGACGGCATGGATGGAACCGGTCAGGCTGTCGCATTGGAGCTGTCCGTTCGCCAGGATTGTGGCGATGATGGACTCGTTTTTAACGAAATACAGCCTCTCTCCCGGCTGGAGTAGACCGGCCTCCAGCAGCGCCCCAAACGGGACCCGGGGTTGGCGGCGCAGTTCTCGCAGGTTGACCGCCGCCTCGGGCGCGGGTTCGACCGCAGCGATGCGTTCTTGTGCGATCTTTATGTAGGTTTCGTCGCGTTCGATACCGATGAAATGCCGTCCCAGTTTCCTGGCGACCGCACCGGTCGTCCCCGAGCCGAAGAAGGGATCGAGCACCACATCGCCGGGGTTGGTGGAGGAGAGCAGGACGCGGTAGAGCAGGGCTTCTGGCTTCTGCGTGGAGTGGACTTTTGCGCCGTCCACGCGCAGGCGTTCCTTGCCGGTGCAGAGCGGCAGAGTCCAGTCTGAGCGCATTTGCAGATCATCGTTAAGCGATTTCATGGCGTGATGGTTGAAGGTGTACTTCGCGCCTTTGATTTTCTGGGCCCAGATAAGTGTCTCGTGGGCGTTGGTGAAACGCACTCCGCGGAAGTTGGGCATCGGGTTGGTCTTTAGCCAAACCACATCATTCAGAATCCAGAAGCCCAGTTCCTGTAAAATCGCGCCGACGCGGTAGATGTTGTGATACGTGCCGATGACCCACAGCGTGCCAGTATCTTTCAGCACGCGGTGGCAGGCTGAAAGCCAGAGACGGGTAAAATGGTCATATTCTTCGAAACTGGCAAACTTGTCCCAGCCATCTTCCACCGCAGCGACGCGGGTGCGATTGGGCCGCCAGAGTTCCTGCGAGAGTTGCAGATTGTAAGGCGGATCGGCGAAGACGAGGTCCACCGAGTTCTCGGGGAGTTGAGCGAGAACTTCGAGGCAGTCGCCGGGAAAAATGGTATCGAAGGGTAGAGTAGTCACAGAAATACACAGATGAACACGGTTTATTCTATTTTGTCGCGCAATATTTTAGCCAGGCATCTCTTTGCCAGCACAGCAGCAATATCCATGCGATATTCTGCGCTGGCCCACTCGTCGGTTGCAGCGTGGGCGGCGTTGTGGGCGGCTGTTTGTACCCCGGAGGCCTCGTTCCCGTCCATCGCTACAGATGGAGATTTACCCCATCCGCCGATGACAAGGCGGGTCCGCCCGGAGGGCCACTGCGCCAGAGCGGCGCAGACGATGGGCTTGTCGGCGGGGCTGCGGGCAACGGTCTCGAAGGCGAGGTTGGTTTGCAGAGGAATCTCGATTTTGGTAATGAGTTTGCCTTGTAGGATGTCCTGGCGCAGGGGGAGGAAGTCGCCCAGGCTGACCATCGATGACTCTCCGCTCACAACTGTCAATTTCGCATCCAAGGCCAGCATCACCGCCGCGAAAGGCGAACGCCCGTCGCATGTTACCACCGTGCCCGCCACAGTCCTCATGTTGCGCAGGTTGAGCGGGGCGTCCAGTTTGATGGCAGCTTTCAGCGCTGCGGGCGTATGCGGGGATTCGAGCAAAGTCTGCAACGTAACGGTCGCTCCGATTTCGAGATTGTTGCCAGACTTGTGGAGTTTGTCCAGGCCGAGGGATTGCAAGTCCACGACTGCGAAGGATTCATCGCCAGGATGCGATAACACTGTCCCGCCTCCGAGCGGGCGTGTATTAGGCGCAGACAGCAATTTCAGGGTTTCTTCCAGGGTTTGCGGGCGCTGGTATTCAGTAATCATGGACTTTTCTCCGGATGGACGACACCTTTATTATACCCATTCTGGAGTCTGTATGGGGATGATGTCTGACAATTAAAACAGGGCTATCACAAAGTCTGAAAGCTTCGTAATCCCCACCCACTGACCATCGCCCCAGGGCGGGGAAAAGAAGATATTGGGGTGTTAGCGTGCGGCAAAGCCGATCGCTAACACCCCAAACCCCGAGTTTGCGAAAACCGTGCTAACTAATAAAAAGACCTGGTTTCACCCAGAAACCAGGTCTTCGGGTTAATCGGGATACACCTTCCAGCCCGATTCTTCCAATTCAGACGGGTCCGGAGGGTTAGGCACATCCACCAGCAGGACGTTGGCTTCGGCCAGCAGTTCGCCTTCCTGATTGTAGATGCCACTCCAGCCCTCGGCCATGCGGCCGCGGTCTTTGCCGGCCTTGCCAATGATCTTCAGTGGCTTTCCGATCGGGATGTTTTTGCGGTATTTCACTTCCAGTTTGGCGGTGAACATAAAGCGGGGTGGGAAAATACCCATATGGGCGCGACCAGCTGCCTCGTCGAGGATAGATGCGACAATTCCGCCATGCAGGACACCCGGGTAGCCCTGGTAATGGTCGGACGGGGTGAAGTCAACGGTAACTTCGCCGGGCCCGGTTTCGTAAAAACTCAAATGCAACCCGACTGGATTTTCAAGTCCGCACACAAAGCAGAGACGGGAATTAGCCTGTTTTTCCATTGCGGGTGGTGGGCTCCTTCGGGCCGAGCAGGGCGGCCAACCGTTTCAGTTGCGTAGCATGGACGAGCGCAAGCACCTCATCGGCGGGCAGCAAGACGGTATCGCCATGCGGGATGAGTAATTGGTTTTTACGGATGATTGCGACGATGACAGATTCGTTTGGCAGATCAATTTCCCGCAAGTTTTTGTTGGCGCTGGAGGATAGCGGATGGACTTTCTCTTCGATTAACGAGAATTCACCTTTCCGCAATTTGAGCAGGGTCATCATGTCGCCCAGGGACATCTCTTCAGCCACCAACCGGGCCAGAATGTCAGCCTGATTAAGGGCTACATCCACGCCCATCTCCTGATTAAAAAGCCAGGCGTTTTTCGGATTGTTGACGCGCGCAATGACGCGCGGAACGTTGAACTCGAAGCGCGCCAGGGAAGTTACCACCAGATTGGTCTCATCGGACCCGGTCACGGCTGCCAGCACGTTGGCTTTATGAATGCCGGCATTTTCAAGCGTGAGTGGAGAACTGCCATCTCCCGCGACGATCGCCTCCACCGGGAGTTCTTTAGGAAGTTTTTCGAGCAGTGCCTGGCGCTCCTCGATGACTTTTACGGTGTGCCCGCCTTCTAGCAGCATTTTTGCCAGGTGCGAGCCGATATTCCCACCGCCGACAATAATGACAAACATATCTACCTCCCTTCCATTCCCAGCAACTCTTCGAGACGGTTCATCGCCGATGAAAGGACAACCAGATGGACCAGATCGCCTTCATGAAATTCTGTGCCGGTAGCGGGGATGAAGGCGTTGTCGTTGCGGGTGATCGATACAACCATTATCTCGCCGGGCACGTTTAACTGCATCACATTTCGCCCGGTCAATTGCGGCGACAGCTCCACATGAACAAGGGCAACTTCCCCGCTCCCGAAGGTATTCCACACGTCAATGTCGGCGTGAGTCAACACTTGGAAAATGCGTTCCGCCCCCCAGTTTGTTGAGGAAATGGTGGTAAGTCCCAGGCGCTGATAGATTTCTGCCCGGCGCGGGTCATAGAGACGCGCCACCACGCGCGGCACATGGAAGATGTTGCGAGCGATACGCGCCGCCACGATATTGGCATTATCCGACTGGCTGGCTGCTACGAATGCCTCTGCCTGTTCGATACCGGCTTGCATCAGGATGTTGCGGTCAAAGCCGAGGCCTTTGATGATGCTGCCTTTAAAGTTGGAGCCGAGCCGTCCCTCGGAATTGGCATCGTGGTCAATGATGGTCACCTCGTGCCCCTGCTCGGATAGCAGTTGGCTGACCTGCGAGCCAATCCGTCCACAGCCCATAACAATGACTTTCATAATTTATTACCTCCTTTCATCGGAATTGGAAGGACGATTTTCTTGATTCTTTTCTGTCCAACGGATCAATCTTTTACGGAACCATTCCATAGTATAAAGCACCAGTGCATAGAGCAAAAGGGCTGGCCACAAGATGAAGGGGAAGATCTGGTTGTCAAATGCTTTCGCTAATGGCGGAACGTAGACCAGTCCGGCAATCAGGAGCAGCGATAGTATGATTCCGCCCAAGAGAGTTTTGTTGCTCCCCCAGCCCATCTGAGTGGTGTGCGCTTTGGATGTCCGGCAGGCGAAGGCGTTGCCAATCTGAACGGTGACCACGCCTGCCAGGAAGACGGTCCTGGCGACTGCATCGACATCCCCGGATATAACCAGAAGATGGGGCCAGTGAATCGCGTTCAGGAAAGAAAGATTAAGAAGGCTGACATTGCCGGAGAATAAATAGGTGGACAGGAAACCCATGTAGCATAACCCGGCTTCGAGCAGCCCCAGCCAGAGGAAAGAGCGCTTCAGCAGGCCTCGGTCCAACAATAGCTGGGAGGAAGGGCGGGGGGGATACGTCATGATGCCAGGTTCGGGTTTTTCACTCCCCAACGCCAGGGCGGGGAGAATATCGGTACCCATGTCAATTGCCAATATCTGCCGCACAGTAAGCGCGGGCGGGATGCCAATGGCTCCGGTTAGCAGGAAGGGCAATACTTCCGGGATATTGCTGGCGAAGATGTAAGTGAAGAACTTGCGGATATTGTCATAAATAGCCCGCCCTTCTTCGATGGCGGCGACGATGGAACCGAAATTGTCATTGATCAAGATGATATCGGCGGCTTCTTTGGCTACGTCTGTTCCGATAACACCCATGGCGATGCCCACGTCGGCTTTACGCAGCGCTGGGGCGTCGTTGACGCCGTCACCGGTCACGGCTACCACTTCACCACGCGCTTGGTAAGCCGAAACCAGCCGAAGTTTGTGGTCAGGGGCCATGCGGGCGAAGATTATTTCTTTGTCTAAGAGTTGTTGCAGGTCCAGCTCACTCAATGTGTCCAGTTCAGCGCCGGTCACGATAACCGGGTTGGGTGTAGTAACCATACCGACGCGCCGCGCCAGAGATTCAGCGGTAAGACCATAATCGCCGGTGATCATCACAATACGAATACCGGCCTGGCGGAAAATAAGGATAGCTTGTTCCACCTCGGGGCGTGGAGGGTCCATCATTGCCATGAGGCCGAGGAAGGTCAGATTGCGTTCGACGGATTCGGCGGTGTATGCGCCGGAACGCGGCGGCAGATCGCGGCGGGCGAAAGCCAAAACGCGCAGGGCGCGGCGGGCATAGTCGTCGTTGGCGGACAGGATCTCGGTCCGTATCGTTTCGTCAAGCGGGCGAATCTCCCCATCAACCTGGATGTGTGAGCAGAGTTGTAATATTTCGCGCGGGGCGCCTTTCGACAAAGCAAATTCCCGGTCAATCTCGCGGTGAATAGTAGTCATTCGCTTTCGTCGGGCATCAAACGGGATTTCGTGGATGCGCGGTAAGCGCAAGGAGACATCACCTTCGTTCAAGTTATATTTCAGGGCAGCTACCTTGAGTGCTGCCTCGGTCTGATCACCCAGGCTAGTCCAGGTGGAGCGTTCCGGTGTTGGCGGATTGATACGGGCATTGTTACAGCACAGAGCCGCTTCCAGCAGGGCAAGCAGGTCTTTTTCGAATAGTTTATCCACCGGAATGGGCGTGAATTGACCTTTTGGTTCGTAGCCTACTCCCGTGACCTGGAGCATATGGCGCGCCACCCAGACATCACGCACGGTCATCTGGTTTTGAGTCAGCGTGCCGCTTTTGTCGGTACAGATGACCGAGACATTGCCCAATTTCTCGACTACGTTCAGCCGTTTGGCTAATACACCGCGTCCAGCCAGCCGTTGCACGGCAATCGCCAGCGAAAGTGTCAGCGTGGCAGGCAGGCCTTCCGGTGTCAAAGCAACGATGGTACCCAGAGCGAGCAGCAGCGGGTTGGCGTAATGGCTGCTGACATGCGGCTCATAATTGGCAAGGGCCCAGACGATGCCGCCGATTACCACTGCCACCCAGGTAAGGATTTTTCCCAGACGTTCGAGTTCTTTCTGGAACCTGGAAGGCTCTTCCTGAACAGTCTGGGTCAGGTGGGCGATACGGCCGAACTGGGTTAACATGCCGGTGGCATAGACAACGGCCTTGCCTGTACCGGATGCCACCGATGTCCCGGCGAAGATCAGGTTGGGACGTTCCAAGTCGCTGATATTGGGAAGAATAGATGCTTCGGCTGTTTTGCGAGCTGCAACAGCCTCACCGGTCAGGGATGCATTATTGACCCGCAACCCATACTCCTCGACGACGCGAGCATCTGCGGCGATGTTATCGCCCTCGGCCAGGATCAGCATGTCACCCGGAACGACCTCGCTGGCCGGGATATGGGTTTCTGTCCGGTTACGGGTGACGTGCGCATAAGCCGGAAGCAGGTGACGCAGCTTTTCAATGGCTTGTTCGGCGCGGTACTCACGCCAGTAGGAAAAAACACTGCTGGTAATGGTCAGGAGCAGGATGACAATCGTCAGTGTCCAATCCTTTTGCCAGAAACTGATCAGTACAGATAGGAACATCAGTGGGATGAAAGGGTGGCGGACTTGATGGACGAACCTCTGCCATTTTGGCTGGCGCGGCTGTTCAGAAAGAACGTTGTCCCCGTAAAGCGACCGGCGCGACTCTGCCTCGGCTGAAGGCAGGCCGTTCGGGGAAGTCTCCAGGGATTTGAATACTTCCGGGACGCGCAAGCTGTGGATAGGTGCTGAACTCATAGGAAAAAAGCAGGAGACGATCTTCTGACGCTCGCCTCCCGTGTATTTTATTCTTTTTTGCCTTCTTCGTCACCGGGAGCGGTTTCTTTGGGCACACCGCCGACCTTTGGTTTGCGTTTTGGCTTCCGTTGCAGATATTGATCCAGAAGAGAGGGCGCTTCCGGATGGTCGGAATGGATGGCGTGATCGTAATCGCCGGCTTTAATAGGGTCCGGTTCATAGCGTACCGGGCGGCGTACACCAAACAGTTCAAAGAAGTGGGTTACCACCACAAGCATTCGTTCGCGCAACGAATGGCGATACTCCTGCATCTTGAGAGACTGCCACTCCACGATGGATGCCATTGAACCTTGCACGCGCGCTTTTTCCCGTACAATGCGGTAGATTTGCTTAGGATCGCGGTAGCCGATGGGAGAAATCAAAAGTAAATTGGCGGCCAGCACTAACACACTGAATGTAATCAGCACCACCCAGCCGCCTTCGGTCCATTTCCCAACAATTTGCCCAACAAAGACAAATCCTGAAAGGACACCGGCGATGGTGGCTCCCAGGCTACCCCAGAAACGTTTAGTACCGGTGGTAGTCTGACGGACGTGGCGGCTGATGGCAAACCCCATAACCATGATAGGCATGAAGACTCCAATGCCGTAGTAAGGTACAGCAGCGCTGGTATTTCCGCGTACCAGAAATTGGATAATAACCGCTACAATAAAACCAGCGGTCACCGAGCGTGTAAATGTTCCCTGTGGATTGCGGTAAACGACAATTTCAGGGATTTCGCCTATTGCCACGTCGCGCCAGGCGGTTGCCTGCAGGTCTTGGAAAGCGGTCATGGATGCAGAGGCTAAAAGGGCTACTGCCAGGATTTGATAAGTCCAGTATAGAATAGTGCCTCCCGGGAGTTGGTTAAAACCGATAAACGAAAGGTTACCAACCAAGCTACGTCCCAACGTGCTATCGAACACGTTGAAGTGAACCGCGAAGTAAGCCAGTAAAGTTGTCGTGATGCCACCATAAAACAAGAACGAGGTCTGCACCATACGACCGATGCCGGATTTCCCGCCATAGAATTCCCAAAGGGCTTTCAGTTTTGGAAGATATTTTTTGCCCCATTTGACCAGGGCAAAATCCTCGTTGATAACAAACTGGATGCCGTTCGACATAGCTTCCAGGCCAGAAAGAGCCACCAGACCTTTCATCGAAGCCGTGAGCATGTGGTACATTGCCTGTAATAATGTTGGTGTTGTGACCTGTTCGGTGTAGGGTGCCGCGGCGACACCCCGGTATTTTGCGATGAATAATCCAATTGCCATTATGATAGTCAGCATGATGAAAACCCCTAAAAGCGTGAAGACCACCCGCGCCGATTCGCCGCGTCCGCGGATGGTCAGGTACCAGGTTATGGCAGCCAACCCCGCACCAATCAAGAAACGCCAGACCCAAAAAATGCTATACCATTGTCCGAGAGATAGCAACTGATCCACTCCCGAAAGCGTGGAAACCACAATCGTAAAGACATAATCTTGAATCAAGACTACGGCGACCACCAGGCTGATGCCTGGCACTAGATAGCGCATGGAAGCTGTATACGAACCACCGCCTTCGTTGAATACACCTAAAGAATACATGTAAAGAAAACCAAATATCGCATTGGCGAGTGCAATAACCAGTACAGCGACCCAGGCATATTTCTGCAAACCGTAAGGGTGCAGAGCGCTCATCATTTCCCCGGTGGCGTAGAAATAAGAAGTGAAATAGTCCACTCCAAAGAGCGCCACCGCAGCCAACAAGCCGATTTGCCCGGCTCCATGGATATGAGCACTCTCTGCCTTCTCCACAGGTGCGGCTTTGAAGGCCAGAAAAGCGATAATTATAAGTAGTCCAATAGAGAAAAACATTTTCCTTTTACCTGATCGAGATTAATTACTCGTTGGAAGACCTAAAAGAATCTCCGAGTATCTGGAGTTCTGCCAGCAAATGCCTGCGGGTAGAAACACTGAAACGGGTATCCTGGGCAATCTTGGCTTGTTCGTCAAGGACCGCGCGTACCACAAACGCCGGGACGAACATGATTCTCCCGGCAGGGATGACAACAAAATTGTGCGTCTCGATGCGGAGGGCCTGGTCGTCAAAGTATGGCAGGCGCAGGCTCAACCCACGGTTGAGACTCTGCTCGGCAGCCCGCTTTTTGATGACGCTAATAACCTCACTCGTAAGATGATTGGCCAGCGCCCGGCCCTGGTTGACCAGTTGACCGAGCATCCCATCGCGTTTCTTTTCAAACTCCTCGTCGGCAACCATGTAAGGTGCCAACGAACGGGCCGCAAAAAGGACATTCAGGAAATGCTGCATCGAAGCGATATGTGCTTCGGCTTCCTTGACGGTATTGACCAGCAGCTCGCCTTTATCGCCGAACGCCACCCATTGCGGCAGGTAGAAGCGCCGCGCTGCAGGTACGTACGGGACCTGGAGACTGCCGCGGCCATCCTCAGCATTCCCTTCTTCCGCGATCGCGTCCGTGGAGGCGGTAATTGCCGATTCCTGCTCGGTCCCATCGCTCACCGGAATGGACGGGATGTCGCCTTCCTCGGCTGGTGCGTACGCGACGATTCTGCCAGATGGCAGCATATTGCGGACCATGTGAGTTGCCGATGCAAAGCGGATCAGACTCGTGGCGATGACAATTGCCTGGTCGCTGGACTGTTCCATTTCGGTCAGCCGTTGCCGCAATGTGCCATGGACATCCCGCCGGGCCAGCTTATCGGCGACACCGCCCACACGTTGTTCGCGAATTGCCTGCTGAACGGTGATGGGCTCAGTGCCTTTTGCTGCAATGACCCGATCCGGGAGCGTGAAGCGGACGCGCTGCGCCCGTTCGGCATAGGCTTCCGCGATCTGGCGCGCCTGCGCTTCGAGAAAACGCTGGACAATGGGTAGTTGGGCGTTAAAGAGAGCATTTTGGCGTTCGTATTCCAGGCGCAATTGATTTGCGGGAGTACTGCCGTTTTTTATATTAGGAATTTTTGCCATAGTTTCGTCCTATTTGAGACACAAGGCGAAAATCATACTACTGAATTTGGCCTTGTCAAGCCTGGGTAACGAGGCGCATGGCCTCGTTGCTAAATATTTTAACGGATTATAACCCGCGTGGCTCAGGTCCCGGGAGCAAATGTGTCAATTAGTAGTTTCATATTTCCACCGGCTGAATAGAGAACGGGACAGGTGGCGCCGCGCTTGATATACTCCTGTACTTTGGTGCGCGCCTCGTCCGGCGTCCCGGAAGCGGTAATGCGCAGAACCAGTTCGTCCGGGACGAGGTGCTTGGCCTTGTTGATCTGCTCTTTGGTGGCTGGCCAGCTCAAGATGGACTGGATCTCCGCCACCAATTCATGGGAGACGCCGCTCGCCTTGGCGATGTGTGGTTGCTGGGCCAGGTACTGGCAAAGCAGCATTTTGCTGGCTTCGATCGCCTTGTCGTGGTCGTGATCCACCGAGCAGACGATCAATTGCGGCCGCTCAAGATCTTCCAGTTTGCGCCCGGATTTCTGGGCGCCTTTTTCAAGAAGATCCATGGAATGGTCATTGTGTTCAGGCGGGGCGCAGTAATTCAGTACGACGCCATCCGCAACTTCGCCAGCTAATTCCATCATCTGGTCGCCGGTGGCACCGATCATGATCGGGACATGGCGCGGTTCCCGGCGGCCGTGGACCACGTCCAATTCGATGCCGCTGACATGGATGAACTCACCGTCAAAGGTGACGCGTTCCAGGTTCAGTAAGCGGCGCAGAATTAGGACAGTTTCTTTCATCGCCGTCAGTGGCTTTTTACGGTCAATGCCGACGTTCTTTGCCAGCGGATCCCACCAGGCGCCAATACCGCAGATGATGCGGTCCTGGGCTAGGTCGTCCAACGTCAGGAAGGTGGCCGCCAGCAGGCCGATGTTGCGCGTCCAGTTGTTGATGACTGCCGAGCCGACCTTGATCCGTTCGGTCACCGCGGCGTAGGCAGCCATCGGGACAATGGCATCGCGTACCAGCCGTGATTCCGCCTGCCAGACGGCCTCGAAGCCCCGGCTTTCGGCATAGCGGACGCAGTCCAGCCCGTCGTGCAGGTCATGCGAATCTTGGAGGTAAAGTGCAACGCGTTCCATTTCATCCATCCTTCTACCAATAAATATTAGTTATCCTCCCATGGGTTTCTCGGGAGGATTGGTTTACTAGAGTTCCTGAAGCCGCTTCCACATCTGCGGGGCAAGTTCGCGCGAGCGGGCGGCGAGCCGTTCTTCGTCCATGCTTATGATTTTCTTACCTTTCATCAGGATCTTCCCGCTGCAGACCGTCGTGTCGACCGTCGCGTCCACCAGGCCGAAGATGAGATGCCAGAGGAAGTTGGCCTCGCTGAGTGGGGTGGGGGGCTGGTAGTCGAGGATGGCGAGGTCGGCGGGACGGCTCTCGGCGATCTCTCCCAGCTGCAGGCCAAACTGGCGCTCGGCGATCTGGGCGTTGTTCTGGAGCAGGAGTTGGGGAGCTTCCAGGAACGCCACACGCGGGTCATGGTTCGCCAGGCGGTGGAGCAGGTAGGCGCAACGCATCTGGACGAGCATGTCCGAGCCCATGCCGTCAGTGCCTAGGCCGACCAGGACGCCTTTCTTCAGCAATTTGAGCAGCGGCGTGACCCCGACAGCGTTATTCATGTTCGACTCGGGGTTGTGGACAACGGCGGTCTTCGTCGCAGCGAGGATGTCCATCTCGGAATCGTCAATGTGGACGCAGTGGACGAAAATGGACTTTTCCCCGGTCAGGCCCAGCTTGTCCAGGCGCTTGACCGTGGGCATATTGTATTTGGCGAGCGAGTCCTCACGGTCAGCGGTATCCTCGGCCACGTGAATGTGGCAGCCGACACCGGCATCCCTGGCGATGCCGACGCACTGCTCGAGAGTCGCATCCGACAGGGTGAACGAGGCGTGCAGGCCCATCATGGCCGCGATCTGGCCGTCGCCTTTGCCGATCTTCTTGATGAAGCGCTCGTTTTCGGCCACGCCGCCGCCGGGGATGTTACGGTCGGAGACCTCGTAGCACAGCGAGGCGCGGAGGCCCGCCTGGCGGACGGCGTTTTCGATCAGGTCGAGCGAGCCGTCCCGCATGCACGGGGAGGCGTGGTGGTCGATGACAGTCGTCGTCCCGTTGCGGATGCAGTCGATAAGGGGCAGTTGCGCGGAAAGGGTGATGTCTTCCGCATCCAGCGCCCGGTCCACTTTCCACCACAGCCGCTTGAGGATCTGGACGAAGTTGGCCGCCGGCTCCCCGGGGATGGACATGCCGCGCGCCATGGTCGAATAGAAGTGGTGGTGGGTGCAGATGAAGCCGGGGAGGACGATCTGCCCGGAGCAGTCGACGGATTCGGCCTTCGGGAAGCGGCGCTTCATCTCGGCTGAATCGCCCACCGCCGTGACCAGTTCCCCGTCGGTGACGACTGTCGCGTTCCACAGGACGCGGTTCTTTTCTCCCAGCGTGACGACAATCCCGTTCTCGAAACGAGTGGTCATGGTTCGTCTCCTAATATTCTTTCAGAACGGAGAGTTCCTCGGCGCTGCGGACGCGCATGCCGATGGCGCCGGTGAAGCATTTCTTGGCGCAGATCGAGCAGCCGATGCAGCGCGCCGGATCGGTATATGGCAGGCCTTTTTCATCCAGCGTGATTGCCAGGTACGGGCAGCGGGCGCAGTTGCCGCAGGAAACGCACAGGAGCAGGCTGGCGTCCGAGATTTTCTTGACCGGGGTGAGTGCCATGAAGTCTGTGATGGGGTGCGGCTGGGCGATGCCGATCAATTCTCTTATCGAGCGGATACCGCGTTCTTGCATCAGGAAAGATGTGCCCGATTCCAGATCACGGATGATGCCGTAGCCCTGCTTCATGACAACGGTGCAGAACTGAACGGTCTTGACACCCAGCGCCAGGAAGTCCATGGCCGCTTTGTAATTCATCGGACCACCGTTGCCCGAGATCTCGAGGCCCTCCGGGGCGGCCTGAGCCAGAGTCAGGTAGGAGATGGGCGTGACACCCTCGCCGCTCATCCCGACGACGACGCCCTCTTCCCACGGATGGCCTTCAGCAGGGCGGAATGCCAGGACGGGGAATGAATTTGCCAGTGTGATACCCGCCTTCTTGTTCGGGTACTTGTTAAGCACCTTGCGGATGGCACGCAGGATGGGTACGATGGAGGTCACGGCGGCGGACAGCTTGAACAGCTTGGGAATGTCCGGATCGCCGACCTGCATGATCCAGTCGATGATCCTGGCGGTCATGACCGAGTTTTGCGAGACGATGGCGCCCTCGGTTCCGTCGCCGCCCTGCGGGCAGGACAGCGAGTACTCGATACCCATCACCCCGGCCGCTTCCAGTTTCTTCGTGTTGGACTGCCAGCCGGCCGCGTCACTCTCGTCGAGACCAGTCACCGGGCCGCCGGTAGAGGCCATCGTCAACCGGTAAGGCCATTCCCTGACCAGTTGTTCCACCTCGAGGCAGACACGGTCGAGAGAGTGGCCGGAGACGTTATCCGAGTTGCCATAAGTCAGCGGGTTGAATGCGAACATGTACTCTCCCGGGATGTGGATCGGGACGTTGTCGAAGGCAGTCTTCATCACACCGCCAGCCCAGCCAGCTTCGTAAGCCCGGGTCATCTGCTCCAGCCCGTCAGTGGACGGTGAGGCAGAGATGAGATACGGGGAAATGATTGGCCGACCAAAAAAATCGGTTGCCAAGGAGACGGGCACCGGGTTGTAGCCGGGCAGGACATAGTAGGATTTGGTCGGTTTCTCGATGGCCGGCTTCTTCCAGCCCTTGAGATAAGCGTCGATCTCGAGAGCCGCATTCTTTCCGGAGGCGACTGCCTGTACGACCGTCTTTGGACCGGTCAGCATATCGCCGGCGTAGAACAGACCCTCGGCTTGCTCGCGCGGCAGCGCCGAGCGCATCCCGATGGCAACGACGACCGCGCTGAAGCCTGTTCGCGTGCTCTCCGATCCCGGCACGTTGTGGACCTCCGCCGGGCTGAAGGCTTTCCCTGCGGGGAGTTCCACCTTGATAGTCTCCATGCCGGTGATCTTCTTCCCGTCTTTGACGATCTTGTTGAGGCGGATGCGGCCGTTAACCTCGATATCGAAGTCCACCAGTTCCTTGCGTTCCCTTGCAGTCAGCGGCATCTCCGAGAGCTTCTCCAGCATGAAGAGCTCGACATGCTTTGCGCCGCGTTGCCTGGCCATGATGGCACAGTCGACAGCCGTCGCCCCACCGCCGATGACCGCCACGCGCCCGGCGAATTGGTGCGCAGACGGACGCGCGAGCAGGTCGACCATCCTGACCGCCAGGTCTTCGTTATCGATGCCGAGTTCGATTGGCTTCCACAGGCCGGTCGAGACGCAGACTGCATCATATCCTTTTCTGAGCAGTGCTTTCGGATCGTCAACTCTGGTTCCCGTTTTGGTCTTGATGTTCCCCAGTGTCAGGATAAACTGGATATCCGTCTCGATGACATTCTTCTCCAGGCGGTGGTTGGGGATTAAGGTGGCCATTCCCCCGAGTCGGTTAGCCGCCTCCAGGATCTCCACCGCATAGCCCATTTGGGCCATGGCGGCTGCGGCTCCCAGTCCGGCCGGTCCGCCGCCGATGATGGCCACTTTCTTCCCATCCGGTTTCGGTCTGGAGAATTCCGGGATGCCTCCCAGGTTCTTTGCCATATCGACGATGGTCGCCTGGACGAGCGGGATATTGATCGGTCCGTCGAATTTCTTGCGCGTGCAGGCGGCCATGCAAAGGGTGTCCGGGCAGACCATCCCGCAGACTCCGCCCAGCGGATTGGCATGCATGATCTCTGCCGCAGAGCGGCGGATGTCCGAAGCGTTCCCGACGCGTGCCGCCATGATGAAATCGGCTGGCGAGCAGTGAGCGGGACAGGCCTCCTTGCAGGGTTTCTCCTCGCAATACTCGCAGCGCAGTAATTCCGTCTGGAGTTGGGCGGGCGTCATGACAAGCGAGTTGACTTTAGCATTCTCCATGGAGCACCTCTGGATTTGTTATTTTGTGGAATTCATCTTTTGATTCGTAAATGTCTGACAACTTGTCTTTATGATAGCATTTTAAAAAACAAAGGGCACGCATGCGAGTGCCAGTGGTTGTGCAACTATCGAGTTCCATCAAACCAGCCCGAGCTTTTCCATCCCGCCCAGGGCTTCCAGGTCCTCAGGCAGGTCCAGATCGAGGGCGATATTGGGGCAGTCGATGACTTCCAGCCGCGCCCCGGCCTCAGTTGCCCGGTCCTTGTGAAACTGGAACGAGCCGGGTCCGTAGCCGTATTCGATTAGCCCGGCAGGGTTGACGAATAATCCATTCGTACCGTCCTGTCGTAGGTCCGGGGCAATGACCACAACCGGTGGATTCTTGCCGCGTTTCAGCAGGGCTTTCAGGTCAGTTGGCTTTATAAGCGGCAGGTCAGCGGGCAGAATGAGCACCGCGTGTGCACCCTGTGCTTTTGCGACAATCGTGGCGCGCTTGATGGCGGTATTGAACTGCGGCGCGCCATCCTCCAGAACGGTACGCCCACCCATCTCGCGCGTCAGGGCCAGAGCCGCCGGGTCGCGGCTGACAACCAAGGTGTGCAAGATTTCCGGTACCTCTTTGAGCGTTGTCAGAACATGCTCGAGCAGGTAACGATTCAGGCGGGTGCGCTGATCTTCCGTCAGCATACCGGCCAAACGAGATTTACCGCGCCGCAATGGTTTTACAGGGACGATGGCCCAGATAGTCATAAGGTTTGAATCAAGTTTAACACATCTTGGGCTAAACTTCGCCGGTCATCTTGATTTTTCATCAGGATGTTGGTAACGCATGTTGGAATTGAAATATTTTGCGCAAATTTTGCATCCACTCTATCCAGGACGAAACCGGACAGGATTTTTCCGTAATGACAGGTAATCGCCAGAGCCGATGGCTGGACGCCCAACTCGGTGTACATTTTCGCCGCCGGACCCTTGACCGTTTGCCCGCCGATAATGGGAGAGACAGCGACGACAAGTTTCGCGGCAAGGGCGGACCGGATGCCTGCTACCGCTAAAATCGGGTCAATGCTCACCAAAGGGTTGGATGGGCAGACCACAATCCCGTCAGCGTGCTCAATTGCTTCCAGTACTCCCGTAGCAGGCAGGGCCGTCGCGATCCCGGCGAAGCGGAATCCTTTCACCTTAGGTTCGCATTTCCGGTGGACGAAATATTCCTGAAAAGCCAGTTCGCCATCTTCAGTATCCACCATTGTGCGCACTGGCTGGTCACTCATTGGCAGGACGGGTTGCCGCACACCCCAGGCCTGGCAGAAGTCACGCGTGATTAGGCTGAGCGACTGGCCTTCCCGCAAGCGACGGGTGCGCTCGATGTGCGTTGCCAGATCCCGGTCGCCCAGGCGGAACCAGTCCGGCCCGCCGAGTTCTTGGAGGTTCTCCAGTACGTGGAAGGTTTCCTCGCGGCGGCCCCAGCCAGTCTCCGGGTTGGCTAGTCCCGCCAGCGTGTAGCAGACGGTGTCCAGGTCCGGGGAAATGTACAGGCCGAGATGTTCGAAATCGTCGCCGGTATTGACGACGATGGTAAGGTTTTCGGGTGGCAGGAGTTGGGCGAGTCCGTCGGCCAGTTTCGCCCCGCCGACACCGCCGGCGAGGGTAACAATTTTCATCCGTGGGCGTCTACTTTTTCAATCCGGATTTTGTACATGACGCGCTGTTCGCCCGGTTGACGATACGGGTATTTGGGCACGCCTCGATACTTGAGAGCCAGCGCATCGATGTGGTCGTCCGCTCCATCAGTGGTGAATTCGACCACCTTACCGCGGATTTGCAGGTAGCGGTAGGGATTGGAAGGGTCCTGGATGCACACCGCCACCTGCGGACGGGTGCGCATGTTGCGGTCCTTGACGCGACCTTTCGCCGAGTTGATGAGGATATACTCACCGGCGGTGTTGAACCAGACGGGCGTTACTTGCGGCGCGCCGCCGGGCATCAGGGTTGCCAGATAGAGAAAGGCTTTCTTCTCATCTGTCAGAAGGTCGAGGTGGGTTTCAGGGATGGTTTTCATTTTTGCTCCTTCGGTTTGTGGATAAGAGTCGCCCGCATGTCGTTTTCGTTATGGAACGCGAGAATGGTCAGGATTTCATCTTCGGTACAGCCAAGCAGGATTTTGATCTCGGCGTCGCGTTTGTGCAGGTCAACCGTCAGAATAACGGCGGAAAGGTCGCGGGTCCCGGACGCGCCGGCCCACGCGTCAATCCTGCCACCTTCGCCGGAGGTGCTCCCATCGAGATAGCCGTAGTCCAGTGGATAGACGATGTTCGGGAATTGGGGATGGCGCGAGCCTTTCGGGCGGTCAATGATGACGCGGCTCTCGGCGACCAGGCGTTCGAGGTATTGCCATTAGTCGTCCGGATTCATTTCTCAAAAGCACGAATTCATATGTAGGTTCCTTTTATCTGAACAGATCGTTTTCTTTTGATCGGATCAATTCATTTAGCGAGCTTTCGCGCAGAGGGTAGGGGAAGCCTCGCACGTGAACAGCGGGAATCCCTTCGGCAGCCTCACCCATGACGAGAGAGGCGGCCGCTGCCAGTTCGTCCGCCGCGGCGACGATTGTGATCTTGAGCCGATAGCCGAACAGGTCCCGCCAGCCGCGCTTGTCCACAACGCCGGGCAGACCGGAAATGCCAATCGCCGTTCCAATTGTGCCCAGCCGCCAGGCGCGCCCGTGTGAGTCGATGATCATCACGCCGATGCGGTTGCCTGTGGCAACTTTTATTTTGAAACGGATTTCAAGAGCAGAGCGGTCGGGGTTTTCGGGCAAGAGCAGCACCCAGTCTTCGGGATTGCTGTCTTCGCCCCTAACGTTGGAGTGGTCAATCCCTGCACTGGCGCAGATGAATCCCAACCGATGCTCCACAATGATTATTCCAGGGCGGACGCGTAAGACCTCTTTACTTTCGCGCAGGATCAGTTCAACCAGGCGTGGGTCCTTTTCGCTGCGCTTAGCCAATTCGATAGCTTCTTTTGAAGGGGTGACGGTCGCCAAATTGACCAGCCGTCCTTCGGCTTTGCTGACAATCTTCTGCGCCACGACAAGAATGTCGCCATCTTCCAGTGTGATGCGGGCAGTTTGCAAGGAGGCCAGAAGCATATTCGCCAGGTTATCACCGGGGCAAATAAGAGGCATTTGGGGGAGAGGGGTGAAGGTCAGTGTCATGGTTTCTGAGCTGGCACCTGTACTCCAATAATCCGGATTCCAGCAGATGTGGTCTTATATTGTTTATTAATTCCAATCAATACGCTCGTCATGCCTTCGACTACGACCGAATTCTCTATTGGACCGGCATCCCAGCCGGTGAGTCCGGCCGCGGCGACCAGTTTCAGCGTCTCGGAACGCGCTTCTTTGCTCGTGCCGGTTACCAGCACGTCGCATTCGACCGGTCCATCCTGCATGAGATGTTCGTACGAAATGTTCTGGAAGGCGGAAGTCACTTGCACTCCTTCGCCCAAGATTTCGCGCGCTTCCTGTGCGGCGCTACCGGCCGGCGGCATCTGCACCTTGGTTACTTTTGGCGGGACAAGCGGCACGGTCACATCAATCAGGATTTTACCATTCAGCGCATCCTTGACCGTCTCAAGCGTTTCGCGGTGGGCGGCATAGGGGACAGCAAGCGCGACGATATCAGCGCACTGAGCAGCGGTCAGGTTGGATGCTCCTTCGATGGAGGCTTTGCCACCGAGAAGATTGGTCAGTTCGACGGCTGCCGCCTGGGCCTTTTCCGGTGTGCGCGAACCGATCAATACCCGGTATCCGGTTTTTGCCCAACGAAAAGCGAGACCTTTTCCTTCTTTGCCGGTCCCGCCGAGCACAGCGATGGTCATCAAGATGGGTGTATTCCTCATTTCAAAGCTCCCCGGGTGATAAGCATCAGAAGCCTACTCCGAATTGGGCCGGGTCCGGAACGTCAACGCCGCGCGCGGCCATCTCGGCAAAGGTCTGGAAGGCGGCTTCGCGCAGGGTTGACTCGCCGCCGTACATAGCCTGATAGAGTGCACCAAAGACGCCTTCCACCGGTATCATGCGCAGGTATGCGAGGGATGCCAGGCGTTCTTCTTCGGTGCCGGATTTGAGTGCCATCAGCAATAGATCGGTGGGCGGCTTTTCAGGCGAGACGCCTAGCCCCTGCTTCCCAGCGAAAGCGATGATCCAGGGTGATTCGGTTGGCGGTGGCAGGCGTTGCGGGATGTGCGGGTTGGGCCGCTGACGGTTTTCGTTCACTTCCAGGGCGGCGTTGCGGACAGTCCATTGATCGTCTTCGGTTTCCAAATGGTTAATCAATTCTTCTGTCCAAGGTTCCGGAATGCGGCCGAGACCATAGGTGACAGCGCGCCGGACCAACAAGTCTTCCTTCATCCCCGCACCCTCTTTCAGCATGGCATGGCCCTCGCCGGGATTGTTGGCCAGCGCCTCGGCGGCGGCGCGGCGCAGGTTTTCGTCACCATGCAGTAGAGCGGAGGCAACAATATCCATGGCGGCGGTCGTTCCAATGTTGACCAGGGCCAGACAAGCGGCGCGGCGGACATTGGGACTCTGGGTGCTCAGCAAAGCAGACAGCAATTCGATGGCTTTTGTATCTTGCAGCGCCCAGGACCCGAGAGCCGCCAGTTGAAGAAGGTCATTGTCAGGTTCTTCGAGCAAATGCCGTAATAGAACTGCCGCGCTCGGATCTCAGCTCTGAACGAAGGCGCAGAGTGCCTGTCCGCGCAGGCCTAGCGGCTGACCGGTTTGCCGCAGAAGTTCTACAAGTTTTGCCATCACCTGTCCGCGCCAAGCCATCTGACGAGGGGCATCCCGCAGCCAGCGGGCCGGGGTCAGCAGGTTGCGCGAGAGCGGGCGGTCGAGCACGGAGAGTAGTTTGTCAACTAGCGGGGTTGCGTCGCCTCTTGCGGCCAGAAAGTGTAGCGCCAGGTATTTGCCAATCCAGGCAGGCTGGTCGAGAAGGGATTCTGATTTGTAGTTCGACAGAGCTTTACCGGCCAGGTAACCGCCAAAAACTGGGTGGATGAAGCGCATTCGGTTATTGCGGTGCTGGGTCAGCAGGCCGCTTTCCACCATTTTTGTGATCAGGCCGAGGGAAGAAGCCTGAACTTTTTCGGATTTCTTGCTACTCGTTTCATCGACGGCTTCGGGTGCATTGGAAATTTCAGGCAGCTCAAAAGATTTGATCCACTCGCGCGCTTTGCGCGGGTCGAAGATTGGCTCGGTGGTCAGGATGACTTGTAATGCCAGCATTTCGAGAGCCTCCCGCGGGGCAATGTCAGGAGACAGGCGGTGCAAATGGGTTTCAATCGCATCGAGAGGGCCAGGTCCGTGAAGATCTCCGGCGTAAGCACCCCAAGTCTTGAGTGTCAGTTCCAGAGGTGTCAGGTTGCTGTTTTCGGAATTCAGCCAGCTGTTGAGCAGCAATGGGTCCACGTGTTCGCTGGTCTGGGCCCAGGCTTCGACGGCAACAAAGTGTGTCCACAGGTCGCCCCATTTTTCGAAAAATTTCATACGCTGTTTGGCATTCCAGGCGGCTAACGCAAAGGGGATGAAGTTGAGCGTTACCAAGCCGTCAAGGTATTCGCTGGATGAGGTGGTGACCATGCGGGTTTTGGGATACGCCCGCTTGACGGCCTTGATGAATTCGACCACGTTTTTCAGGCCATCCGGGTTCAGTTCATCCGTCCCATCCAGCAGGAGCAGGACGCGGCCTTCAGAAAAGGTTTTACGGACGAAATCGGGGATGCGAGCCTGGTCGAGGACGGAGGCATTTTCGGCGATCGAGTCAATAACCGGGTTGAGCGGTTCATCTCTTTGGACCGGCAAGTCGAGGTCGGCAACGTGGATGAGGAACGGGACAGTGTCCTGCGGCAGACCCGGTTCCGGGTCCCGTCGTGCCAGACGGGATGCCAGATACGCTAGGGCTACCGTTTTTCCCATCCCAGTTTCCCCCGTCAGGACTATATCAGAGTTCCCCGAAAGCGCCTGGGCGAGGGTCAGCGTGGGAGCGTGATAGATGGCTGCCAGTTCCGGCCAGGCAGGGATGTAGGGGACGGTAGCAGCGACGATGTCTTCGCTCAAGAGCGGCGCACCTGGCTCAACGCGTGGCGGCGGTGCCAGGAGAGCTGGCGGTTCGATGATTTCATCCAGGGAAAAGAGCGGTGCAGATAAATGCAGACATTGAGCCTGTTGTAAAACGCTCTGACGATAGCGTTCCTCTACGCCGCTGGTGGTGTGGAGGATTTCTTTCTTTTCAGCCTGCTTCACTTGGGCTGTCGCACGCAAATGTTGGAACGCGGGACGAAGCATTGAGAGGACCCACCAAGACAGGGATGCGAGAATTAAGCCTAACCAGAAGGAGAAAGTGTCTATGTTGGGGAAGCGGAAGCGCATAGGTCACCTGTGACAGGAGTTAACTTCCGTAAAGGATGCGCCCGCAAGACGGACAGAGTGCCATTTGCCCGGAGGCGCGGGAGGATTGCATTTGTGCCGCGGATAATCCAGAGCCGCAGGCGGAGCATGAGTTTTCGCTGATGACGGCTACTGCGAGGCCGCGATGCTTCTGGCGTAGTTGGTCATATAGACCGAGCGCATCTGGCGGGATCGGCCCGGCCACTGCGGCGCGTTCGGCGAAGAGTTTTTCCAGTTCTTTTTGGAGTGTGTTCTGTTCCTCGTGCAGACCCCGGTTTTGTTCTGACGAATGGCTTTGGGCAGCCAGCAAGTCTGTTTGAGCGGCCTGGTGTGCAGACATCGTTTCTTCCGCGGCCAGCATGGCTTCCAGTTGGATGTCTTCCAGCGTGACCAGGTGACGTTTGAGAGCAGCAACATCGTTTTGTAAATCCAGTAATTCCTTTGGGCTATGACCCTTGCTGCCGTAGAGACTGGCCTCGGTTTGTTCGATTTTGATGCGCTGGCTCTGTGCATCAGCCTCGGCCTGTTTCAAAGCCCGGTCACCGGATTGGCAGATGGCTAGCGTTGATTCGGCCCATTCATTGGCCAGACGCAGTTCGGCATCATTATCCAGTGTTTTCTGGATGGCTTGCAGGCGGGCCTGGGCGCGGTCTATCTGGCTATCGGCCTGCTGGAGACGGTATAGGCTCAAGGTCTGGCTCATAGTCTGATTATATACTGATTACCCTTCGTACAGACAGTTGGTTATCCCTCTATAGCGGGAATTCCCAAAGACCCAGACAGTTTTCAAAAACGGCTCTTTGGGAAATTTCATAATATAGTGAAAAAAGAGAATATTATCAAAAACCCCGCCATCAATTTGATGGCGGGGTTGGGCTTTACTGCGATGGCAGGTTGTAGTAGTTGTAAATTGCCCGTGAAAGTTCAACAAACATCGGTAAAACACTGTTCCAGAGCATTTGAATTGGGTGATATGTATAAATGGTCAGAACATAGTTCCCCGCCGGCGAGTAGACGATGGCAGCATCGCTGACGTTATTCATAATACCATTAAGGTCAGCTACATAGCCGTATTTATTTGCTACTACTGTCCCTTCCGGAACACCCGCCTTAATAATCATAACAGGTTTATTGGTCTCTAGGTAATACAGTATCTGCTGGCAGGCGGTCTGTGTAATCTGACCCGGAAAAACGGCCACTAACGCCCCGCCCCCAATTTGGGAGCATTGATAAATATCTTCCAGCAACATACCCATATCGGAGGGTGTTGTCTGGTTGTAAATATCAGGATCTGTGTTAATATCCGAGCGCGAATTGGCTGGCGTTCGAAAATGGTCTAGGGGCAGGGAACCCGGTGCAAAATAACCGGCTAGAAAGGTATTCTGCAGACCAAGTGATTGCATTGTTTCGGTAACCACCAATGGACCTCGTGTCTCGTCCATGGATGCCATCAATGCATCGGCAGCCGCGTTCTCTGATTCTGTTATCATGTTCTGTATCAGGTTTGCGGTTTGATCGTTGAGTTTTTCGCCATAATGTTGGTAAACCGATACCAAGATAGGAATCTTAATAGTACTTGAGGCGGTAAAGGCAATATCTGGAGTGATTGATATATCCTGCCCGGCTTGGTATGCGAAGTGAATGTTTTCCTGTGTTTGTAAGTTGAGGAAGTAAAGGTCCACCAGGCCGTCAAAGCCGCTCTGGTCAATAAGCTGTGTGAGCAGGATTTGCAGGGTATCAAGGGACGGGCGACCCGCGGCCGTACTCTGGGAAGCGAGTATGACTGTGCGCTGGTCCGGAGATTGCAGGGCGCTATCGATCAGTGCAACCGCGCGGTCAATATCCATAGTTTGGCCGGGCGTGCCCGGGGTGAAGTTGGCCGTTCCGGGGATCGGCTGGGCAGGAGTGGGTGGTTGGTCATAGCGGGCGGAGATTTCCTCGAGCAGGTAAGCGCGCAGGCGGGCCTCGGAATAGGATGAAACCAGCGGTATTTGACGGGTGGGGGAACGGCGGTTCCACAGGTAGTCCCAAAATCCACCCCAGAAGGATGCTCCGGTGCGCTGCAAGTCGGCAGCAGCCAGCATGCTTTCGGTATCCAGTTGAAAACCAATCAGACTGGGATCCAGGTCAATTATCGCATCGCCGTATTGGAGTTCGACAGGCAGGGCGTAGACCTGCAACAACCTTTGCGCTGCAGACTGAGGGTCAAGCCCGCCGGCGGGAAGGTTGCCAATGGTCATATCGGAAGGGTAATTGGCCCGTGAAATGCTGTATTGCACCACCTGGATGACTGTCACAATAGCCGTCAGGAGTATAAAAACCAGGGAAACTCCACGCAGGTAGAGGGAAGAACCGCGTAATCTCACAGTACCTCCAAGAAAACCAAATTAGTGTTATTCATCATGCCTTACGGGTAAAAAGTATAACACACTCACCATGGGCAGTTGTGCTACAATCGTATCGCAATAGTTCATAAATCCACGAACGAGGTACCCATGCTCCGATCGATTTTAATCTACCTTTCCAAGGCTGCCTGGGCGCAGCGGTTGGTTGTTGATTGGAAATTTGCCTGGCAGGCAGCCAGCCGGTTTGTAGCGGGGAACACGATTGGAGATGCAATCAATGCTGTTTGTGAACTCAACGCAAATGGGATCAATTCCACGTTGGACCATCTGGGGGAAAGCACTTCGACGCGCGCAGAAGCCGTTAAGGCGGCTGACGATGTCATCGAATTGCTGGAGCAGATTAATACCAGCGGTGTACGCGCCAATGTCTCGGTTAAACTGACGCAGATCGGCCTCGCCCTCGACGAAAGCCTGTGCGAGAAAAATCTGGAGCGAATCCTCGCCCGCGCCAGGGAGTACAAGAACTTCGTCCGCATTGACATGGAGGATACGCCTTACACGGATCAAACACTGCGTATGTACCGGGATATGCGGGGCAAAGGCTTCCAGAACACCGGGGTGGTTGTCCAGTCGTATCTGTACCGCACCGAGAAGGATACGCGCGAGCTGCTCGAAGCTGGAGCGTGCTTTCGCCTGGTCAAGGGCGCTTACAAAGAACCGCCAGAATTGGCCTTCCCTAAGAAGGCGGATGTGGATGCCAATTTTGACCTGCTGACCCAGATCATGATTGATGCCGCCAAGACAACCGGTTCCCCGTCCCTGAGCGCAGACGGGCGCACTCCGCCCATCCCGGCCATCGGTTCGCACGACCCGAAGCGCCTTGACTTTGCCAGGACTTATGCTGAGAAAGTCGGCCTGCCGAAGCAAGCGATTGAGTTCCAGATGCTTTTTGGCATCCGTCGCGACTTGCAGGAACAGTACGTCAAGGAAGGCTACCCTGTGCGGATTTACGTCCCTTATGGTACGCACTGGTACCCGTACTTCATGCGCCGCCTGGCGGAGAGGCCGGCCAACGTGTGGTTCTTTGTCTCAAATTTCTTTCGCAAATAATCCATCAGGAACCCGGATTCTCGAAGAAACCGGGGTCCTTGATTCTATGGTAAAACATTAGCATGGATGGACAGCCTCTTGCCCTTGTTACTGGTGCAGCCCACCACCTCGGTAAAACCTTCGCATTGACCCTGGCGCGGCGCGGCTATGCCATTCTCCTGCACCATCATCACGCTGTTTACGAGGCCGCCACCGCGGACGAAATTCGCGCCCTCGGTGTGCCGGCCTATCTGGCGCAAGCCGACCTGACAGACGACTCCAATCTTTTTTCTCTCCTCTCGACTCTCGATTCTCTTCCTCATCATCTTAAAGTCCTGGTGAACTCTGCCTCCGTTATGCAGAGGACCGATATTCGCACCACCTCTCCTGCAGACTGGGATGCCACCTTCGCGCTTAACCTGCGCGCCCCGTTCCTGTTGGCGCAGCAGGCCGCCGGGCGGATGGCGGAAGGAGGACTCATTGTCAATATCACCGATGTGGGCGCGCACAAACTCTGGACGGGCTACCCGGCCTACGTGGTCAGCAAGTCTGCACTGGAGACGCTGACGCGCTTGCTGGCGAAGGCTTACGCACCGGGCATCCGCGTTAACGCCATCGCGCCGGGATTGGTGCTACCATCGGACAACGTCACGCCGGAAGAATGGGAAAAACTGGTGGACCGTCTGCCGCTCAAACGGCCCACCTCCCTGGATGAAGTTGCCGCCGCCCTCGGATTCCTGCTCGATAACCCATCCATCACCGGACAGACGGTCGTTGTGGATGGGGGGTACTCTCTGATCTAAATCGTTTTCTAGTGTTCCTTCGTAGACAAAAAAATATCCATTGTGGTGGTGGAATGTTCAAATCGCTCCTGAAACTCTCCCGGCCCATTCACCTGCTCCTCGCCGCATTGAACTACACGCTCGGCGCGGGCATAGCCCATTACCTCGGCCAGCCGGTCCGCGCCGCCTCCTTCGGGCTGGGATTGCTGGCTGTCCTGGCCCTGCTGGACGCAGCATCCCTCTTCGCCGAGTATTTCCGCCTGCCGCTGATGCCGATGACGCCGGGCGAGACGCCCCGTCAACGTGAACTCTTCCGGGTGACGCTCCTGCAGGTCGCCTATGCTGCCTTGACCCTCTCCGCCGTAGCCATCCTGACCCTGTTGCTGACCCACTCGCTCAACCTGTCCGCTGACATACTGCTCGTGTTGGCGTTCCTTTTCCTGGTAGCCTTCGCCGTCCCGCCCTTGCGCCTATCCGGGGCCGGCTACGGCGAATTGGTCTTGGCCATCTATCTGGGCACGCTGCTCCCAGCGCTGGCGTTCCTGCTCCAATATGGGCAGTTCCATCGTCTGTTGTCATTCACCACCTTCCCGCTCACCCTGCTGGCTCTGGCCTATCTGCTGGTCTGCAACTTCCCTACCTTTGCTACCGACCAGAAACTGGGGCGCCACACCCTGCTTACCCGCCTGACCTGGCAGCGTGCCGTCCCGATCCATCATTTTCTGGTTCTGGCGGCTTTCCTGCTCTTTGCGGCTGCGCCTTTCCTGAAATACCCCTGGGACTTGGTCTGGCCGGTCTTCCTGGCTCTGCCTTTTGCTGCCATACAAATGATCTGGCTCCAGCGCATCGCCTCCGGCGGACGTACGCTCTGGAACTTTCTGACTGCCCTCGCCAGCGCCACCTTTGGCCTGACAGCTTATCTGCTGACGCTGGCTTTTTGGATTCGGTGACCCATGCCTGAATTCTTGCGACTTTCGCCTCCCACCGAAGCCCTGCAAACGCTCCTGCGCGCCTTGCCGAACCGGGAGCCTGCCGCCGAGATGATTGATACAACCACAGCTCTGGGCCGCGTGATTGCCGCGGACGTGTGCGCCCCGCACCCGTTGCCGGAGTTCCCGCGCGCCACCGTGGACGGGTATGCTGTCCGTGCCCGCGATACTTTCGGGACGTCCGAGTCGCTGCCCGGCTACCTGACCCTTGTCGGAGAAGTCCCGATGGGCGACGTCCCAGCTTTTGCACTGATACCCGGCGCGTGTGCCATCATCCACACCGGAGGAATGTTGCCCGTTGGCGCTGACGCGGTTGAGATGCTCGAATATTCCCAAACCATCCGTCGGGTCGGGCAGCTGCCC
>Ga0209746_1000226_pt1 | contig 31024 bp, 32 predicted proteins | sample BarGraNGADG00211_3_FD_184496 | JGI IMG/M metagenome (GOLD analysis project Ga0209746, IMG submission 184496) | Arctic peat soil microbial communities from Barrow, Alaska - Barrow Graham LP Ref core NGADG0011-211 (SPAdes) (version 2) | ecosystem: Environmental > Terrestrial > Soil > Wetlands >... | reverse complement strand
ACCTACCCGGCCCTGGTCCCGCTCACGGGCAGCAACCAGGCGCACCATGCCCTGGCCGGTATCTCGCTGCCGGTTAGCCTCACGGCCGCGCTACCCGGCGACAAACGCGTCTTTGAGTCGCGCGGTGGCCTGCTCTTCACGCACCGGGGTTACAGCGGCCCGGCTGTGCTCAACATGTCTCACGTGGCGGTGCGTTCGACGTTCGTTGGCGGACCCCGTCCTCCCATCTGTGTGGCCTGGACGACGCTGGATGAAAGCGCCTGGGACGGCAAGCTGCGCGCCGCGCGTGGCCTCCTGCTGCCCGTGTTGCGCGACTATCTGCCCGAGCGTCTGGCGGTGCAGTTGCTAGAGGAGGCGGGCTTATTGCGGGCGGATGCTTCGCAGCTCCAGCGAGATGAGCGCCGGCGCCTGGTCGATCTCCTCACGCATTACCCGCTGCCATGGTCGGGACACGAAGGTTACCGGGTGGCTGAGGTGACCGGGGGCGGGGTCTCGCTGGCCGAAGTGAACCCTGCCAGCTTGCAGAGTCGCCGTGCGCCTGGTCTGTACCTGTGCGGAGAGATGCTCGATGCTTTCGGTCCCATCGGCGGGTACAACTTCCTTTGGGGCTGGGTCAGCGGCAGGATCGCCGGGCTGGCCGGCAACCAGGAGTGAGGCCCGGCGGGAAGCGGCGCCGGCGTGCGGGGTGGCGACGCCCGACTGATACGACAGGGTTCCCGGCGCATAGACGCCCTGCTCGCCGGGAACCCCGCTTGCTCGCTGTCAGACGACGTGGAAGGCGTGCAGAGCCGCGTCGATCAGAAGGCCGAGCAGGAACCAGAGGCCGTAGCGGCGGTTATGGCCGAAAGCGACCGCCACGAAGTACAGCGGCCAAGTTTCAGGCGGATACCCGGCCGGCTCGGTGGCAGGTTTCGGCTGGCGATACATGGCCCATACCGCCGGCATAGCCGTCAAGCCGATCAAGGCCAACAGCATCACGGGCGTGAAAAAGCCCGTGATCACCAGGTAGATGACCAGCAAGTATTGCAGCGCCATCATCCCAAGAGCCGCATAACGCGCCGCGTGCTCCCCGATGATGACCGGCAGAGTGTGTATGCCCTTCGCTTTGTCCTCGACGTACTTGTCAATATGCTTGCCGAAGATGACTGTCGTCGGTCCCAAAGCGTAAGACAGGCTGGCCAGCACCACCGTCCAACTCCACTGCCCCGTGACCACGCAATAGCCGCCGCCGATCATCAGCGGACCCCACACGACCAGCACGGTCAGTTCCCCCAGGCCGATGTACTTCAGCGGCCAGGTGTAGAAGAGCACGAAGACCGCGCCCAGGGCCAGCAAGAGCAGCGCCAGCGGGCCACGCAGGTAGACCAGGACCGCGCCTGCTGCCAGCGCGATCAATCCGGTCACCGCCGCGTAGGTCAAAAGCTCGCGCTGGCTCATCAGCCCATGTTCCAGCGGTTGAGGACCGTACTGCGCGCGGAAGTAGTTGTTCTTGTCGACCCCACGCCGGTAGTCGATATAGTCGTTCATCAGGTTATTGGTGGCGTGAGCCATGAGCAGCCCAAAGGTCATCAACAGCCACGGCCCGAAGTGGAAGTTGCCATCCCGGAAGGCGAAGATACCTGCAATGGCCGCCGAAATGAAGGTCATGATCAGGACGGCCGACCGCGTTGCGATAAGCCATTTGGAGACGACGTCGAGGCTGCTCCACTCCTCTTTGCTAACGCGCGGGATCACCCGCAACGCCTTGCCCCACATTGAAACGTTCACGCTACCGACCTCCCATTTCTCCTTGCGATGCAGGCCACCTGGCGGCCTGAGTTGCCCAACAACAGAATCCCGAAGCCTACAGACTTCGGGACTCTTATCACAATCTCAATTGTTTATATAGGAGAAAGTCTACAATCGAGCAGATTCAGCTCTCATTCGTCGCGCGAACGGTCACGTTACCAATGCCGCCGTCAACTTGCAGGTCCACGCGGTCCGCGGCCGAATCGTAGCCGGGAGAGGTGTAGTCGTTATCACGGCGTTGGAAACTCCCGGTGACGGCAACCTGGCCGAGCCCGCTGTTCATATGGACGTGTGCCGCCATCCCCGCCGGGATGATGACCGTCAAGTTCCCGATGCCCGCGTTGATGCTTGCCGAGACCTGGCCTTGCCGGGGCAGGGTGAAGGTACCGTTGCCGATGCCGCCCTTCAGAGTCAGGCTCGTCAGCTTGGTCCGCAGGAGGTCGACGGTTACATCCCCCACACCGCCATTCAGGTTAAGCGTGAGCGGCACGTCACGGTTGATCTTCAGGTCCCAGATCTTGCCGTGGTCTCGAATGCCGGGCCACCACACCGATGGCGTTCACTGGCTGCGCAGCGAGAAGCTCATAGTGTCGTTCGACTGGCTATGGTTGACAATCGCCTGCTCGCCCTGAGCCAGCATTACCCGGCCTTCGATCAGGTTTGCGCCTTCGTCGGCCGGGCTGATACGCAGTTCTCCGACACCGGACGAAATACTTATCTCGCCGCGTGCTGCACCCTCCAGCGGCTGGCTCACCGTCTCGCTGGGCAGAGCCGTACCGGTTACCGGGGTCACTCCGCCGGCCAGGATGACCCAGCCCAGCACCCCGAGCAGCAGCAGCGCGATCAGCGCCGACGCCACGGCGGACCGGCGCCCGATCAGGATGTCGAGACCGATCGCGATCAGCAGTACCGGCCACAAGCGGAACAGCGTTCCCCATACGTCCCAGTTCAACCTGCCCATATTTGCGAGCAGGATCACGATCCCGGCTGCGATCAGGATGACCGGACCGACCACACCGCCATGTCGCCTGCGGCTGTCTGAAGTCTGCATTGTGTCTGTCATCTCGCAACTGCCTTTCGATCTGCGCTATTCCGCGCGCTGCACTATTCCGGGCGCGTCCGCATCGTCCGCAACAGCACTGCTACGCCGCTGGCAATCAAGATCAGCGGCCAGAGGATGCCGGCCAGTTCGCCCACGAACGCCGTCATGAGCAGACCCATGATGGCCAGGATAGCGGCAGGCCAGAGCGCCCACTTCAGGCGGCCCTGAGGCGTCGGCAGGAAGTAGACCAGGCCGAACGTCGCCGCCAGACCCAGGAAGAGGATCGTCGGCACCCATCGGCCGTCATTTTTCCGCCCGGGCCGCTCGATATCGCTACGATCACGGCCAGGGTGATCAGCGTGCCACCCGGGATCACTGCCCACCAGTTTTCACGGTGCGTGAAGTAAATTACCCAGAAGCTCAGGCCGATCGCGATGAAGAAGAGACTGGCTGCCGGCCCGGCGAGCGCGGGGAAGAGGGTGCTAATGCCGATCAGCGCGCCCAGGCCCAGCAAGGTAAAACCAGGGATGATCGCCCACCAGTTATCGCGGTTGAGCGCGAAAACCCCCACGAAGACGAGCCCTGCCACCGCGAAGAGCAGTGCCCAGATCGTCCCGGTCACAAAGTTCGCAATGCCAAAGTTCTGCAGCAGGAACAGCGCTCCTGCACAGATCAGTAACAGTCCGACCAGACTACTACCCGTCGAGCGTCTCATTCATCCCTCCTGTGGTTCAGAGAGCACTACTCAATTGATAGGTCAGATTGTAGCGTTTCCCGGGCCGGCTCGCACCCGGCATCTGGTCTAACCCGCCATATCCATCTGGACGGTTTTTCCACTGGCCATCCGGCCAGGACGGCGAGAAACCACTGCGGCCTGAAACTTCCGACGGCTCCCGTTCGTAGAGATGGATGAAGCAAGCGATCAAGCGGCGATCCCCGTCCCTCCAGCCGTGGTGGGATTGCCAGACACAGGAGGATAAATATGCCAGAAGAGGAAAGCATTGTCAATCCGCCGGAATGGCCGGCGGTTCCGCCTGCTGCCCCTGAGGGTGAGCCGGCGCCCGGCTCCGTGCCTTTGGGGACGCCCTTTGCGCCTGAACCGGGGACTGAAACGCTGTTCACGGGGGGTGGAGCTGAGGATGAAGGAACGGGGGGCGGGCTACCGCACTCCGAGACCCCCGCGGGTGAGCCGGGCGCTGCCGATGACCTGCCGTTTTCCGGCTCGGTCAGCACAGGGGAAGGTCTGCCGGGCGATCAGAGCGGCAGCTTCAATCCGCCGCCTGGCCGTGGTCCGACATCCGACCTCGGCCAGCCGTCCGACGATGACCGCCTGATGGCCGCCCTGGCCTGGATCTCGATGGTCGTCATCCAGGTGCCGCTGGTGTCGATCGTGCTCCTGCTGGCCGAAGGCAACAAGAACCGACCGTTCCAGCGCTATCATGCCACCACGTCGATCCTGTTGTGGCTTGGCGCCGTCGTTTACGAGATTCTGGCCATTTTCGCTTACACGGTGCTGGGCCTGGTCACGCTAGGCTGCGGGTTCCTGTGCCTGTGGCCGATCCTGCTGGTGCCGCACGCGCTTGCGCTGTGGTACGGGATCCAGGCCTACCAGGGGCGCTACAGCGAAGTGCCGGCGGCTTCCCAGTTCGCACGCACTCAGCGCTGGGTGTAGCCCCGGGTATAGCCCCAGGATTCAAACCAACGGCTCAGATGAGACGACCCCGCAAGGCCGGCAGGCTTTCGGGGTCGTCTTGTTCGTTGCCCAATTGTACCAGGTCCCATGCGGCGCGCGCTGTGTGTCTGCCGTGTCCGTTCAGTAGAGCCAGGGTATCAACTTGCGCACTCGTCCCCGGTATGCCAAGTAGCCGGCGTACTTTTGCACGAGCCAGCGTTCTTCGCGCCGTGACTTGACGTCGAAAAACAGGAACAACAGGATCGCCAGGGCCAGTCCCAGCAGAGTGCCGGTCAGCAGTGCCCAGCCAACGGCGCCGATTATCAGCCCGGCATAGATCGGGTGCCGTACGATGCCATAGATACGTGTCGTGACCAGTTGCCCCTCATCGACGGGCTTTGGGAAGGGACTCAGGCTCGGCCCGAGCGCGCGCAATCCGAGCGTCGCCAGCGCGACGCCGGCGAACAAGATCAGGGCTCCCAAGATGCGCAGCCAGGGCGGGAAAGGGTAGGACTCGACGACGAGCGGCGCCGCCGCGATCAAAAGGAACAACACCAGTTGCAGGAGAACCCAACCCTCGCCGAGCTTCCACATGACACCTGCTCCACCTGTCGCAACAGTATAACCGCCCCGGCCCCTGATACGCCGGCCCCCGACGGGCCGGGCGGCGATTGCCGAGGGCCTCACTCCGCAGCTCGATCCAGCCCCTGCGCTGCCGCTCTGTCAAGCAGCCAGGTCAGCGCCCCGCCGCTGGGCCGGACCCGGCCTGCCGGTAGAGGCTCGGCCGGTTGGGATCGGCCCAGCACTCTCGCGACCGCCCCGGCCTTCTTCTCACCCGCCACCAGGAACAGAACGCGGGCCGCCGCGTTCAGCAGCGGAAGGGTTAGCGTGACGCGCGCGACGTTTGGTTGCACGTACTCCGGCACGCCGGTCGCCACCACCAACTGGTCCATCACCGCGAGGGCGGGCATGCCCGGAAAGAGAGAGGCAGTGTGGCCGTCATCGCCCATGCCCAGGAGAAGCAAGTCGAAGCGCGCCCATGACTGGTCCTCGTCCTTGAGCTTCGCGCGCAGTTGTAATGCGTACGCATCGGCAGCTCGCTGGGGCGGCCACTCCCCATGAATGCGGAAGACGTTAGCTTCTGGCAAAGGCACGTGATCGAGGAGCGTCTCGCGCGCCATCTGGTAGTTGCTATCCCGGCTGTCGGGCGGCACGCAGCGTTCGTCGCCGAAGAATACCCACGTCCGCGCCCAGTTCACCTGCCCGCGGTAGGGCTCTTGCGCCAGCAGCCGGTAGAGACCGGCGGGCGTAGACCCGCCGGCCAGCGCCACGGCGAACCGTCCGCGTTGGTCGATAGACGGGTGGGCCAGTCCGACGAACCGCCGTGCGGCCGCGTGGGCCAGCGCGGCGGAATCTTCCAGAACCTCTATCTCCAACCCGGCGCGGCTCCCAGTTTCCGCTTGACTCATTCGGCCTGTTCCTGCTGTTCCTGCTCCAACCCGCTGCGCCGGCCGGTCCTGCAGCTCATCCGCCAATGCCGGCCGTCACGCGCGAGCAAGTGACCGGCCTCGGGCGGCCCCCAGGTCCCTTTTTCGTAGAACTCAAGGGGTGGCGCAGCGCGGCTGCGCCAGGTGGAGATGATCGGGTCGATGATCTGCCAGCTCAGCTCGATCTCGTCGGCGCGCGCGAACAGTGACGCATCGCCGGCCATGGCGTCGAGCAGCAGCCGCTCGTATGCCTCGGGCAGCGCACGCTCGCCAAATTCCTCACCGAAGTTGAAGTCCATCTCCACCGAGCGCGTGCGCATCCCGGCGCCCGGGGTCTTGGTCTCAAAACGCAGGTGCATACCTTCGTCCGGCTGGATGCACAGGCTCAGGAAGTTGGCATGCGGCCCGTCCTTGCCTGCCGGCGGGAAGAGGCGGTGTGGGACATCCTTGAATTGTACGGTGATCTCGGTGATCTTGTCCATCAGCAACTTGCCGGAGCGGAGATAGAACGGCACACCCTGCCAACGCCAGTTTTCGACGAACAGGCGCAGCGCGGCAAAGGTGGCCGTCTGCGAGTTCTGCCTGACCCCCCGCTCGTCCCGATAGGTGCGGTACTGGCCGCGCACGGAGCCATCGCCGATCTCTTCTGGTGTCAGGGGACGCATCGCTTGCAGCACTTTGACCTTCTCGTCGCGCAGGAATTTGGCGTTGAAGGCGGCCGGTGGTTCCATCGCCGTCAGGGTTAACAGTTGCAGTAAGTGATTTTGGAAGACATCCCGCAGCACGCCGGCCTGCTCGTAAAAACCGACCCGTTGCCCCACGCCCACCGACTCTGCTACTGTGATCTGCACGTGGTCGACATAGTTGCGGTTCCAGACCGGCTCGAAGATCGCGTTGGCAAAGCGGAAAACCAGGATGTTCTGCACCGTCTCCTTGCCAAGGTAGTGATCGATGCGATAGACCTGTGTCTCGTCAAAGACCTCGTGCACCCGCCCGTTCAGGTCACGCGCGCTGCTCAGGTCGCGCCCGAACGGTTTCTCGATGATAATGCGTGTGTAACCTTCCGCGCTCGGGTCATCCTCGCAGTGCATGTGGTTGAGACCGGCGGCGCCAAGTTGCTGCACGATGACCGGGTAAAGCTGAGGCGGGGTTGCCAGGTAGAAGAGGTGATTGCTCTCGGTGCAATGCCGGGAGTCCACGTCCATCAGGCGACCGATCAACGTCGTGTACGTCTCGGGACCATCGTAGTCGCCCTGGCAGTAGCAGACGTGCTCCGCGAAACGCGTCCAGGCTGCCGCGTCCATCTTTTCGAGCCGTGCGTTTTCTTCCACTCCCCGCTTTAGATGCTCGCGGAAGCCTTTGTCATCGAACTCACTGCGTGCCACGCCGATGATGGCATACTGCTCCGGCAAACGCCCTTCTACCGCCAATGTGTACAGCGCCGGTATCAGTTTGCGCTGCGTGAGGTCGCCGCTGGCGCCAAAGATGATGATTGAAGTTGGGCCCGGGGTAGGTACGCTTCCGTTGGCCGTCGTATCTTGCATGATCACCCCGGCGTAAGCGTCGCCACCTTGTGCTCGAGGCCGCTCATTAGCTTGTCGAACGAGTCCTGGAACGACTTCACACCCGCGTCGAGCAGATCCTGTGTCACCTGGCTCATGTCGATGCCGGCGGCCGCCAGGCGCTCCATGGTCTGGCGCGCGCCCTCCACGTCCTGGGTGATGGTCAGCGCCGCGTGCCCGTGATCTCGGAAGGCCTCGATGGTCTGCGGCGGCATGGTGTCCACCGTGTGTGGTCCGACCAAGCCATCGGCATACAAGGTATCCGGGTAGCGCGGATCCTTGGTGCTCGTGCTGGCAAATAGCGGCCGCTGAACACGGGCGCCTGCCGCGGCGAGACGCTCCCAGCGTGGGCCGGCGAAGATCTGCTGAAAATCTGCGTAGGCCAGCCGGGCGTTGGCAATGCCTGCCTTGCCGCGCAGCTCCTCTTCCTCGGGCCGGCCGGCCAGCAACTTATCGACTGCCGTATCCACCCGGCTGACGAAGAAACTGGCCACCGAGCCCGCGCGTGCCAGGTCGCCGCCCGCGCCGGCCAGCATCTCTAGACCTTGAATATAGGCGAGGGCCACATCCTGGTAGAAGTTGAGCGCGAAGATCAGCGTCACGTTGATGTTCAGCCCCGCACCAATCAACGCACTGATCGCCGGGATCCCCTCCCGCGTGGCCGGCACTTTGATCATCACGTTTGGCCGGTTCACGGCTGCAAACAGGCGCTTGGCCTCGGCGACGGTGCCCTGCGTGTCGTGAGCCAGGTGCGGTGACACTTCCAGGCTGATATAGCCGTCCACCCCGGTCGTGAGCTCGTAGGTTGGCCGTAGCAAATCCGCCGCAGCTGCAATGTCCGCCAGCGCGAGCGCCTCGTAGATCTCACTCACGCTCTTGCCTCGGGCCGCGAACTTGCCCATGTCCGCGTCGTAGCGCGTCCCTATAGACATAGCTTTTTCGAAGATCGTCGGGTTCGAGGTCACGCCGGTGATCCCGTGTTCATCGATCAGCCGTTTCAATTCGCCCGTCTGCAGCAGATCCCGGCTGATATTGTCGAGCCAGACGCTCTGCCCGAATTTGGCCAGTTCTCGCAAGTGATTGACAGTCACTTTATCCTCCGTTTTTCGGCTTTCTTCCTTTTACCTATGCGCTTCCATGGCCGCGACCTTGGCAACTCGCCTCAGGTGGCGTTCCTCGGCGCTGAACTCGGCCCGCAGGAACGCGCCCACCAGTTCCAACGCCAAGGAGGGTCCGATCACGCGCGGACCCAGGCAGAGCACGTTCATATTGTCGTGTTCCACCGATTGGTGCGCCGAATAAACATCGTGGCACACGCCGGCTCGAATGCCCTGCAGCTTGCAGGCGGCGATGCTGACTCCCACGCCGCTCCCGCAAAGCAAGATGCCGCGGTCCACGTCGCCATTTTGGATTGCCCGTCCCACGGCCAGCGCGAAGTCCGGGTAATCCGACGACTCCGCGTTAAATGCACCCACGTCGAGCACCGTGTGCCCGTCCGCCTTTACCGCCTGGATAACCTGGTCCTTGATCGGAAATCCGGCGTGATCGGCCCCGACTGCAATGCGCATTTCCTCTGCCTCCCGATCAGACAAGGTTAACCCGACACCGCTATTCTATCATCATGACGCGAAATGACCGAAAGCTTGCGTGCCGTTTGCGCCACATTTGCAGATGGTGTACCCTTCACTTATCTCGCGAAAGGATTTGCACCCGTGGATAACTGGCTGACTATCTTACCCGCTTTAGGCGCGCACATCGCCGGCGCCGCCCGCCTATGCGTCGCGCTGGAGTCGACCGTCATCTCCCATGGCCTGCCATACCCGCAGAACCTTGAGCTCGCGCTGCGGGTCGAAGAGATCGTGCGGGAACAAGGCGCCGTTCCTGCTACCATCGGCATCCTTGCCGGCCAGATAACCGCCGGCCTGGACCGCTCCCAGATCGAATATCTGGCCACGGCCTCGGGCGTGCTCAAGGTCTCGATCCGCGACTTGCCGGTTGTCGTGGCACGCAAGCTGGACGGCGCGACCACCGTCGCCACTACCGCCTGGACGGCACACCGTGCAGGCATCCAGGTTTTCGCGACCGGCGGCATTGGCGGCGTGCACCGAGCCGGGGTGCTCCTGCCCGTCGATATTTCCGCCGACCTGCCGACCCTGGCGCAGACCCCGATCATCGTCGTTTGCGCGGGGGCCAAGGCCATCCTGGACCTGCCCGCGACCCTGGAGTGGCTGGAGACGCACGGGGTGCCGGTGGTCGGCTACCAGACGGACCACTTTCCCGCCTTTTACAATCGTGATAGCGGCCTGGCGGTTGACGTGCGCGCCGACAGCGCCGCTCAGGTCGCCGATCTATTCCGGGCGCAGCGAGCCTTGGGCCTGCCCGGGGGTCTGCTGGTTACGGTGCCCGTGCCCGTCGAATACGAGTTGCCCTCAGATCAGATGGAAGAGGCGATCGGCAGAGCTTTGCATGATGCCGCGGGGGCCGGTATCAAAGGCAAGGCTCTAACGCCATTCCTGCTCACGCGCGTCAGCGAGCTCACCGGCGCGGCCAGCCTGCGCGCGAACCTGGCTCTGCTGGAGAATAACGCCCGCGTCGCCGCTCAGATCGTGCTGGCGCTGGCCGATGGGACTTCCTGATAGCAAACGAGAGGCACCGGTTTTTTCCAGCGCCTCTCGTTGGTTATCTATTACGGGCTAAGGCCTGGCTAAAGCCGGTCGCTCACGAAGTCGGCGCCGTCGATGACTTTCCCACCGGCAACTCGACCGCGATCCCCTCGGCCTGGCGCACCTTGAAGAGGATCTCGCGCTTGCCTTCGGCATTCTCGGCTGCGTCCACCACCACGGTATCACCTTCGTGGAACTCGCCGGCCAGGATCCGCCTCGACAACGGGTTTTCCACGAACCGCTGCAGCGTGCGGCGCAGCGGCCGCGCCCCGAACTGCGGGTCGTAACCTTCCTGGGCCAGCCAATCGCACGCCGCATCCGTCAGTTCCACCTTCACATCGTGCTCGGCCAGCCGGCCCGCGATCTCCCGCATCTGCAAATCGACGATCTCGCGCACGTCCGCGGTCGTGAGGCTGTGGAAAATGATGATCTCGTCGACCCGGTTCAGGAATTCGGGCCGGAAGGTCTGTTTCAGGTCCCGCTCGATGTTCTCCTGTAGCTGCCGGTCCTGATTGCTCAGCGCCCCTTCTTTCAGGAAGCCAATCGTGCCGCCCTTGCCGACGAACGCCGTGCCGATGTTCGAAGTCATGATCAGCACAGTGTTGCGAAAGTCGACCACATGGCCCTGGCCGTCTGTCAGCCGGCCGTCTTCCAGGATCTGCAGCAGCGAATTCCATACTTCCGGGTGCGCCTTCTCGATTTCGTCGAACAGGACCACCCGGTAGGGCCTGCGGCGCACGGCCTCGGTCAGTTGCCCGCCTTCGTCGTAACCGACATAGCCGGGCGGCGCACCGAACAGCCGGCTGACCGTGTGGCGTTCCTGGTACTCGCTCATATCAATGCGCACCAGCGCGTCTTCGTCGTCAAACAGGTACTCGGCCAAGGCCTTGGCCAGCTCAGTCTTGCCGACGCCGCTGGAGCCCAGGAAGATGAAGCTGCCGATCGGTCGCTTCGGGTCCTTCAGGCCACTGCGCGCCCGGCGCAAGGCATCGGCCACGGCCGTGATTGCCTCATGCTGGCTGACCACGCGCTTGTGCAATTCCTCTTCCATGTGCAGCAGCTTAATCGCTTCGCCTTCCAGCATCGTATTCACCGGGATACCGGTCCAACGCGCCACTACCTGCGCGATGTCTTCCGCGTCGATGGATTCGTCAAGTCCGGAAGACTGCCTCCAGGAGGTCCTGTCGGCCTCGTACTGGCCAGCGATCTTCAACCGTTCGCTCTTCAGCTCCGCCGAGCGGGCGTAGTCGTTCGCGGCCCAACTCTGTTCTTCCTGTGTTTTGAGCTCGGCCAGTCGCTTCTTGGCGGCCTTCAGCGGAGCCGGCATGGTGTAAAGCGCCACGCGCAGCCCGGCCCCCGCCTCGTCGATCAGGTCGATGGCCTTGTCGGGCAGCCGTCGATCCGTCACGTAGCGCTGCGAAAGCCGCGCCGCGGCCACGAGCGCTTCGTCCGTGTAGGTTACCTGGTGGTGCTTCTCATAACGATCGCGCACGCCGTGCAGGATCTCAATTGTTTCTTCCACCGTTGGCTCGTCCACGTAGATCGGCGCAAAGCGCCGTTCCAGCGCGCTGTCCTTCTCAATGTACTGCCGGTATTCGTCCAGGGTTGTCGCGCCGATGCAGCGCAGCTCGCCGCGCGCCAGGGCCGGTTTCAGCATATTGCTGGCGTCCACTGCGCCCTTGGCCGCGCCGGCCCCCACCACCGTGTGCAACTCATCTATAAAGAGGATCACTTCCCCTTCGGCGCGTTGCACTTCCTCGATGGTCGCCTTGAGCCGTTCTTCGAATTCGCCGCGGAAGCGCGTGCCTGCGATCATTGCCCCCAGGTCCAGGCTGATCACGCGCTTGCCCATCAGGATTTCGGGAACGTCTTCGCTGATGATCTTCTCGGCTAACCCTTCCACGATGGCCGTTTTGCCGACGCCTGCCTCACCGATCAGCACCGGGTTGTTCTTCGTGCGCCGGCTCAAGACCTGGATCACGCGCAGGATCTCGGAGTCGCGACCGATCACCGGGTCCAGCTTGCCCTGCACGGCCAGTTGTGTCAGGTCACGCCAGTATTTTTCCAGGGTCCGATAATGGCTCTCCGCGGTCGGCGTGCTGGCTTTCTGACCGCCACGCGCCTGCTGGATTGCCGACAGAATCATGTCACGGTTGATGCGTGCCTCACGCAGCAAGTTTGCCGAAAAGCTATTCCGCTCGCTCGCGATGCCCAGCATCAGATGTTCGGTCGAGATATACTCGTCCTGTAGTTGCTTGGCCTCTTCGGTAGCCTGGTCGATCACGCGCTTGAGCCGCGGCGTGATAAACACTTGCGCGGCTTGCTGCGGGTAAATATTCGCGCCCACGCTGCGCGGCGTCCGTTGCAAGTTCTCCGCCAGGCGCTCTTTCATGACTTCCACGGGCGCGCCTATGCGTTCGAGCATCTCGGCGATCAGGCTCTGCGGTTGTTCCAGCAGAGCCAGGAACAGATGCTCGACGTCGACCTGGCTATGTCCGTAGCGCTGCATTGTCTCATAAGCGCGCATGGCAGCGTCTTGAGCGCGCTCTGTGAACCGATCAAATCTCATCATTGGTTATTCAACTCCCCCAACCTATGCACTATCAACAGCTCACCTTGTGTCCATTGTAACTTGGGGGCATCCGGCCCCGCGTAGGTCTGGCTACAAATTGTAACATATCTAACATAACGCAAACGCGGGCCGAAAGGTTGCACGTTGGCACGTCTCAAGTCAGGGCGTGCGACGCGCCAACGTGCACTCTCGATGACGTTTGACGTTGACGTCGACGTTGAACGCTAGTACCGCAGCACGGCCGCGATGCGGCCCGCCTGGGCGAGCCGAGGATCATGGTCCAGAACAGTTACCCGAAGACCGGCGTTCACCGCCCGCTGTATCGCGAGGTTGACCGCGTCGTCGGTGGCGGCCATCGGCTGGCCGCAGTACGGACAGGTTTCCCGCTCCTCGACCGTAATCGCCCCGCAGTTCCCACACAGATAGGCGGGCGCATGGTAATCCTTGTCGACCAGCAGTTGATACATCCGCCCTTCTTGCATGGCGACCAAGGTGTCGGCGAGTCCCGTTGTCGCGGCGCCACCTTTGGCCGCCACGGTGATCACCTGGTCCAGCAACTCGGACTCAGCGCGGCGGTCCGCCTCGAGCGCCACTTCGAACGCCCGTTCCCAGACCTCGTTGGGCGAGGCGTTCATGTCCAGGCTGATCTGGCCGACGACTCTATCTTGCAGTGAGCGGGGCAGTTGCTCGCGGAACAAAGCCAGGTTATCTTCCGATCCGGACAGCACCACCCGTTCAACTTTGTGCTGGCGCATGAACGAATCCGCCAGTGCTGCAGCCTCCTTCAGATTGTGCTTGGCTTCCTCGTCCTCGTGGCGCTGGAGCTTATCGGCCGCCCAGCCGCCTTGTTTGTGACGCTTTACCTCGGTGCCCAAGGTACCAGCCGAATCCTCCAGCGCACCCAGGTGATAGACGAAAAGACGTGCCCCTTCCTTGTCAATGTTCACCACCCCGAAACGTTCATACTCGGCCCACAGATCACTCAACGGCTTCAGATAGGCTCGATGGCTTACGAATACAGAGTCGTTGACCGGTACCAGCAATGGGTAGGCTCGCCAGAAGTCTGCTGAGTGGCAGCTAAAGCAGGCAATGGCCCGTCCCTGCCAGTTATACTCATGTTCGAAATAGTGTTCGACGCGATCGAGGTCGGATTGCCCGGCCCCCAGTTGAGCGGCTTGCTCCAACAACTGCCGCAGTGCAAGTTTGTACTCCCCGGTAGAGCGACGATGCGGGTCCACGTTCAGATACAGGCTCAGCACGGTCGCCTTGTCGCTGACCAGTTCAGCCAATTCCTGAAGATCGCGCTCTTGCATCATCTTAGTTGCTCCTTATGCATCGATTGTTAACGTCGCTCTTTTCAGCCCTGGCGCTAGACCGCGACCCCGCGCAACTGCGCCCATTCTCGCACCAGCTTTTGTTCCTGTTCGCTCAAGTTCTCGGGGAGCTTGACCCGTAACTTCACGAACAGAACACCACGCTCGCTGGGTGCGCGCAGCCGGGGCATCCCTTGCCCGCTTAAGCGAAAGGTGCGGCCCACCTGGCTACCGGGCGGGATGCGGAGCGATACCGAGCCGGTCATTGTCGGCACACGAGCCTCACCGCCGAGCAGCGCAGTGAACAGGTCTACCGTCACGTCGCAGTACAGGTTGTCCGGGTTATCTTCACGCCGTTCGAATATTGGGCTGGGCAGGACGTTGATGCGCAGGTACAGGTCACCTTTCTGCCCCGCGTGCCTGCCGCCGCCTGCGCCGGGCATGCCTTCCCCCGCCACTCGAACCCGCGAACCGGTTTTCACTCCTGCCGGGATCTTCACCTCCAGGCGCCGTCCATCTATCTCCATCAGGCGTTGTGCGCCGTGGAAAGCCTCTTCCAGGGTGACATCCACGCTTTGTTCCAGGTCGCGCCCGCGCGCGGGCGCCTGCCCGGCACGCGTCCTCGTGCCCGGCGCGCCTGCGCCCTGTCCCACACCTCCAAAGAGCGTTTCGAAAAAGTCCGAGAACCCCGAGTTCCCGAACAGGTCGTTGATATCGCCGTACTCGACCCGCGTGCCGCCCCATTGGCCGGCTGGCTGGCCTTGTCGCGCCGCATACTGGCCCCAGTCAAAACCGCTCGGCTGACCGCCCGTCTGCTGCCAGCGTTGGTAATTCTGACCTAGCTCGTCGTATTTGCGGCGCTTCTCCGGGTCGCTCAGCACTTCATAGGCTTCATTGATTTCTTTAAAATGTGATTCGGCGGCCTTGTCGCCAGGATTCACATCAGGGTGAAACTGTCGCGCCAGCCGCCGATAGACTTTCTTGATTTCTTTCTGGTCTGCAGTCTTCTCAACGCCGAGAATCTTGTAGTAGTCCTTATACTCCATAACTGGCTCCTGTTCGGGCCATCTGTGCGATGTACGGTGTTCTGTGAACGAGTATAAGCTCTCTGATGGCCCGTTGTCAAGCGATTTTGATTCCCGCCGCTCCAAAACGAAACGGTGGCGGCAGCACATCCCTTGGCGGAATGGCCCCGTCACCGTGTCAAGTCATTGCTGTTCAGCCCGCGTCGTGCGAGCTTATGGGATCTTCAGTGTCTGCCCCGAGTAAATGCGGTCCGCATTGATGATGTTGTTGGCGGCCATCAACTGGTTGAGGGTCACCCCGTTGCGCGCCGCGATTTGGGCCAGAGTGTCACCGGCCTGCACGACGTACGTCTTGGCTCCGCTGGCGCCGGTCGTGGCGCCCGCGCTGCCGGTTGTCGTTCAGCCTGTCGGGATGGTCAAGACCTTGCCTACCGGGAGCACGTCGGGGTTCGCGATGTTATTGGCGGCGATAATTTGTTTGGTCGTGACGCCGAGCTTGACCGCGATCTTCGACAACGTGTCGCCGGCCGTCACCGTGTAGGTGGTGGCGCCGCCGCTGGCGCTCGTCCCTGTCGCAGAAGTGCCCTGGCCGGGGATCTTCAGCGTCTGGCCTGCCCGGAGCGCATCCGGGTTAGTCAGTCCGTTGAGCGTAAGGATCGACTCCTGGGTGACGCCGAACCTCTTGGCCAGGCTGGTCAGCGAATCACCCTGGGCGACCGTGTAGGTCAAGGATTGGCCGTTGCCCACGGCAGTCGGTTGCTGCGTGGCTCCTGCCGCCGAAGCCTGGGCCGCCTGCGTCGCCGCGGCGCTGCCTTGCGTACCCGTCACTGTGGCGCCGCTGCTGACCACGGGAAGGGCGAGCTGGGTCGCATTGGCTTGCGGCGCACGGGTCGCCGCGGCCGCCGCGGCCGCCGTTGCCGCTGTCGATGCCGAGCGGGTAGGCGTGGGAACCGGGCGATCTTTCTCGCAGGCCGCGAGCGAGAACGCCAACAGAACGAGAATCGAGATCGCTACGAGCGTGCCAAAGCGGATCTTCATGACTGCCTCCGGAGGCGATGGCGGGGTGAACACTAATGTTCGCAGCATATCATAATGCGCGTCGCGCGTCAAGTAACTCTATTTATTTTTAAGACCCCAAGTTTCTTGCCTACCGTCTCGAACGCTGCCAGCCCCAAGTCCAGATCTTCCCGGCTATGGGCGGCCGTGTTCATCACCCTTATGCGCGCCAGCCCGCGCGGTACGGTTGGGAAGCCGATCGCCACTGCGAACACGGCATTGGCGAACAACTCCCGGCTGAACTCCTTGGCCAGGGCCGCGTCGCCCAGCATAACCGGCACGATCGGGGTTTGCGAGCGCCCGGTGTCGAAGCCCAGGCGCGCCATCTCTTCCTTGAAGTAGCGCGCGTTATCCCACAGCCTTTGCACCTGTTCTTCGGATTCCTCCAACAGGTCCACCGCGGCCAGGCAGGCCGCGGTGTCGGCGGGGGTCACTGCGCTGGAGAACAGGAATGGCCGGGCCTTCTGGCGCAGGTAGTCGACGATCAACTTCTTGCCCGCAATCACTCCGCCTACCACGCCGAACGCCTTGCTCAACGTGCCGATCTCAACGTCGAACACGCCGTGCAGCCCGAAATGATCAACGATGCCGCGCCCCCCCTGACCGAGCACGCCTTCGCCGTGGGCGTCATCGACCATGGTGAGCACGCCGTACTTCTCCGCGATCTCCGTCAGCTTGTCCAAGGGCGCGATGTCGCCGTCCATGCTGAAAACGCCGTCGGTCACCAACAGCCCGCGCCGGAAGTTTGGCAAGTTCTCGCGGATCTTGACCTCGGCGTCCGCCGGGTCGCAATGCTCGTAGACGACGATCTTGGCGCTGCTCAAACGCGCCCCGTCGATGATGCTGGCGTGGTTCAGCCGGTCTGAGAAGATCACGTCCTCTTTGCCTACCAGGGGCGCGATGGCCGCCTGGTTGGCGCAAAAGCCGCTCTGCACATACAGCGCGTCCTCCACCCGCTTGAAGGCCGCCAGGCGCCGTTCCAGTTCCAGGTGCAGGCCTTGCGTCCCGGCGATGCTGCGCACCGCGGCCGGTCCCACGCCCCAGCGGTCGACTGCCGCCTTGGCGGCTTCTTTCATGCGCGGGTCATCCGCCAGCCCCAGGTAGTTGTTCGTACAGAAGTTGAGCACCCGCCGGCCATCGACTGTCATCCAGGCCCCGGCGGGCGAGTCCATCGTGCGGATGTTGATGAACAGGCTATTGGCCTTCAGTTGTTCCACATCCTCGCGGATGAAAGCCAGCTTATCTTGTGCCATCGTGTCACCTCCTTATGACGCTTGTCACGAATGACGAGAGACAACCAGAGTATATCATCAGGCGTGATTCCGCTCCAATGCCCGGCACGTTCCGCAACTTGTCACTCCAGCCGTAGAAGGTTACAATTCTCCCCATGACCGAGGCCCTGCGTCCCAAGACCTGGCCGCCGGATTGGCCGGATATCACCGATCCGGCTGTGCGCGCCGCGCTGGCCGCGGTGCCGCGGCACCTTTTCGTTCCGCCGGCACAGCGCGCCGACGCCTACGTGGATATTGCCATGCCCATCGGCCACGGGCAGACCATCTCGCAGCCCTACATCGTGGCCCTGATGACGCAGGCCCTTTCCCTGACGGCCGAGAGCCGTGTCCTGGAGATTGGTACCGGCTCCGGTTATCAGGCCGCGGTGCTGGCCGAGATTTCGCGCGACGTTTGGAGCATAGAGACCCTGCCAGAGCTGGCAGAGCAGGCCGCGGCACGCCTGCAGGCGCTGGGCTACCCAGTGGAAGTGCGGACCGGCGACGGCTGCCTGGGTTGGCCCGAGCTTGCGCCGTTCGATGCCGTCATCGTCACCGCGGTCGCCCAGGAGGTCCCGCCCGAACTGGTCGCTCAGCTTGCCGATGGCGGCCGGTTGGTTATCCCTCTCGGCGAGCCGGGCGGTGACCAGCGATTGTGGTTGATCGAGAAGCCGGCGGGGGATCTGACCGTGCGCTGCCTCGCCGATGTCCGGTTTGTGCCTTTGATCACCTCATGTCATACTGCGGCGACAGATCAGGCGCTGGCCGCGATCCGGCGTCAGCTTGGCGAGTCCTTCGCTTCCTGGAGGTTCTGAGACCATGCGTGTCGTCATCACCGGGCATAACGGCCAGTTGGGCCGCCAATTGCAGGCCGCGTTTGCGGATCACCAGCTCCTGCCGCTTGATCTTCCCGGTGATGACATCACCCAGCCCGCGATCTGCACGCGCGTCGCGGATTTTAAGCCCGACCTGGTCCTCCACGCGGCCGCTTTTACCAACGTTGACGGCTGCGAGCAGGACCCCGAACAGGCATTTCGCGCCAACGCCGTCGGCACGCAGAATATTGCCCTCGGAGCACAGGCGGCAGGCGCGGCGATGCTCTATATCAGCACGAACGAGGTCTTTGACGGCAGCGCGCGCGAAGCTTACCGCGAGTGGGACCGCCCGAGCCCCATCAGCGTGTACGCCCGGAGCAAGGCCGCCGGCGAACAGATCGTGCGCGATCTCTTAAGTCGTTTCTACATCGTGCGCGTGGCCTGGCTGTTTGGCCCGAGCGGCAATAACTTCGTGACCAAGATCCTGTCCGCTGCCCAGAAAAATGGGGCGCTGCGGGTAGCTGCGGACGAGTTCGGCAACCCCACTTATGCGCCCGATGTCGCCGCGGCCGTTCGCCGGCTTGTCGAAAGCGGCCATTTTGGCATCTATCACCTGACCAACCGCGGCTTTTGCTCGCGTTGCGACTTCGCACGGGCCATCCTGCAGCAGGCCGGCTATGGCGATGTGCCGATCACGCCCATCCTCAGCGCCGACTGGCCGCGCCCATCCCGTCCGCCGTTGCACTCGGTGCTCGCTAACACCGCCGGCGCTGCCATGGGCCTGACTCTTCGCCCCTGGGAGCAGGCCGTGGCCGAGTACGTGGCTCTGCTCCGCTCCGAGGGCAAGTAGCTGATGCCCGAGACACCGGATGCGCAACCGCTGGTCAGTGTGATCATCACCAATTTCAACGGACTGCGCTTCCTTCCCGTTTGCCTGGATGCTCTGCGCGCCCAAACCTATCCCAAGGCCTGCACTGAAGTTATCCTGGTCGACGACGCTTCCTCGGATGGCTCAGTGCCCTTCGTCCTGGCCAACCACCCGGAGGTGCAGGTGATCCAAGCGGAGCGCAACCGCGGCTTTATCGCCAGTTGTCATGCTGGGGCGGACGCCGCGCGCGGCGAGTGGCTCGTCATGCTCAACAACGATACCGAGGTCGAGCCGGGCTGGCTGGCGGCCCTGGTCGCCGTCGCACAGGCGAACCCGCAGGCCGGCGCGATCGCCAGCAAGATGTTGCTCTTCGACCGGCGAGACGTGCTGCATAATGCTGGCGATCTGATGGGCGCAGACGGCATTCCCCTCAACCGGGGCGTCTGGCAGCAGGACCTGGGACAGTTCGATGGCGCAACCGCCGTGTTCGGGGCGTGCGGCGGCGGGGCGGCCTATCGACGCGCAGCCTGGCAGCAGACCGGGGGCTTCGACTTTAACTTTTGGATGTACCTCGAGGACGTCGATTTGGCCTGGCGCCTTCAGTTGCTTGGTTGGCAGGTTGTGTTCGCTCCGCAGGCCCGCCTCTACCACCATCTCAGCGCGAGCGGCGGCGGCGTGCTGAGCAGTTTCTACACGGGCCGCAATACGCTCTGGACGATCGCTAAGGACGTCCCCGGCCCGTTGCTCCGCCGCCACTTCGGCCGTATCCTGCGCGCCCAGGGGCGCATCGCCTGGGAAGCCCTGCGCGCCTGGCGTGGCCAAGCGGCCCGCGCCCGCCTGCGTGGCCAGCTCGCCGGCCTGATCGGCCTGCCGCGCGTTCTTGCCTGGCGTCGCGCCACCCAACCTACCCGCCGCGTACCCATCGAAGACCTCGCGCGCCTTTTGAGCTAAATCAGCGCTCGCCTTTCGGATTAGGGACGCAGAGACGCAAAAAACCTCCCCTTGACGGATGTGGCATCTCGGATACAATGGACCACGCAAAGGGGGAGGTGTAAATGAAGAGACATATCAGAACCTTCCAGGAGGCACCGGTCGAGGTGCCTGAGACCCTGGAGCCGGTTTACGCCAACCACGTGCTCCTACGCTACAGCGCAACCCGCTTCCTGCTGGACTTTGTCCAGGTGCTGCCCGGTGTCCGCACGCACCGCGTGCGCGCCCGCATCATCCTGACGCCCCACGATGCGCTCCTGCTCTCAGAAATGCTTGCTGAGCACCGGTTGCCCCTGGTTGACGACGAACTGGGGCACGACGCCTGGTTGGGGCACCTTCTGCCGGGCAGCGTCGAAAACGGGGAACGGGACGGCACGCACCCACTGGGGCCATTGGGCGATGCATCACGCGCGGCGGGCTGTCAGGACGGTCGGCCTGCGAAACCTCAGTTACTGGCGCCGCCCGGTCTGCCCACCGTTGTCAGTAACTTCGTCATCACCTCGTCTTGTCCGGGAGAAGTCATTTTAGATTTCGCTTACCTGGTCCCAAACCTCTTTAAGATCCATGTCGCTGCGCGCCTGATCGTCACGCCCACCAGTTTGGACCGGCTAAGCGAAACCCTTGACAAGGGACTCAGCGATTTCTCAGCCCGGCATGGTCCGGTTTCCGAGCCGGAAAGCCGGGATTGCGCTCGCAACCTGCGCAGCCCGGCGGTATGGGGGATCTCTGTGCCTTTCGCTAAGAACTAGCGCGCGCGGCCGGTACCTCGCCGCCTGGCCGCTTCAGCATTTTCCGACAGTCGATGGCGACCGGTCAAGCCTTCGGCATCTACGTGCCTGGTGTTTGCCGGTCGCCGTCGCGCCTGGGGCCGGCGCGACGGCCAGAACCCATCGATTGTTGATCGAACAAGCGTTCTGTGGTATACTGGTAACCATGTTCTCCTACCTATCGCATCTCGAATGCTCATGGTGCCACGCGCACTACCCGGCAGACCGGCTGTATAACGTCTGCCCCGCTTGCGGCCGCCCGCTCCTGGCGCGCTACGACATGGAGGCAGCCAAGGCCGGCTTTCGGCCCGAAATGCTGGCCGGCCGTCCGGCGACTCTCTGGCGCTATGCTGAGATGCTGCCCGTGAAGGATCCCGCCTATCGGATCACGCTGGGCGAGGGCTTCACGCCTCTGCTGCGCCTCGAGCGGCTGGGCGCCGCGCTTGGCCAGTCTCAACTTTATGCCAAGGACGAGGGCTTGAACCCGACTGCCTCTTTCAAGGCGCGCGGGCTCTGCCTGGCCGTCGCCCGGGCCGCCGAACTGGGCGCACGCGCCCTGGGCATTCCGACCGCTGGCAACGCCGGCAGCGCCATGGCGGCCTACGCAGCGCGGGCCGGTTTGCCGGCCACCGTCTACGCGCCGCGTGATGTGCCGCCGGTCTTCATCGCCGAGATGAGCGCGCTGGGCGCGGAAGTCTTCCTGGTCGACGGGCTGATCACCGATTGCGCCCGCTGCGTGCAGGAAGGTGTGGCGGCCGGCCGCTGGTTCGACCTGTCCACGCTCAAGGAGCCGTACCGCGTCGAGGGCAAGAAGACGATGGGTTACGAGCTGGCCGAGCAGTTCGCCTGGACGCTGCCCGACGTCATTATCTACCCGACCGGCGGCGGCACCGGCATCGTCGGCATGTGGAAGGCATTCGCCGAGATGGAGCAACTGCATTGGACCGGCTCCGCCCGCCCGCGTATGGTCAGCGTACAGGCCGCCGGTTGCGCGCCCATCGTGCGCGCCTTCGAGCGCGGCGATGAGGTGGCCGGCACATGGGAGAATGCGGCGACGATTGCCGACGGGCTACGAGTGCCTCGAGCCATCGGCGACTTTCTGATCCTCCAGGCCATTCGCCAGAGTGGCGGCACGGCCCTGGCGGTCACTGACGAAGAAATCCGCGCTGCCATGTCCGAGATCGGGCGCACCGAAGGCATCTTCGTCGCCCCCGAGGCCGCTGCGACCCTGGCTGCGCTGCGCCATCTCTGCCAGTCCGGCTTCATTCGTCCGGATGAGCGTGTCGTGCTTTTCCTGACGGGCAGTGGCCTCAAATACACGCACCTGGTGCGCGCACCTATGGTGAATGAGGCGTAGAACATGTCCTTAGTCGAACAGCTTGGCAGCTTCTACCTGGGTAAAGAGTATGACCTGAAGGCCGGCAGGCGCTCGATCGGCCGGTCAACTATGACTCGCGCGATCTGGTCACTCACGCCATCTGTGTCGGCATGACCGGCAGCGGCGGGAAACATCGAGCAACTGCACGTGCCTGCGCGCAAGTCCGATATCACGGTTCACCTGGTCTCGCCCGCCTGGCAGCTGACCTACCAGGACGTCGACGGCCATGCGGGCCTGCTGACTGTGCCCGTCTATCCGGGCGCAACCGCTGGCGAACCGAGCGCCTGACCCATATTTGCCGCGCCGGGCCTTAAAAAACCCCTTGCCAAGCGCGGCCAGATATGTTAAAATTCCTCTGACTTAAGTAGTGTTTTGTGGTAAGGATGGAACTCAGGCCGGCCCTGCGACGTTTATTCTGGCGTACGTAGCCGTTAGCCGTATCGCGGCTCTTGTTTTTCACGTTTGGGACGCGTTCTACGCTGTCTGTTCGCATAAGAGGCACACCTTGGCGCAAAGCCTTGCTCCCGACCGCGCCCTTCCGGCCGGCGGACCGCTCGCAAAACCCAAACGCCGCGTGCGTGCGCAGCGTGTCCGCTGGGGCTTCTGGCTGTTCCTGCTCCTGCTGTTGGGGCTTCTGGCCCTCGCCGCCATCGGCGGCGTTGCAGCCTATGAGTTCCGTTACCTCGACCATATTTACCCTGGAGTCCAGGCTGCAGGCATTCCCCTGGCCGGTCTCACCTTGGGAGAGGCCGAGCAGGCCATTCAGGACGGCCTAACCCCCTATCCCGGCCCGCCGGTGATTTTGCGCTACGGAGAGCGTACCTGGTCGTTCACCCCGGACAGCCTGGGGGTCGCGGTGGATGCGCGGGCGACTGCGACGGAGGCGTTTGCACTCGGTCGCTCCACGCTGCCCTCACCGAGCGGGCTGGGGCTGCAAGGGGCAGTCCTGGGCCAGTTGCGCGGTTTGGAGCGCGATCTGACCGCTCAATGGCAGGCGCTGCGCCATGGTTACAGCGTGGCTCCCAAGACTCTGATCGAGGAAGGCAAAGTCACCTATAGCCTGATGCGGATCGCGCGTGATATCGACCTGGCGCCCCGCGAGGGCTCGCTAACCATCTCCGGGCTGGACGTGATTGCCGTTCCCGGGCAATCCGGTCGCCAGGTTGACGTGGAAGAAACGCGCCAGGCCCTGCTTGCGGCTGCGCGTGCCGGCCAGGGTGGCGGCGTGCAGCTGCTGGTGCAGGACCGCCAGCCCGTGGTGACTTCCGTCGCCGATGCCGCGGCCCAGGTCAGCGCGTTGCTCAGCCAGCCGCTGGCGCTGGTTGCCAAGGGCAGCGACGGCACCCAGCGTTTTGCAGTCGATCGCCCCACGCTTCGCCAATGGCTCCAACTCACGACGGCTCCCGACGGCAACGGACAGGTCACCCTGCGCGCGCAGATGGACCGCGAGCAGGTAACGGCCTATCTGCAGGAATTGGCGGCGCAGGTCAACCGGCCGGTGCAGAATGCTGCGCTGGACTTCAACCCCTCCACGAAGAAACTGACGGTGCTCAAGCCCAGCCAGGTGGGACAGGTGATGGACGTCAAAGCCGGCGTCGTCGCGATCGAAGCGGTCATTTCCACCACTCAACCCCTGGCCGCAACAGAGCCGCGCGTGATCAGCGTCCCGGTGACCATCGTGCAACCCAAGGTGGACAGCAACAAAGTCGCCGAGATGGGTATCGCCGATCTGATCAGCCAGGGTACGACGGTCTTCAAGGGCTCCAGCAACGATCGGGCGCACAATATCGTCACCGCAGCCGGCAAGTTCGCCAATGTGGTGGTGCCACCGGGGGAGGAGTTTTCCTTCGATAGCAATGTTGGGGATGTGACGGCGGCCAATGGTTTTGTCGAGGGCCTGGTCATTGCGGCCGAGCGGACCGCAGTGGGCATTGGCGGCGGGGTGTGCCAGGTATCGACGACCGCTTTCCGGGCGGCCCTCTACGGTGGTTTTCCCATCACACAGCGCTATGCGCACGGTTACGTCGTGGGCTGGTACGGCAAGCCGGGGATGGACGCGACGATCTCCACGCCCGACGTCGATTTCCGCTTCCGCAATGACTCGGGGCATTACATCCTCATCAAATCGGGCGTCGACACGGCCAAGGGAGAGCTAACCTTCTACATCTACGGCACTTCCACTGGGCGCAAAGTAGAGATCGCCGAGCCGGTTATCACGAATGTCAAGGACTCGCCCGCGCCGCTCTACCAGCTAGACAAAACCCTTGGGGCAGGCGTCGTCAAGCAGGTGGATTGGGCGGTCAAGGGGTTGGACGCGCTGGTCGTGCGCAAGGTAACCGATCCCGACGGCAAGGTGCGCGAGGACAAGTTCGTCAGCCACTACCAACCCTGGCGCGCGATTTACATGTATGGTCCCGGCGCCGACGTTCCGGCCAGTTCCGGCGGTTAGAGGCCGCTGTCTCTGGGTTCGGCCCCGTCTCATGCCAGGCGCAGCTCGCCCACCTGTCTGACCTGTTCGCCCCACAAGCTCCTGGCCAGCGCGAAGGCCTGCGCCGCGTCCAGTGCGCCAAAAGCGTGAAACATAAGGTGCATTGGGATAGGGGCCTGGTGCCGCCCGACGGACTGCAGGTAATGGATGCCCTCCAGCAGCCGCGCCCCTTGCCGCCGGTAGAAGGTGATCCGCCGCTGGGCCAGCGCGCGCTCGGCGTCCACGGCTGAGTTCTCGGCTGCCGCGGCTGCGCCCTCACCCCCGCTTGCCCGCGCCGGTATCTCCACCTCGATCACTAACGCCCGCACAGCCGGACCTGTCACTCGACGCACGATCTCCTGATAAAACTTCGTCCCAACACCCTGGCTACGCAGTTCGGGTGAGGTGGCCAGGTACCACAGGTAGGCCACGCCCAGGTCGGGCACAACCTGGTAGCGCGCCAGCCCGGCAAAGCTCGCGTTTCCGGCCAGGGCCGCCAGGATGTGGTGCTCACCGGGCTCGTCGGCGTCGGACGCTCCCTGGAGGGCGAGCAAGTGCTTCGACACCAGCACCCGCTCCGCAGCCGGAAAAGCAGTCTCATACAGGTCCAGCCAGGGCAACAGCAAGTCGTCCTGCAGGCTGGTTAACCCCACAAATCGTATCTGCTCAGAGGATGGCTTCATGATCTGCGTACCACATAGCGATACAGGTAACCACTAATAGGCCCCCAACTCGTGTAGGCGTTCGTCGCTGATCCCGAAGAAGTGGGCCACTTCATGACGAACTACGACTCCCACAAGCCGGCGCAGTTCCTCTTCCGTTTGGCACTGGGCCTCGATGGGCTTGTGGTAAATGCTGATTCTGTCGGGGGCGACGAGATTGTAGTTCGTGGTGCGCTCTGTGAGCGGAATTCCGTGGTAAAAACCGAGCAGGCCATAGCGGGAATGAATCCCCGCCTGCTGCCGCGTCCAGAAGTCGGGCCAGTCCTCGACAGCAATCTCGACATTGTCGAGCGCGTCCTGGAACTGCTCGGGGAGCGCCTGGATGGCCGCTTCAACAAGGCTGACGAAAGCATCCGTTTCCATACGAGCCTGATTATATCACGCTCGATTCAGATCCCATTTTTCTGCTCGACTGGCGCCGGCGCCCTGCATGCTCGGTCTAATTCACACCGGAGCAGATTGGATTTGAGGAAATCTAAGCTTCGCCGCGTGGTATAATAGCATCAATTCGAAAAGTCGTGTGATGAGCAAGGAACGGAAAGTCTGTTGACGTGGAGGCACCTATGGAACAAGATGTAGAGGTTGTCTATCGCAACGGCGTGCTCATGCCGTTAGAGCCACTCGTGCTGCCGGAAAATCAGCGGATGAGGATCACGTTGCATGTGCCTACAGGAGAGCAGCCAGAAGAACTTCTGGCCGCCTGGCACCAGGTGTATGCCGGATTATCGGATGAAGATATTGCGGAGATAGAGCGAATCGCTTTGGATCGTGATCACTTTATACCAGAAAGGGACTGATTCGTGCCCTCAGCGTTGCTTGATACCGATACGCTCTCCGAGGTGATTAAGCGCCGAGATGCTGAGGTGACTCGGCGTGCTGCCGAGTACTTGAGCGCGAACGGCCAGTTTACCTTTTCGATCATTACGCGTTACGAGATCCTGAGAGGTCTGAAAGCCAAAGGGGCCGAGAGCCAAGCCGAGCTTTTCGAGAGGCTATGCCAAAAGAATATCGTTCTGCCGTTAGAGGACGAAACTGTCGTACGCGGAGCGGAGATTTATGGTAATCTGTATCTTGCGGGGCGGTTGATTGGTGACGCAGATATCTTGATTGCGGCGACTGCTCTTGTGCACGGTTTGGCACTTGTCACCGGAAATCTAAGTAGGTGGTAGAAAGTTCCTGACACAAATTCGGGGACCGCCCTGGCAGAAAAGTGCCGCCAACTTTTTGTTACCTACTTAGATGGCGGCTAATGGCCGAAATAAACGACGCGACAATCCGGCAGATAATTCGGCCCCATTGGCCCAAATCGCCGCCAAAGAGCGCAGCCCGTTACAGTCCGCCCCCATGTCAAAATCGCCGGTTACAACGGTAGCACGCTCTTCACCGACGACGCCATCCAGGGCATCTTCGAATACACCAAGGGCTTGCACCGCCGTATAAACCAGCTCTGCAACACCGCCCTCATGGACGGTATGCTCGACCAGAAAGAGATCCTGGACGAGAGTACCATACGCAAGGCCATTGCCGAGATGGGCCCCGACTGACTGACCCCCTGTGCGCAGCTGACCGCAGGCTCCCCCCGCCGGGGGCCTGCGTCTCCCTCTGCACCGGTTTGCCCTTAGCCCGGCATCAGCGACGCCAGAGCAGATGGATCCGGTTGCCCGCCGGGTCGGCCTGTTTCAGATAGACTGCCTTGATGTTTGCCTTGAGGTTGGGTTGTTCGAGCTCGACGCCTCTGGCCCGCAACGCAGCGGTGGCCTGCTCAAAATCGCTGACCAGCACCGCGATGTGGGCTCGGTCGGTGTCGCCCTCTTTCATAACTTCGATGCGACCCCCGCCGGGCCCTTCAACGAAGATGCTGGAATTGCCATCGTTCAGCTTAAACCCGAACGTGTCGCTGTACCAGTCCGCAATCTGCCGGGCGCCCGCGCCACCGTAAGGATAGAGACCGGGGTGCTCGATGCCCAGGAACAACGGCGTGCCGCGCGCCTGGCGGATCCAGCCGAGGGTCTGTGCGACCTTCGTCGCCATCGCCTCGTAATCACCCTTCTCGATCAGGTCCTTGCGGATCAGCTGCGAGCCGATGCCCACGGCCGCAACCCCGGCCTTGAACCAGGCCTGGATGCTTTCCTGCGTCGCTTCGACGCCGCCGGTCGGCATGATGCGCGTCCACGGCATAGGGCCCAGGATGGACTTGACGAAGCCCGGACCGCCGACCGAATCGCCGGGAAAGACCTTCACGATCTCGACCCCCAGCTCTTCGGCCTGCGCGATCTCGCTGGCGCTGCCGCAACCCGGCATGTAAGGGATCTTGCGCCGGTTACAGAAGCGGGCTACCTCCTCGCTGAGCACAGGCCCAACCACGAAGTTGGCCCCATAGGCCACGTAGAGCGCCGCGGTCGGCGCATCGGTCACCGATCCGACGCCCAGGATGGTGTCTGGCGCATCTTTGGCCAGGCCCCGGCTGAGCTCCTTGAAGACTTCGGGCGCAAAGTCGCCGCGATTGGTGAATTCCAACAAAGGTGAGCCGCCTGCCGCACAGGCGCTGGCGACCTGCTTGGCTACGGCGACATCGGAGTGGTAGAAGACGGGCACCAGCCCGGTCCGGAGCATGGTATTCAATACGTCCAGCCTGGCGAACTTGGCCATGAGGCATCGATCCTTTCTATTTCTGGGTAAGAGAAGGAACCAATTGCGACGCGATGCTGTCTAACGGGCGACGCGTCCTGAGGCATCGCCACCCATCAGCTTCTCGACCTCGGGGACGGAAACGGCGTTGAAGTCGCCGACGACCGTGTGCTTAAGGCAAGAAGCGGCGATGGCGAAGCTGAGTGCGCGGGACTTATCCTGCCCGTAGGTGCGCAGGCCATAGATCAGGCCACCAACGAAGGCATCGCCCCCACCCACGCGGTCGACGATGTGGGTAATATCGAAGGTGGGGCCGGTGTAAAACTGGCCGCCGTCCCATAGCACGCCGGACCAGGTGTTGTGGCTGGCGGAGAGTGAGCCGCGCAGGGTGACGGCCACCTGTTTCAGGTTGGCAAAGCGACCCGCCAACTCCTCGCACACGTGGCGGTATTTGTCAGCTTCTACCTTGCCAGACGTGACATCGGTTGCAGGCGCCTGGATGCCGAACACTTTCTCGGCGTCTTCCTCATTGCCGACCGCCACATCGCAGTAACTGACCAGCTCGGGCATCACTTCGCCGGCCTTCTTGCCCCATTTCCACAGCTTGGCGCGGTAATTGAGGTCACACGACACGGTCAGGCCCATCTCTTTGGCAACTTGCACGCCTTGCAGGCAGACGTCGGCCAGGCTCTCCGAGATGGCCGGTGTGATACCGGTCCAGTGAAACCAGTCCGCATCAGCGAATACAGTGTGCCAATCGATCATCCCGCGCTCGACGGTGGCGATGCTGGAGTTGGCGCGGTCATACAGCACAACACTGGCGCGCTGCGCCGCCCCCGTCTCGAGGAAATAGATGCCGAGCCGTTCGCCGCCGCGCACGATCTTGTCCACTCCCACCCCGGATTGGCACAGGAACTGGATGCAAGCCGCACCCAGGTCGTTCTTCGGCAGGCGCGTTACATAATCTACGGCCATGCCATAATTCGCCAGCGAGACGGCCACGTTGGCCTCGCCGCCGCCATAGACGACGTCAAAAGACCGCGCCTGTGTGAAGCGTTGGTATCCGGGCGGCGAGAGCCGCAGCATGATCTCGCCAAATGTGACTACCTTCTTCGTCATTGTCTCTAGCTCCTCGGTGCAGGTTCGGGACGATCGCACCCGTTCGGTTTCGAGCATGGGCCGCGTGTACACGCGTGCACTGTGCTGCACGGCGTCCGGGTTCACCACTCCCTGCGGCCAGCGGCCCTGGCACACGTCGATCGCAATCTGGCAGGCCGCCCGGTAGAGATCGGCTACGCTCTCCTCCGAGCTGGCACTCACGTGGGGTGTAAACGTCACACTGTCGAGATCGCGCAGCGCTGAATCGGCCGGCAGAGGCTCGCGCTCCATTACGTCTAGCCCCGCCCCCCACACCTTGCCGGAGCGCAAAGCCTCAACGAGGGCGACTTCGTCGATCACAGGTCCACGGCTGGTGTTGACGATGAACGCGCCGTCTTTCATGAGGCCGAACTCGCGCGTGCTCAGCAAATGTTTCGTCTGCGCGTTCAGCGGAGCATGCACCGAGATAAAGTCGGCCTGGCGCAGCAGCTCGTCCAGGTCAACCTTCTGCACGCCGCTGCGCTGCATGCTCGCCGCGTCCACATACGGGTCGTAGGCGATCAGCCGCATCCCGAACGCTGCCAGGCGTTCTGCGAGGGTCCGGGCGATCTTGCCGAAGGCCACAAAGCCGAGCGTACAGCCTTTCATGCGCCGGGCCGGGCGAGCCCCGGTACGGTCCCAGCGGCCTTCACGGATCCAGCGATCCTGGCGCGGTATCCGCCGCACGCTGGCCAGCAGCAGCGCCAAGGCGTGCTCGGCCACATCCTCGACGCAGTAAGCTGGCACGTTGCACACCAGCATGCCGCGCCGGGTGGCCGCGGCGACGTCGACATTGTCATAGCCGATGCCTAGCCTGACCAGGCAGCGGCAACGATCCAGGGCCGCGATCACCTCGCCCGTCAGCAGAGGACGCAGGGATTGCTGCAGCACCACATCGGCGTCGTGCGCAAAGGCCAGTACTTCTGCGGGCGTGTGCTGCTGCGCGTGGACATAGGCGATGCCCGCCGAGGCAATCATCTCCGCTTCCCATCCGCAAGGGGAGAACAGGTCCTCGTCCCAATCCACCAACGCTACCTTGAGCTTTGACTGCTCTGTCATCGTCGCTTCCTCCTCGCGCTAAAGACCTCAGACACCGCTGAAAGCCGAAAAGCCCCCGTCGATGGGGATGACCATCCCGTGCACGAGAACACGCCCAACATTGTCAACCTGATCGTCGCCAAGCGCCGCAACGGCCCCTGCGACACGGTGCCGCTCTATTTCAGGTCTGAGCTAACCCGCTTCGCCGACATTGAGCTCTGGCGCGAGCCGGAACCGATGATGTCGCCGGCCGAACAGATTGGCGGCGAAAGGCCGGGATAGATGACGACTTACGCCACCACTAATCTCGGCCTCAAAGCACTGAATCGCTGCCAAAGATTCCGGCCCATAACGTTATCGCGAGCCGAATTGTTTGGCAGCGATCCGGGTATTTTCGTCCGGATTAGACGGTGGCAAATTGGCTAGCGCGTGGCTGCGAACAATCAGGCCGTCGGGTATCCAAATAAACCGGCCCCTGACACTGCTGACGGGCAGTCCGGCAATGTACTCCAGCTGTCCCTCTTCGAGCATGTAGCAAAGACCGTAAGCTGCCGCCGATCGTTCCACTACGTTCTGGACCTCATTCCAGCGCCGGTTGAGCTCGCCCCACATCTCGCTGATCTCGCCATGCTCGTTCTTGCCCACGTAGCTCAGACCGGCGACCATGAACTTGTCAACTCTAACGATCTTCGGTTCCATGGATTCTTTTTCCTTTCCAGTGGCAGGAGAGTCAAGAGGCAAGCCGCGCAGTTGAGTGGGTCGCGCC
>Ga0209746_1000222_pt1 | contig 31331 bp, 27 predicted proteins | sample BarGraNGADG00211_3_FD_184496 | JGI IMG/M metagenome (GOLD analysis project Ga0209746, IMG submission 184496) | Arctic peat soil microbial communities from Barrow, Alaska - Barrow Graham LP Ref core NGADG0011-211 (SPAdes) (version 2) | ecosystem: Environmental > Terrestrial > Soil > Wetlands >... | reverse complement strand
AAAAAGGAGAGCGAACATGAAGGTACACTAAATTTTTGCAGGAAGTGTCTCAAAGTCATTGACAAGTTACGTTCTTTTTGGTTTGGTAAAATAACAAAATTCGTAAAGAAGGTCTAAAAATGCAAGCGATAGACACAAAGAGTGCTTATAAATTAAGTAGAAAAAGAGGAACGTTGTATGAAAAGATTTAAGACTCAGCAAGCTTATTTTGCGTTAATTATGTTAGTAGTAAGTGTTTTGTTAATTACAGGATGCGGTGGTAGTGACGAGGTAGCGCTGCTAAAAGCCGAACACGATCCGGTCGCTCCCGGCACATGTACTGAAGCGGTGGGACCCTTTGTGATTTCGTCAAATCTCATTGACGGTGACAATCCTGTACCGATCAACACACTGATCACGGCTACCTTCAGTGAGGCGATGAATCCGACAACGATCGAAGTGACCAATTCCGGAAACCCACAGGTGCTCACGTTTACGCTCAAGGCGCATAACCAAGTCGACAACGTACACGGTACCGTCACCATGAATGACCCTTTAAATACGATAGCGACCTTTAAGCCAGACGCAGCTCTCGATATCAATACCCAGTATACGGCGACTATTACCAAGTATGCCAAGAGCGCCTCGAACAACAGCGAACTCAGCTGTATCTATCGATGGAGCTTTACGACAGGGACATGAGTAGATTGAATTAACCTTGGAACGGCCGGAGACCTTACAAAGGCCGACGGTTATGCGATTCTGGTGCGCGGTAATCAAGGAGTTGCGACTCACCTATCCTGTTTCGATACTGTGTCGGGTGCTCGGGTCGAGCACAACGAACAACTTTTTAAGGCATCGTTATTTCAGCTCTGCCTTCTTTATTAAACGACACTTTTTATTACATTTGCGAAAGGATACCTAAGAAATGAATAATAAATATTTTCTATTCGTCTCGTTTGCCGCGTTGTTTTTTTTTGGTGGTTGCGCAACAACTATATTGTCCAATGATCGCATTACAGATGAAACCGCTGGAGCGCTCAAGATGTTGCCAGATGATATAACTATCGAAAACCGGCGCACAGAAAACATAAACACATATTACACCGTTAAAACAAAAGATGGAAAAGAATTTAATTGTATAATTAATGCCGGTAATATTCTTACATTGGGTATTCTTCCTCCCCCAAAGTGCACAATAATAAAAGAAGGAGAAAAAAGCTTTCGCCAGTAGTAAAATGATTACTTCAAGGCCAATGTGTCAATGAATGACGTTATTATTTTAGAATAAGGGAACCATGCAGGGACATGCAATCAGAGGCATGATCAGAACGATGCCGGACTCCATACTACGGATGTCACGGACCCCTTTGAATTACTGGGCTGAATTCGGTCTCGATATTCCGTTAGGTGTCTGGCTGATCTTTGAAGGTCCGCGTCACCATGACATCCATTCCATCGAAGTGTTTCTGACTGTCCTGCTTGGTTTGTTTATTTTCAGCTATCTCGAGTACTTCGTTCACCGCTGGCTGTTCCACGGATCGGTCCAGATCATCGCGCAGGGTCATCGCGTGCACCACGAGAATCCGCAGGGCTATGAGGCCCTGCCTTTCTTTCTGCCCTCACTGGTGATACTGGGACTGACAGGTGTATTTGTTTTGCTGATGCCCGCGGGTTATGCGTTTCTGCTATCGGGCGTTATGGCCTTCGGCTACGTAACCTATGGGCTGAGCCACTTCACCATTCACCACACCCGTTTTCGCCAACCTCTGGCCCGACGTTGGGCAGCCAACCATCTCATCCATCACTACCACCCCGAAAGTAATTTTGGTGTTACCACGCCGCTGTGGGACATATTACTCGGCACGCGGTATGTTATTCCGAATTACAGCAGGATTTAGGTATGGATCATCCTGATCCACACAACCCCATACCATCGCTTTTTTTAGCGAGATTAATTCAGGGAGAACATTCGATGGCAGAGCCGCTCAAGCCGCCTTATCTGCAAAGGGATGAAACGCGAGGTGACTATCAGGTTTGGGTAGTCGATGGCGCGTACGTCCGCGGGCATATCGACGAGGAGTTCACGAATTTCGGCCAACACTACAGGTATCCGTACATACCTGAGAAGGAATTCTGGATCGACAAGGAAGCCGAGCATGATGAGCGCGCGTTCTTCATCGAACACTTGCTGGTAGAGCATGACCTCATGGTGAAAGGCGCATCATATGGCGATGCGCTCACACAGGCCGACCTGGTGGAACGCAAAGAAAGGCGGCGAGCCGTGGACGTCCGCAAGGTAACCCATCAAGGGAAAGAGCTGCCAGATGCCAGCACAGTGCACGAGCGCCTGTGGAAGAAACTGGAGAATGGTGTAAGTGTATGGATCGTGAGCGGCCGGCTGGTGCGAAGTGCGTTCGACATTGACTTCACGGCCGGTGGTCATGACCACGTTTATGAATTCGTTCCTGATGGTGAGGTCTGGATCGACGATGCCATTGAGGAGCAGGAAAGGGGGTTTGTGCTGCTGCATGAGTTGCACGAACGAAACCGCATGGCAGCAGGGTGGCCCTACAGCAAAGAGCACGCAGAGTCCAGCCGCCTGGAATTCCGCTGCCGCCACCATCCTGATGAACTGCATGATGCCCTGGCGACCGAAGGCTGGGCATGATCTGGAAATTTATAACAAAAAACCCGGCTGAAGCCGGGTTTTTTATATTGATTATGCGGGCTGCGGAGTGCCGCTATTCTTGGGGAACGGGGGCGGGAAGATTTTCTCGAACTCTTCGCGCGTTAGCGTTTCCACTTCGAGCAGTTTGTTGGCCACCGCGTCCAGTTCTTTGCGATATTTTTTCAGGATCGCAAGCGCCTGTTTATAGGAATCATCCACCAGCTTGCGCACTTCGCGGTCAATCTGTTCGGCCACGGCCTCGGAATAATCGCGCTGCTCGGAAATCTCGCGGCCCAGGAAAATGAGTTCCTCCTTCTGGCCATAAGTCATCGAACCGAGTTCAGTACTCATCCCGAAGCGGGTGACCATGGTGCGGGCAATTTTGGTAACGTTTTCCAGGTCATTGGAGGCACCCGAGGTAATATCGTCGAAGACGAGCTGCTCAGCTGCGCGGCCGCCGAGGAACAGGGCCAATTGCGCCAGCATTTTCTTGCGTGAAGTGAGCGTGCGATCATCGGTCGGGCGGTTCCAGGTTAACCCGCCAGCCTGTCCGCGTCCCACGATGGTGATCTTTTGCACCGGGTCGGCTTCGGGGATGGCATTGATGACGACTGCGTGGCCCGCTTCGTGGTAAGCGATAATGCGTTTTTCTTCTTCGCTGATCAGTCGGGACTTGCGTTCGGGTCCCATGATCACGCGCTCAATCGCTTCTTCCAGTTCAGGCTGGCCAATCGCTTTCTTGTTGCGGCTGGCCGCCAGGATGGCACTTTCATTGATCAGGTTTTCCAGGTCCGCGCCGACGAAACCGGGCGTGCCGCGCGCAATGCTGCCCAGGTCCACCTCAGGTTCAAACGGCTTGCCGCGCGCATGGACTTTCAGAATGGCCTCGCGGCCGCGCATATCCGGCCGGTCGAGGGTGATGCGGCGGTCGAAGCGACCGGGACGCAGCAGGGCCGGGTCAAGGATGTCGGGACGGTTGGTGGCGGCCACCACGATCACGTTCGTGTCGGTATCAAAGCCGTCCATCTCCACCAGCATCTGGTTGAGGGTCTGCTCACGCTCGTCGTGCGAGCCGCCCAGACCGGCGCCGCGCTGCCGTCCAACGGCGTCAATCTCGTCTACGAAGACGATGCAGGGCGAGTGCCGCTTGGCTTGTTCGAACAGGTCACGCACGCGGCTGGCACCCACGCCGACGAACATTTCCACAAACTCTGAGCCGGAGATCGAGAAGAAAGGTACACCCGCCTCGCCCGAAACGGCTTTGGCAAGCAGGGTTTTCCCCGTACCGGGAGGGCCGACCAGCAGGACGCCCTTTGGAATGCGCGCACCCAATTGGATGAACTTCTGCGGTTCCTTCAGGAACTCGACCACTTCTTTCAGTTCTTCCTTGGATTCATCTATGCCGGCCACATCCTCAAATGTTACCGTGGGATGTTCGCCGCTGAACATGCGCGCCTTGGATTTGCCGAAGGCCATCGCCGCGTTGTTGCTGCCCTGCGCCTGGCGGAAAATAAACATGAACAGTCCGCCAATCAGGATGACAGGCAGAATAATATATGCCAGGTTCAATATGCCAGCCCAGGGACTGGGTGGATTGACTTCGATGGTCACCTTTACAAGCTGTTCGGGCGTTACGCCAAACGCCAGCAATTGCGAGACGAGGGTTGTCTCAGGCTCTTTGCGTGCCGTTTGTTCGATCGGGCTGCTGCCACCAGAAGAAATCACCTGTAAACTGTTGTCATCCTTGACAACAATGCGCGTGATTTTGCCATCCTGGATCTGCTGTGCGACCTGGCTGATGGTCAACGGCCCTTGTGCATCCGGCTGCTGCCGGATGTTAAAGTAGACCATCGCTACGATCGCAATGAACAGCAGGAGATAGATAATGTAGGACTGATTACGTGAATTCACATGGACCTCCTGTCCGCGCAAATGATTATACCAACCTATATACGTCTCTGCCAGATTCGAGGAATATGTTATATAAAGTTCTAATATATTCATCATCTTTGTCCGAAAAGACACCCGTCAGGTAAGCAGAAAGGGTGCAGAGATTTATTTTCGTTTTTGCTCTGTGAATTCCGTGTACTTGTCATCCCCGTAGGGGGCTGTGGTGATGCTTTTTAGCCGATGCTATTAGCCACTTCCCTGTAACAGATGGAAAGATGGGAGGGTGTTATTTGTGGTAAACTTAATCCGTTCAGGTGGCCTCAGATGACCGAAAAAAGTACAAAAATGATACTTTGTATTGAAGACGAACAGGAAATGATAGACCTGATTCGCCTGATCCTCAACCGCCGCGGGTTCGAAATCCGTGGCGCCAATAGCGGTAAGGAAGGCCTTGAAATCATCCGTAATGACCATCCCGACCTGGTCCTGCTCGACTTGATGATGCCCGACATGGACGGATGGGAAGTTTATCAACAAATGAAAGCAGACGAGGCCACCAGGAATATCCCGGTGATTGTCGTCACCGCCAGAGCCCAGAGCATAGAGAAGGTGCTCGGCCTGCACATTGCCAAAGTGGACGATTACATTGTAAAGCCATTCAGCCCGCAGGAATTATTATCCAGCGTGGATAAAGTGCTTGAACGAAAGCAAACCGCCTGAGCCAATCCGACTAGAACGGGGCGCACCAAACGCCCCGTTTTCATATTATTTATGAAGACAATCCAACTCGAAAATAAAAACCAGCCGCTTCCGTCGCCGTTACACGCCCTCTACTGCGACAGTTTCCTGTGCCGTTTGTGCGGTCTGATGTTCCGTTCCAGCCTCGCGCTAGATAAAGGCCTGCTGCTCGTCGAGGCACGCGAGAGCCGTCTCGAAACTGCCATCCACATGCTTTTCGTTTTCATGGACCTGGCGGTCATCTGGATAAATTCCGAGAAGATTGTCGTGGATACCATCCTGGCGCGCGCCTGGCGGCCAGTCTACGCTCCACACCAGCCAGCCAGATATATCCTGGAAATCCACCCGGACCGTCTGAACGAATTCAAAATCGTGGACCATGTAGAGTTCCAAAATGCATAAAAGAATTGTCGCCTGCATCTTAGCCTTCATCATTATAGTATCAGCAGCTCCCGTATCTGCCCAAACCCCCACTCCTCCGCCCGGTCCTGTTTACATTGTCCAGTCGGGCGATACGCTGTGGGACATAGCCATAATCTTCAACGTCAGCGTGACCGACATCATGGCCGCCAACAACATGGTCAGCCAGGAAATTTTCGTTGGCGACCAACTCGTCATCCCCGGATTATACGGGCTGAGCGGCACATTGATTACCCAGCCGGTCCCCTTTGGCGAAAGCCTGCGCAGCCTGAGCCGCCAGTACCGCGTTGACCCGGCACTTCTCATTAAACTCAATCACATTGTCAGCCCTGCCGAACTGTATGCTGGTTACAACCTTATCCTGCTGCAGCAGGATGAGCACCCTGCACTGACGGCTCGCACCGCGCTTGCCAAAGGTGACACTTTGCTGGAGTTGGCCGTCAGACAAACCACCGACCCCTGGACCATTACTCAACTCAATGGTCTCACCGGACCCCAAGCCAGCCTACCCGGTGATTTACTCTACCTTCCCTCGGGTACATCCACTGCCGCGCCGACCGGGATTCCCCCCGTGCTCACCTCCGCCGAGGTGGACCCGTTGCCGATCATACAGGGAGAAACCATCCAGGTAAAAGTCACGGCAGCCCAGCCGGTCACATTGAACGGCCTGCTGGTGGATCATCCCCTGCACTTCTTCCCGCAGGATGACGGTTCCCAGGTGGCACTGCAAGGTGTCCATGCCATGACGGAACCAGGTCTGTACCCGCTGCGGATTGACGTCACTCTCCCTGATGGCTCGGTGCAGTCCTTCGAGCAGATGGTGCTGGTCGCCTCCGGGAACTACCTGCCCGAAACCATCAATGGAGTTGATGCATCCACCATTGACCCGGCCGTCACCGCACCGGAAGATACGTGGCTGCTCTCGCTGGTCACACCCGTCACGCCCGAAAAATACTGGCAGGGGATGTTCCAACTGCCAGTGGACAGTCAATACTGCGTGCGCTCGAAATATGGAAATCGCCGCACCTATAACAGCGGGGCACTCCAGTCCTTCCATACCGGGCTTGACTTCGGTGTCTGCTCCGATACGAACCCGTTCGACATCTACGCTCCAGCCGATGGCGTGATCGTGTTTACCGGTCTCAAGACCGTGCGTGGCAACGCCACCATCATTGACCACGGCCAGGGAGTTTACAGCGGTCTGTATCACCAGGCAGAAATTCGCGTCGCAGTCGGAGACCACGTCACGGCCGGTCAATTGATCGGAATAATCGGCAAGACCGGGCGCGTCACCGGCGCACACTTGCACTGGGAAGTGTGGGTCAATGGCATCCAGGTCAACCCGACCCAGTGGCTGAATGAAACCTTCCCACACTAATTGTTGATTCTCTGGGAATTTCCCTGGCGATGAAAATCAGCAACACCGACTTCCGCATCCGCGAGAATCTGTTCTACGGACAAAAAAAGGTACCGATGAAGAGGTGCTTCGCCGCCACCACTGCCCTGCTGACCATCAGCCTGCTGCTGGTCTCTTGCGGTGCGGCTCCTTACGAATGCACCGACCCGCTGGGCTGCCTGGAAATTTCTCCCGGCAGCCCGGTTGTCATTGGCACGCTGCTGACGGTCTACGGCAGTCAGGGCTGGACCGGGCTGCAGGCTTTAGATGAGATTGAAACAGCCATCAAAGAAACCGGACAAATTCTCGGCCATGACATAGAACTTGCCTGGCAGGGGACCGATTGTACCGAGGAGAACGCCCGCCTTTCCGCTACTCTCCTCACGCGGACCTCGGACCTGCTCGCCGTCATCGGGCCGACCTGCGCCGCCGACGCGCACATCGCCCTTCCCATCCTTGAAGATGCCGGCCTGCCTGTAATTTCTCCCTCTCCAAGTGCAACGGGTGCCTTCCAGCGCTTTGTTTCTTGTATCGAACAGGTCACCATCCGGAAAACGGACGGTACGCTCGTCATACCAAGAACGGCTTTGCAGCAGGCAATTCAAGACCAACCATAGAAAAAAAGGTGGGAGGCAACCCTTAAGTGACAAGCAGTTTCGTAACCCTTTTGAGGTATTCTTTAACAAGTCTGTTGCACTAACGAGTTGAATCCGCACTTTTTCAACACGATTCACGATACCGCCCTTGACCATTGGGTGATTCTGTAAGATAATCTCGTGTTTAATAACCTTTGTGCAATCAGAATATTCCCCCCGCATCTGTTCAATCAAAACCCTGTAATAGTCGTTGTTTCAGGAAAGGTGATGAGAGGATTATATTCCCACACTTAGGTTTGGAATGTTATATGAAGGAGGTGGTTTGGAAACTCGCGCAAGCCTGGTCGGCTTATACTGTTCATATTGTACAAATTAGCCAATTCTCTGGAGGAGAAACCCATGAAACGTTTATACTTTATCCTTTCTGTACTGATGGCAGCCAGCTTGTTTCTGGCCGCCTGCGGCCCTGCACCGACGGCTGTCGTCACTGAAGCTCCCGCGACTGCAGCGCCTGCCACTGAAGTACCTGTGTCGGCTGTCCCCGCAATTTGCTCAACCGATGCCAAGGGTTGCGCCATATTCGCAACCGATCAGAAAATCAAAATCGGTATGGGCGCGCCCATGACCGGTGACAACGCGGCCTTCGGCCAGGATATTTCCCAGGCCGCCATGATCGCCATCTCAGATGCCGGTCAGTTCCAGGGCTTTTCGTTCGAATTGGTCGCCGAAGATGACGGTGGTAATGCCGAAGGCGGCGCCTCTGTTGCCAACAAATTAGTTTCGGACCCGCAGGTTGTCGCTATCGCCGGTCACATTTTCTCCGGCGCGACTCAAGCTGCCATGCCCATCTACGAAGCCGCTGGCATTCCGATGATGTCCCCGTCGGCCACCAACCCGCCTCTAACCCAGAGCGGTTCAACGGTCTTCAACCGCGTAGTCTTCACCGATGCGGCCCAGGGCAAATTTGCTGCCACTTACCTGTACAACAAACTGAATATCCGCAAACTTGCTGTTGTGCATGATGGACAGGCTTACGGTCAAGGTCTTGCGCAAGTGGTCGACGATGAGTTCACAGCCCTTGGCGGTACCGTGGTTGCCTTCCAGGCCGTTACTCCTGGCGAAGCAGACTACAGCGCCGTTTTGGCCGATATCGCCTCCAAAGCCCCTGAAGCTATCTTCTTCGGTGGTTACACCTCTGAGGCGGTAGTCATTGTCAACCAGATGAAACAGTCTGGCCTCGAGGGTGTTATCTTCTTTGGTGATGACGGCACCTTTGGACAGGACTTCCTTGACCGCACCGGCGCAAACGGCGAAGGTGCTTATTCCACTTCGCTCGTCCCGCCCGCTTCGCCTGCCAAAACCGCGTTCGACGCTGCCTACCTGGCCGCCTACGGTCAACAAGCCGGGAAGCTTTCCCCCTATACCTGGACTGCTTACGACTCCGCAGCTATTTTGGTGGTAGCCATCGAGAGTGTCGCTGTCCTCGGTGGAGATGGCAATCTGTATATCCCGCGCGCTGCATTGGTTGCTGCCGTCCGCGCTACCCATGATTACCAGGGTCTCTCTGGCATCGCCACCTGCGACGCCACCGGCGAATGCTCGGCTTCCGGCCCGGTCTTCAATATTGACCAGGGTGGTAAATGGGTTGAGGCCCCCAAATAAATTCGTACGCTGTTTTCCGGCGCTCGTGTTATATAATTAAAAAAATAGCGGGGCAAGCCCCTCGCTTGCCCTGCTATTTTGTCTCGAGACCACTCCATCATTGAGGAAAAGGGCCATGCCCAATATAAAACCGCCCGCCCGGCGGGTTACCACATACAAAATCGTCCAGGGCATTATTGGGGTTGTGTTCGCCGGATACCTGATCTGGCGACTTTTCGTTGTATTTATAGCCAATCCATCCTACGGACCCGATACCTGGGCACGTTTTGCCATCGCCGGTCTCATCCTGGGAAGTGTTTATGCGCTGGTGGCCATCGGCTACACTCTGGTCTATGGTATCCTGCGCATGATCAATTTCGCACACGGCGATATTATGATGATTGGCGCGTTTGGGGGCTACTTCGTTTTCGAAGCGCTCAAAAGCATTCCGACCCCCACTCTTGCCGATCCAGAATTGACCTTCTTAAACGCTCACCCGGCTCTTTCGGTTATCGCAGCATTCATTGTGGGAGTTTCCATTGCAGCGCTAAGCGGCTATTTCCTTGAAAAAATCGCCTACCGGCCTCTTCGCGGCGCACCCCGTCTGGTGCCTCTTATTTCAGCAATTGGCGCATCCATTTTTCTGGAAAACGCCGCCCAACTGCTCTTTGGCGCACAACGGCGTGACTACGCCAATCCGGTTGTGTTGACGCGTGGAGAAGGCTGGGGAATTCCAATTGGTGGTTCGAACGTTATCCTGACTTATACGGGTGTGTTGACGGTTGTAATTTCAACTTTACTAATGATCGCTTTATACCTGCTCGTTATGCGCACCCGCTTGGGGCGTTCCATGCGGGCAGTTTCCGAAAACAAACAGGTGGCGGCGCTGATGGGTATTGATGTGGATGGCGTTATCAGCCGCACCTTCATCATTAGCGGCGCGCTGGCCGGAGCGGCAGGCGTGATGTGGGGTATCCACCTCGGTCTGGTCTACCATTTTGTCGGCTTCATTCCCGGCATCAAGGCCTTTACCGCTGCTGTGTTGGGCGGTATCGGTAATATCCCCGGTGCGATGATGGGCGGTCTGTTCCTGGGATTAGTGGAATCTATGGGTCCGGCCGTTCTGGGGATCAATTTCCAACTCAAAGATGTGATTGCCTTTTGCATCCTGGTATTGGTGCTCATCTTCCGTCCAACTGGCATCATGGGTGAAGTGCTCACCGAGGAGAAGGTGTGATGAAGATACAACTTCGACACGCAGTCAATGCCGGGGTCATTTTCGGCATTATCACCATCTTCCTGTTCTTAATCGGCTTCACTGGCACGGCCGCTGACCTGTTCAGCGACCTGTTTCGTAACAAGAATGCTGCGTCCTTCCTCGGCCTGAATCCTCAGATGCTCAATATGCTCATCTTCCTCGGTCTGATCGGGGTGTGGGCCGGAGCATACGGTTCTCGCAAAAGCAAAAGCCAAACGGACGATCCCTGGGGAGCAGCCCTGATCGGGGGGTTGACAGCCGGTCTGGTAGATGGTCTGCTTGTAAGTTGCCTGGCGTTGCTGGTCGGGACCCTCAACCTGCGCGGGGTCCGAATTAATGTATATCTGTCTGAAGTGCTCCCGGATGCCATTAAGCTGTTCCTGGTGGGAAAAAGCCCCCTCCAGGGTGCAACTGTCTACTTCGTTTGGCTGACCCTGACCGGGTTGCTCGGCGGGCTTTTGAGTCGCGGCCTTGGGCGCGGCAGTTGGCGGGCTCGGAGCGGAGCGGCATGGAACAATATTTTAGGAAAAATCTCTCAACAGTCCATCGTCAAGCAAGTGCGCGGCAGTCGGAATACTCGTTATGTTGTCTACGGGATTCTTCTTCTGTTGGTATTCCTGTTGCCGTTGCGAGCCGGACCTTACTGGAACTACACCATCGGTTCGGTCGGCATCTACGTGCTGCTCGGCCTGGGGTTGAACATCGTAGTGGGACTGGCAGGCCTACTTGACCTGGGATATGTGGCCTTCTTTGCAATTGGGGCCTACACAATGGCTTTGCTGACAGCGCCTCAACCGCACCACCTGATGTGGAGTTTTTGGATCGCCCTGCCGATTGGTGTCCTTCTGGCCGCGTTGACCGGGCTTTTGCTCGGCGCACCAGTGCTGCGTATGCGCGGCGACTACCTGGCAATCGTGACACTCGGCTTCGGCGAAATCATCCGCATTCTGAGTAAAAGCGACGCCCTGACGCCTTTCACCGGCGGACCGAGTGGGGTTAAGGCCATCGGCTTTCCAACCTTATTCGGGAAACCCTTCAACAGCGGGGTTGATTTTGTCTATCTGATTTTCCTGGCTGTGCTGCTGATCATCTTCGTCACCAACCGGCTGCAAAACTCACGCGTCGGGCGTGCCTGGGAAGCCATGCGTGAAGATGAGACGGTGTCACGAGCCATGGGCATTAATACACTGACCCAAAAATTACTGGCCTTCGCCATTGGCGCGGCTTTTGCCGGGCTGGGTGGCGCACTGTTTGCTTCGCGCAACGTATTTACCGGCCCGGAAGACCACAATTTGATGGTCTCCATCAACGTAGTGGCAGTGGTGATTGTGGGCGGTATGGGCAACATCCCCGGCGTGATAGCCGGTGCGCTGGTGCTCAAGGGCTTACCGGAAGTCCTGCGCCAACTGCAGGACTACCGTGTATTGGTCTTCGGCGCCCTGCTGGTTGTGATGATGCTCTGGCGGCCGGCCGGTCTGATCCCGTCTTCACGCCGAAAAATGGAGGTCGGAAAAGACACAGGAGTAATAGAGACTCCCGAAGGAGGGAGGGGGAAATGACCATCGCACTCGAAACCCGTTCCCTGACCAAGCAATTCGGCGGCCTGACAGCCGTCAATGCCGTGGACCTGGTTATCCCGGAAAACGCCATTTTTAGCGTCATCGGCCCGAATGGAGCCGGGAAGACAACTTTCTACAACTGCATCACCGCCTTCTATGAACCCGATGCAGGTGAGGTGCTTTTCTATGGTAAGTCGCTCGTCGGCCTGACTCCTGACCAGGTCACGTATCGCGGCATTTCCCGCACCTATCAGAACATTCGCCTTTTTGCAAACATGAGCGCCATTGAAAATATCCTGGTCGGCGAGCATTCCCGTCTGCGCGCCTCATGGCTGGAAGCGATTATCCGCACACCGCGCGTAGTAAAAGAAGAGATAGATGCGCTCGAAAAGGCGCGTCAACTGCTGAACTTCGTCGGTTTGAACAGTCTGGGCGACCAGTTGGCCCGCAACCTGCCCTACGGCGCGCAACGCAGACTGGAAATTGCACGCGCACTGGCCAGCCAACCCCGCCTGCTCCTGCTGGATGAACCAACCGCCGGGATGAACCCACACGAGACAACCGATATGATGCATTTCATCCGTCGTCTGCGCGACGAATTGAGCATCACGATCCTGCTCATCGAACATGATATGCGCGTGGTTATGGGCATCAGCGAACAGATCGCCGTGCTCGACTACGGCGCGAAGATCGCCGAAGGGACGCCCGCCGAAATCCAACACAACCCGCGCGTCATCGAAGCCTATCTCGGAAGCGGCGCTGCTTCCGGCTTGAACGCTGCCGCCAGACAACCTGCCTGACCCGCGAGATGACCTATGCCAATGCTTGAAGTCAAAGATATCCACACCTACTACGGCAATATCCACGCCCTGAAAGGCATCTCGCTGACGGTTGAACAAGGCGAAATTGTCACGCTGATTGGCTCCAACGGAGCCGGGAAAACGACCACCCTGCGCTCCATCTGCGGACTGCAAAAACCCCGTACCGGCAGTATCCAACTTAATGGTGAGGATATCAACTTATACAAAGCGCACCAGATTGTATCAAAAGGTGTGGCAATGGTTCCGGAAGGACGCGGCATTTTCGCCCGCCTGACCGTGGCAGAGAACCTCGACCTGGGTGCTTACACGCGCAACGACCGCACTGCCATCCAAGAAGATTTGGAGCGTGTCTTTACAATCTTCCAGCGCCTGAAAGAACGCCAGCGTCAGGTAGCCGGTACGCTCTCCGGCGGCGAACAACAGATGCTCGCCACAGGACGGGCGCTGATGACCCGCCCACGCTTGCTTCTGATGGACGAACCATCCATGGGCCTGGCCCCCGTTCTGGTGGAAGCGATTTTCGAAGTTATCAAGACCATCAACGAAGAGGGCACTACCATCCTGCTGGTGGAACAGAACGCCTTGATGGCGCTCTCAATCGCCCACCGCGGCTACGTCATCCAGACCGGACAAATCGTCCTGCAGGATACGGCGGCCAACCTGAAAAACAACGAAACGGTCCAAAAGGCCTACCTGGGAATAGAATGAACCTGCCCGGTTGGGGCGGCAAACAAGCCGCCCCTACCTGCTTGTTAATCCACCTATGCCTACCGCAGAGATTATCGTCATTGGCACCGAACTCCTGCTCGGCGAGACCGCCGACACCAATACCCGCTTCATTGCGCGGGTATTGCGCGGCCTGGGCATAGACCTGTTCCGGGTACAGACCATCGGCGACAACGCCGGACGCATCGCCGAGACCGTCCGCCAGGCGCTGGAACGCGCCGATATCGTCATCACCACCGGCGGCCTCGGCCCCACCGTGGACGATCCAACCCGCCAGGCCATTGCCGATTCCGTTGGCGCACCACTCGAATTTCACCCGGAACTCTGGGAGCAAATCGCCGCCCGCATCGCCCGTTACGGGCGCACGCCCACCGGGAACCAGAAGCGCCAGGCCTATATCCCCAAAGACGCCATCGTCATCGAAAACCCGGTGGGTACCGCCCCGGCATTCATTGTGAATGTCACCCCTCTCCCGCGAGCGGGAAAGGAGCCGGGGGCGAGGGGCAAAGTAGTTGTTTCCCTCCCCGGTGTACCTCGCGAAATGGAAACCCTCCTGACCGACGCAATTGTTCCCTACCTGCAAAAACACTTCGACCTGCACGCAGTGCTCAAAATCCGCACGCTGCATGTCAGTGGGCTTGGCGAAGGGATGATTGACGACCAGATCGGCGATTTGGAAACGCTCGCCAACCCGACCGTCGGCCTGACCGCCCACTCCGGCGTGGTGGACATCCGCATCGCCGCCAAAGCCGAGACCGAAGCCGAGGCGGACCGGATGATCGCTACCGTGGAACAGGACCTCCGCATACGCCTGGGGGAGAATATCTTCGGCAAGGATGACTGTACGCTGGAAGGCGTCACGCTTGACGCCTTGGCGCGGCGCGGCTGGACCCTGGCCTGTCTCGAAGTCAACCTGGAGGGCGCGCTGCTCACGCGTTTCGCACGGACGGGGCACCCTGCCTATCGAGGCGGAAGCAGTCCCCAGGTCCGGCCCGAAGCGCTGGCTGCCGAGACGGAATCCATCCGCAAGCAGTTTGAGGCGTCCACCGCGCTGGGTGTCGCCTATTCCCAGGACGATGAAAAGCAAGATGTCTACATCCTCCTCATCACGCCACTCGGAGAGGCTGAACGTCACCTGACCTATGGCGGTCACCCCGGAAACGCCCGGCGCTGGGCAGTCAACATGGCGCTGGATTGGCTGCGCCGAAGCGCACATGAGACCTGGTGATGCCCGCATCTTCGTCGAAATCGCTGGGACGATTGGTGGTCGGTTTCTGGGTGCTCAATTTCATGGTTGGCATCCTCGTCATTGCCGCCTGGTTGCTTACGTCAAATCCTTCGGTACAGGCGTTCTTCGTCAGCCCCACACCCACCCTCACCGAAACGCAGACTCCCACCCTGACCCTGACATCCACCACCACGTTTACGCCCTCGCCGACCGGGACGCCAACGCTAACCGAAACACCCACTGAAACCTTCACCCCGACTCTCACCCCCACCGAAACGCCCACGCCCATCCCGTTCAGCGAGGGGCCAATCGTAATCGGCTACTCCGTCCAGGACCGGCCGCTGGAAGTCTATCGCTTTGGCAGGGGGTTGACCGGACGATTGATCGTGGCCGGGATGCATGGAGGCGGTGAGTACAACACCATCCAAATGGCCGACTTGCTGATCGTTTATCTCCAAGAGGGACACCCCGAAATTGTCCCGGCAGATGTGACGCTTTACATTTTACGAGACCTGAACCCTGACGGTGAAGCACGCGCACACAGTTATCTCGGTCGGGCCAACGCCAACAGGGTGGACTTGAACCGCAACTGGGATGCCAACTGGCAGAAAGACTGGCCGCGCGCCGGCTATTGGACACGAACATACGTCACCGGCGGGAAAAGTCCCGGGTCCGAGCCGGAGACGCAGGCGTTGATGGCATTCATCCAGAACCATCATTTTGACGCACTTATCAATTACCACAGCGCCGCGCTAGGCATCTTTGCAGATGGATTACCTCCTGATGACTATTCGATCCGGCTGGCGCAGACGGTTGCCGCCGTCACCACTTATCATTACCCGCCAATTGACACGGGTTGCAAGTACACCGGTGGGTTCACGGACTGGGCCAACGAAAACAACATCGCCGCATTGGATGTAGAGTTGACCGATCACACCAACACCGACTACGAGATGAACCTGAAAGTCCTGAACATCTTCCTGAATTGGAAGCGGTAAATCCAGACGGCGCAGCGGCATGCGCCCTGAATGTTTAATCAGGTAGAATAGCAGGAATTACAGGGTACTGCGCAAAGATATGAACCATAGGGTTCTGCGTAAATATTTGAACCCAAATTCCCGGAATTGCTCGCAATTCGATAATAGCGAGTTCAGATATTTATGCAAGAAGCAGTAAGGAGAACGAATGACCAAATCTGCCGATCTTCTTCTCATAAATGCTATCGTCCTGACCATGGACGAGGAAATGCACAAGTACGAACCCGGCGCAGTGGCCGTCAGCGGGGACAGCATTCTCGCCGTGGGACCCGAGGCCGAGGTCCGCAAAACCTACCCCGCTGCGCAAGTGGTGGACTGCGGTGGCAAGGTATTGATGCCGGGGTTGGTCAACGCCCACACCCACGTCCCAATGACATTGATGCGCGGCCTGGCTGACGACCTGCGCCTGGATGTCTGGCTGCAAGGGTATATGTGGCCGGTGGAGCGTGAGTTCGTCTCACCCGACTTCGTCCGGCTGGGTACCCAATTAGCCTGCGCCGAACTCATCCGCACCGGCGTGACCTGCTTTGCCGATATGTATTTCTTCGAGGAAAACGTGGCGAAAGCCACCGCCGAGGCGGGCCTGCGCGCCGTCTGCGGGCAGAGCGTGCTCAAGTTCCCCGCGCCAGATGCAGTCTCATTCGAAGATTCGCTCGCTGCGGCGCGCGAGTTTATCGAACACTGGAAAGGTCACACGCTGATTACCCCGTCGGTGGCTCCGCACGCACCCTACACCTGCACACCCGAAATCCTGCGCGCCACTGCGCAACTGGCCGCCGAGTTCGACGTACCACTACAAATACACATCGCCGAGACCGCCCTGGAAGTTGAAAACATGCGCCGGGAAAACGGAATGCCGGTTGTTCCGTATATCAAAAAACAAGGATTGTTCGACGCCAAAGTGCTGGCGGCACACTGCATCCACATTGACGAGGGCGAGATGCACACCCTGCTCCATGCAGGAGCGGGCGTGGCCCACAACCCGTCCTCCAACTTGAAACTGGCCTCCGGTTTTGCCCCCATCCAGAAGATGTTGAATCTGGGCTTGAACGTGGGCATCGGGACGGACGGCTCGGCCTCGAATAACGACCTGGACATGTTCGAAGAAGTGCGCCTGGCTGCCTTCGTGGCGAAAACCGTCAGCAACGATCCGACCGCGGTCCCGGCGGCAACTGCGCTAAAGATGGCCACCCGTATCGGAGCGCGGGCGCTGCACCTCGGACCCGTAACCGGGTCGCTCGAACCGGGCAAGCGTGCCGACCTGATCCTGGTGGATATTTCCCCGCTCCATAATTCCCCACGCTTCCGTCGTGATGCCGATAATATATACTCCCAACTGGTATACGCCGGGAAAGCCACTGACGTGTCCGATGTAATGGTCAATGGCAAATGGTTGATGCAAAATCATGAGCTTCTGACACTCAACGAAAAAGAATTGACTACCGCCGCACAGGAGTATGGCCGGAAAATTGACACCTTCCTGATGGCCCGTGAGCAGTCGGTCTTCTCGAAACTGGTGGCACTGGGCGGCTCCGCAGAAGAAGAATCCTTCGAAGTTCAGGTCAAGGTCAAGTTGAACGACCCGGCTCCCGTCCTGAAAGCGCTCAAAAAAACCGAAATCGAAATTTTACTCAAGAAGCATTACCACCAGCACGATATTTATTTCACCTTTTTCGACCCGGCCCAGGGCTGGTTACGCTACCGTGAAGATGAGATGATAGATGATAAGGAGCAGCTCACGGGCGTGCGCGGCCGGTTGACCCTCATCGGCCCTTCCCGCGAAGGTGACTTCGCCCATGATGTGCTCTTGAGCCGCATCCGCTATTTTGCCCCGGCAGCCAACAGCCTGCGCTTCTACCGCGAGTACTTCAAACCGGCCAGTGAAACTGCCGTTGACAAGGACCGTCTGCGCTGGCTGGTGCGCTACAAACAAGAGGAGTTTTTCATCAACCTGGACCGCGTCGATACGCCTGACCTGGGCTACTATCTTGAAATCAAGAGCCGCACCTGGAGCCGCCGCGACGCCGAAGAAAAAGCCAATTGCTCCTCGGAACTCATCCTCCTGTTGGGCGGATCGCTGGAGAATACCATCACACAGGACTATGTCGAAATCGCGGGCCAGGAGAAATAGCGCGTGAAACTTTATCGGCTGCCTCTTCAACAACCTGCCTCAGCGTTAGGGGTTATTAAATCAGACACATCTGTATGTAATTTGCATGACCGGAAGGAATAAACCATGCGTAAATTCTTTACCGTGATTGCCAGGTTTATCGCTACGCTATTTGCCATATTGTTCGTGATCACGACAATCCTGGCTCTTTTGTTGACAACCGTCAACCGGCAGATGTTAAATGCCAATCTTTTTAAGAACGCCTTGGCTGAACAGAATATCTATGAACGCCTGCCTGAGATTGTTGGGGTGGCGTTAACCAGTAGTTTCTTAAGTGACCCCTGTGCCCAAAATCAGCTGGCGTGCAACATTGAAGGTGCCTCTCCCGAATTACACGCCTGCATGACGAATGCCCTGGGGCCTGTTGCATTCCAAGCGATTGGAAGCGGCCAACGAAGCCCGACCGATTCTGAACTTCAACTCGCTCAACCTTGCCTGGACCAGTATGGTTCTCAACAAACAGGCAACGGCTTTCTACCCGGGGAGACTCTTCCCAATGCCTCTCCCGATGTGCAGGCATGTGTAAAACAGGCCATCGGGGAACAGGCATACACCGAATTGTTTAGCAACCAACGCCTACGGACAGAAACTGAGAATCAACTCATGTCGCCCTGCTTCGCACAATCGGGGACGGATGGTCCCGGCGGTGGGAGCGGGATGCCGTCCTTCATGCAGAATCTCGCCACGGCGGACTGGCAAACCATCCTCACGATTCTCCTTCCGCCAGATGACCTGCAAACCATGACCGAAAGTACGCTCGACCAGATGTTTGCCTACCTTAACGGTGAGACGGACACAGTAACTGTTCCGTTGGATAAACTGAAAGAACGCCTGGCAGGCCCGGCTGGTACAGATCTCATCATTCAACTGATAAACTCGCAGCCGCCCTGTACCATGCAATTGCTGGTGCAGATGGCCAGTGGAACGAGCAACGGCGGAATGATTTTGTGCAAGCCTCCCGAATTTGTGCTCCCCATCATGGTCTCACTATTACAGGAACTGTTGAACACGGCTGCCACAAAGTTACCGGATCAGGCCACAATCATCAAACCACCTTCCCCTGGCACTCTTCCATCCGGGACCGGTCCCTTTGGCGCAGACCCGATTACCACCATCCGCACGGTGCGGCTGATCATGCGCCTGAGCCCGCTGTTGCCGCTGGCATTTCTGCTGCTTGTCACCCTCTTCGCCGTACGTTCTCCCAAAAGTTGGATGCGCTGGTGGTGCATTCCCATATTCGTTTCTGGAACGATAGCCCTCGGTTTGGGGATTTCAGTACTGCCAGCCTTAAACACGGCCTGGACCATGTTCATTGTTCCCCGAATTCCGCCCTTTTTCCCGGCAGACATAGCCGGCATCGGCCAGGAACTGGTCCGCTCCATCGTTCACACCATTACAGAAGTGATCGTCCTCCAGGCCATTATTTTGCTTGCGGTCGGTCTGGCAGCCTGGATTGGCTCATCCTTTATCAAAACAAAGAACAAACCGGATGTGCCCGTTTCACAGCCCACGCCAGCACCCTGATCACCGCCATGACCGCCGCTCGCCCGGCGGTCTCTTTCTTAGGCCAAGGGAGAAAACTTAACAACACAATGTGATTAGCAGGGTTTGATGCTACAATCGGGTTATCTTTTCGTTTTTTACGCGTTCAAACAATCGCTTTTTCCACTCCGAATCATGGTCCTCTATCATATCTTCTGGTAATCCCTGTTTTAATTTGGAGGTGCTATGAAGACAATTCGTCAAATCCTGAAAAAGAAGGGGCGTAAGATCTGGACGATAAGCCCCGCGACCCGCGTTTTTGATGCTCTGCAAGTCATGGCCGAAAAAGACGTAGGGGCGTTACTGGTTGTGAACGGTAAAACGCTGGTCGGTGTGTTCTCTGAACGGGATTATGCCCGCAAGGTTATTCTGCAAGGCAAGAGTTCAAAGAACACTCGAGTCAGCGAGATTATGTCAACGCCGCCTATCTTTATTGAACCGGAATATATAATCGAACAGGGTCTGGCATTAATGTCCGCCAAACATGTCCGCCACCTGCCTGTTATGGAAAACGATCGCCTGATCGGGATTGTCACCATCGGCGATCTGGTCAAATCTCTCATAGATGAGCAGAAGGTGGTCATTGACCATTTGGAGAAATATATCGTCTCCAATACCAGCCTTACCTAACTCCCCTTCAAGATACAAATAAACTCACCTACGGACAATAATTCTGCTGGTGCTGTTCAAACGTCTCGGAAAAATTGTGCAGGCCGGAGCCATCGCACTTCGCTTGGAAGAAATAGTAGTTCGTCTGAGCGGGATTGGCCACCGCCGTCAGCGCCGCCAGGCCGGGATTGGAGATCGGTCCGGGTGGCAGGCCGGGATACAGGTAAGTGTTGTAGGGGGAATCGAATTGCAGATTGTCCACGCTGAGCGGATTCGTCCACCAGGTGCCTTGGACAGCGTTGTAACCCAGGGCGTACTGGACCGTCGGGTCGGTCTGTAATTTCATGCCGATTGCAAGCCGGTTGTAAAAGACCGACGCAATTGTTGGCATTTCATCCTCTACACTAGCCTCCCGCTGGATGATGGACGCCAGTGTTACCGCCTGATAGACCGTCAGTCCGTGGCCGGCATAAGCTGCGTTGTAATCTGCCGGGAGCTGGGAGCTAAAACCCTGCAACAGGATGGAAACCAACAGGTCAGCCGTCGTTGTGCGGGGCAGAATGTAAGTGTCAGGATAGAGAAAACCCTCGGCAGACGCGCCAGCAGGGATCAGGTCCCGGGATACCGCCGGGGCAGCCGCCGCGGCCAGAAATGCCTCCGGCGTGAACTCCATGCCGGAGGTCGGGAGTGCCGCCGCGATTTCTTCCATCCGCCAGCCGGGCAGGATGGTGAAAGTCACCTCGGTCAGGGTGGTGGATTTCAACATCTGGGCGATGTCACGCCCGGTCTGCGCCGGGTTGAGGCGGTAGGTACCGCTCTGGATGATGGTATCCAGCCCGGTCCAGAGCAGGTAAGCGCGGAAGGTGCTGGCGCTGCGGATCAGGCCGGTCTGTTCCAGCAAGTTTGAGATGGAGACCACACTTTCTCCCGGCTGGATGACAAACAATTGCTCCGCTCCGGCAGGGTCGCGCGGCTGGGTCAAATCTCCGGCATTCCGGACCAGTTCGTAACCATTACTAAAGCGCTGCCAGGCATTGAGAGAGGCGCTGGGTTCCCCAAAAGCCTGTTGGGCTGCCAGCGGAATGAAAACAGCCACGGCCACCAGGCCGAGAAGAACCAGCATGACGAGCAGAAGCATCCACGGAAGGCAGGAGTTGCGAGGTTTCATTTTTGAGGGTTGGTTTGAGGGTTGGCGTCGAGGTAGGATTGCAGGAGCACGGTGGCGGCGACGGAGTCCAGATGCCCGAGGCGGTTTTTGCGCGAAACGCCCATTGCGATGCGGGCCGCACGCGCATCCTGCGTGGTGAAGGATTCGTCCCAGAAAACCACCGGGAGGCCGGTCTGGGTTTTCAGGGCTTCGACAAAGCGCCCGGCGCGGCGGCCTTCGAAGGTGGGATGACCGTCATCGTCGAGTGATTGCCCGACTACGATAAGGCCCGCACCGTTCGTTTTGGCTTGTTCCGCCACTGCCTCGGCGTCCAGCAGGCGGGCAATGTGGTTGAGCACCGTCAGCGGGTTGGCAATGCTACCGGTTGGATCGCTGATGGCGAGGCCGATGCGTTTGGAACCTGGGTCTACCGCCAGAATTCTCATCAATTGCCAGTGGATACAGTAATACGGAACGGGACGACTGGCAGCCAGGGCCACCAGCCGGGTTTGACCTGGATGACCGGCGACTCGGCCAGCGGCAGGGATTCGTTCAGCATTCGAACTACCAAAGCGGGTGTGTGGCCCACAGACAGTTGCACAACAGTCAGCGGGTCCAGCCGGGCGCGCAGGCTGCGCTGCGCTTGCACTTCCCAGCGGGTGATCCCGTCCGCATCCGTGATGGGGATACCGGCAGGCAGTATCGTCAGTCCTTCGGAAGCGGGGGAAAAGCCCTCCGGCAGGTTGGCATCCAGCGACATCTCCGCCAGGGTATTGACATCCGTCATCGAGGCATATTGCACCTGACATTGCAGGCGCATCGTCAGGGAAAGCGTGTCGCCGCTCTGGCCCTCGGCGGGAAAATAGGTTTCGGAAAGGACCTGAGAAACAGCCAGGGTATCCGGAAAGGTTATATCGCCGGGGGTGAGCGTTTGCTGAAGACCCGTTTTGCACTCTTCGAGAAGTTCGGTCAGCAAAGCCCCATGGACAAGCGACCGGTCTCCGGCAGTCTGGATGGCGGCGGTGCGATCCGAGCCGCCGGTCGTCGGGCTGGGATTGGTCACAGCCAGGCTGGTTCCCAGGTCAGCTTCTTCGAATGCGACCAGCGTGTCGGCGGGCAGGTTGCCGGTGGAACCCGCCTCGACCGCTTGAACGGGAACATCCACTACCTTGCCGACGCCAGCCGCGACGACCGCCTCCATCGTCGTGGTGAACCGGACCGGCGGGCTGGTCTGGGTGCTGACAACCGTCCCGGCCGGGATGCCGGCCTGCGCGGTGGTCAGGTTGCGGAAGCGTACCAGACCCTGCGCCCGCGCGTCGTGGATGGCGACCGAGCCGGTAGCCGGGACCGTTTTGTTGTGTTCGACGACAACCGAGGTTAGCCGTGCAGGGAGGCTTCCCGCCAGGTTGACGGTAGTCACCTTCTGGCTGGCGTTGACTGTGAACGTCAGGCTTTGCAGATGGGTCGCAGGGCTCAGTTGGATGGTGGCTGAGGGAATGAAAAGCGAAAGAACGGTGAGGATTGCCAGAACAGCCAGGGTAAAAAACAGGAAACGATAACCATAAATGGATCGCCAGCTAGCTTCGGGAGGAAATGCTTCGCGGCGCATTCGGCGCAGGTCGGGACGTCCAAAGCGCCGCTGTGGCGTGGCTGGGGCTTTTTCGCTTTCCCAGACCCGGCGTTGGGCAGAGACAGTCGTCGTAAAAACCGGGAGATTTAATCCATCGGCGATGCGGCGTAGCTGGTCTGAACGGGTCACAATGGCGAGCTGTGCTCCCAAAGTGGTTGCATGCCGCTGGAGCAGGCGCAGGTCCAGGGTCCGCGCCAGGATGCGGGAGCGGCGCGGGAACACCAGCAGGATGCGCTCCGCCTTGGCCCACGATATCTTGTCCCGCACTGAGGTTACGTCATCATGCGAATACAGTTTGATGACCTGTGTCTTCATACGGGATGATTATAACCCGAATAAAAACACAACCGGACCGCAAGGATGCGGCCCGAGAAAGGTAGCATGTATAACCCATCCAAGGGTAAAATGGGGATATATTGCTAAAACCATTGTCGGTTTGTGTATTTATGTGATTGTCAAGAGGGCAGTTATCTCTTGAACCATATGCCATTGATTGATTTCTGAAAAAGTGTCAGAACAACGAGACGTTTCCTGCCCCCAGAGACGATTCACATCAGGTATATGCAAAAAAGGCAAGGCCTATGAAAAAGACATTGATGACGCGCATCTATCTTGGAATAATCATTCTCCTAAGTATTATCGGCGGAGCAATTGCCATCTACAGCACGGGGAACGGGCCATGGGGAGGTACTGACCCAGTGGTATATATTTCCACGGCGCACAGCATTCTTCACGGACAAGGCGTGGGTTATTACGAAGGCGATGCTCAATTCGTATTTACAACCATTCATTCACCGTTTTATTCGATAGTTCTGAGCGTTATCGGCCTAACGGGAATTAACCTGGTCGTGGCAGCACGCTGGCTGAATGTTCTTTCATTTGCTGCATCCATTTTCATTGCCGGGTGGATATTCTTGCGTTTCAGTCGTGTGCCAGCCCTGGGAGTTCTCGCAAGCGCGCTCATGTGCACGTTTCCACATATGATGGTTATGTTTAGTTCTTCTTATTCCGAGCCTCTATTTGTTCTCCTGTTTCTGTTGGGCGGGTTGTGCTTGTTAGTCTATCAAAAAAAGGAAAAACCAGCACTTTTCTTTATCGTCGCCGTGGTACTTGGTTTAATTCCAATTACGCGGTATCCCGGGATAGCTATGCTCACATCAGGAATTGTGAGCGTCTTTGTCCTAGCGTCGGGGAAAATCTGGGCTCGTATTATAAAAGTAGTCTTATTCACCTTGATAAGTTGTTTACCAACCATACTTTGGCTGATCTGGGTCTATTTTGTCGGCAACCACAACATGGGTGGACGAAATATCGGCGCGGATTGGGTTCTGTTGGGAACCCAGTTCCAAACGTTTCGCGGTCTCTTTATGGATATAGTGTGGAAATGGATCCCGTTCCAGAGTCCTATCACGAGATTAAGCTACAGCTTCCGTTTTATATTGATGGGCTTTGGACTTATTACTACGATAGCACTCTCTTTCTTAGCTGGACGGAAGTTGCACAAAAATGCTGAGAATAGTCACCCAAAATCTGACGCGCTGATTTTCATTTATTTCGGACTTTCGACTTTGGCCTATGTGTCCGTTTTGATTGCCACCTATTTGTTCACTCTGCCAACGATTGACATAGACAATCGAATGCTCCTGCCGCTTTTTGTTGGTGTAATAATGGGATTGTTGGGCGCATTTGCTCTGTGGCAAACAGCCTGGTTCAGGGAGAACAGGCGCTTGCTACAGGCATTACCTTGGCTGGTTGGAATTCTGTGCGTGTACTGGTATATTCCTCAGACACGGGAAAACGTCGAGCTCTATCATCCTGGCAGAGGGCTGACTGCCTATCATTGGAACCGTTCCGAGATTATCCAAGCAGTACGCGACCTTCCCGCAGACACTCCTGTGATTTCCAATGACTGGGAATTACTTTTGCTTTGGACACAACGTCCAATCGATGGTTTCTGGAATACATTCCCATCCGATCTCCCCATTCAGACTACAGCATACGGGACAAATCCAGGAGACCACGTCCAGTCTGTTTTCTGCGACCAGGGAGCCGCACTGGTTATCTTTAATGATTTTCCCACCCAGTTCACAGATAAAGTTGGGGAGACCGCCCAGTATAAGATGCCAGATCTATTTGCAGGGCTATTCATCTATGGAACCTACCCCGATGGAACGATCTATTTTTGCCATTAAGATATCGTGATCTGTTGATTTTTCCCTTCCACCCACACCCTGACACTTGCCAGCGCTTTGGGCAGTTTCCCGGCCTTCTATCCGTCCCGAAGGCCAGGTAGGCGCTCATTCGATTAGGGTGGTAGAAAGAAGATGATGGGTTACTCCTTTTTTTTCTTACTTTGTTTTAGCTTTTTCTTGATAAACTTCACTCCTTTTTCACGTGCTTCAGGAAGCTTAGAGATATCCTTACCGCCTGCTTGGCCTAAGGTTGGCCTTCCGCCCCCAGACCCTCCTAATACCTCACCAACGTATTTTGCTATTTGACCTGCATCCAAACCTAACTCCACAGCATCATCTGTAGAGGAGGCATAAACAAACGGTTTTTCGTTTTGTATGCCAGAAGCAATTATCGTACCACCAGTATATAAATCAGAATCACCATACATTTGACGAAATTTATCAGTGATAGCAAGAACGGCATTCCTATCGACATTATCAAAGTGAGCAGCTACGACGACAAACTTATCAATTAAAGTTTTATTATTTTTAAATACTTCTTCAGATTCTATTAGCCCGATCTTAGTTTGAAGTATTGAAATTTCCTTTCTAAGGGAAGCTACTTCCTCAAGTAAATTGCTCACCTTTTCAGCAATAGCTTCTGGATTTGTCGAGAGTATTGCCGAAGCGTTTTTAAGCGCTTGATTACGTCTGGCAATCAAGTCATACGCCCCGCGCCCGGTCACAGCTTCGATGCGACGCACACCCGCCGCCGCGGAACTCTCGGAAACGATGAGGAACGCGCCCACATCCGAGGTCCGCTCGAGGTGCGTGCCGCCGCATAGTTCGTAGGAATATTTATCACCGATGGTGATGGTCCGCACCGTATCGCCGTATTTCTCGCCGAAGAGCGCCATCGCCCCCTCGGCCACCGCCTGCTTGCGCGACTTGACCACCGGCTTGACCGGATAGTCCGCCGCGACGGCCTCGTTGACCAGTTTCTCAACCCGTTCCACCTGCTCGGATGTCATCGCTTCGGGATGGTTGAAGTCAAAGCGGAACCGGTCGGGGGTCACCGACGACCCGGCCTGGCGGGCATTTTCGCCCAGCACCTGATGAAGAGCGGCATGCAGGAGATGCGTGGCGGTGTGGTTGCGGCGGATGTCGTGACGGCGGGCCGCGTCCACCGCGGCGGTTGCCGGGTCCCCGGCTTTTGGATGCCCGAAGACCACCTCGCCCACATGGACGATCGTGCCCGCTGAGGGCTTGCGCATTTCAGCCACTTCGATCTCCCAAGAACCATCTTTGGCGCTGATCACACCGGTATCTGAAACCTGGCCGCCGGATTCGACGTAGAACCCGGCCTTTCGCAGCAGGACTTCGACCCGGTCCCCGGCTCCGGCTTCTGTGAGGTACTTTCCGTCCGCGGCCAGCGCCAGCACCTCGCCCTCAACATGCATCCATTTATATGGGTTGTACACCACCCCGCCCTTGCCAAGTTTGCCCGCTTTCTGGAGTCCCTTCATGATCCCGGCATAGAACTCGGCATCTTCTCCGGTCAACTTGCCCATGGCCTTCCCGCCGCCCGAGGCGAGACGGTGCTCATCCATCGCGATGCGGAAACCGGCCTCGTCCACATCCAGGCCCTGCTCGCGGGCAATATCACGCGCGATCTCCAACGGCAGGCCGTAGGTGGCATACAAATCAAAGGTCTTACGGCCATCCAGCGTCTTGCCACCCGACTTCTGCAACTCGTCCAGCATACCCTGCAAATAGGCTGTGCCGGATTCAACCGTGCGCGCGAAACGGATCTCCTCGCGCGTCAGGTTGTCGAGGATGGACTCCCGGCTCTTAACCAGTTCCGGGTAGAAATCCCCATAGGCAGTGATAATCGCCTCAGCGGCCTTTGCCAGGAAGGGTTCGTGCAAATTGAGTTTCGTCCCGAATCGGGCTGCCCGGCGGATGATCATGCGGCAGATGTAATTGCGCCCTACGTTGCCGGGGACGACGCCGTCCGCGATGAGGAAAGCCGCCGCGCGCGCGTGGTCCGCGATGACGCGGTAAGGAGTGAAGTTTGCGTACATATCTTCGAGCGAGTCGCCGGTCAGGAAACGCACCGCCTCCAGCGTGCCCTGGAACAGGTCAATCTTATAGTTCGAGTCCACCCCCTGCAGGACCGCGACAATGCGCTCGAAGCCCATCCCGGTGTCCACGTGCTTGGCGGGCAGCGGTTCGAGCGTGTCTTTGTCAATGCGGTTGTATTGGATGAAGACGTTGTTCCACAGTTCGAGATATCGCGTGCATTCACCGTTTACGCCGCACCTGTGCGGTTTCCCTGCCAGGTTGTCAAATTCCTCGCCCCGGTCTAAGTGGATTTCCGAACACGGCCCGCAGGGACCGGTCTCGGCCATTTCCCAGAAGTTTTCCTTCCGCCCGAAGAACAGCACATGCGACGGTTCGAAGCCGGGCTGCTGCTTCCAGATTTCAGCGGCTTCCTCGTCGGTGGGAATGTTGCCCTTGTCATCCTCGAAACAGGTGGCGTAAAACCGGTCTTTGGGCAGGCCCCAGACGTCGGTCAGTAGTTGCCAGGCCCATGCGATGGCTTCTTTTTTATAATAATCGCCGAATGACCAGTTGCCGAGCATCTCAAAGAAGGTGTGATGGGTGCCGTCGCGGCCAACTTCATCCAGGTCGTTGTGCTTGCCGGCCACGCGCAGGACTTTCTGCGAGTCGACCGCCCGGGTGTAAGGTCGTTTATCCGTGCCGAGGAAAACATCTTTAAACTGAACCATGCCTGCATTCGTAAATAGAAGTGTAGCATCTCCACCCGGCACGAGCGAAGCAGACGGGACGAAGGTATGGTTATGCTCGACAAAGAAATCAATAAAAGTTTGGCGGATTTGTGCGCCGGTGGGTTTCTGGGTCATTCTGGCTCCGTTGGGATAAGGAATGGACGAATTATACTCAAAAACGCAGGCGGGTTACACACTGAAATGCTTCATCAAGTCGGGCTCTTCAGGATTTGCCATTCGGCGCCCCCTGACATTCGGTCTAATGTTTATTTAATTTTTAGATGGTATACTCAGCGTAGGGAGAAGGGACACCTATGTCTTCACTTTATGACCACCTAGGCAAGCCTCTTATCGCCGCCATCATCCCCACTTTTAACGAGGAACGCAATGTCGCTGGCGTACTCGAAGCCTTGCACCTCAGTGAAATCCTCGATGAAATCATCATTGTAGATGATGGATCAGTGGATAAAACTGTCGAGATCGCGCGCAAGTTCGCCGCAACAGACCGGCGCATGCAAGTCATCCAGCACGAACGGAACAAAGGCAAAGGGCAGGCCATTTTCACCGGATGGGCTGCCACCACAGCGCCCTATCTGCTCTTGCTGGACGCTGACCTGCACAAGCTGACCCCGGACCACATCCTCGCCCTGATGACACCTGTGCTTGACCACCACGCCGATATGACGCTTGGTCTCTTCTGGCATGGGCACATCAACACTGACTTATCTTCCTGGTCAATGCCCTTCCTGACCGGTCAGCGCGGTCTGCGCGCCGAGATCCTGAAACATATCTCGCATGAAGCTGCTGCCGGGTACGGTTTCGAGGTTGCACTCACAGTAGCCGCCAGCCAGCAGAGTTATCACAAGCACATCGTACCACTGAAAGGGGTCTGGCATCCGCCCAGCGAATTTCATCGCGGCGGGCTGAACGGGATTATCTGGCGGTTCCGCATGTACGGTCAAATCATCCGCGGCTGGGTTATTGCCACCCGTCAGCGCCATCCAAAAGTTAAAACCCTTTTTTCAACCATTCCCAAACCATAATATCTTGGAAAATATTGGTTCTCTGGAAATCGCCGAGGTGCTGGGATAAACAGGGTATGTTGGGTGGGTTTCGCCCGCCCAACGCACCCATATCTTTTCCTCTACCGCGGGAATTCCCAAAGACCCCAATTTTTCAGCCATCACGGGCTTCCGCGATGGCCGTTTTATTTCAGAGTGCGTCGCGCTGATCTAATCATAATAGGATACACACATGCGCAAATTATTGATCCTGCTCCTGGCAATTCTCCTGGCAGCCTGTAACCTGCCCCGCACAACCCCAGACCTTGGGTCTGCTCCCGTTACCGAAACACCCAGCGCCGAAGTTGGTTACACTCAATGCGCCTGGAACTGGGCCACCCAGCCCCTGCCAGACTTGAGCGCCGAAGTACAGTCCGCGCTGGAAGCCGCCGGGCTGACGGGCGTGACCGCTTCCGCCGAGGCCTATGGCGAAAACTGCATCACCGGGACGGGCGAAGTGGACCATTTCGCAGCCATGGAAACAGATTTCCGCATCCGCATGGAGGCGCCCGACTTGGCCGAACGCGCCGCCCTCGGCAACCTTCTGGAGCGAATCCTGGTCGTGCTGGACGCGTTCCCGCCCGGTGCCACGCCGGGGCCCAACGCCGGTTACATCGGCGTGACCTTCCAGGCGGGAGACGAAGAATTGCGGCTATGGTTTCCAGTCGCTGATGGAGAATCTGCGCGTGCCCTGGGCTTGCGCGGCGCGGCGCTGCTGGATAAATTGCAGAACCGATAAATGGCTGGAGCGGACGAATTGTCCGCTCCAGGCTTTTATGGTTTGATCAATTTCTCCAGGGTATCCATCTCTTCATCCACTGTCTTTACTTCCCCATCCAGCCAGGCTTCGCGTAAGCGCTGCAGGATGGACTGATATGCCGGCCCCGGCGGCAGACCGCGCTTTTTCAAGTCGTGACCGGTGGTCTTCGGCTTGACATGCCGCCAGGTTCCGAGATAATCGTGCAACTTCTGCCGTACCTCACCAGCAGGCAAGGCTAGAGAGACCGCTTGGACCGCTTTGAGTGGAACGGTATCCAGAACCGCAACACATCGGCTGGGTTTTTTATCGGTGAGAGAATTTACATCCGCGAACTGGGCAGAGGCAGCCAGCAAAATATCCCGCAAACCAGACTCAAAATGCAGCCGTTTTTCGATACTCTTCAAACCGGGAAGGCGGACATCCATCAGCCAGAGAGTCCAGCCAAGCGTTCGGTGGGACGGAGGGTGCTCAAGGGTCTGCGCGGCAGCCATCCCGTTCAAGAAACGCGTTTGGGTGGCTGTGTTCCATTCCAAAGCAGGGTGCACCGCCGCGAGGACTCCCAACTCAGCCAGCCGCTTCAAAATGGAGACGGAATTTTCTTCTTCCAGGACCAGATCCAACTCATGGCGGATACGCTCGGAGGAGAGATCTTTAATCAGCAGACGAGCATCCGGGATAAGCGTCAGTGTCTCAGGCGCGATTTGGAACCCATAGCGCTGTTCATAGCGGACAGCGCGAAACAAGCGCGTCGGGTCATCCACAAAAGAGACGGGATGCAAAACACGGACGAGGCCCGCCTGTAAATCTTCCAGCCCGCCCAGGTCGTCGCGCAGTTCACCGAAGTGGTAGCCGTCCAGCCGTAGTGCCAGCGTGTTGATGGTGAAGTCTCGGCGGCGCAGGTCGTCGATCAGCACGCCGGGTTTGACGGTCGGCAAGGCGGCGGGGTGTTTGTAGGACTCTGAGCGGGTGGAGATAAAGTCCAGGGCATGGATGTCAGAATCTGGAAGGAACCATTGCGCCGTCCCGAAGCGCGCGTGGGCTGTCACCCGCCCACCGTATTGCGCGGCCAGCGCTTTGGCGAGGGGAATGGCGTCCCCCTCCACCACCAGGTCAAAGTCTTTGACGGAGCGGCCTAAAAACAGATCCCGCACGAAGCCACCAACGAGATACAGCGGCAGGCCGCGCGCCGAGGCCGCGTCTGCCACCGTCTGCAAAAGAAAAAGGCGGCCTGGAGAAAGTGCGTCCGCCAAACGCTTGGCGCGTTCGGCCGGTTCGACAGACCAGGAAATTATAGGGATGGACATCACGCTCCTTTTCTGCGATTATAGTGCAAAGCAGCCTCCCGTGAGTGCGGTTGGACGATTACCTGCCGAACCGGACCTATGACAAGAACAATCCCCCGGCGATGATCCCGGAGACGCAGGCCAGGTTGCTGAAAAAATAGTGGCAGAGTACGCGGGGAATATCATCGAAAATGTTCTTCCCTCCC
>Ga0209746_1000221_pt1 | contig 31623 bp, 23 predicted proteins | sample BarGraNGADG00211_3_FD_184496 | JGI IMG/M metagenome (GOLD analysis project Ga0209746, IMG submission 184496) | Arctic peat soil microbial communities from Barrow, Alaska - Barrow Graham LP Ref core NGADG0011-211 (SPAdes) (version 2) | ecosystem: Environmental > Terrestrial > Soil > Wetlands >... | reverse complement strand
CAAAGGAACCAATCGAGAGTGGGATATTGTAGAAATCGGAGAGCACGTTGGTGGCTGCGCCATAAAGGAAATCCTCCGGACCCCCGCCCGTGTAGGCGCCTGACCGCAAATCGGAGGCGGTCTGTGCCGCGGCATAGAAGACCGGCGCTCCCGGATATGCAAGTTGGATAAGCGCCGTCCCGGTGATTACCTCGGCATTGCCGACCGCCAGATTGCCCGCCAAAGTGGCAGGACCGGTGGTCAGATTCGCCGCCATGGTCATGAACCCGGTTGGAAGTCCGTACTCAGCAGCCACCAGCGCCGCCTCCAGGCTGCCGCCGTCGTGTCCGAGCGGCGGCGCGGAGCACTGCATCAGCGAAAGAACCGGGCGCTGGCGTAAGTTGTCCTTGCCACCGGCAATCAGCGCCGCCATTTCAATAGCGGCGCGTGCTTCGCGTTCGTTATAAATCGATTCGGTCTGAACGTGCTTGGTGGAGTTTTCCCAGATGGCCTTGATCTCATGGAGACCGCGTGTCCCGGGGGGCATGTCTTGGGCCGATACCGGCACCCAGTGGAAAGCTACTTCCTCGGTCGCGTCGGCAATGCGGGAAATATCCCGTACATCCTGCAAGCAGGAAGTCCGGCGCACACCGGTTTTAATATCAATCACTTCCACACCGCAACCGTCAGTGCCAACATAGACGTGGTTGCCGTCCAGCGGCAAATCCTGTTGAGGGTCACGCGCCGCCAGGGAATAGACCGGCGGACAGGTCTTTAGGGATTTCTCAATAAGTTCCGCCTTGGCGCGGACGACCATTTTCTCGCCGTCAACTTCGGCGCCATGTGCGGCCCAGATTTCCAATGCGCGTTTGGAGGGGAACCGCACGCCAACTTTTTCGATGATCCATAGCGTGGCATCATGGATTTTTTTGACTTCCTGTGGCGTCAATATTTCCAACCGCAGTTTCGGATTGGTAATGGAATTAATCGTTTTTGGCATCGCAGGCTCGGGGTGTGGTTATGCTGCGCCAACCAGTTGTTTGGCCAGACCGACCGCACCGATGGCGTCTTCGGAGGTACCGTCCGCTTCGATTTTCTGGACCCAGTCGCGGGTCACGGGCGCACCGCCCACCATCACTTTGACCTTCTTGCGCAAGCCCAGCTTATCCAGTTCGTCAATCACTTCCTTTTGCTTGACCATGGTAGTTGTCAACAGAGCACTCAAGCCGACGAGGTCAGCACCCACTTCCTGAACCTTGGCGATGATCCTGGCCGCCGGGACATCTACACCCAGGTCATAGACCTGAAAGCCGGAAGCTGAGAGCATCGTCCCAACCAGCGATTTACCAATCTCGTGAATGTCACCTTCGACAGTGGCCAGAACGACCTTCCCAAGCATCGTCCGTTGCAAGCCGCGCTTCTGCATTTCCGGTTCCAAGGTGGAAACGGCGGCTTTCATGGCTTCTCCGGCCATCACCAGTTCAGGCAGGAAAGCCTGTCCACAGGCAAAACTTTCGCCCACCTGATTGACGCCCGTCACAAAGCCTTTGGTAATGGCCTCCAGCGGGTCAAGGCCGGCTTCGATAGCCTGCTTCGCCAGGGCAACAGCGGCATCGGAATCTCCGTCAAGGACGCTCTGCGCCATTTTATGGAAGAGTTCTTCGGTCATGTGTTACTCCTTTTACTGTGGAGAATGGGATAAGTCAATTATAGGATAACAAGTGAATTTTGACCACCGTTCTGTCAATCAGAACGACAATTGAAAATGAGATTATCCTAAGCCCCGTGCCCCGTTTCCTGTCCGAGAACCGGGACTATCGCCCCGTGCTGGAACCGGGACTATCGCAAATGCTCAGATAGTCTCCAGCGTTCCTAGCTCTTCTCAAAAACCCACCGGTCGGTTTCGCGTTTCCAGTCCACCAATTCACCGGGTTTGAACCACAGCGCAACTTCTTTTTCACTATTTTCGACAGTATCCGAGGCGTGGGTCAGGTTGCGGCCTATCTCAAGAGCAAAATCGTGACGCAGCGAACCAGGTGCGGCCTCAGTCGGGCGGGTGGCACCCATCGTCTGGCGGATGGCGGCAACAGCATTCGGTCCTTCCCAGACCATTGCCATGACTGGCGCAGAGGTTATATATTCGATCAAGCCGTCATAAAAGGGCTTTCCTTTGTGAATAGCATAATGCGTCTCAGCCAGTTCCTGGCTGACTTGTAAGAATTTCGCGGCCACCAGCCGCAGCCCACGGCGTTCGAGACGGCTGATAACTTCGCCAATCAATCCGCGCTGGACACCGTCGGGTTTGACGAGCACGAGTGTTCGTTCCATGGTTTTCTCCGTTTCAAAAAACGACCTCGAGAAGATCGTATCTCGAGGTCTGATTTTACCATGACCCGTACTGGAACCTGGACTATCGCCCCGTGCTGGAACCGGGACTATCGCCCCGTGCTGGAACCGGGACTATCGCCCAGTGCTGGAACCGGGACTATCGCCCCGTGCTGGAACCGGGACTATCGCCCCGTGCTGGAACCGGGACTATCGCCCCGTGCTGGAACCGGGACTATCGCCGGGCAGGCATCGTCACATTGGAGGCGATATCCGCTCTTACCGTAACAGTTCCTCGGCTTTGGTATAAGCGTCGAGGGCGTCCTGCAGATGGTTGGCACGCATGGATGCGTCACCCAGAGTCTGCCAGACAATGATATCCACTGGGAAACGATAGATCGCTTCGCGCAAATCGTGGATAACCTCATCCAACAAGCGATTTTTTTTGATGAGCTTGGCATACGCCTGCATGGCCTCGTTTAGCTGGCTGGTATCCAGTGCGGCTTGGGCCGCAGCCAGGAATTCAGCATCCTTATCCTGGGCGGGAATGCTGGCGAGCATCCCGGTCCCTCCGAGAACACGTAGCTGGACCATAGGTTTTCCGGCAGAGGAATCCGGTTCGGCAATCGTTTTAAGGTCCGGAACCGGGGCAGGTTTCTCATCCACCGGAACCCATTCTCCGGGGGTTGTCGGCGCAGGCTGTTCGGATACCGGAATTGTTTCATCTATCCAGGCAGGCATTTCCGGCTCCGGGGCAGGTTCAACCGTCGGGACAGCAGCCGCTCCCTGATCGGCGGGTTGTGCGGTCTTACGCAGCCAGTTCGGTAAATCTTCGGTGGCTTTTGATGTTTCCTCTGACGCAGCTGGTTTTTCCAGTTCTTTCAGCCAATCGGGGAGTTCATTCAATGGTTTGGCCGCCGGTTGTGGTACATCGGGGGTGGGCTTACCTTTTCCCAGGGCTTCTTCAACATCCTGCTTTTTCAGCCAGGAGGTAATGGTAATATCCTCCTGCGAGGCTTCAGGGGCTAATGCTTCATCCGGAGCAGCAGGTTCCTGTGTGGTTTTTTGAATCGAATCAGGTGGAGCCTCGGAGTGCTCACCGGGATTGGTCAGCACTTCATCCGGCTTGGAATCCGGCTTGGCCGTCAAACCTTCCAGCCAGGCCATCGAATCATCCTCGATGTTGAGCGGCGCGGCGGTCCCTTCGGCAGGAGAGGTAAGTGGCGGGAGTTCTTCGCCCCGTAATGGAACCGGGACTATTTCGGAAGGCGCAGGTTCATGAGCCGCCAACTCTCCGGCAAGCGGGGTAGGCGGTTTCAAAGGCAGTGTTTGGTACGGCGCAGGAGATTGTTCCGGCGCAACAGAAGCAGAAGGCTGTTCGTCGGCCGGGCGCAACCAATCAGGCATTTCCTCTGAGCGGTTTTCTGGCTTGGTCAGGAGTTCTTCTTCTTTTGCACCCTGTTTGGCCGCCAAGCTTTCCAGCCAGGCCATGGCATCATCTTCAATTTTGAGCGGCTTGGATTCGCCTGTCGGTTGGAAGGGTGTATCATCATCCGGGCGAGGCGCAGAGACCGGCGGCTCGACGGAGGCCTGAACAGCGGGCGGAGGCGGAGCAGGTTGTCTTGAATCCGGCGGTTCTTCAGCTTTGGGTAGTTCCAAGGCATCGGCAGCAAAAGCCGCCGCAGTCCCGGCAGAAGGGCCATCGCCAATTTCTTTGAGCCAATCGGGGAAGGCACCATTCTCCTGCGATGAAGCCGCAGGTTGGGATGGATCAGGATTTGCATCCGCTGCGGATGTCCTTAGTTTACCCAACCAGTCAGGAGCATTTTCTGGTTTCAGAATTGATGTATTGACTGGATCAGGTTTGTAATCAGCATTCGCTGCATCGGTCACTTCCTGCGGAGCTATGGACTTGAGCCAGTCTGGAATGTCGGCCTTTGCAATCGGTTCCGCCGGTCGCTTCGCGCTTAAGTCTACCGGCGCTTCCTGCGCTTTACCATTGGATTCTTGCCTAACAGCGGTTTTCATCCAATCCGGGACGGGTTTATCGTCAGTAGCGGGAACTGCCGTAGGTCCAGAAGAATCCAATGCAGCATCCGGGAATTGTTCAGTGGAATCGCCGGTTGTCATCCAATCCGGAGGCGGTTCGGCGTGTTTTTTGTCCGTCAGCTTGATGCCCAATGAAGACGCCCAGTTAGGCTGTGTCAAGGTTGGGGCAGCACCCGCCTTATATTCCAGTCGTTCCAGATTCACGGCCGCATCGGCCACCTGATCAGTATTGAAGGTGGAACCTGTGACAAAAGCTGAATACGGGTCAAGCATGAGCAGGCGCTGGCGATAGACCTGGGTGTTTTCGTCACGCGTTGTCCCCGGGAGCACATCCACCAGGATACGCAAAGCATCCAGGCAATATGTGTATTTCTTGAGCAAGTTGGCAGCCATTTCGGCAGCCTCAACCTTTTGCCCGGCACGGTAATAAGCGCGCGCCAGCATAACCTGCAAGTCAGGCCGGTTGGCATCCTCAGCCAGCACAGCCCGGATCTCGGCGATGGCCTGATTGAAGAGTTCACCCTGCGAATACAAGTTAGCGAGCGCATCCCGGCTCAAGCGGATCTTGGGCGGCTCGATACCGTCCCGCCGGCCATACAGGCGGCGGAGTTCGCCCTGGATGGCAGGATTGGAGGGTTGGTCTTCGAAGGCGCGCTCCATGTGCCAGATGGCATCATCCAGTTTGCCTTCATCATCGCGGATGATACTCATCCCCACTTGGGCTACAAAATCGTCCGGCACAGCCATCAAAGCACGCTGGAAGATATCGGCCGCGTCTGTATAGCGTCGGGCTTCGAGGAAGCTCTTCCCCAGCAGCCGGTACGTCTCGACGTGCATTGGAAAAGTTTTGAGAATGTTCTGGCAATGAGCGACAGACTCGTCGAGTCGTCCACCCTCGATCATGCTTTCGATTTCACGATTATAAACACGCAGAGATACTTTGGCCATGGCGCACTCCTGGCTCTATTATGCACTAAATTTTAATATTATGCAATTGCATTTTATTGTATATTCGGGCGATTTCTCCCCGACCCAGGTTACTCATAAAAGAGAGGCAGCGAAGCGACCGGCGTATCGCTCCACCCAAACGCCTCCCGGAGCCCTTCCCGTACTTGGGCCTGTTTGGTCGCATCATTGGCGTAGATAGTGAACAGCGGCTCCCCCTTCTCCACCCGTTCCCCGACCTTGCGGTGGATGATGACCCCGACCGCATGATCCACCGGGTCGCCTTTCCTAGCACGACCGGCGCCAAGGGCCGCGGCCGCTTCACCGATCATGCGGGCATGGACCCGGGACAATGTTCCGCTCCGATCAGCTTTCACCACCTCGACAAGTTTCGCCTTTGGGAACTTTCCCGGATCATCCACAAAAGACACGTCTCCACCCTGGGCGCGGACCAGGACGCGGAACTTCTCGAAAGCCGCGCCCGAGGCGATAGCCGCCTCCGCCAGGCGGCGACCTGACTCGAGGTCCGGGGCTCGCTGCCCCAGCACCAGCATATGTGCGCTGACGTGCAGGCAGTGTTCGTGGAAATCTGCCGGGCCACGGCTGTGGAGCGTGTTTATTGCCTCAATCACTTCCAGCGAATTTCCGACCGCATCGCCAAGCGGCTGGTTCATATCCGATATTAGAGTCACCACTTCACACCCGACCAGCCTGCCGATGTCCGTCATCAGGTTTGCCAGGGTGCGAGCTTCGTCGAGAGTCTCCATGAACGCGCCGAGGCCAACTTTGACATCCAGTACAATAGCCTGCGCGCCGGCGGCTATTTTTTTGCTCATTATGGAAGAGGCGATCAGCGGGATGGACTGCACCGTACCAGTCACATCCCGCAGGGCGTACAATTTACCGTCAGCGGGAGCCAGGTCGAGCGACTGGCCGGTGAGGACAATGCCATCGTTTCTGAGTTGTTTCTTAAATTCGTCGGTGGTGAGATTGACCCGGTAACCGGGGATGGATTCCATTTTATCGAGCGTCCCGCCGCTGAAGCCCAGTCCGCGCCCCGACATCTTGCCGACCGGCACGCCACAGGCAACCACAATCGGCAGGACAACCAGGGTCGTCTTATCCCCCACCCCACCGGAAGAATGCTTGTCCATGACAATTTTCACCACACCGGAAAGATCGAGGATTTCACCAGAGTGCGCCATCGCCAGGGTCAGATCGGTGGTTTCGCGCGGCGTCATGCCATTGAGCAAGACCGCCATCGCCCAGGCTGAGACCTGATAGTCAGGAATTTCACCGCGCGTGAAACCGTCCACGAAGAATTTGATTTCTTCTCCAGTGAGTTCATGTTTTTCGCGTTTCTTGATAATAATGTCAACAGCGCGCACAGGACACTCCTTATGCACAGCATACGGGAAGAACACCCTATCAACAATACGTATTGTAACGTATTTCAAGATTGCCTGACAATCTTTTGCCCTTCCGGAGTATCCTGGACTGTCCAACCAAAAACTGCACCCCTTCGGGTCTGGCGGAGAACATCCTCGGCCGCCCAGTCCCTGCGGAGACGTGCCTGCTGTCGCTCTTCTGCCAATCCACCAAACGCGGACAGCGCCGGCAAGACAGGCGAAGTAGTCCCGGTTCCCGCACGGGGAGTTCGATATTGAGATCGTCGAGGCTCATAGGATAAGCATAGCGTCCCCGAACGAATAGAAGCAGTACTTTTCCTGCATGGCGATTTCGTACGCGTGGAGGATCTTTTCGCGTCCAGCAAAGGCGCTGACCAGCATGATGAGCGTGGACTTGGGCAGATGGAAATTGGTGATCATGGCATCTACTAGTATAAACCGATAGCCTGGAAGAATATATAAATTTGTCGGTCCGCTGTAGGACAAGATGCCATTTTTCCCTGCTTTTGCCGCAGACTCCAGTGTTCTCACAGAAGTCGTCCCCACCGCAATGATTCTCCCGCCAGATTGACGCGTCTGCGTGATGGCCTCCACAGTTGCCGGTGGAATTTCGCACCACTCGGTGTGAATTTGGTGATCTTCGGGGTCCTCTTCCATTACCGGGGCAAAGGTATCCAATCCGACATGCAGGGTGACTTCGGCGAAGTTGACACCCTGCGACTTGAGTTCATCCATCAGCTGCGGCGTGAAGTGCAGACCAGCGGTCGGCGCGGCGACGGAACCGGGGTCACGCGCGTAAACGGTCTGGTAGCGCTCCGGGTCCTTGAGCGGTTCGTGGATGTAAGGCGGGAGCGGGACGTTGCCAACTTTCGGAAAATACGGCTCAATCGGCTCTGCAAAACGGATCCAGCGGCGCGAACCTTCCAGCACTTCCACAATTTCCGCGGATGGACCGTTTTCAATGGCGATAATCTTGCCAACCGATAAGCCCTTCCCGCCCACCAGACATTCCCACGTTAGCAAACCTTCCCTCCGCAGGAGCAGAACTTCGACGCGCCCACCGGTCGATTTGTGGGCGAAAATCCGGGCCGGGATGACGCGCGTCCGGTTGACAACCATGAGATCCCCAGGATGCAGATATTGCCCGATCTCGCGGAAAACGCGATGTTCCAGCGCCCCCGTGTCCCGATGCAGGACCAGCAGGCGCGACGAGTCGCGCGGCTCGACAGGGGTTTGGGCAATATATTCAGGAGGCAGTCTGTAATCAAAATCTGATGTTTTCATAAGAAGCATGTAGGTGCGACTTCAGTCGCTCATTTGTAACAACTCTCCCAACGCCTCGACCAACTTCTCCACATCCCGCCGTGTGTTGTAGCCCTGCACGCTCACACGGATCAACTTGCGCCCATTCCATAAAATTACCGGGATTTCGATGCGGAACAGGGATCGGCTGATTGATATACGCATAGCCGCGTTTTTTCGCCAGAAACTGCCAGGTGCGGTCGAGCGCGCCGTACTCGTGGTCGGTGCTCAGCACTTCATCGCCCGGCCCGAGGGTTAGATAGTGAGTGACGATGTTAAGGGACTCGGTCATATTGGTTGTGTAGACCAGATTGTCGGCATTCGTCCCCAGATAATCCGCAAGAGATTGGCGCGCGGCCAGCATCAGGGCCGTAAAGCGGCGTCCCAGAAATTCGACCGGCTGGCGTTCCAGTTCACGCTGCCAGCGCTGATAAGCGCGGAAGACCGGACGCGGCGTGGCGCCAAAGGAACCGTGATTGAGGAAGGTGACCGAAGGGTCGAGAAGAAAGTGGCGGCGAAGTCCAAACATCATTTACTCCATCCCGTGCCCCGTGCGGGAACCGGGACTACTCCGCAGGAACCGGGACTATCGCAAATTAATCGATAGTGTTGATTATAATCAACCCTGTGCTATCCATCCGTCGTTTCTTCAACAATCCGGCCATTCCTCAGGAATATCGGCGTAATTTCATCCACTTGTATTTCGACATCGCCTGGTTTGGCATTCTTAGCGGCAGCGCGATCAATTTCTTGAACGTATATGCTGTCCGCCTGGGAGCGAGCGGTTTCCAAATTGGCCTTCTCGGCGCGATGCCAGCCTTGGTCAGTCTATTTCTATCCCTACCGGCCGGGACCTGGCTGCAAAAGCGACCGGTGGGCAAGGCGGTCTTCTGGTCGGCTGTGCTTTCCCGCCTAGGGTATTTTCTATGGATTCCCCTGCCGTGGCTGTTTGGGAATCAAGGTCAAATCTGGGCTCTCGCCATTATCACCCTAGCAATGGGTATCCCGATGTGCGGGTTGGGCGTCGGCTTCAATGCCTTGTTCGCGGCAGCCGTCCCGGCCGAATGGCGCGCTCCCGTGGTGGGTATCCGGAATGTGGTGCAATCGCTTACTTTCATAATTGCATCGCTCGGAACTGGTTACATCCTCGACCATCTACGCTTTCCGGTCGGGTATCAGGTTGTCTTTGGGATCGGGGCACTGAGCGCAGCGATGAGCACCTTCCACCTGTTCTTCGTCCGACCGCATACAGAGCCTGTTGCCGCAGCAGGTCCGGACCTGAAAACCATTCCGAATTTGGAAGAAAAGAATCGCCGCCCTGATTGGCACGCCACCCTTCGTCTTGACATCTGGCGCACACCCTACCGGAAAATTCTACTGGTGCTTCTGGGCTTCCATATGGCTCAGTACCTTGCCCTTCCGCTTTTTGCGCTCTACACCGTCAACGAACTGCATCTGACAGACGCCAATATCGGACTCGGCACGGCACTCTTCTATCTGACCGTCCTGCTCGGTTCAACACAGCTCAGCCGTCTGGAACATAAAGTTGGGCATCACAAGCTGACCGGTTGGGGAGTGATCGGGATGAGTATTTACCCGATCGCCATGGCGCTCTCGCATAACGCTTTGCACTATTATCTGCTCTCGATCGCCGGTGGGTTCGTCTGGGCACTGGTCGCTGGAGCCTATGCCAACTATCTGCTGGAGCGAATCCCGGAAGACGACCGCCCCTCACATCTGGCTTGGTACAACATCATTCTGAACGCGGCTGTGCTCTTTGGCTCACTGGCAGGACCATTCCTGGCCGGGTACATCGGGATAGGCGTTGCCCTGCTCGTCTTCGGCGCGCTGCGCCTGCTGGCCGGAGTTGCCATCCTGCGCTGGGGTAATCAGTGATAAGATAAACGCGGAGACTGGCATGGCACTCTCAACCCTGTTCATCCTGCTCGCCTCATACCTGATCGGGGCGTTCCCCACCGCGTATCTGATCGGACGCCGCCGCGGCATCAACCTTCGTGAGGCTGGCGATAGCAATCTTGGCGGTCTCAATACGTTTCGCGTCTTGGGCCGGAAACCTGCTCTCCTAGTGAGCTTCGTGGATATTGGAAAGGGAGCGCTCGCTGCCTGGCTGGCACACATGCTCTCGGGTAGTGACGTTGTCCCTTATCTCGCGGCTTTGGCCTCTGCACTTGGGCACGATTTCCCAATCTACATTCATTTTCAGGGCGGGCAGGGCATGGGGTCCATCCTGGGCAGCCTGCTCTACATGCACCTGATTGAAACCCTGCTGGGCGTTGGGCTGTTTCTACTTTGTTATCTGCTCTTCCGCAACTGGGACGCCGCCTGGGTCGTTGGCATGGTCACCATCATCGGCTCAGTCTGGTACCTGGGCTATCCACTCTGGGAGATTGGACTCGTCGTCGTCCTGATCATGACCATCGGAATCAAGAAGTGGATTGATGTGCCGTTGGCGCGCCGCCTCCGCGAACAGCATCCATAAACGAGAACGATTGATGAACGTCAAATCTGTTGCCACCAACCGCAAAGCCGGTTTTGAATATTTTCTCTTCGAACGTTTCGAGGCTGGACTGGCACTGAAGGGCAGCGAAATCAAATCCATTCGCGCCGGTCAGATCAGTCTGGCAGAAGCCTACGTCCGCGTGGACGACGCACGCGGCGCCTTTCTTATGGAAGCGCACATCGCCCCGTATGAACAGGCCAACCGCTTTAACCATGACCCGAAACGGGTCCGCCGCCTGCTGCTCCATAAGAGAGAGATTCGCGAAATGTGGGATGCTGTCCGTCAGAAGGGCATGACGATCGTGCCGATACGCGTCTATCTTAAAGACGGCCGCGCCAAGCTCGAAATCGCCATCGCCAAGGGCAAGAAATTACACGATAAACGCGAAGCCATTGCCAGGCGAGACGCCGAACGTGAAATGGATCGGGAAGCGCGCTGAATAGTCCGTTGTTTAGCCGCTTATTAATCTGGCAGCTCCCACCAGAGCCTGTCCTAACGAGAGGCCTCCATCATTCGCCGGGATTTGGCGATGAATATAAACTACGAATCCATCTGCACGCAGCCCTCGCATTGCACGTTCCAGCAGAGCCATATTCTGCCAGACTCCCCCACTTAACATAATTTCTTTCAGGCCGGTTTCACGCCTTATTTGCCCGCACGTCTGGCGGATCATATCCGCTACACCATTATGGAAACGCGCCGACAGGACCGGGACGGAGGCTCCGCTGTGGATGTCTGCCAAGAGGGCAGCAATAGCCGGTCGTACATTCAATGTCTCGTTTTGGACCTCGAACCGGTACGCGCCCGATTCGGTTCTGTCCAAGGCTGACTCGAATTCAATTGCCGCCTGCGCCTCGTAGTTGACTTTTTGCCGCACACCCGCCAGGGCCGCGGCCGCGTCGAAAAGGCGGCCAAGGCTGGAGGTCTGAGGAGTATTCAGACCCCGCTCCAACTGGACACGCAGCGCTATACGGTCCTCGTAGCATAGTTCCCGCGCGGGAGCGAGTTCTTCATCCCAATCCAACCCCAACGACCAGAGCAATGCCAGGGCCGTACGCGCCGGGCGTTTAATCGCCGCGTCGCCGCCGGGGAGCGGAAAATAAGCCAGGTGGAATTTGCGCTCGTACCCGGCGTAATCAGCCACAAAAAACTCCCCGCCCCAGATGGCCCCGTCATCGCCATAACCTGTCCCATCGAAAGCCAGGCCAATGACCGGGCGGCTGCCGTCCATTCCGTTATCGGCCATGCAAGCCGCAATATGGGCGTGGTGGTGCTGGACACCAATCGCCGGGAGATTCTCGCGTTCGGCTCGCTCCAGCGCGTAGCGGGTGGACAGGTAATTCGGGTGCAGGTCGTAGGCGATGGCTTCGGGCTGGATGCGGAACAAGCGCTCGAAATGGTTAATGCCATCTTCAAAGGAACGCAGGGTCTCGTAATTCTCCATGTCGCCGATATGATGACTGAGGAAGGCGTAGCGTTCACGGGTGAGACAATAGGTGTTTTTGAGTTCCGGGCCGGTTGCCAGGATGGATGGGACTTCAAATGGAAGTTGCAGTGAGTCGGGGGCATAACCGCGCGAACGGCGAAGGAAGTAAGTAGGGAATAGGTAATCAGGGATTAGGTGATTAGGCGATTCGGTTTCCTGATCGCCTAATTCCGTAATCCCTAATGCCCTCACCACCGAGTCGTCGCATCTGGTGCGAATGTCGCGGTTGTGCATCAGGAAGGCATCCGCCAAAGTAGAGAGGCGTTCTCGGACCTCATCGTTTCCGGTGGCAATCGGCTCTTCAGACAGATTGCCGCTGGTCATGACCAAAGCTATTAGCGACCTCTGCGAGACGTTCCGCTGGCTATGCACAGCATACGGGGAGATCACCCTATCAGCGTTTAGCAAAAGATAGTGCAGCGGCGTGTATGGGAGCATAACACCGAGGGTATCCTGCTTAGGCGCGACTTGGGTGGTAATATTTGACTCTGGCTTTCGGCGAAGCAAGACGATGGGCCGCTGGCGCGATTCAAGCAGTTCGCGCTCGGCATGACTGACGATGCAATGTTTTTCAATGGTAACAATATCCGGCATCATCAGGGCGAAGGGCTTGTCCACGCGTAGTTTGCGGCGGCGCAGTTCGGCCACGGCTTCGGCGTTGGTCGCGTCGCAAGCAAGGTGGAATCCACCCAGCCCTTTGACAGCCAGGATTTTGCCTTCCGCCAGCATCTTCTGTGCGGCGTGGATTGCTCTATCCCCTTCCACCGTCTGTCGTCCATCATCAATCGTCCATTCCAGCCAGACCTTCGGTCCGCAAACCGGACAGGCAACCGGCTGGGCGTGAAAACGCCGGTCGAGCGGATTCTGGTATTCGGCGGCGCAGTCCGGGCACATTGCAAACGGCGCCATGGTCGTGTTGGGACGGTCGTAGGGGATGTCGGTGATGATGGTGAAGCGCGGCCCGCAATTGGTGCAATTGATGAACGGGTAACGGTAGCGCCGGTCGGCAGGGTCGAAGAGTTCGCGCAGGCAATCGTCGCAAACGCACACGTCCGGGGAGATGGGTTGGAAGGCGCCCTCCACCGCTTTAGAGTTGATAATCTCAAACGCGGTAAACAGGCCCGGGGTCCCGACGGTAGTCCCGGTTCCAGCACGGGAAAAAGAAACGTAAAATGAGTCAATGCGCGCCAGCGGCGGAAGTTCGGTCTTCAAAGCAAGGACAAACGCATCCAATGTCTCCTGAGTCCCGTCCACTTCGATGTCCACCCCCGCGGACGTGTTGCGCACCCAGCCAGCCAGCGCGAAGCGCACTGCCAGGCCATAGACAAAAGGCCGGAAGCCGACGCCTTGCACGATACCGGTAATGTGGAGCTTTGCGCGGCGCAATTCAGACATGCGTCCATTATACCTATATTAATTTCCCCATTTTCCGGGTTGTTCACTCTGCGAAATGCTGAGAATGAAGCGGTGGTGTTCCGGCTTGAGCGAAACATACTCCGAATTATCCTTGCCGGTATCACCGTTCTCGACAATCAGCACCGAGGCGTCCCTGCTCACCACAATCGTGTGCCAGGTGTGAGCCTTGACGTTATATATTTTGCCAACTTCCATCACCTGCGGATACAAATTTGCATCCTGCGGATCCCCATCAACCAGGAACAGGATACCCTGGCCGCGGGTGAGTACAAAAACCTCATCCGTTTCCAAGTGGCGCTCCAGCGTGTCAATCTTCGCCGGATGAAGGTCCTCCAGGTAATTCAGCACCGCCACCCGCCAGTTACCAAAATAAACCAATGGCTGAAATCCTTCGCCGGTGAAGTCACGAATCTCAAGCAATTTTTCATCCAAAAAGTTCATTTTCCTCCAAGCCAGACTTCCACAAACTGTTCCGCTCCATCCACGCTGGGTAGGATCAGGTTTTCGCTTACCTCGTGCCCGTTCACAGTCATGCTAACAACGCCGCGGCAAACATGGTCGGGATTGTGGACAACGATCCGGTATGTGTGTGATCTGAATTTGCGCAACGCAGAAAAGCCGTTCCAACTCGACGGGATACATGGGTCAACTCGCAGCCCATTGTACGTTGGCCGGATGCCCAAAATCCACTGCGTGATGGCAATATAATTCCAGGACGCCGTGCCGGTCAGCCAGGAATTTTTGGCTTCGCCATGCGTTGGAGCATCCTTCCCGGCAATCATCTGGGCGTAGACGTAAGGCTCGCAGCGATGCAATTCGCTCAGATCTTCCCGTGCCGACGGGTTGATACGCAGGTAGTAATCGTGGGCACGATCGCCTCGTCCAATTTTCGCTTCGGCAATCATGACCCACGGGTTCGTGTGGCAGAAAATACCTGCATTTTCCTTGTATCCAGGCGGATAGGATGAAATCTCTCCAAGGTTAATGTAATAGCGTGTATAAGCTGGTTGATGCAGGACAATGCCATGCGGAGTAGCCAGGCGCTCCGACACCGAATTAAGAGCCTGAACTGCACGGCCATCCTCCACACCAAGGCCGGCCATGACGCATATTCCCTGCGGTTCGATGAAAATTTGTCCTTCTTCGCACTCTTTGGAACCAACCGGCCTTCCAAAATCATCGTAGGCGCGGCGGAACCATTCCCCGTCCCAGCCCGCGGCCCAGACGGCTTTTTCCATTTCTGCAATTTTTTGTAGCAAAGTGTAAGAAGGAAGCAGGGAGAATTCGCAAACAGCTCTCCCCTCTTGCTTTGCAACTTCCAACTTTTCGCCCAATTCCACCATTTCCCACGCAGCCAGTACGAACAAACCGGCGATAAATACACTTTCCGCTACGTTGCCGTCTTTATTCATTGTCGTCTGGAAAGACTGGCCGGGTTGATCAGAGAAACAGTTCAGGTTCAGACAGTCGTTCCAGTCGGCGCGGCCAATCAGCGGCAGACCATGCGGACCAATGCGCTCCAGCGTGTACTGGACCGAACGCTGCAGGTGTCCGTAAAGCGACTCCTCCGTGCCGGGCTGGTTATCATACGGGACAAGTTCGTCGAGAATGCCCCAGTCGCCTGTCTCCTTGATATATGCTGCCACCGACAGGACCAGCCAGAGCGGGTCGTCGTTGAAGCCGCTGCCGATATCGTTATTGCCGCGCCGGGTCAACGGTTGATACTGATGGTAGGCGCCGCCAGTCGGCAGTTGCGTGGCTGCCAGGTCAAGAATGCGGGTGCGTGCCCGCTCCGGGATCAGGTGCATGAAGCCAAGCAAATCCTGGTTCGAATCACGGAATCCCATGCCACGCCCTATCCCCGATTCGAAATACGAAGCCGAACGCGAGAAATTGAATGTCACCATCATCTGGTAAGCGTTCCAGATGTTCACCATGCGGTTCGTGTGGACATCCGGCGTGGTTACTTGCAGTTTGTCCAGTAACGCGGCGTAGTAGGTCCGCAGCGCCTGGAAAGCCGCCTCCACTTCATCGGTCTGCAAATAACGGGCAATCACTGGTTTGACGGTGCGCTTGTTGATGACCTGCGAATCCGGCGGGTCGAATTTTTCATCCTGCGGGTTTTCGTGGTATCCGAGGACAAAGATGATCTTCTTATGTTCTCCCGCCTTCAACTGGACTTTGACGTGCTGTGCACCGATGGGCTGCCAGCCAAGTGCGAGCGAGTTTGACATTTGCCCTTTTTCCACAGCCCGTGGTGAATCCCAGCCCCGATAGGGACCAAGGAAGGCTTCGCGCTGGGTGTCGAACCCGGCCAGCGGTTCGGAGCAGGCAAAGTAGGCAAAATGATTCCGGCGTTCGCGATATTCGCTCTTGTGGTAGATTACACCGTCAACAACTTCAACTTCGCCAATGGAGTAATTCCGCTGGAAATTGGTGGCATCGTCCTGGGCGTCCCACAGGCAAAATTCTACAGCCGAGAAAACAGACAGGTTTGCCGGTCCTTCACGCTGGTTCGTCAGGGTCAGTTCCCAGATTTCCAGGTCTTCGCCGAGGGGGATAAAGAAACGGGTCCGGGCCTCGATCCCGGTCAGTTTGGAGCGGATGACGGTATACCCCATTCCGTGGCGGCACTCGTACTCGTCCAGCGGACGGCGCACCGGCTGCCATGACGGCGACCAAAATAAAGGGCCGGACGAATGCAAAGCGGTATCATCATCCCGCAGGTAAATGCAACGTCCACCAGAATCCAGGGGTGCATTGTTGTAGCGGTAGCGGGTCAATCGGCGCAAGCGGGCATCTTTGTAAAATGAGTACCCGCCGGCGGTATTGGAGATAATCCCGAAGTGATTCTCACAGCCCAAGTAGTTGATCCAGGGCAGGGGAGTGTCGGGACGTTCGATGACATACTCGCGTTGCGTGTCGTCAAAATGGCCATATTTCATAAGTTATCCTTTGATATAAGTGTGTTTTTGATTAGACCGCTTGCATAAGTGGGTTTAAGACGGCCACAGAGTGCACAGATACCTTTGAGAAAAGGCCCTTTACTCTTTTTATTTCTCAGTGATCTCTGTGGTAAAAAAGACTTTCGCATGAGGTCTATTTAATACCTTGCTAGTTCTTTTTCTATTTTTTCAACCATTTCCTGCGGCACATAGCTCGGATGATTGTGTGCAACTTGTTCAAGGGTTAGATCGGCAGCCATGTTCATATCCTCCATGAGCAGGAAGCCGCCAATATGTTTTGAGAGAATAGCGCGGCCGTTCGGGTCATTGAGGAGGGTGCTGATGGTAAGACCTGCATGCAGACGCGCGGTGCGTTTCTCTGGCTCAAGGGTGACATTCCCGTTCAATCTTATGTCACGGCTGGATGCTCCTATGAGGATCTCAAAATCACCGGCTTCCGTTGACCATGCATTCTTTATTGTGTCAAAATACCAGAAGGCTTCGCGGTTGAGAGTGAACTTAATAGTTTTGGTTTGTTTTGGTTTAAGCTCAACTTTATCAAATGCCTTGAGTTCTTTTTCAGGGCGCGCAAAGGTGGACTGTATGTCGCGCACATAGAGTTGGACGATTTCCTTGCCCAAAACTTTTCCTGTGTTGGTTACATCCACTTTTACGGTGAGGGTTTGATCTGGTGTAATTGATCTTTTGATCAAATGCAGGTTGCTGTATTTGAATGTGGTGTAGGAAAGCCCATGACCGAAGGGGAAAAGCGGAACTACTTCCTTCCTATCATAATAGCGATAGCCAACAAAGATCCCTTCACCATATTGAACTTTGCCATTCTCGCCAGGATAGTTAATATAGGCGGGGTTATCCTGCAAGCGTACAGGGAAGGTAATGGGCAATTTGCCAGATGGGTTCTCATCGCCGAACAATATATCAGCGAGGGCATTGCCTTGTTCCTGGCTGTTGTACCAGAGCTGGATCACGGCGGGCACTTTTTCGATCCATGGCATTTCAACGGGGGAGCCAACATTCAAAACAACGATCGTATTTTTATTGGCTTTGGTAACACGCTCGATGAGTTCGTTTTGTGCGCCTGGGAGATTCATGTCTGCACGATCGAAGCCTTCAGATTCCCATTCGCCGGTCAGGCTTGCAACCAGCACGACGACATCCGCTTTCTTTGCAAGTTTCACTGCATCTGCAATAGGATCTTTCGGTTGTGGAGGTTCGTGGCCAATGCTAACGCCTCGGTAGCGCGGGTTGCCTTTCCAGTAATATTCCATTTTGATGGGATAGGATTTTCCACCTTCTAGTTTTAACTCGCTGGTAAGCTGCTTGCCCATATCTGTATCGGATGAATGGTCTATGATCAGTCTGCCATCCAGATAAAGTTTGCCCCAGCCAACGGCTGAAAGCGAGAGGATGTGCGTGCCTGATTCCTGGGGTGTGAAGAATCCCTCCAGACGCATGGAGAAAGATTCTTGATCTGCATTGGGAACGGAGGTGTGAAACCATCCGTGCTGAACACGGGTTGTCACTTCAGAATAAACAGGGGCGCCAGATAATTTCGTTCCGTTGAACAGGCTGAGGTTTAGTCCAATTCGTCCTTCGGAGGTGGATAATGTTTCGGGGGCAGGAGCAGGCAGGTTTTTGTGGATAAAACATCCAGGCGCAAAATCCACTTTGATATTTTTGCCTGCGCGATTCTTGATCCCTTCAAGAGGGGTGATGACATAAAGCGGTGTAACGTTTGAACTGCCGCCACCAAGAATTTGCGTCTGATTTGCATATGGGCCAATAACCGCAATAGATTTGACTTTCTTAAGCGGAAGCGTGCCGTCATTTTTTAATAGGACAATCGCTTCACACGCGGCCTCGCGAACGATCTTGCGATGCTGGGGTTTGTCCTCCGCCCGTTCAGGCCGCAGGGTTGGGTTTTCAAATAAGCCTGCTTTTTCCATCAAATTAAGCAAGCGGCGGACTTTATCATTTATCAAGGCTTCGGTGAGTGCGCCATTGTCAAGCGCTTTTTTTACAACTGCATGTGACATCCAGCGTGCGGGGCCAGGCATTTCAAGATCAAGTCCGCTTGTAGGAACTGCTTCATCATATGTGCCGAACCAGTCCGACATAACGATACCCTCAAAGCCCCACTCTCCTTTGAGAATTTCAAGCAAGGAATGATTATTCTCGCAGGCATAGGTTCCATTGACGCGGTTGTACGCGGCCATGATCGACCATGGTTTTGAATTCTTAATCGCGATACGGAATGGTTCAAGATAGATCTCGCGCAGGGTGCGTTCGGTTACTTCGGAGCTGATCGAGAATCTTTCGTATTCCTGGTCGTTGGCAACAAAATGTTTAATGCACGCGCCCACACCGTTATCTTGAATCCCTTTGATATATGCGCTGGCGATCATACCGCTCAGAAATGGGTCTTCGGAATAACATTCGAAGTTACGTCCTGCAATGGGTGTTCGGTGAATGTTGACAGTGGGGGCAAGCAGGACATGAGAGCCTTTAGCTTTTAATTCATCAGCAAGTACATTGCCAATTTTTTCAACCAAGTTAGGATTCCATGTTGCGCCAAGTGCAACGCCAACGGGGGTGACTACTGATTGCGTGGACATGCATCCCCAGGCACCGCGCACGCCGTTTGGACCATCGGTCATTTTGAATTGTGGGATGCCCAAACGTGGAATGGCAACACTGTGCCACAGGTCCGCGCCCGCAAGCATGGATATTTTTTCGTCGAGAGTTAGTTGTGAAATAAGATCGTCAATATGTGACATGTGTTCCTCTGAAAGGATGAAAGATGAAGGATGAAAAGCAGAAGGTATTTCTGAAGTTCTGCGAAGGTGATCAGTTCGCTGTTGCTTGCTTGAATGGCTAGTTTGATGGATGGGTCGGTAAGGACTTCCAGCTCTGTTTCGCGCTGTTTGGTGTAGGAGGATTCTTTTGCGAAGGCATCATCCACGTAGCCAAGATTGAAAATTCGATTGTATTCATATTCGCCCTGCATTCCTTCTCTAGCTATGATTCCTGCTAAATCTCGTCACCATTTATTTACAGTCCAAAATCTCCGGCGTGTCCTCCCCGAATTCCAGCCCGTACCCGAACGGAAAGAGTGAGCCAGCACAGCCGGTTCTGTCACCAGCATTGTTGATGTTGATGGGAAGCTGCTCATTGGTACGCGGCCAGGTGTAGGGTAATTTCCCGGTAAATGGATAATCGCCAAACAGCACGTCTGCTATCCCTGCGCCTTCGGTGCCGGGCAGCCAGGCCGCCACCCAGGCATCCGCCAGCGGGAGTTGCTCAGTAATGACCAATGGTCGGCCGGAAAGGATAACAACGATCAACTTATTAACACGCTCGCGGACATTGGTGAGGGTGCTAATATCCGCATTTGAAAGGCGCAAGTTGCTGGCATCACCCACGCCCTCGGCATAGGGTTGTTCGCCAACGACAACAATGCCAATATCTGCATCATGGTCAAACCTGCCGAAACTGTTATATTCAACCGTTGTATCGGCAGACACCGCCGCCTTGATGCCATCCAGCATGTCGTACAGGTACAGGGTTTCGAACATGATGACGCGGGCAGCATCTTTCGCGCCGACAGCCATGGCATTATTCATGCTGGAAGAGTATGGATTCCAACCAACAACCGAACCCCACTGTTGACCATTGAAGTACAGGGTTTCATTGCGGGGCAGGGATCCAGCAATGTCCGCAGCTGATTGCGTCGGGACAGCGGTCGAGGGCACTGCAGTAGTCCCTGGAACATTCGTGGCTGGAGCCACGGTGGTGACAGCCGGACCGCAAGAGCTCAGGACCATGGTTGCAACCATGAAGATCGCAACCAGCGTTTCATTGACTTACGCATTCTTCACTCTCCTTCTTAGAATAGGGTTTTCGTCGGCAGGATTGCCGACTAAGTGGTAAGGCTGATTGAGCGTTGGAATTGACAGATCAACTGGGTTCTTCCTATCATCACCTCCTTCGGATTTGGATTTCAAAGTGCCACAGGATGACCGGATCACCAATTCAGTGGCGACAACAATTCGCCGGGTCTCTGATCCGGGGTGATCAATAATATCGATGAGAGTTTCAACCGCCAACGACCCCATGGATTGGATGGGTTGGCGCATGGTCGTGAGGGGGGGCTGGGTTCTGGAAGCATTCGGAGTATCATCGAACCCGACCACCGCCACGTCCTCCGGCACACGTAGTTGGGCTTCACGCAAAGCTGATAAGGCGCCGGCTGCCATAACGTCATTAGCCGCGAACACTGCGTCAGGTTTATGAGGGATCAGCCGCCGCATAGCAGTGTAGCCACCTGCTTCTGTCCAATCCCCCTCCGCGACGAGTTCGTGCAGGACCGGTTGATTGCGGTCGCTTAGGCCTTTCACGTACCCTTGATAACGATCGTAACTAGCAATCTGGTTCTTTGGACCGGTGATCGTGGCAATCCGCTTGCGGCCCAGGCGCATCAGGTGTTGGGTCGCTTCCCGGGCTGCCCGGACGTTGTCCACATCGAGGTAGTTCACATCCAGGGTCGGGTGACGGCCAATCAGAATGAACGGCATTTTACTTTCATACAACGACTTGACGATCGGGTCGTCCTTCAATGTCGAGGATACGATCACCCCGTCCACCAGGCCGTTATGCAGAATCTGGCGGATGGTTCGACGCTCATATTCCGGTTCTGCCAGCCAGAGCATGACGGAATGATTATGGGCATTACACGCCCCAGAAACGCCTTGAATCAGGAGGGGGAAATAAGGGTCCGTGAAGATGACTGCCACGCTGGCAGGGATGACCAGACCGATGATATTCGTTCGTCCTGCTGCCAACCCCCTGGCCGCAAGATTGGGTTGAAAGTTGATGTTCTGGATAACTTGCAAAACCTTCTGGCGGGTTTCATCTTTGACATTTGAATCAGCATTTATCACCCGCGATACAGTCGAGCGGGAAACACCACTGAGACGTGCAATATCTTCAAGAGTGAGTGGCATAAGGGTTCTTGGGAGCGCTCCCAATATTAACCATTATACAATCTTTTTCAGCACGAGTCAACTACTTTGTGAGAAATAGTGCAAGATCTTTTTAGGACCTGGCTGCAATTTTAAGTGTTAAAATACGACTCGCAAAGTGGTAAAGAGATTGACGAATCCTGCTTTCTTGACCAAGGAGGTTTCTTTCTTATGGTTTATTCTCCCCTGCCAAACATTCCCTGGGAAGAACGGCCTGCGGGTTGTTCTGACGTGGTCTGGCGTTACAGCGCCAACCCAATTATTCCCCGCAACCTGATCCCCTCATCGAACAGCATTTTCAACAGCGCGGTTGTACCCTTCCGGGACGGTTTTGCGGGTGTTTTCCGCTGTGACAATAAAAAGCGCGACATGAACCTGAATCGCGGCTTCAGCAAAAATGGCATCACCTGGGAATTGGAAAATGATCCCATCGAATGGCTGTGCAATGACCCCGAAATTGGCCGGTACCAGTACCGCTATGACCCGCGTGTGCTCTGGCTGGAGGACCGCTATTACGTGACCTGGTGCAATGGCTATCACGGCCCGACCATCGGCATCGGTTACACCTTCGACTTTGAAAAATTCCACTTCCTCGAAAATGCGCTTTTACCGTTCAACCGCAACGGTGTACTCTTCCCCCGGAAAATCAACGGCAAATATTTAATGCTCAGCCGCCCCAGTGACAATGGCCATACACCTTTTGGGGATATCTACCTGAGCCAGAGCCCGGACCTGATCCATTGGGGGGAGCACCGCTTCGTGATGGGCGTCAAGGGCGGCTGGCAAAGCACAAAGATCGGAGCCGGCCCGGTACCCATCGAAACGCCCGAGGGCTGGCTGCTGTTCTATCACGGTGTGCTGACTTCTTGCAACGGGTTCGTCTATAGTTTTGGCGCGGCGCTTATCGATTTGGAGCGGCCTTGGAAAGTGCTCCATCGCGGCGGCCCCTACCTGCTTTCCCCTCAAATGGTTTACGAGTGTGTGGGCGATGTTCCGAATGTGGCGTTCCCGTGCTCCACGCTCTACGATCAACCCACCGGACGGATTGCCATCTATTATGGCGGAGCTGATACGGTAACCGCAATGGCGTTCGCCAAGATGGACGAAGTGCTTGAATTTGTGAAAAGCACCTCAGAACTATAGGTTCCACCCAAACCCGGTACAACAAGCCATCCGCCCGGCATGAGCCTGACCGGGCGGATGATTTTGATGTTATTTAGTGCTCCAGGCGCCCCCCTGCCGCGGGTGCCTTGTTCCCGCCTCACTCCATTCCCAGGTTCTTGACCAAAAAGGCATAAATATCAGCTAACTCTTCAATGAGAATAGCGGTCGGTTTCCCGGCTCCATGCCCGGCCCGGGTCTGGATACGGATCAGGGTCGGCGCGTTGCCCGTCTGGCAGGCTTGCAGACGGGCGGCAAATTTGAACGAATGCCCGGGCACGACACGGTCATCATGATCACCATTGGTGACCAGTGTGGGTGGGTATTTTATACCGGGCTTGAGATTGTGGTAGGGAGAATAAGCGTAAAGGGTCTTGAACTCGTCCGGTTTGTCGGAGCATCCATAATCGCTTACCCATGCCCAGCCGATGGTGAACATGTGGAAACGCAGCATATCCATCACCCCCACGCTCGGTAGGCATGCTCCATACAGGTCCGGGCGCTGAGTCATGCACGCGCCGACCAACAGTCCGCCGTTGGAGTGGCCCTCGATTGCCAGTTTGGGTGTTGAAGTGATCTTCTCGGCAACCAGCCATTCGGCGCAGGCTATGAAATCATCGAAAACATTCTGCTTGGAGTGGATCATCCCGCCCCTGTGCCACTCTTCGCCATACTCCCCGCCGCCGCGCAAGACGGCTACCGCGTACACGCCGCCCATTTCCAGCCAGGCCAAATGGCTAACCTCAAAGACCGGGGTCTGCGAGATATTGAACCCGCCGTAGCCATAGAGCAGGGTCGGGTTCTGGCCATCCGGTGTCAGGTCGGCGCGATGAACGAGAAACATCGGAACTTTCGTCCCGTCCTTGCTGGTGACAAAGACCTGCCGCGTGACGTAGGGGCTGAAGTCAAACTGGATGGATGGTTTGAAAATTACTTCGCTTTTGCCCGCCTCGAAGTCGTAACGGAAGATGGTCACCGGGTGGGCAAAGGAGTGAAAGAGGTAGAACATTTCTCTGTCCTCTCGGCGGCCCGCCAGCGTGGAGGCGTGGCCATACGTCACCGAGCCGAGCGTGGGGAGTTGGATTTCTCCAAGCTGCGTGCCGTCCAGGGCAAAACGTTTGAGCAGTTCATGCGCATCGTGCAGATAAATCGAGACAAATTGGTCGTTGATGATGGTAACCGCTTCGAGGGTGTCGCTGCCCTCCGGAATGAGTGTTTTCCAGTTGGGGAGTTCGGGCCGGGTGACATCAATGGCGATCAGGCGGCTCTTCGGAGCCTCCCGGTCGGTCTGGATATAGAACATAGGGCCGTCATTGCCAATAAAGAAATAGGCAGCTTCCAGGTCCTGGATGAGTTCGATCACATCTCCATTCGTCTGCAGGTCTTTATAGAAAAAGCGGTTACGCGTATCCGTACCCTGCGAGACAGCCATGACCAGGTAGCGCCCGTCGTTGCTGACCTCGGGACCGAAACCCCATTCGGGCTCGTCTGTCCGGGCATAGACGAGCATGTCGTCACTCTGCGGGGTGTTGAGGCGGTGGAAATAGACCGTCTGGTTGTAGTTGGCTTCCTGATACACTTCCCCTTCGGCCGGGGGAGCATAGCGGCAGTAATAAAAACCGCTGTTGTCGTGCGCCCAGGCCGCGCCACTGAACTTGCTCCATTCCAGGACTTCGGGAAGGTCTTCTCCGTTTTCGACGTTACGGATGCGCCATTCCACCCAATCGGAGCCAGAATGGGAGATGGCATACGCCAGCCAGTTGCCGTCGTTACTGACTGACCAGGTATTCAGGGCTGCAGTCCCATCTTCGCTGAGGGTGTTGGTATCAAGCAGGACGCGGCCAGAAGCAGTGGGACTGTCCATAACGTACAGAACATCCTGGTTCTGCAAGCCGCTATTGCGGAATTGGAAGTAACAGCCGCCGCGGTGATAGATGGTCATGGCCCGGCCAAAATCCCATAGGCTGGTCAGACGCTTGCGCAGCCTGTCTCGCACAGGAATTTGTTCCAGATAACCGAAAGTCAACTCGTTCTGGGCCTTGACCCAGGCAAGCGTTTCGGGCGAGTCGACATCTTCCAGCCAACGATACGGGTCGGTGACCGGTGTGCCGTGGTAATCGTCCACCTGGTTACCGGTGGGAGTATTGGGATAGTTGAGTTTTCCCTTGAACATGCGGCAATTATACCGTGCCCCGTGCTGGAACCGGGACTACGCCCCGTGCTGGAACCGGGATTACATGAACCGGCTTGATTTTAACGCTTCAGATCCGAAACACCCGATCTCTGCGAACAGCCATACGCCAAAAGTGCTGCCCCAACTTCCAAAATCCCCGATGCGCCGCGAGAGTCCAGTAATGGACCAGGTTGGGCTAATTCAGTTTACATGGTGGATTCCTTTTTTGGAGATTGAAAGGCAAATCAGTTTTCCAAAATGATTATATAATGATATGAATAGACACGCCTGTTCCAACATGTTGTATTCACAACAGGAGAATCTATGAACGCTTACGGAAATCAACCCATGCAAGCCCAGCCTCCACCCCCCGCATCCGGTTCCAAGAAATGGATTGGGTGGGTTGTAGGGATCATTGGCGGTTGTCTCATCCTGGCTTGTTGCATCGCCCTTATCGCAGGGATCGTTCTTTACACACAAGGAAAACTGAATCTGCCCTTCCTGAACGGTTTGAGCCCGAACGCTGCCGCCGTGAACGGCGAAGGCAGCCTGGTAACCGGCTTCACCCCGGATCCTTATACCACAACCATTACCGTGGGAGGAACGACCGATGTATCAACACTAACGCTAGGCTCCGCAACGGGATGTGTTGGCTTTGTCACCAAAGCGCCAACCTTCAGCTTGAATTGGACCGGCCCGTCCGCACAGTTGAGGATTTTCAGCGTTGCAATGACCGGCGCAGACACGACCATGATCGTCCGCGACCCGTCTGGTAATTGGTATTGCAACGATGATTCCGGTGACATTAGCTGGGGCCCGATGATTGACATCTTCAACGCCGGAACCGGTCAATATGATATCTGGTTGGGCAGTCATACATCCGGTGGAGGTGACTCGGCCACGCTGTATGTAACCGAGCTGGCTAGCTCTCCAGTTGATCCGACCGGATCTAATAACGGAGGTACTGGCTCACTCGATTTAGGAGCTGATCCCACTTATGGAACCACAGATCTCTCCGATACTTTCTTGCCCGATCCATTCCAGACTACCTTTGCCGGTGGGGGTAGTGTAGATATTAGCTCAGCAAACCTCAGCCCAGACTGCACAGGCTATGCTGCCAGCGCCCCGGACTACCGCATCAATTATTCCGGGAATTTTAAAAATCTACGCATTTTCTTCGTCTCCGAAACCGGGAGCGACACAACTCTTATCGTCAATGATGCTACAGGAGGCTGGCTCTGCAATGACGATTTCAACTCTGATAGTGGTGACCCGTTGGTGGACATTCCCAATCCAGCAACCGGTCAGATTAATATCAGGGTCGGCACTTACTCGTCCGGTGATTTTGCTTCTGGAACATTATATGTCACCGAGACGAGTCTGACCCCCGCTGACGTTGGCGGAGGTCTACCTGGAGGCTCCGCGACTTTGGACTATAGTCTCGACCCAACTTATGGAAGCGCAACCATCGGCGATAACTCCACTCCCGACCCTTATTCGATTGATGTGACCAGTGGTGGTAGTGTGGAGGTTTCATCCCTGTCCCTGGGACCGGACTGCACTGGCTTTGCAGCCAATGCACCTAATTTTCGGTTCGATTACGCAGGCTCAGCCAGCCGTCTGCGCGTTTTCTATGTCGCTGCTGACGGATCAAACACAACCCTGATCGTCAATGGACCTGGTGCGATCTGGTACTGCAATGATGACGACCCGGTCTCTGGTACAACAAATCCAATGGTTGAAATCTCCGCTCCGGGGACGGGCCAATATGATGTCTGGGTCGGTACGTTTGGTTCCATTAATTCCGGTAGCGGCACCCTTTATATCACCGAACAGGATTACACGCCTTCTCATCTGCCCTGATAACAAAGAACTTATCCGAAAAATATGCTCTAGGCGACGTCCCCGCCGCCGGGGACGGGGGCGAGAGCAATTTTAGGATAGATAATACTAAGTACACTAAAGAACACAGATACCCGGGCAATGCCTGGGTATCTTGGTGATTCCAAGGTATCTGCACACCGGGCGGCACCGGGTATGGGGTAAAATCATCCTGATGGAACTTTTGGAAGGATTTGACTTCACTCTCTGCGCGGACGATGTTCTGCGCGGCGAAGGCGCGGACCCGGAAATTGTCCGCGCCAAAAAACCGGCTTTGCTGAAGGCCGCCTCGGCAGCCCTGCGCGAGGGGTTTACAATACTCCGTCCTGCAGCCCTTATCCACAAGGTCAAAGTCGTCGAACATCGCCACGAGCGGATCCTCTTGAAGGACGGAAAAGAACTTATCAGCCCACTGGTGGCACGCCACCTGGCAGGGGCAGAACAGGTCACCCTGGCGGTTTGCACCATCGGTGCGGGATTGGAAGAACTCTCCGCCACCTGGATGAAGAAAAATCCATTGCTCGGATTAGCCCTCGACGGCTTGGGCAATGCCGCTGTTGAAAAAACCGCCCAACAGGTCTGCGGGCGCATCGGGGAACAGGCGCATGCCAGAGGTCTGACCACCTCTGCGCCGCTCAGTCCCGGTGAACCGGAATGGCCGGTGGAAGTCGGGCAGCCGCAGATATTCGCACTGCTCGACCCGTCCCGGGCCGGCATCACGCTCACCTCCGGCGGGATGATGGTCCCGAAGAAATCCATCTCGTTCGTGGTCGGCATCGGGCCGGAAATGGCCCAGACCGATCTGTGCGAACTTTGCAGCCTCCGGGAAAGGTGCCGCTACCGCCATGCCTAAGACCTTCCGCATTGACTTTGAACCGCTCGGCCGGCGCGGTGAAGCCCACCCCGGTCAGACTCTTCTGGACGCCGCCCAGGCCGCTGGGGTGGGACTGGCCTCCGTCTGCGGAGGCGCGGGGACGTGCGAGGAGTGCCGCGTCCGCCTGGCTGCCGGGAAGCTGACGCCGCCCACGCTGGTGGAGCAAGCCGCCCTGGGCGAAGCAGACCTGGCTGTCGGAATCCGCCTGGCCTGCCAGGCCGAGCCGCTCAGCGACGTAAAACTCGACATCCCACCCGAGTCCCTGACCAGCGCCCAGCGCCTGCAAGTGGAGGGGCTGGAGACGCACATCGCCGTCAAACCAGCGGTACTCACGCCGGGTGCATACGGTCTGGCCGTGGACATCGGAACCACCAAGCTGGCAGCCTATCTCGTCCAGCTCGAAACCGGTGCGACGGCAGCCAAAGCCGGGGCGATGAACCCACAAATTGCCTTCGGCGAGGATGTCATCAGCCGCATCGCTTACGCCGGACGCAACCCAGATGGGGCAAAAAAACTCCAGAAAGTACTCATGGAAACGCTGAATAAATTGCTGACAGAGATGTGCGCCGAGGCGCACGTTTCTCCCAATTCTGTCTTGGACGCAGTACTGGTCGGCAACACGACCATGCACCACCTGTTCGCCGGGCTGCCGGTGGAACAGCTCGGGCATGCACCCTTCACCCCGGCCATCACCCAGCCGTTGACCATCCCCGCCAGCGAACTGGGATTAAATCTCGGTCCTGGCGCAAAGGCTTACCTGCCGCCGGTTATCGCCGGGTACGTGGGGTCGGATCACATCGCCGTGCTCCTAGCGACCGAAGCATGGAAATCGCCACGCAACCTCATCGCTATGGATATCGGCACAAATACCGAGATCAGCCTGGCAGCCAACGGCAAAGTCACCTGCTGCTCGTGCGCCTCCGGTCCAGCCTTCGAGGGCGCGCACATCCGCGAAGGCATGCGGGCCGCGCCGGGTGCCATCGAGCGCGCCCGCTGGTCCGACGGGAAAATCCTGTGGCAAAGCATCGAGAACCTGCCGCCGGTGGGCATCTGCGGCTCGGGGATTTTGGACGTGGTCGCGGCATTGCAGGACGGCGGGCTGGTCAAACCGACCGGGGTTTTGAAAACAGGCTCCGGGTCCGAGCTCGTGCTCGTGGCCGCCGCGCAGACGGGTCTGAGTCGCGACTTGGTCATCACCCGCAAAGATGTCCACGAGATCCAGTTGGCAAAATCCGCCATCCGGGTCGGGGTGGAAATCCTGCTGCAAAACGCCAGGCTGACGTACGCCGACCTGGACGAGTTCATCGTGGCTGGGGCGTTCGGTACGTACCTCGACCTGCGCTCAGCCGTGCGCACCGGGATGTTCCCACCCCTGCCGATGGACCGCTTCCGGCAGGTTGGCAACGCGGCCGGAGTGGGGGCAAAACAGATGCTCGAATCGGTGGATAAGCGCCGGGAGGCCGAGAGGCTTGCCGGGCAGATTGGTTACGTGGAACTGACCTCACAGGCAGCCTTCACGCCGCTGTTTATGGAACACCTCTGTTTCGAGATTTGAACATGGACCTCCGACAACGCATCCTCGCAGCCTTCCACCAGCGTTTCGGAGCGGACCCGGAGTTTGTGGCGCGCGCCCCGGGACGGGTCAACCTGCTCGGCGAGCACGTGGATTACAACGAGGGGTTCGTCCTGCCCGCCGCGATTGACCGGGTTACGTTGGTCGCTTTTCGGAAATCCGGGTCGCCGAGCTCCACGCTCCTGGCGCTCGACATGGGTGATGAAACCTCGTTCGACCGTCAATCCGTTCTTGATAGGCAAGATTCAAACGGCGCGGCGCTCTCTGTTTGGGCGCGCTACCCGGCCGGGGTGATGTGGAGCCTGAACGCCGAGGGGCTGGACACGCCCGGCATGGAAGCTGTCTTCGCCTCGGAAGTACCGCGCGGGGCCGGACTGAGTTCCTCGGCCTCGGTCGAGATGGCTTTCGGCGTGGCCTGGGAAAAACTGGGCGGCTGGACGGTCGCCCCCATCCAACTAGCAAAGATTGGTCTGAAAGCTGAGATCCAATATGTGGGCCTGAACTGCGGAATCATGGACCAGTTCGCTTCGGCCTGCGGTGTGAAAGACCGCCTCCTGTATCTCGACTGCCGTTCGCTGGAATGGCGGACGGTGCGCCTGCCGGAGAAAGCGGTTATCGTCATTGCGGATACATCCGTGCGCCGGTCATTGACGGGCAGCGCTTATAATGAACGTCACGCCGCCTGTGAAGAAGCCGTGCGGATCTTGCAGGAATACCTGCCCGGGATTCGAGCGCTGCGGGACGTGAGCGTGGAGCAATTTCGCCGGTTCGCCGACCGCCTGCCGGACATCGTGGCAAAGCGGGCACGGCACATCGTCGAGGAAATTGCCCGCACCAAGCAGGCGGTCGAACTGCTTGAAAATAATGACGCCGTCCGATTTGGGGAACTGATGAACGCCTGCCACACCAGCCTGCGCGACCTGTATGAGGTCTCCTGCCCCGAACTGGACGTGATGGCGGCGCTGGCCGAGTCGCTGCCGGGTTGTTACGGGGCACGTCTCACCGGGGCTGGTTTTGGCGGGTGCACGGTCAACCTGGTGGCCGGGGAAGCCGCCGAAGCCTTTGCCCGCCACCTGGCTGCCGGTTACACTCAAAAAACCGGGCTCCAACCTGAGATTTATATTTGCCGCGCCACGGATGGAGCTGGGGTAAAGATGGGTTAATCGGAAAGCGCCCGCCCGCCAGCCGCCGATAACAGAGACCTTCGATGGCCTCTGTTTTGTTTCGCAGGATGAATCGGGTACAATCATCCCCATGAGCGAAAAAGAATACTTCCCAAAACGGGCGATGTCCATCCACGCCCATCCGGACGACCAGGAATTCACCGTCGCCGGGACTCTGGCCCGCTGGGTACAAGCCGGGTGCGAGGTGGTATCTGTCATCGTCACCAGCGGAGAGGCCGGGTCGAACGAACCGTCCAGGGATGCAGACTATAAGCCGGAACTCGCTCGTCTGCGCGAAACCGAGCAGTCCAGTGCCAACGCCGCCCTTGGAATCCGGGAAACTGCTTTCTTGCATTATCCGGATGGCGAACTGGAACCGACCCTGAGATTGCGCCACGAATTGACGCGTCTCATCCGCCGGTACAAACCGGAGGCGGTCGTAACCGGCGACCCTCAGGGCGTATTCTATGGGAACGGCTATATCAACCACCCCGACCACCGCGCCGCGGCCCAGGCCGCCCTGTACGCAGTCTTCCCGTCCTCCGAGACGCGGCTCATCTTTACCGATTTACTCAAAGAAGGTTATGAACCGCACAAAGTTAAAAGGCTGTACGTCCACGGGTCGGAGAAGTCCGACACGTGGGTTGACATCGCCGCGACGATTGAGATTAAAATCTCCGCGTTGAAGAAACATGTCAGCCAGTTGGGGGATTGGGACCCTGAGAAAATGATCCGCGAGTGGGCCGCAGAAGAAGGCAAGGAACACGGGCTGGAATATGCCGAGGCGTATAAAGTGATGCTTCTATCCGAAGAGAAGGACATTCCAGAATAGAGGAAACAGTTATGCTCATTTTTCAAATCAATCACTACGTGAAACCCGAATTCATCGAGGCCTACAAAGTCGCCGTCCTGGAAGATGCCAGGAACAGTACTCTGGAAGAAGGCATCCTGCGTTTCGAAGTTTTCCAAGACCAGGCAAATTCCACGCATTTCACCCTTCTGGAGATCTACCGCGACATGTATGCGCGCGCGATCCACCTGCAAACGCCGTATCTGCTGAAATTCAGGGAAATCCTGAATGGACAGGGGATGCTTACCCGGAGCGAAAGTAACGAGGTAAACCTGCTTTTCCCGGATGAACTCAAGAAGTAGAGAGCAAAACGGGCGGCCATCTGGCCTCCCGTTTTTATTTTTCCATCCCCTGCAATTCCTCCAAAAATGCCTGCCCCTCGGCAGGAGTCAATTGTGGTTCGTCAATAACAAAGCAAAAGCCTTTGCCGCCCAATTCCCGGATGATGGTCAATGCGCCCTCTGATGTGACCGTCACCTGGCATAGCTTTCCAGCCGCGCGAATTTTCTTGAGCAAAGGCAACCACTCT
>Ga0209746_1000220_pt1 | contig 31677 bp, 30 predicted proteins | sample BarGraNGADG00211_3_FD_184496 | JGI IMG/M metagenome (GOLD analysis project Ga0209746, IMG submission 184496) | Arctic peat soil microbial communities from Barrow, Alaska - Barrow Graham LP Ref core NGADG0011-211 (SPAdes) (version 2) | ecosystem: Environmental > Terrestrial > Soil > Wetlands >... | reverse complement strand
ATGTTAGATTTTGACATGAGGTATCCTCCTAAGTACGGACTGACCAGGAAATGGTCATGTACACAGAGGGTACCTCACTTCTATTTCTCTATACTAGGTGGTAGAATCTATAGATGTGGCGTGCTAGCATTAATTAATCTGTAAACGTGATCTGTAAACGTGGCATGATGTCTTAACATACCAACAGAAATAGTAATTAAGGAGGTGCGCATATTTGAGTTGATACTTGCTCATTTTCCCCTATTCAACCCCCCTAAATTTTTATGAACAAAGGAGAAAGAGAATGTTATCTAAAAAGTTCAGTTGGGGCTTTCTAAGCCTCATGATTGTTGCTATACTTGTCCTGTCTGCTTGCGGACCGGCTGCAAAGACTCCTGCTCCAACCACAAGCACCGAAGTAGAAGTATTCTCCTGGTGGGTCGGCCCCGGTGAAGCAGACGGCCTGGCCGCCATGGTCACAGTCTTCAACCAGCAATACCCCAATATCAAGTTCGTTAATGCAGCTGTAGCTGGTGGCGCTGGCACGAACGCCAAAGCCGTTCTGGCCACCCGCCTGGCTGCCGGTGACGCGCCCGATTCCTGGCAAGCCCATGCCGGTCAGGAGACCATTGCCACTTACGTAACTGCCGGTCAGGTCAAGCCACTGGATGATTTGTTCGCGTCGACCGATTTTGGCAAAGTCCTGCCCGCGACCCTTCTGCCTTTGATCTCACAGGACGGACACCCCTACAGCGTCCCTGTGAACATTCACCGCTCGAACGTGCTGTGGTACAACCCCAAGGTCCTGGCCGCGGCTGGCGTCACTGCCAACCCCAAGACCGATTTCACAACTCTGAATGCCTTCTTCGCCGTTTGCGACCAGATCAAGGCCGCCGGCAAGATCTGCCTGTCCCTCGGTGGCCCCTGGACCGCTGTCCACCTTTTCGAGAACGTCATGATCGGCACAATTGGAGCAGATAAGTGGAACGGCCTGTGGACCACTCCGCCCACCACTGACTGGGCTGGTGCGGATGTTGCCGCGGGTATCGCCAACTTCGCCAAGGCCCTGTCCTACACCAACGCCGACGCCTCCACCCTGTCCGACTGGCAGCCCGCTTCCAAGATGATGATTGATGGCGACGCTGCCTTCAACATCATTGGTGACTGGGCTTATGGCTATTTCGCCAACCCGGCCCCCAATGGTCTCGCCTTGACGCCTCATACTGACTTCGATTGTGCCGTCTCCCCGGGCACCTATGGCACCTTCAACTTCCTGTCTGACAGCTTCGTGCTGCCCGTCGCCGCCAAGCACCCGGATGCTACCATCGCCTGGTTGACCGTCGCCGCTTCCAGGGCCGGCCAGGAAGCTTTCAACCCGCTCAAGGGCTCCATCTGCGCCCGCACGGACTGCAATCAAGCGCTGTTCAGCGAATACTCGCAGGATGCTGCCAAGGACTGGGCCAGCAATGTTGTGGTCGGTAGCCTGTTCCACGGTGTGGTTGCCGCCCCGGCCTGGGTAACCTCGATCGGGACCGCCATCGGTCTGTTCCAGGCCGACACGAGCAAGACCGCCGACTTCCAGGCCGCACTGGTTGCCGCCTGCAAGGCAGACGGCACCTGCCCATAGTTAATCAAAAAAAGCTAAAAAGTAAGATGAATAATGGGCGGCTCTATGAGCCGCCCATTCCGAACAATGCGGTTCCAGGGCAGCGAATCCTCTATAACCTGAAGGTTGACAGGCCCTAAATTGGCTACTATGATTTAAACAGGTTTAAAAAAATTTAGGAATGCTACAACCGGAAGAGAGGTGGCGGATGTTTCGTAAGTTCACGCTTCGAGTGCCGAGACTTATTCTAGCGCTTGCTCTGATCCTCCTAGGCGCGGTCTGCATTTTTACCCTTGGAAAAATACACCTGATTATTGCAGAGAATAATCTCACTTCACTAGGCCTTTTAGCGGGTGGATTGATATTTTACATAGGCATCGTACTAGTTATATCGATGTTTGAAAGTGAGACCGTGCTCTCCATCGCCTTGTTGCTCCCGTCGATGGTAGCGGTAGCTATTTTTGTATATAGCTTCATTGGTTGGTCCATTCGGGTCTCATTGAGCAAGTGGAAGGGTCTGAACCCGGACTTCACCTGGGTCGGATTGAAACAATACTATATCCTGTTTCATAATAATCCCCGCTTTGTGATCGATGTTCGCAATACTGCAGTGTTTACTGTCGGTTTCATCTTGGGCTGCCTCATTCTTGGGTTGGGTTTGGCTATTTTACTCGATCAAAAACTCAAAGGCGAAGCGCTCTTTCGAGGTATTTTTTTGTTCCCGATGTCCATATCATTCATCGCCTCAGGTGTAGTCTGGGGATGGTTAATGAATCCGGCTACAGGAAATCGCATCACCGGGATCAATCTTATTTTCCAGACACTTGGACTAAAATCGTTCATCAGCCTATGGCACTCCACGCCACAACCGTGGGGGATGGCATTTACTGTGATCCCAGCAGTCTGGCAACTATCGGGGTTCACAATGGCGCTCTACATTGGCGGTATGCGCAGCATTTCAGATGATCTGCGCGAAGCCGCGCGCGTCGATGGAGCGAGTGAATTCCAGATTTATCGTTATATTATTTTTCCTCTGCTTCAGCCAGTAACGCTCAGTGCGGTAATCATTTTGGCACATATGTCGCTTAAGATATTTGACCTGATTGTAGCCCTCTGCAATAAAGATATTCGTCTGGATGTTCCGGGTATTTATATGTGGACTACGACTTTCGACGGTACCAACTACGCTCAAGGAGCAGCTATCGGCGTCCTGATGCTTGTCAGCGTAGCGATTCTGGTTGTACCCTATCTGGTTCATAATATGCGCACGGAGACTCAACTATGACTCGCCGTGTTCTGACCCATACTCTTTTTTATATCATCTTGATCATCCTGGCAGTTTTCTATCTTCTCCCTATATATTTAATGCTGCTCACGAGTTTCAAATCTTTCGACCAGGTCGATCTTAAGACGATGTGGTCTTTACCGACAAATGGTCTTCACATCGCAAATTTCATTGCAGGTTATAAGCAACTTGCCCCCAATATAAACAATAGTCTGATGATGGTTATCCCGGAGGCAATTCTTTCTTCCCTGCTCGGATCGTTGAATGGCTATCTTCTTGCGAAATGGAAGTTTCGCGGCTCGAATCTTGTATTCACATTAATCCTGTTTGGGATGTTCATCCCATACCAGAGTATTCTGATCCCGCTCGTGAAGTTCATGCAAGCCATCAAGCTGTACGGAGATATTCCCGGCCTGGTTTTAGTACACATTATTTACGGTATTCCGATTACCACCTTAATATTCCGTAACTACTATGCAGGAATCGAAACTGAAATTCTAGATGCTGGCAAAATTGACGGCGCCGGTCTGATGGGTTTGTATCGATATATTATGTTTCCGCTCTCGGCGCCAAGCTTTGCCGTGGTCATCATCTGGCAGTTCACCCAGGCCTGGAATGAATTCCTTTTCGCAGTCGTCCTGACCAATCAATCACATTGGCCCGTGACAGTGGCGCTCAACAACCTGGCGGGTAGTCAGCTCGTGCAATGGAACGTCTTGATGGCCGCTACTTTGCTGGCTGCCCTTCCAACATTACTGCTTTATCTTTTCCTGGGACGCTATTTCTTGCGCGGGTTGATGGCCGGAGCCTTGAAAGGGTAATATTCAGGGAAACTCGTGTTTCCTAACTAATTCAAGAGCGAAACCTTCCAGCTTCGCTCTTCGTTTTTTCCCTTGACCCTCTTGCCAGTTTGATTTATTATCAATTGGCCTCTTTTTGTCAATTTTTGCATCAAAACAAACAGGAGTTTTCATGTCTGAAAAAGTAATCAACGATTTTTCCGTTACCATCGCCACCGTTAACGGGTCCGGTTCGCAGACCGCTAACGTTACGTTATTGCGGGCATTGTTCAAAATGGGTATACCGGTCTCCGGCAAGAATCTATTCCCATCCAATATCCAAGGCTTACCCACATGGTACACCATTCGCGTCAGCAAAGACGGATTCGTTGCCCGGCGTGATGAACAGGAGGTGGTCGTCACCCTGAACCCGGTCTCGTTCGCCCGGGATCTGGCCTCCGTCCGGCCTGGGGGAGCTTTTTTCTACGCCGACGATATTAGACTGCCCATCGCCCGCAGCGATATTTCCGTCTATCCAATGCCGGTTAAACAAATGGCGCGCGCAGCAAACGTCTCCCCAGCTTTGCGAGATTACATTGCGAACATGGTCTATGTTGGCATTCTGGCGCAAATGCTTGGGATTGACTTGGAAACCATCAAGCAGGCATTGAGTTTCCATTTCAAAGGCAAAGCACAAGCCATAGACTCCAATTTCACCACGATCAAAACCGCTGCAGACTGGGCTACCCAAAACCTAAAAAAGTCCGATCCATATTCCGTCGCACAGATGGATTCCACCTCCGGCTTTGTCATGGCCGACGGCAATACTGCCGCGGCGTTGGGCGCCATCTACGGCGGCCTGCAGTTCGCCGCCTGGTATCCCATCACCCCGGCCTCCACGCTGGCCGAATCGCTCAATGTTTTTCTCCCGCAACTACGCAAGACAACGGATGGCAAGCAGACCTATGCCGTCCTGCAGGCTGAGGATGAATTGGCTGCGGTCGGCATGGCAATCGGGGCGGGCTGGGGCGGGCTGCGCTCAATGACTTCGACCTCTGGTCCCGGAATCAGCCTGATGGCGGAGTATGCCGGGCTGGCTTATTATGCCGAAGTGCCGGTCGTCATCTGGGATGTGCAACGCATTGGGCCCAGCACCGGCCTTCCAACCCGTACTGCCCAGGGCGATTTGACCGAGGCCTATTTCCTGAGTCATGGCGACAAACAAAATATTATCCTGCTGCCCGGCTCAGTGCAGGAATGCTTCGAGTTCGGCTGGAAAGCCCTCGATCTGGCCGAACATCTACAGGCGCCCGTGTTTGTGCTGAGTGACCTCGACTTGGGAATGAACCAGTGGATGACGAAGCCCTTCGAATATCCAGACACCCCGCTGGAGCGCGGTAAGGTTCTCTGGGAAGCCGATCTCGAAAAACTCAACGGCGTCTGGGGCCGCTACAAGGATTCAGATGGCGACGGGATCCCCTTCCGCACCGTGCCCGGCAATAAGCATCCCTCCGCGGCCTGGTTCGGGCGCGGTACCGGCCACGATGAGAATGCCCGTTACACTGAAGATGCCAACACCTGGGAAAACAACATGGCCCGGCTCAAGAAGAAATACGATACCGCCCGGACCCTCGTCCCGAAACCCGTTATCAAGGCGGCCAAAGGCGCAACAGTTGGAATCATCGCCTACGGCTCGACCGAACCGGCGGTGGAAGAAGCCCTGGCTTTACTGAAGCAGGCCGGAGGTCCGAAAACCGCTTTTCTACGCCTGCGCGCCCTGCCCTGCACGGCAGAAGCCCAGGATTTCATCAAGAAATATGAACGTATCTACATCGTCGAAGCCAATCGCGACGGACAATTGCGCCAGATCTTGAGCGCCGTGCTACCCGACCAGGCTCACAAGTTCCGTTCGGCTTGTCACAGTGACGGCCTGCCATTGACCGCCAAATGGGTCAAAGAGGCCATCCTGGCACAGGAGGAGAAATAATGACCACACCCGCTCCCGTTCAAACCAACAAGGCTGGCCTTTCCAAAAACGATTACCGCGGCCTGCCCAGCACGCTCTGCCAGGGCTGTGGACACAATTCCATTGCCAACCAGATCATCACCGCCTGCTACGACCTGAATATCGTCCCGGAAGAAATCATGAAGTTCAGCGGCATTGGTTGCTCGTCTAAAAGCCCGGCTTATTTCCTGAACCGCTCCTTCGGCTTCAACGGCTTGCACGGACGCATGTCCTCGCTTGCCACCGGCGCGCTGTTCGCCGATACAACCCTGCGCGCCATCGGCATTTCCGGCGACGGCGATACCGCCTCCATCGGGATGGGCGGTTTTAAACACATGGTACGCCGCAACGCACCGATTGTGTACATCGTCGAGAACAACGGCGTCTATGGCCTGACAAAAGGTCAGTTCTCGGCCACGGCCGAGGTGGGTCTGAATCTGAAACACCAAGGCACCAATCAATATATGCCCGTGGACATCTGTATGGAAGCCCTGGCATCCAATGCCACTTTTGTGGCACGTTCCTTCGCTGGTGACGCCAAACAGGTCAAGGAACTGCTCAAAGCCGCCCTTAGCCATCACGGCGTGGCAGTGCTTGACATTATCAGCCCGTGCGTGACCTTCAACAACCAGGAGGACGCCACCCACTCCTACACCTGGGGGAAGGACCACGAAGCGCCCCTGCATGAGATTTCCTTCATCCCGGCATTGGACGAAATCGAACTGCAAGGCGAATTCGCCGAAGGCACTGTGCGCGAAGTCAGCATGCACGACGGTTCGACCGTGCTCCTGAAGAAACTCGAAAAAGACTATGACCCCACCAGTCGGGCGAATGCCTTTCAGATGCTGGAAAGCACCCAACTGAACAACTGGTTGGTGACCGGACTGCTCTATATTAACGAGTCCAAACCCACCTTGACCGAAACTTTCAACCTGGTGGATACCCCTCTCAACCGCCTTGCCGATCCGGACCTACGGCCCGCGCGTGAGACGATTGAGAAGATCAATGCAATGATGTTCTAACCGTAGTGGCGACCAGCTGGTCGCCACTACTTCAATCTTTATGCTCCAAATCACTTCCACCCTCTCTATTCCCGACGACGAACTGACCTGCACTTTCGTGCGGGCCTCTGGCCCCGGCGGACAGAACGTCAACAAGGTGGCAACCGCTGTCCAACTGCGCTTTGACGTGCGCAATTCCCCGTCACTGGCAGAGGATGTAAAGGCGCGGCTGGTCAAACTCGCCGGGGCGAAAATGACCGGGGAGGGTGTCCTGCTTATCGAGGCCAAACGCTACCGCGCTCAAGAGCAGAACCGCGCCGATGCCGAACTGCGGCTGGCGGCGCTCATCCAGAAGGCGCTGGTCAAGCCAAAGAAGCGGCAACCTACCCGTCCAACCATGGCATCCCGGATGAGGCGAGTGGATTCCAAGAAGCGCCGGGGAGCGGTCAAACGCATACGGCAATCGAAAAAGGAATACGAAGAGTAAGGGCGAGTCTCGGACTCGCCCCTGCTGTTATAATCATCAAAATCTGCGCCCAAGGACCCCCGCCAATGAAACGAGATTCGCTGCTCGGCATCCTCGCCGGCCTGACCGCCACCGCCATCTGGGGCGGCATGTACGTGGTCAGCAAGGCCGTTATGGCCATCATCCCGCCCTTCTCGCTGATCGTCCTGAGGCTGGTGCTGGGCATACTGACCCTGGCAGTCATCGTTCTGGTACGGAAAAATTGGAAGGTAACAGCCAAACAGTTCTGGGGCGTATTCGCAGTCGGGCTAATCGGCTATGGAGTCTCGCTCGGCTTCCAGTTCGTCGGCACGAACCTCTCCACGGCGGCCAACGGCTCGCTGGTCACCTCGGCCACCCCGGCCTTCATCCTGCTTTTCGCCGCCATCATTCTCAAAGAGAAGATCACCCCCCGCCGCCTGCTGGCACTGGTTGTCGCCAGCCTGGGCGTGCTGGCAGTCATCGACCCGCGCACCGCCCAACTCTCCTCGCAGCTGTTCTGGGGCAACTTGAGCCTGGTCGCCGCGGCGCTGACCTGGGCGCTGTACTCGGTCTTGGTCCGCCGGGTGACACGCAATGTGGACGTGCTCTCCACCAGCCTGATCGCCTTCGCTGGCGGGCTGCCGGTCTGCCTACCGCTGGGGGCTTGGGAGGCGGCGACGCGGGGCTATGGTCCGATCGGCTGGGGTGTGGTCGCCGGGGTGCTCTTCTTGGGCATCATTTCCACCGCCCTGGCCATGTACCTGTGGAACACGGCCTTCGCGAAACTGGAGGCGAGCGTTGCTTCGTTGACTTTCTTCGCCCAGCCAGTCGTCGGGACTGTTCTGGGCGCCATTTTCCTGGGGGACAATATTAACCCCCTGTTCATCGTGGGGGGCATTTTTATCGGGATCGGATTAATTATTTCCAGTAAAGAGTAAGGGCGCACCCACGTGTCCGCTCCAGCAATTCAACCAACCGTATGCAGCAGCGCCATATTGGGCTGCCTGAAATCACGCACCGGGAAGCCCGAGACCAGCACCACCTGTCCACCCGGCCGGACGAGGCCGCTCTCCCGCAGGGCAGTTTCCACATGCCCGATCATCTCTTCCATCGTATCCGCCCAGGGGACGCGGTAAGGTGTCACGCCCCAGGCCAGCGCCATGCGCCGGTAGGTTTCCTCAACCGGCGTGAAGGCCAGCACCGGCACGCACGGACGGGCTTTAGACATCAGGATGGCCGTCCGCCCGGTGCGGGTGAAGACGGCAATCGCTTCCACGTCGCGGTCCTTGGCCAGTTCTCTTGCGGCGTAGGCAATCGCAACGACATCATCATGCTCGTCGGTTTCCAGTACATGCCCGTGCCCCCATTGGTCGTAATTTTCTTCGGCCTGGCGCACAATCCGATCCATCAGCGCCACACTTTCCACCGGGTATTCACCCGCCGCTGTTTCAGCAGAGAGCATAACAGCATCCGTCCCATCGTAGATGGCATTAGCGACATCAGAAGCCTCGGCACGCGTCGGGAGAGGGTTGTGAATCATGGACTCGAGCATCTGCGTGGCCGTGATGACGAGTTTGCCCTTGCGGTTGGCAGCCTGTATGATGCGCTTCTGTGCACCAGGCACGTCTTCCGGAGCCATCTCGACCCCCAGATCGCCGCGCGCCACCATCACGCCGTCCACCACGTCCAGGATTTCTTCGAGGTTATCAAGCGCTTTGGGACGCTCCAGTTTGGCAATCAACAGCGGGCTGTTCTCGCCGCCCGCCTTGACAAGCTCCCGGACCGTCTTCACATCCTGCGCGGTCTGGACAAAAGACATCGCCACAACGTCCACATCCAGGGAGAGACCAAATTCCAGGTCTTCGGCGTCTTTTTCGGTGAAAGCCGGGATATCGAGCGAGATCCCGGGCAGGTTGATGCCCTTATGGGAGGACAATCTGCCGCCGGTTTTAACTTCGGCCAGCACTTGTTTCCTCCCCACGGATTGAACCGTCAGAGCCAGCCGCCCATCATCGAGCAGGATGCGATCGCCGGGTTTGACTGCACCAAATAGTTGTGGAAAATCAACCGGGATGGAAACACCAACGGGCCTGGCTGCGTCCTCCGGGTATAGCCGGACCTGCTGATCTGCCGCGAGTGTCAACGGCTCGGGCAGCACACCGATGCGGATCTTCGGCCCTTGCAGGTCCTGGAGGATCGCCAGGGGCCGCCCCAGACGCGTCGCAATGGCGCGCAGGGACAGGGTCCAGGCGGCGTGCGATTCGTGCGTTCCATACGAAAAGTTCAGGCGGGCAACATCCATCCCGGTCAGGAACAATTTCTCAAGAACGGCCTCGTCCTGGCTGGCTGGCCCCATCGTGGCAACAATTTTAGCTTTTCTATCCATGTCCCTATTATATGCCAAAGGGCGGCTGATTGGCCGCCCTTATGTTTATTTGCAGAATCGGTCTCCACGCCGCCCAATGACTAAATCCAGTTCAGTTCGTTGGCCTGTTTTTCCAGGTCGGCGCGGAAATCGGGATGCGCAACGCCAATGAGCGCCTTGACCCGCTGGCGGATGGACTTGCCGTACAGGTCGGCCACGCCGTATTCGGTGACGACAAAATGGACGTGATTACGGCCGGTGACGACGCCCGCGCCCTGTTTGAGCATCGGGACAATCTTGCTGGCGGGTGTACCATCTTTCATGACATTGGTGCTGGGCATGGCAATGATCGGGATACCGCCCTTCGAACGGGAAGCGCCATAGATAAAATCGAATTGACCGCCGATGCCGCTAAAAAATTTGGGGCCTATGCTGTCTGCACAAACCTGCCCGGTCAGGTCAATTTCGATGGCTGAGTTGATGGCCACCATTTTGTCGTTCTGGGCGATGACAAACGGGTCGTTGACGTACTCGGTGCGGCGAAATTCGCATAGCGGGTTGTCGTTCACCCAACTATACAGGCGCTTGGAGCCAAGCACAAAACCGAGCACAATCTTGCCGGGGAGTAAGGTTTTGCGAGCACTTGTCAGCACGCCAGCCTCAACCAAATCTATAACGCCGTCTGAAATCAGTTCGCTGTGTACGCCCAGGTCTTTTTTATGGAAAAGGAATTTTAATACCGCATCCGGTATAGCTCCGATACCCATCTGCATTGTGGCGCCATCTGGGATGAGGTCGGCCACGTAACCGGCCAACCGTTCGGTAATTGGGTCGGTAGCCTCGCCAGACATCGGCATTTCAGGAATCGGGTAATTGACCGGCACAATATGCGTCAGGCGGCTGACGTGAATAAACGAGTCGCCCAGGGTACGCGGCATCTGGTCGTTGACTTCGGCAATGATGATTTTTGCCGATTCTGCCGGGGATTTGGTAAGACCGACTTCCACACCCAGCGAGCAGAAACCGTGCTCGTCAGGCGGGGAGACGTGGACGAACGCCACGTCCACAGGGAGGAGGTTATCCTTGAAGAGCAGAGGAAATTCAGAGAGCAGCACGGGAGTAAAATCAGCGCGGCCTTCCTGCACTGCTTTTCTGATATTGGCGCATACGAACATCGAATTGACCCGCAAATGACATTCCATTTCCGGATTGACATAGTCAGCAGGGCCAACAGAAAGCGCCTGACAAATCTGCACATCCTTCAATTTGGGCGCGTATGCCACGAGGGCGGCCAGAAGTTTCTGCGGTACTGAAACGTTGCCGGTCATAAAGATTCGATTCCCAGACTTGACCGCTTGAATTGCCTCCTCTGCCGTTTTCACGCGCGATTGATAAATACTATTCCAATCCATCTTTTACTCCTTATTCTTCAGGCGGGAAAGGTGGCGCAGTTCACCTTTATAGGTGTTGACGCCGGCCTCGATGGCAGGATTTTCGATGGCCTTGTCCACGCCCAGATTTGCAATCTCCAGGATGTATGCAATGGCTGCATTTACAAAACCATACGTGGCAGTCCGCGCCACCACACTTGGCATATTGGGTACACAATAGTGCACCACATTCTCTTCAACATAAGAGGGGTGTTCATGGGTTGTCGGACGGGAGGTTTCACTGCACCCGCCCTGGTCAATGCTGATATCAATAAAAACAGACCGGTGCTTCATTTTCTTTACCATCTCACGCGTGATGATGATCGGGGAACGGGCACCCGGCACCAGAACCGCACCCACAAGCACATCCGCATATTCACAGACGCGGGCGATGTTGCGCGGGGTGGAGAGCATGGTGACGAAATTCGAGTCGTACTGGCTGATGCGCTGCAATGCATTGAGGCCTTTATCGAGGACTGTCACGTGTGCACCCAGGCCTTTAAAGGCGCGCGCCGCGTAGGTGCCGGATATCCCTGCACCGATGATAACCACCTCGGCAGGCGGAATGCCGGGGAGGCCGCCCAAGAGGATGCCGCGTCCGCCGTGGTCGCTTTGCATTAGACGGGAAGCCACCTCCGCCGCCATGGCGCCGCCAATCTGGCTGAACGGGCGCAGGACAGGCAGAGAGCCGTCTGCTTCCTCGATTTGTTCATAAGCAATGGCGGTGATTTTATCCTTCAGCAGGGCGTCAATCTTGTTTTGCTTGGCAGACGCCAGATGCAGGAGACCGGCGATCGTTGTGCCCGGCTGGAGCATGTCCAGTTCATCATCGAGCGGACGGGCAATCTTGAGCAGGAGTTCCGCCCGCCCGTAGATTTCATCCACAGCGTAGGCAATCTTTGCTCCCACTTTGTCATATTCTTTGTCCGCGAAGCCTGCACCCTGGCCAGCATCGTGCTCAATAAATACAGTATGTCCATTCTGAATTAGGATTTCCACTCCCATGGGGGAAAGCCCCACACGGTATTCAAACGGACGGCGTTCTTTTGGGATACAGATGTTCATCTCATCCTCCAATGGTAGTTGGATATCCGGCAGGTAAACCGATCTACTCCATGTTCAAAACGTCACGGATTAAGGGCAGCGCCCAATCAATGGTTTCTTTGTCAATCACCAACGGTGGGGCAAATCGAATGACGCGTTCGTGCGTCTCCTTGGCAAGGATACTCTTATTTTGCAAAGCTTCGCAAAAACGTCGTGCGCCGCCAGCCTTTTCGTTCAGCTCAACGCCGATAAGCAGACCCTTGCCGCGCACTTCTTTAACGTGTGGACTGGGAATCTCGCTCAACTGCTCGATGAAATACTCGCCCAATTCCGCCGAGCGCAGTATAAGATTCTCTTCTACAATGACTTTCAAAGCCGCACGCGCGATGGCTGCCGCCAGCGGATTACCGCCGAAGGTCGAACCGTGCTCGCCAGGAGTAAACAGCCCTAACACTTCCTTGTCGGCTAACACAGCAGAGACCGGGTAAAAGCCACCTGCCAGGGCTTTACCGATAACGGTCACATCCGGGCGCACATCCTCGTGCTGTGCGGCAAACAGTTTCCCAGTTCGACCCAGACCTGTCTGGATTTCGTCCGCGATGAACAATACATTGTCCTTCTTGCATATTTCAGCGACCTTCTTGAGATAGCCTTTTGGCGGGATAATGACCCCGCCCTCGCCCTGGATGGGCTCGAGGAAGACAGCAGCCGTATTGGGCGTGATGGCCTTGGCGATGGCGTTCGCGTCGCCATAAGGCACGGTGACAAACCCCGGCGTAAAGGGGCCGAAATCGTCACGGTAGAGCGGCTCGGTGGAGAAGGAAATGGTGGTGATGGTGCGCCCGTGGAAATTACCGGTGCAGGTGATGATTTCCGCCTGATGGCGCGGAACTTTCTTGACCTGGTACGCCCACTTGCGGGCAATCTTGAGTGCCGTCTCCACAGCCTCCGCCCCGGAGTTCATCGGCAGGGACATCTCATAGCCGGTCAACTCGGAGAGTTCTTTGTAAAAGAGAGGTAACTGATCGTTGCGGAAGGCCCGCGAGGTCAGGGTGATTTTCCCGGCCTGTTCGACCAGTGCAGCCAGGATTTTCGGGTGAATGTGTCCCTGGTTAACTGCTGAGTAGGCCGACAGGCAGTCCAGGTATTTCCGGCCGTCCACATCGTAAACCCATACCCCTTCACCGCGCGTGATGACCACGTCCAGCGGATGATAGTTATGGGCTCCGTATTGTTCTTCGAGAGCAATGTACTCTTGTGTTTTCATTTTTCACCAAACGCAAGTAGTAACGACTTAAGTCGTACCTACGCAACACCGAATAAACGTGCCAGAACCGCCTTCTGGGCATGCAGACGGTTGTGCGCCTGTGGGAAGATGACCGAGTGCGGGCCGTCGGCCACCTCGTCGGTCAACTCGTGGTTGCGGTGGGCCGGCAGGCAGTGCATTACGATAACCTCCTTGTCTGCTTCGCTGACGAGTTTCGCGTTGACCTGGTAAGGCGGGAAGACAGCTTCACGTTTGGTAGTTTCTTCTTCCTGGCCCATACTTGTCCAGGTATCGGTGTAAATGGCCTGGGCGTTTTTAACCGCCTTATGCGGATCGCGCAGAAAAGCAAGTTTGGACCCGGTACCTGCCGCGACCTTTTTGGCCTGTTCGATACTCCCGGCCGGCATATCGTAGCCTTCGGGGTTGGCAATCGTAAAGTTCCAACCTAGTTTGACCGAAATCTGCATCAGTGAGACCGCTACGTTATTCCCGTCGCCGACGAAGACCACATTCAGACCATTCGCTTTACCAAATTTCTCTTCGATGGTCAGGGCATCGGCCATCGCCTGGCAGGGATGGCTGTAATCGCTCAAACCGTTGATGATCGGCACCGAAGACCACCTGGCCAGTTCCAGCAAGTGAGCGTGCTCGAAGACACGCGCCATCACGGCCTGGACATAGCCTGAAAGCACGCGCGACACATCCGCGATTGACTCGCGCTTGCCGAGGCCGATTTCGTTCGGCGAGAGATACAACGCATCGCCGCCCATGTGACGCATCGCCATGTCGAACGAGACGCGCGTCCGCAGGCTGGGCTTCTGGAAAATCATCCCCAGCACCTTGCCTTTGAAAAGAGGCGGGTTGCCTGTTGCAAAATGTTCTTTCTTCAAACGGATCGCCAAGTCAAGGAGGTCCTGCAATTCTTCCGGCGAGTGGTCGAAAATGTCGAGAAAATGTTTCATATTCAACTCCTCTTCCTATCCATTCAAGTATCAAGCGCGTTGACAAGAACGTCAAGTGCAATGTGGACGGTAATATCGTGAAATTCATCACTTATCCATAAAACAGTCACGCCCTAACGCTAAAGTAGGATTTCGGTAAATACGGACGCTGGAAGTAAACCACCGGAAGTGCCAACTGGACCGACAAATCGTCGCCAAAACCGACCGGACAAACCGGAACGTTGCGGCGCAACAAAACGGCAACAATGGATTCGTATTCTCCTGCCCCGCCAAAAGTGTCAGCCTTAACCAGCACCACTACCGGACGCAGGTTTCGGCGCTGCAAATCCTCCACCGCCAGCAATAACTCAGGTTGCGTCGAGGGCGTAATCAGGATGACACCTGTCCCAATGGGCAGCAATTTGGCCCGCATCGTGACCAGACCAAGCAAAGGCAACGTCCCATCCGGCTGGAGGAAAGCCAGCGTCTCCATGATCTTAGTGACCTGGCGTTCGCCGCGTTCTGCAGAGACAACAGTAGACTTCCCTGCCGCACATGCCAGACCAACCGCCCTACGTTCCATGAGGAAATAACTTGCCAGCGAGGCTGCCACACTGATGACATACTCAAACGAATCGCGAGGCAGCACCACGTTTGGACGGCGCAGCCACCAGCCGTCCTCTCTGAAAACAACCGCTTGCTCTGGCGACGAAGCCTGGACCTCCTGCTGGGCATCCAAAAACAACCAGATGTCCGCCTGAGGGTCCTGCTCGAATTCCTTGACCATAAACCGTCCCCGGTGGGCTGTGCTCGGCCAGTGGATACGTTTCATCGGGTCGCCAGGTACGTATTCGCGTACCCCGGCAGCGTGGGGTGTCACGTCGGTTGCCCGCTGGCGGACGGTTTTTCCACCCGGCAAGAGTCCGGGGGGCGGTGGAAAATAAGAGATCGGGACCGTCATCGGTAGGACCACCAGCATATCTTTCGCCAGGATCTGCTTGCGAATAGTGAACAGGCCAAACGGGTCCCCGGAAGCCATGCTGGTTGGTCCAAGCAAGAAAGCACCGCGCCGGTAAAGCAAAGTCCGGGCGTTATAGAAACGGCGCTGGTGAGGACCAATACCCGTCAGCAGACGGGAACCGGCAGCCATTGGTAAATTGGACAGGTTAATGATTTCCAACCAGAGACAAGTCGTCCAGGCAGCATTCCTGATCTCGAAATGTTCTTCGAAAACTTCACCCATGCTGGCCCGCAAGATGCGCGCCTGACGGTTCAGGTGGATTCCGCGCATCGAAATAACTGCCCAGATCCCCGCCCCAACGACCAGCAGTAGACCCAGGTACGCCATACGCGCGTAGAGCTGCAGACCGGTTACAGCCCAACCCGCCAAGCCGAAGAGGATAATTCCGGCAAGCAGCCAGCGCAAGGTAAGGGTCGGTTTCATTTCCGGGAGGTGGCCTCGAAATCTCCACCAGGCACCGGAGAATTATCTAGAATTTCCTGCACAATCTTCTCAGCGCTTAATTCCCGCAAACGAGCCGCCGGACCGACAATTACGCGGTGTGCCAGCACGGGCACCGCCAGACGCTTAATATCATCCGGCAAAACGTAATCGCGCCCGGCCAGCGCTGCCGCAACCTGGCCGGTACGGAAGAGCGCCAGGCTTCCGCGTGGGCTTGCACCGAGGTACACATCTGCATTCTGACGTGTGCGGTTGGTCAGTTGCACCACATAGCGTTTAATCGCATCGGAAACATAAACTTTTTTAATCTCTTCCATCGCTTCCTTAAGTTCATTAACTTTTATAACGGATTTCAGCGTATCGATGGGGTGTCGCAACTGTTGGCGGTTGATAATCTCGATTTCGTCTGTCGAGCTGGGATAGCCCAATCGTACACGCAGCAGAAACCTGTCAAGTTGCGCTTCAGGGAGGGGAAACGTCCCTTCATATTCAATAGGGTTCTGTGTCGCCAGAACTATGGATGGACTGGGTAAAGGGTGCGTCTTGCCATCCACTGTTACCTGACGCTCTTCCATCGCTTCGAGCAGCGCAGCCTGGGTCTTGGGCGTGGCACGGTTGATTTCATCCACCAGTACCACCTGGGCAAAGATCGTACCGGGACGGAATTCAAATACCCGCTTTGACTGGTTATAAATAGAAACGCCAGTCACATCGCTGGGAAGCATATCAGGGGTGAACTGCAAACGTTTGAACGAGCACCCCATCGATTTCGCCAGGCTGCGCGCCAATACCGTCTTCCCAACGCCCGGCACATCTTCGATAAGCACGTGTCCCTGACAGAGCAGGCCGATGACAATCAACTCAATCGGCTGCCGTTTACCGACAATGACTTTCTCAAGGTTGCTGATCAATTTTTTTCCAAAAGATTGGATATCTGCCATGTTGTAATACCTTTGGTCTATTTTACTCGTACTTGTAACCGGAACCGGTTAGAACAACGACCACTGGATCGGGTAAATCCCTGATCGTTTGTATCAACGCGGACCAGACGATAGCAGATGTCGGCTCAACGTAAAAACCAAGACGGGCAAGCCCATCGCGGCCCGGTAAAATTTCGTCCTCGTCCACAACGCACATGGACCCGTGGCTCGCTTCCACCGCTCGTATTACTGCATCCACCCGCAGCGGATAGCGCACCTTCACCCCCTCCGCCAGTGTGTGATTCTCAACAACCAATCCAGCATCCGCGTTTCCTGTTGTAAACATCACCCACAACGGTGCGCACGCGCGTGCTTGTACCCCGATGATTTTCGGAGTATTTATAATTGGATTAACGGCTATGCGCACGGCATCAAATCCGCGCACCAGACCGAGTAAAAGTCCGCCCTGCCCTGCCGGGAGGACGATTGCCCCTGGCATTTTGTTACCCAACTGTTCAAAAATCTCGTAAGCGGCGGTTGCATAACCGGGAAGGTTGAAAGGTAGATATGCATGGCTGGCATACACGTTACCCCCATCTGCTACTGTCTTGGCAGCCTCAGCCACATCTGTGCGCGAACCGGGGACCTGGACAAGTTCCGCACCGTAGGCCTCAATCTGCCTGCGTTTAGGGCCTGAGGCGGATTCTGGGACGAAAACTCTGGCTTTGATACCCGCCCGGGCTGCATAGGCCGCAAACGAGGCCCCGGCATTACCGGACGAGTCCTCCACCGCTTCGTATATACCGCGTGATTTGAGCCAGGCTGTGATGACGGCCGAACCGCGATCTTTGAAGGAGCCACTCGGGTTGAGAAACTCGCATTTGAAGGCGACCTTGCGTTCAAAAACTTCCGCCCACAGTAATGGTGTGCTGCCTTCGCCGAGAGAAACGGGCTCGGAGTCTGGGGAGAGACCAAAGGTGTAACGGTAACGCCAGATGCCGGGTTGAGACAAGTCAACTTGCGACGGGTCGAAGGGCTGCGGAATGCGAAAATCGAACAGACCACCGCAGGCCAGACAGCGATAAGGAAAACCGTCTGACGGGTAAGCACATCCGCAATTGGTACAGGAAATTTCCATCATTCTCCGGGCTTCGGGTGGTAATGGCCTTCGACCCACTCTTCGCCCTGCGGCCCGATTTCCTTCTTCCAAACCGGGACAATCTCTTTGAGCCGGTCAATGCCGTAACGCGCGGCCTCGAAGACGCCGGTATTGCGGTGGGCAGACGTGCAGGCAATCAACGTGGTAGGCGTGCCGGGATACAGGCGTCCAATGCGCTGGACGATTACAATGCCTTCGATGGTCGGCCATTTCTTGCGGATCTCCTCGGCCACCTGGCGCATCTTGGTTTCCGCCATTGGCTGGTAGGCTTCATAGTCAAGATAAACCGTTTCGTGGGTGTCGGCGCGGGAGGTTTGTCCCCGCACCATGCCCGTAAAAAAAGCCGATGCGCCCGTCGTTGGTAGTGTGATCTGGGCGAGCAGGGCGTTCAGGTCGAGTTCGGACTCGGTGAGTGAGATGATGGTTGGGAAGTCCATGCCAAATCCTATCCGCCAGAAACGGGAGGGAAAAAGGCGATTTCAGCCCCTTGGGGGATGACTTGCTCGTCGGCGGCGTATTCGCGGTTAATGGCGGCCATCATAGAGTCTTTGACTTTTTCCAAGCGAGGGTAGGTTGCCACAAGCAAATCCATTAGCCCTTCGACAGTTATTCCAAAAGGGATTTCGAGCTCCACCGATTTTGCACCAACATAATCGCGCAGGGTGGCAAAGAACAAGACTTTAACTTTGTGCATTCCATGCTCCAAATTCTGATAACATGAGTGGAGCCAAAGGTCCGTCCCTACTTGATTACAATATCTCCGGACCGACCACCATGTTTCTTCACCAGCCGGATGTTCTGGATCTTCATCGACTTTTCGGCGGCCTTGGCCATATCGTAGACCGTCAGCGCCGCCACAGAAACCGCCGTCAGCGCTTCCATCTCGACACCGGTTTTGCCGGTCGTTTTGACCGAAGCCGTGATGAGCACGCCAGGAAGGGTGTCATCGAGAGAGAGAGCCACGTCAATGTGGGTGATGGGCAAAGGATGACATAATGGAATCAGCTCCGAGGTCCGCTTGGCGGCGGCGATGCCGGCAATTTGCGCTACGGTCAACACGTCTCCTTTCTTTATCGTCCCGCCACGGATCAGATCCAGCGTTGCCTGTTTCATCACCACTTCGCCGCTCGCAATTGCGAGACGCTCGGTATCGGGCTTGTCTCCCACGTCCACCATGTGGACGCGGCCGGAGTCGTCAAGATGAGTCAGTTTCGTAGTCATGGTCAGATTATACCTTAGGGGGAGCAGTGAGAAAACGGGTTTTTGGTTATAATGGTCGCATGGAATTCTTCCTCACAGACCCAGACATCGAGCGACTGCCGCCTGCCGATACTCGCCTGCTCGACCTGCGGGCTGAACCTTACCCCGATGGAAAACGCCTGCGGGTCACTTTGGACCTTACCCCTTTCCAGCAAAAACCTTATCTCGAACTGACCCTGACCGACTCAGCCGGAGAGGTTGTCGCCGAGACCAGCATCGTTGAGCCGGTCGCCTGGAGGCTCGAACTTACCCTTCACATTCTCAAACCCGGCACAACCCCCGGCGACATTTATAAGCTCACGGTTTTCCTCTCTTTCCCCGACCGGGGCGAAATTGACCGCCGCGACCTTACTGTTGAAATCCCATCCCCCAAGGTATAGAATGTCACATATTCCTCGCCCTGTTTCTGTTTTTCGACTCTTTACCTTTTGCCTTTTGCTGCTCGTCCCAGCTTGTGGTCCCGCCCCCACACCTGTGCCAACCAGCACCTTTGTGCTCACCAATACCCCGACGCAGCCTCAGACCACTAGCGAAGTACCCACCCAGACGCCCTATGTTATCACTGCGACCCCTGAAACCATTGTCACCACTTCTGCGCCTCCGAAGGGTGTTTTCTTCCTATCCCTGGAAGAAAGCGGTTATTTCCACCTTTTTGCATATTCGCCTCAGACCCTGCCGCTGACCCGTCTCACCGCAGATGCCTGGGACGATATTACCCCGGCTCTCAGCCCGGATGGGAACTGGCTGGCTTTCTCGTCGCGCCGAAACGGTTACTGGGACCTTTATCTCCTAGACTTGGGCGGAGGAGGCATTCGCCGGCTGACAGCTACACCTGAATACGACGCCGCGCCTTCCTGGTCACCGGATGGGGCTTTTATAGCCTTCGAATCCTACGTGAATGGCAACATCGATATCTTTCTCCGCTCCATTACGGACCCGGGGCAGGCTCTCCTTCCATTGACTCAAAACCCCGCTGCCGACACATCCCCCGCCTGGTCGCCGCGCCTTCCTGGTCGCCAGATCGCTTTTATCTCGACCCGCTCAGGCGAACCCGAAGTTTGGATTGCAGACCTCGATCATGCCGGGAACTTCATTGATGTCAGTAACAATCCCCAGACTGTCGAGGCGCACCCTGCCTGGTCTGCAGACGGCAACAAACTGGCGTGGGCTTCCACTGATCCAGATTCAGGGTTGACCAGCCTCTATGTCTGGGACGCCCTCAACCCCAATGCCCCGGCGCGCTGGGCCGGATCCGGTGACTGGCCTGTCTGGCAGGACAATAACAACATTGCCAGCCGCCTGCCTGCCCCCATTCAGACTTTTTTGACCGGGTATACCATTGCTGGAGCGATCAGCATCCCGCCAATGCTGCTCCCCGGTGCGCTGAATGGATTTTCCTATGGTACCACAAGCGCAGCATTGCCAGGCCCCTTCCAAACTGCAGCACAGGTCACGTTGGCCGCTCCGTTCGTAGCGGGGTCCACTCCCCAGCCAAATATCCCCTCCGGACGCACCTCGCTGGTTACACTGACGAATTTCACTGATTTCTATCCACAAATGAATGAACTGGCAGGCGACTTCTTCCAGGCATTGCGCGGCCAGGTCGTGGCACAAACCGGCTGGGATGCCCTCGGCAACCTGGAGAACGCCTTTGTTCCGCTTACAACACCACTCGATCCCGGCCTGGGCGAGGATTGGCTTTATACCGGGCGGGCCTTCACACTCAACCCGGTGTTAGTCCAGGCTAATTGGATGGCTGTCGTCCGCGAAGATTTCGGCCAGCAGATCTATTGGCGAATCTACTTGCATACCGCCGCTCAGGATGGCTCCCAGGGAATGCCCCTTACTCAAGTGCCCTGGGATTTTTCCGCCCGCAAAACCAGTTCGTCCGCCTATGAGAACGGGGGCCAGTTAATGAATTCCGTTCCCGGCGGTTACTGGTTCGACTTGACCACGCTGGCCGGCCAGTACGGATGGGAGCGCCTGCCCGCTCTGACCAACTGGCGGACGTATTACGCCGGCGCCCGTTTCAACGAACTGGTCTATCCCCAAGGCTTGGACTGGCGTACCGCCATGCTGCAACTTTATCCACCAGAAGTTCTGGTCACACCAACTATAGTTATTCCGCCCACCCGCACCCCCACCCGGACTTCGCGCTGGTATCGTTCGCCCACGCCCACTAAGACGTCGACGGCACGTCCCACCTCCACGCCATAATCATGAAACCCGTTTTCGGTTTGCGGTTCCTTTTATTTGGGTTTTTTCTGACCGCCTGCGCTCCTACACCTGCGCTAACGGCATCTTTACCTACAATTCAATCTCCCGACTCTTCCTTTACTGCTCCTGCGTCCAACCCATCATCCACTCCCGAGATTGCACTCGCGCTTCCATCCAAAACCCCAACGCCGGCGGCTGCGACTGAAACGCCCCTCCCGTTCGCAACCGCGACCATCAGCGACATGCAATTGTTCTTCCCCACCGTCATTCCTGCCGAAGGAGCGGAATACCGCCCGCCGCTCTATCCTATACCCTGGGCCCTCTCGCCTTTTGACCATTTCTATTTCGCTGCTCCCATTGCCGCTACCTACCCCGGCGACCCAGTCTGGGATTACCGTTATGGCGGCATCTATTTTGGACCAGACGTAATCCACACCGGAATTGACCTGCCAGCCCCGCGTGGAGCCGAGGTGCTGGCTGCCGGGCCGGGAACGGTTGTCTGGGCCGGAATTGGGCTATACTCTGGCTCAAAGTATAATTTGAAAGATCCCTTCGGCTTGGCCGTCGCCATACGCCATGACTTCGGTTACAAGAATCAGCCACTCTACACCGTCTATGCCCACATGGATGAAGTGGACGTGATTGTTGGTCAATGGGTGAACACCGGTGACGTGGTGGGTAATGTCGGGGATACAGGTATGACCACCGGACCTCACCTCCACTTCGAGGTTCGACTCGGAGAGAACGATTTCTGGAAGACACGCAATCCGGAATTGTGGGTATCACCACCGCAAGGGTATGGCGTCTTGGTTGGTCGTGTGATGAGCACGTACGGAGAACGGCTTGATTCTTACCTGGTCATGTTAAAATCTCTCGATACGGAGAAGCAATATTCAGTCAAGACTTATGGACCGTTGACTGTCAACAGTGACGCGTATTACAATGAAAACGTGGTTCTGGGCGACTTACCAGCCGGTGTTTATGAACTCAACATCCCTTACGGCGCAATGAACAGAAAGGTTAATATACAAATCCTTCCGGGACAGATTACATATTTTTCATTCTATGGATACAAATTCTACGACTTCACCGCGCCTTCCACACCAGAGACCGGCGTGCCTTGAACTCTTGACGTATCGAACATCTGTGCTATACTCGACCCAATTCAAGGATAGAGAGGATAATTATGGCTCGCAAATCTGACACATCTGCAGGATCCACGATGGATGAAGGCCGCCGCAACATGCTTGATAAAGCCCTCGGGGATATTATCAAACGCTACGGCGATGGCTCCATCATGCGGCTGGGCGAAGCCCAAAAAATGACCATTGACGCCATCCCGACTGGTTCGCTCTCCCTCGACCTGGCACTGGGCATTGGCGGCATTCCGCGTGGACGCATCACCGAAATTTACGGTCCGGAATCGTCCGGTAAAACCACCCTATGCCAGCATATTGTTGCCGAAGTACAAAAAATGGGCGGCACTGCTGCTTACGTGGATATGGAACATGCCCTCGACCCGGCATATGCCGCCAAATGCGGTGTGGATATTGACAACCTACTCGTCTCCCAACCCGACACTGGCGAACAGGCCCTTGAAATTACCGAAACGCTCGTCCGCTCCGGCGCAGTGGAACTGGTGGTCATCGACTCGGTCGCCGCGCTGGTTCCCAGATCCGAAATCGAAGGTGATATGGGTGACGCACAGATGGGCGCCATGGCTCGTTTGATGTCCCAGGCGCTGCGCAAACTCTCCGGGGCCATCAACCAGACCAAGACATCGGTCGTCTTTACCAACCAGTTGCGTATGAAAATCGGGGTGATGTTCGGCAATCCGGAAACCACCACCGGTGGCAATGCGCTCAAGTTCTATGCCTCCGTCCGCCTGGACGTGCGCCGCATCCAGTCCATCAAGATCGGGGCTGAAATCGTCGGCAACCGCACGCGTGTGCGCGTGGTCAAGAACAAGGTCGCGCCCCCGTTCCGCACTGCCGAGTTCGATATCATGTACAGCGAAGGCATCTCCAAGGTCGGCGACCTAATTGACCTGGCGGCCCAACTTGAGATCGTGGATAAGCGCGGCGCTTTTTTCTCTTATGGCGAAACCCGCCTTGGGCAGGGCCGCGAGAACTCCAAGGAGTTCCTACGCCAGAATCCGGATCTGGCCAACGAAATCGAACTGGTCATCCGCCAGCGCGCCAGCGGGGGCGAAGTTGCCATCCCGCTTGTCACTGGCAGTGGTGATGATTCTGGTGGCGTAGCCTCCTCAGAAGAAGCCTGATTTTAAGCAATTCGCGAGAGGTTTCAGATGGACACAGAAAAGCGTAGAAAGCTTATCACTGTGTCCATCTGTGTTTATCTGTGGGTCCTTTTGTCTGCCTGCGGTGGAAATAGTACTGCGCTCTCTACCCCTTCTCTTCCAGCCATTGTTCCCACCGAAACATTTTTTTCATCTTTTCCGGTTTTCTTAACCCCCACTCTAACCTGCATAGACGGGCTGGCTTTCTTAGATGACGCGACAATTCCCGACTACTCCATCGTCGCACCCGGTAGTGCGCTGGATAAACAATGGCTCGTCCAGAACTCCGGTTCCTGTAACTGGGACAGCCGTTATCGCCTGCGTCTGGTCGGTGGGGTTGCGCTGGGCGCATCCCTTGAACAGGCGCTCTACCCTGCCCGTGCCGGGATGCAAGCTACCCTGCGGATTTTTTTCACCACCCCGATGGAAACAGGTGAATACTATAGCGAATGGCAGGCCTTCGATGCGAAGGGCATTCCATTTGGCGAGGTTTTTTTTATCAAGATTGTTGTGCAATAAATAAGATTTAAAAATAAAAGGTCAATTTCGATACCAGATTTTCAAATCCGTCCGCTGACACACGCCGACTGCGACTGGGTCAGCCGCGCAGGAAGTCGTTGAAGTATGCGATCAGGATCACTGCCGGTCCGACGAACAGAGTTCCAACAGCGGCCACTGCCAGGTGTTGCAGGTTCCCAGTCTGGAGGAAGGCATTGCTCTTCCCCCAAAATTCGGAGTTGAGCCAGCCAGCCACGCTTAACAAGACGATCCCCGCCTGCACTGCAACGACAATTCCCAATTTGATCGTCTGGGTGGTCTTCTTCCGCTTGCGGACCGGCTCGAAAATGACTTGCCCAATGCTCAGCAGGGTGATGTACTTTTTTCCTGCCCAGAAGATCAGTTAAGCCAACCCGTAACTCGTCATCAATAGGAGGATATTCCACGCGCCGTAACCCTCTCCCGGCCGGGATAGGAAAAATGCGATGAAGATCACAATCAGGCCCAGGTACACGTCCCAGCCCATCCTTGTAGTTAGAGCGGAACGCCTCGCGCTCCAGTTGTTAGAAGTTTAATTGGTTCGTCAAGTGTTCCCCCTTTGTTTAATCATTTGCTTTGTATAACAAAGTTATTTGTCTTATACAACTCGCCGCGTCTTTGTAAAGATAGTGTTGTGACAAGAACCTCTTTTCCTATTAAATTAGTTGCAACTAAATCTGATGGAGAACCCATGGAAAACCCCACTATCGACCTGATCCATCTCCACGCTTCGGTCAGGCACTACAAACCAAACCCAATTCCCAATTCCGTTATTGAGACCATCATCGCCGCCGCGCAGTGCGCATCCACCTCGTCCAACCTGCAAACCTACTGCGTCGTCGCGGTGACGGACCTCGGGAACCGTGTCCGGCTCTCGGAATTGTGCGGCAACCAGGCTCACATACGCGAAGCCCCGGTCTTTCTGGCTTGGTGTGCGGACTTGGCGCGCCTCGAGCGTGTCTGCCAATTGCGCGGCTACACCCAGGTGACCGATTACACCGAAAACTTCCTCATCGCCGCCGTAGATGCGTCTATTGCGGCGCAGAATGCCGCGTTGGCCGCCGAATCGCTCGGATTGGGCATCTGCTACATCGGTAGCATTCGTAACAATCCAGTCGAAGTCATCGAACTGCTCGGATTGCCACGGCTGACCTTCCCCATCACCGGGATGACGCTCGGCTGGCCCGATAAACAGGTAAACATCAAGCCGCGCCTGCCGCTCAAATCGGTTCTGCACGGGGAAACCTATGATCGCACCGCCGAAGACGATAGCCTACGCGCATATGATGTAACTATGATCGCCACCGGCATATACAAAGGGCATCAGGTTCCGGTCCCAAACAATCCGGAAGCGATGGAAGATTACAGCTGGATGGAGCACTCTGCCCGACGAGTCTCGCAGGCGGTACGGACAGAGCTACGCGCTGAGTTGGAAAAACAAGGTTTCAGCCTAAAATAGCTGTGCAAAAACAACTAATCCAACAACTTCTTTGGCGAATTCACAGAATATGCTAGTTTTATTCAATTCTAATCAACCACTGGTACAATCGCCTTTAATTAGGAGCATATTGGTATGAAAAACGTACGCACCGTCAAAGAAATTATCGAACCGCAATATGTCATGGAAGGCGCGGGGGTGCTCTTGCGTCGTTCCATTGCACCTCAGGTTACCAACCGGTTTGACCCGTTTCTCCTGTTTGATCACTTTGCCTTCAATGACCCGGCGGAGGGTCCTATCCGCGGGTTCCCGATGCACCCTCACCGGGGCATCGAGACGGTCTCTTATATTCTCAAAGGCAGCGTCAACCACCGCGACAGCCTTGGCAACGCCGGTATCATCGGTCCCGGCGACGTGCAGTGGATGACCGCTGGAGGTGGTATTCTGCACGAGGAGATGCCCCGCCGCGGACCGGATGGGATCATTGACGGTTTCCAGTTATGGGTCAACTTGCCCGCAGCGCAAAAAATGTCCCGTCCGCGTTACCAGGAAGTCGGTGATGAAACAATCCCGGTGTTCGAAAAGGACGGCTGCCGCGTGCGCGTGGTAGCAGGCACTGTGAACAGCCTGCCCGGTCCGGTAACAGAGATCGCCGCCAATCCGGTATACCTGGATGTGACGATGGAGGCCGGATCCAAATTTAGCCTGCCGGTACCCGAGGAACACACTGTCCTGGCCTATATATTCGATGGAAAGGGAATCTTTGGGGATACTGCCGTCGCGTCGGTCAAGATGGTCGTCTTTGGTGAGGGCAACCAGATCGGAGTCCAGGCCGATGACTCGCCAGTTCGTTTCATGCTGATGGCCGGTGCACCGTTTGGAGAGCCAATCGTCCCTTATGGACCGTTTGTGATGAATACGCGCGAAGAAATCCAGCAAGCGCTGGCCGATTTGAAGGATGGGACGTTCGTCCGATAATGACAGGACGGGTACGTGTGCGGGCCATTCCTGTATAATGGGCATATGACTCATATCATTTATGGCGAACGCATCAGCAAACAGGGCAAACTCCGCCTGGGATGCTCGGCGGTGCTGTTCGATGAAAAACACGCGAAAGTCCTGCTCACCCGCCGCGCAGACAACGGGATGTGGTGCCTGCCCGGCGGGATGATCGAAGCGGGCGAATCAGTGGCGGAAGGCTGCGAGCGCGAAGTCTGGGAGGAGACCGGGTTACGGGTGCGCGCCACCCGCCTGACGGGTGTCTATTCTGATCCGCATCACGTGACCGTCTATCCAGACGGCAACCAGGCCCACGTCGTGGTACTGAATTTTGAAGTGGAACTCCTCAGCGGCGAACCCGGCCTGAGCAACGAGACCACCGGCGTGGACTGGTTCCCCGTCCGCGAGGCGATGGAGATGGACCTGTTCCACGACCACGCAGAACACGTCCGCGATACCCTGGCGGGACAGGATGCTGCGTTCATCCGATGAACCATTCCACCGCTCGAATCAACTACGACCGCATGAGCCGCTTCTATGACCTGTTTGCCGGGACGAGCGAACGTCGTTTCACCGGGATTGGCTTACATATGCTTGCCGCCCAGGACGGCGAGAGTGTGCTCGAGATCGGGTTCGGGACCGGGCATAGCCTGGTGGCACTGACGCAAGCCGTGGGCGGTTCCGGGAAAGTTACCGGGGTAGATATTTCTAAGGGAATGCTGCGTGTGACACAGTCCCGTCTCAAACAATCCGGACTTACCGAACAGGTTGATCTCCGGTTGGGAGACGCCGCATACCTGCCGTTCAATGCGGCTGGTTTCGATGCTGTTTTTGCGAGTTTCACCCTGGAACTGTTTGACTTGCCGGAAATCCCCGTCGTATTGAAAGAATGCCGCCGGGTGCTCCGCCCGGAAGGGCGAATCGGAGTGGTGGCCCTTGCAAAGACAGACGGAATGGCCGTCAGGATATACGAGTGGGCGCATGCCAAATTCCCCGACTTTATTGACTGCCGCCCCATCTATGTCCATAAAGTTATCGAAGCGGCGGGGTTTCAAATAACTGAGATAGTAGAAAGATCCATGTGGGGATTGCCGGTTAAAATCGTCATCGCCCACAAATTGTCATAACTTCAAAAAATCCTCCCACAGGTTTCGAACCTGCGGGAGGATTACTACTCTTCCAACGCTTCTTTGGACTTCTTATCCTGTTTACCGCGTTCATCGGTATTCAGGATGCGCTTGCGGATGCGGTACGAAAGCGGCGTCACTTCAAGCAGTTCGTCATCGGAAAGGTACTCAATCGCCTCGTCTATGCTCATCGGGCGCGGCGTCGTCAGGCGGATTTCCATGTCGCCGTGCGACGAGCGCATGTTGGTCAAATGCTTCTTGCGGCAGACGTTGATCGGAATGTCGCCAGGGCGGGCGTTCTCGCCAATGACCATCCCCTCGTACACGGACACACCCGGAGCGTAGAACAGGGTCCCGCGGTCCTCGGCACTCTTCAGAGCGTAAGCAGTGGTATCGCCCATTTCCCAGGCCACCAGCGAACCGGTGGAACGCGTGGCCATTGGCCCGGCCATTTCCTCATATCCGTGGAAAAGCGTATTCATCACTCCCATTCCGCGCGTGGCAGTCAAGAACTGGTAACGGAAACCAAGCAGACCGCGCGTCGGGACAATATACACCAGCCGCGTACTCCCCTGACCCGTATCCTGCAGGTCCATCATTTTACCGCGCCGTCCCCCGAGCATTTCCACCACCACCCCCACCGTCTCGGGACTGGTTTCAACGTGGACTTCCTCGAACGGTTCGAGCTGGGTGCCGTCTTCGGCCTTCCGGAAAATCACTTCCGGACGGGATACCTGGAATTCATACCCTTCCCGGCGCATGGTCTCGATCAGGATAGCCAGATGCAACTCACCTCGCCCGGAGACGAGAAATGTGTCGGCGGTCCCGGTCTCCTGCACGCGCAGGGAAACGTTGGTGCGCAATTCATCAAACAGGCGCTCGCGCAACTTACGAGAGGTGCTCCAGCGGCCTTCCTTGCCCGAGAACGGCGAAGTATTGACGCCAAATGTCATGCGGACGGTCGGTTCTTCCACTATGATGGTTGGCAAGGCAACCGGGTTTTCCGAGTCGGCCAGGGTCTCGCCGATGGCAATCCCCTCCAGCCCGGCCAGGGCGATTATCTCACCGGCTTCGGCCTGTTCTACTTCAACTTTGTTCAAGCCTTGATGCACATACAAATAACGAGCGCGCTCCGGCGTGTTGGTACCGTCAATCTTCAGACGCGCCAGCGGCTGTCCAACTTTGATCTTGCCAGCATGGATACGGCCCACGGCGGTTACGCCGCGGTAATCGTCGTAACCCAGGGTAGTGACGAGTAACTGGAACGGCGCGTCGGCGTCCACTTTAGGGGCGGGGATGTGCCGCAGGATGGTCTGGAACAGCGGCTGGAGATCCGGGCCAAGGTCCGGGGAGAAACCAGCCTGGGCGCTGGTCGCCTGGGTATAGATAATGGGGAAGTCCGCCTGCTCATCGGTGGCTCCCAGTTCGATGAACAGGTCAAAGGTTTGGTTGACGACGCGCTCGGGTTCGGCGTCCTTGCGGTCCACTTTGTTGATGACCACCACGGCCTTGTGGCCCATCTCGAGGGCTTTCTTGAGTACGAAACGGGTCTGCGGCATCGGGCCTTCGGCGGCGTCCACCAGGAGCAGGACGCCATCCACCATATTCATGACGCGTTCCACCTCGCCACCAAAATCGGCATGGCCGGGGGTATCCACGATGTTGATTTTGACCACCTGACCCGTTTTTGGGTCGGGGATGGTGATGGCGGTATTCTTGGCCAGGATGGTGATGCCGCGCTCACGTTCGAGGTCGTTGGAGTCCATGACACGCTCGGCCACCTGCTGGTTATCGCGGAAGGTGTGAGACTGGCGCAGGAGCCCGTCCACCAGGGTGGTCTTGCCGTGGTCCACGTGGGCGATAATGGCAATATTACGGAGATCGGTTCGTTCTGTGAGCATAATTCTACTTTCAACAATATGCAATTAGTGGTTGGTAAAAGGCGATAAAAAACCCCGACCAGAGGGGCCGAGGCTCGTCCTGAGCATTATCGAAAGAATTCGGCGTGCGGCCTGTATTCTATCAGATTGTGCGGAATTTTGGCAGGGGACGCATTGCCTCAGATTGAATCTTACTTAGGTGCATATCGTTGGCTCAGAAAGAATGTTACCCTAGGCAGACACTAAAGTACTGCCGAGGGAGCTATGATGAGTCAACGCAGCAAACAAGAATTGTTAGATGCGATCCGTTCAAGATACCGGAGAGCAAAGAAAGGCGAGAAGCAGCATATCCTGGATGAATTTGTGGCTGCGACACTCTATCATCGAAAGTATGCCATCCGAGTCCTCAATCAGGCCGTCCGGCGCAAACATCCCAAGAAACGGGGCCGCCTGAAGATCTATCAGGGCGAAGTAGTGGTCGTCCTGGAGCAGATTTGGGAGATCTGTGGACAGATCTGCTCAAAGCGACTGCATCCATTTCTGCCAGAGATAGTGAAAGTCTTGGAACGCACCGGTGAACTGCTGATCTCGGCTGAAACCAAGTTGCTCTTACTGCAGATGAGCCGTCCTACCATCGACCGTTGTCTGGGTCCAGCCCGTCACCAGCCGCATCCACATGGCATCAGCACTACTAAACCCGGTACTTTGCTCAAGAAGGCCATCCCGGTGCGTACCTACACTCCCTGGGACGAAGAAAAGCCCGGTTTTCTAGAGATCGATCTGGTGGCCCATTGTGGAGAGACCGCAGAAGGCCAGTTTGTAAACACTTTGACCTGCGTGGACATCTCCACTGGCTGGACAGAATGTCTGGCCGTCCTTCCACGCAACAAACAGACTGTTTTCGAAGCCATCCAAACCATGCGAGCACGTTTGCCATTCGCCTTACTCGGTATAGACTCGGACAACGGCAGCGAATTCATCAACGATATGCTCTTCCGATACTGCCAGTACCAAAAGATCACCTTTACCCGTTCGCGTCCTTACAAGAAAAACGACCAGGCTCATGTCGAGCAGAAGAACTGGTCTGTCGTCCGCCGCCTGATCGGCTATGACCGCCTTGAGACTCAGGCTCAGTGCAGCCTCCTCCAAAGCATCTACCAAGACCTGCGTCTCTATTCCAATTTCTTCCAGCCTGTTCTCAAGCTGATTTCCAAAGAACGTATGGACAAAAAAACCATCAAACGCTATGATACCGCCGCAACCCCTTACCAACGTGTCCTGGCTTCCACGGATATCCCACTCGCTGCCAAGGCTCGTCTAACCAATCTCTATGTCCAGCTCAATCCCGTCACCTTACGCACCACCATCGACCAGAAGGTAGACCAACTTTGGAACATCTCACGGTAACATTTTCTATTGAGCCAACGATACATCCATAGTAACATTTTCTATTGAGGCATCACGTCCCAAGGCTTCGCATGATGTGTGCGCAAGCGACCAACTAAAAGCTTGCCGGTTCAACGCCTTACCTTAGTAATTATCTTTTTACCATATAACATGAAAAATACGATGATAAAAAGTTACGGCAATTGGTTAAATGCAAGCTATCGATGTGTCCGACCAACATCAAATTTTCATGGTTAAGAATGGGCATCCAATACCCGGAGGATGTTCATAAAATGGAATCGCCATGGAACCCAAAATTTACTACAGCTACCTTACAGCTACCGGAATGGAAGACGAGATGGGTGGTTCTTTGGGCAACTGTCAATCAGTACTCCAGGTCTAACATAACAACTGGTACAATCATTGGGAGAGGTCATGCCTAGTTCATGATATAATTCTATGTATAAATATCGAAATCAGTTCAGTCATTTCCTAAATCCGGAGGTTAACATGAAAGCTTATAAGATTCTCGCAATTTTGTTTGCTAGTGTTCTTCTTCTTGTAACCGTAATACCAGTACAAGCCATTACTGATGGAGAGCTTGATGGTAATGGTCATCCGTATGTGGGTTTGATGCTCTTTCAGGCTACAGATGGTTATTGGTATACCTGCAGTGGTACACTGCTATCTCCTAAAGTCTTTCTGACTGCAGGACATTGTACAAGCGACGCAATCTATACAATCTATATCTGGTTTGATGCCAACCAAATATCAGCAGACGGTTATCTTTATAGAAGCACTGCA
>Ga0209746_1000213_pt1 | contig 32205 bp, 28 predicted proteins | sample BarGraNGADG00211_3_FD_184496 | JGI IMG/M metagenome (GOLD analysis project Ga0209746, IMG submission 184496) | Arctic peat soil microbial communities from Barrow, Alaska - Barrow Graham LP Ref core NGADG0011-211 (SPAdes) (version 2) | ecosystem: Environmental > Terrestrial > Soil > Wetlands >... | reverse complement strand
AGCGGCGTAGCGGGCCTTTGTCAAAGCGGAAGGCGCAGAGTAGCGCGGCGCGGGACGAAGCGCGGCCCCGCGACCCGAGGCATTGCACCTTTCGCCTAAAGTATGATATATTATAGCAAATAATTGACAGAGCGGGAGGCCGTGGTGCTGTACAACGATTTTGCGCTGACGATCGCCGATTCGCAAGGCGCCGGTTATCCGGTCTCCGCGGTGGCCCAGGCCCTGGGCCGGGTTTCTTATATCTTGCCGCCGGTCGATGGCACATTAGCCGGCTTGCTCGCCCAGGTGGCCGGGCAGGCCGAAACTGGCGGTGGGGCGGACGTGGCGACGAACGCCGGGAGCGCGCTCTTTCGCTGGCTAATGGCCGGTCCTCTCGAATCACAACTGCGCCTGGCCTGGGATCGCGCCGCACGCGCCGGCCATGGCCTTCGTCTTCGGCTCAGCATCGATCCCCCCGAGATCGCCGCTCTGCCCTGGGAGTTACTGAACGACCCGCAGCGCGATCATTGTTTCGCCATTGTCGCTTCTACGTTGCTGGTGCGCTTTTTGGATCAGACCAGCTTCTTTGGCGCCCTGGCGGAGCAACTCGCCGAACTACCCCTACACATGTTGCTCGTGTTGCCACAGGTGCCGGATCTAAACCTGGCGCAAGAACGGGCCTTGATCGAGGAGGCAATTCGCCCACTGCAAAACGTCGTCCGTCTGCACGTGCTCGAGGGATCGGTCACCCGCAGCATGCTCTCTGATGCTCTGCTGGCGGTGCCCTACGATATCGTGCACTTGACCGGCCACGGCGCTTTTGAAGACGGCGTGGGCTACATCGGGCTGAACCAGCCCGACGGCAGCCCGGATTGGGTAGATGCGCGTGCGCTCGTGCGGTTGCTCGGCAATCAGCGCTCGATCAAACTGCTCCTGCTGAACTCCTGCAGCACGGGACGGGTGGATGCCGGCGCCGCTTTTCGCGGGCTGGCGCCGCAGATAGTGCGCTCCGGCGTCCCGGCGGTGGTCGCCATGCAATACCCCCTGACCGATGCCGCGGCGCTGACGTTCGCGCGCGCCTTCTACCGCCAGCTCTGCACGGGCGAGAACGCGGGCCAGGTCGACGTGGCCATCACCTATGCCCGCAATATGCTAGCCGTAATGCACCCCAATGATTACAGCTTTGCCGCGCCGGTCCTGTATACCCACGCCTCCAATGGCATCATTTATACCCTGGCGCCGCGCACGACTGCCCGGACCGCGCCCGACCCTGGCAGCGATAGCGCTCGCCTGGCCATGTTCACGGGCTCGATCGAATCCAGCAGGAGGTTCAACGAAGACTGGCAGTTGGCCGAGCCGCACATGCTAGAGGAGTGGCGCCGCACACTTGCATGGGCAGAGAAGGCTTACACCATGCACCTCGAGAACGCGCGCCCCGCGGTGCAGCAAGCGGCCCGCCAGGGCCTGACACTGATTCAACGCCGCCTGGCAGCGCTGGATGAGCGGGTGACACGCTAACGACGGAGCGGGCGTTTCATCCAAGCAGGCCGGGGAACACGCTGACCACGATCAGGATCACCGTCAGCAGGATCAACAGACCCACGATCCCCCAGGCGATGACGTTGAAGATCCGCCCGTTGACGTATTTCCCCATCCAGCGTTTGTCATTGATCAGGCGCAACATGACGATGAGGACAACCGGCAGCAGGACCCCGTTCAGCGTCTGGCTGGCCAGCATCGCCTGCACCAGCGACCTGATTGGCAGCAAAATGATGGCCGCTCCCAGGACGATGAGCAGCGTGTAGATAGTGAAAAACGCCGGCGCCTCCTTCAGACTCCGATCCACCCCCAACTCCCAGCCGAACGCCTCGCAGACCACGTAGGCCGTCGACAGGGGTAAGATGGCCGCTGAGAACACCGAGGCATTGAGCAGGCCGAGCGCAAAGAGAGTGGAAGCATACGCACCGGCCAGCGGTCGCAGGGCCGCAGCCGCTTCCTGGGCGGTATCGATGCGTGCGCCGGCCGCGTTCAGCGTCGCAGCGCAGGCAACGATGATGAAACCCGCCACGAAGACCGCGAATAGCGAACCGACAATGACATCCAGCCGCTCATAAGCGTAGTCGGCCACCTTAAGGCCCTTGTCGACGATGGACGCCTGCTGGTAAAACTGCATCCACGGGGCAATCGTCGTGCCGATGGCAGTCACAAAGATCGTAACGTAACCGGCCTCAAAGTGGAAAGTGGGCGTCACGGTCGCCTTAGCAACCGCGCCCCAGTCCGGGTGCGCGATGACGCCCGAGGCGACGTAGGCCAGGTAGATGGCGCTGGCGACCAGGAAGATTTTCTCGACCCGCCCATAACTGCCTTTGACGATGAGCAGCCACACGAGCACGGCAACCACGGGGACCGAGGCGTATTTGGGGATACCGAATATCTCCATACTGGCCGCCACGCCGGCGAACTCGCTGACCGTATTAGCCAGGTTGGCAATCAGCACGATACCGATGATCAGCGCGGTGATCTTCACGCCCATCGACTCGCGGATCAGGTCGGCCAGCCCTTTACCCGTGACCACGCCCAGCCGGGCGCTCATTTCCTGTACGACGATCAGCGCAATCGCGACCAGCGGCAGCATCCAGAGCAGAGTGTAGCCATAGTGCGCCCCGGCCACCGAATAGGTAGTGATGCCGCCGGCGTCATTGTCCACGTTGGCAGTGATGATGCCCGGTCCGATCACTGCCAGCATGACCATCAAGCGTGTGCGGAACGGTCTGATACGTTGCACAAAAGTCATAAGTTCTCAGTCCTCGTGCAATTTGTCAGCGGTAGAGCCTCGGCAGGCGCCGCTTCCAGGCGGTCGGGATGATCTTGTCGAGCGCGTCGTCGGCAGTGACGATGCCGTGCATGTGTTGCTCGTCGTCGACGACCGGCACGGCCAACAGATTATACTTGGAGATCGCCTGGGCCACGGCATCCTGGCTGTCCGCCACATTGACCGTTACCGTGCGACGCTCCATAAACTCGGAGACGAGGGTGCCGGGTAGCGCCAGGACCAGGTCGCGCAGCGAGAAAACGCCTACAAGGCAGTTCGTGCTATTGGTGACGTAAATGTAGAAAATGGTTTCGGCTTCCTCGGCGTTTTGCCGCAGATGCGACATGACTTCTTCAGTGCTCAGGTCTGGACCGACCGCGACATACTCCGTAGTCATGATGCCGCCCGCCGAATCCTCAGGGTAAGCCAGCAGCTTGCGGACGTCCTCAGCCTCGTCACTCTCCATCAAGTTGAGTAAGTCCTGGCTGCGCTGCTCCGGCAGTTCGGCCAGCAGATCGGCGGCTTCGTCGGGCGCCATTTCTTCCAGGACGTCGGCAACGCGCTCGTCGGACATGGACTCGACCAGGCTGGCCTGAAAGTCCGGCTCGACTTCCTCCAGAGTGTCGGCCACCGCCTGCACGTCCAACGACGCCAGCACCCGATCGCTTTCTGACCGGCTCAGGTCGCTGATAATCTCGGCGAGGTCGGCGGGGTGCAACTCGGCAAGCGCCTGCCCCGGCACCTTCAGGCGCATCGGCTGGCCGCCGGGCAACAATTCGACGTCATCCCAGGAGATGATGCCGGCCGGCAGAGGACGTCCCAGACGCCCTGCCACTCTCTGGGCGGCCTTGGCCCATCCCAGGCGGCGTAGCAAACCCAGGCCGCCGATATCCACATTGGCCACGTATACGTGTCCGTCGACCCGCGCGAGCTCCAGGTCGTTGACGCGCACCACCCGCACTCCGTCTGTGTCGATAATCTGCTTGTCGAGCACATCACGCACCAGGAACAAATCGCGCTCTTGCGGTTGGTAGGGGACAATATCGGCGAGACGGCGCGTCAGCGGGATCGCCGGAGCGATCAGCACGACCACGTCTGTATAAGGAACGAGCAGGGTGCCGCGCGCGCGTTTCACCTGGATCGCCACGACGCGGGGATGGGGCATCTCGCCGAAGGCAGAGGCCACGATGTCCTGAATGGTGCCCAGGCGTTCGCCGTCCAGGTCTGCGACGGGTTTGCCCAGCAGGTAACTGACGTAAGGCATAGGTCACCCCCCTTACGAATATGATAGCAGGTATGAGAGCAAAAGGGGCTCGCGTTGCCGGCTCAGCCTCCGGGATGGCGCCCGTCCTTGAGGATGGGCTCGATCCCTTCAGGTGACCCGGCGGCAGCTGAGTACCGGAGGGTTCTGCGGAGGGAGCTAGGCAGTCGAGCCGGCAACTAGCCAGCTTCTGCTGTTTTTGGTTGCCCGGCCCTCGGCCGGGAAGGTACTACCAGGTACAGTTTCAGTTGACATCGGCTTACTTGGTTTCAAATACCCCTAGGTTCTATGACCGGGCGGACCCGAGTGTGACAGGGAGGATGGTCCGCTACTAAAAGAGATTCTACTCCCCTGGTCGGCGGTGTCAAATTGATCGCGCCGTGCAGCACGCACATCGGCCTTCAGTTCATCGCGCAGCCGCCAAGGCTGCGTTCGGTCAGTCCGGGGCGACAGTGCTTCCCCACGTGGGAAGCACAAAGGGCGGGTTGGCATCTGCGGCGCCCTGCAGCCTGGCCAGCGCCCAGCGCAGCGCGTCCTGATCGCGCCACGGATACTCAATCAGACCAAAACACATCGATTCTTCGTGGCCCTTCCCGCACACCACCATGACGTCTCCAGCGTGCGCCTGCTCGACTGCATGCGCGATGGCTCGCTGCCGGTCGGCCACTCGCAGGAAATCCGTGCCTTCCACTCGCCCGGCAGCAACGCAGGCCGCCGCCGTCTCGGCCATGATGGAGTCCAGGTCCTCGGTGCGCGGGTCTTCAGCAGTGATGACCGTGTAGTCAGCCAGGCGAGCGGCGACCGCGCCCATGAGACGGCGTTTCTCACAATCGCGCTGCCCGGCGCAGCCAAAAACCACGATCAGCCGTGCGCTGCCGGCCAGCCTGCGCAAGGTCTCCAATGCGCGCTCGAGGGCATTGGGCGTATGCGCGAAGTCGACAATGGCCGTGAAGGGCTGGCCTTCGTGAATGCGCTCCATGCGCCCGGGAATCCCCGTCACAGCCTGCACGCCTGCGCGGATCTCAGCAGCGCCGAGCCCCAGCGCGAGGGCCGCGCCACTTGCCGCCAGGATGTTCGACACGTTGAAATCGCCCAGCAGCGACGTCTCAAGCCGCAGGTTGGAAATTGCAGGCCACCCTCCTTCCGCATCCACCTGGACCTCGAACTCGCTGCCGCCGGGCAGGCGCCGGATGTTCGTGGCAGTCAGATGCGTCGCCTGTGCTCCCGCTTGGGGCGCCCGCAACCCGTACGTGATCGTGCGTTCAACAGGAATTGCTGCCAGAAAGCCGTAGGAACTATCATCCCGGTTGAGCACCGCCGTCTTCGCCAGCCCTGGGAAGCCAGGTTTGGGGCCTGCGGACGCAGAGAAACAGGGTGTCACGCGCCTCGCGGTCAGCGAACGGAACAACATCGCCTTGGCGTCGCGATACTCCTCGTACGAGCCGTGAAAGTCCAGGTGCTCGTGAGTGATGTTTGTGACGACCGCCACGTCGAAAGCACAGCCCGCTACCCGTTGCTGGGCCAGTCCGTGAGAAGTGACCTCCAGAACCGCCACTTCCGCCAAGGCATCGCGCATCCTTGCCAGGTAACGCTGCACTTCGGGGGCGTCGGGCGTGGTCGTGTGCAACCCGGTGTCGACAACCTCACCGCCGATCACGGCATTGATCGTACTGACCAATCCCGCACGGCGACCTGCGGCGCGCAGAATGCTAAAAAGCAGGTTCGTTGTCGTCGTCTTGCCGTCAGTGCCCGTCACTCCCACCAGCGCCATTGCCCGGCTCGGATGGCCGTACCAGGCCGCCATCAGCCAACCCAGGGCTTCCCGGCCATCGGTTACCTGGATATATGGCACGGGGAGACGGTCGTCGGTCTGCTCGCCGACGATCGCAGCCGCGCCGCGCACGATGGCATCCAGGATGAAACGATGGCCGTCAAGGCCAACGCCCTGATAGGCAACAAACAATGCGCCAGGGGTAACCTGGCGCGAATCGGAGACAATGCGCGTAATATCAGTTGCCGTCAGGCCGCTGACCGCCAGAACGCGGGGCAGATCGGCCAGCAATTGGGCAAGCTGCATGGGCCCCTTCTCTATTGTGCTCAGCACACGAATGTGCCTGGCACACGTTCTTAGTGCCGCTGCTTCGACTTTCCGCTGGAGACAACGCGTAAACCGGCCCATTCGCATTCCCGGTTGGAGCAGCGATAGCGATGCACGGGCACGTAGAAGCTGATCCAGCGATCGAGCGCGTGCCGGTGAACGCGATGTATCTCGCCGCCACAGTCCGGGCAACTACTGGTGGTGAGAGACGGCGCGTGCATGATTTGCCAGCGAATGCGGATCAGAAGCGCGGCTATCGCGAGCACGATCAGCAGCCCGCCAATCATGTCCGCCAGGCTGAGCCGCGCGGTCAGGCCGAAGAAACCGTCAGCCCCCGCCACCAGGCCGTCCGCCAGGCTGTTGGCCCAGCGCCACAATGCCGTCTTGAGGCTGCCGGGATCCACCACTACCAGGATGACACCGAGTGTAACGACCAGAAACCATACGATCTCAAAGTTAAACCTGCGGACCAACAGGCGGAACCCGCTCTCAGGCGGCCGGTGGCGATGACGCCGGAAACTCCTCTGTTCTTGTGCCGAGGGCTGCTCTGGCGCAACCGGATTCGGCTCTACTGATTGCTCGATCACCAAGATCCTCCTCTTACGTCTTACGTCAAACGTCAAACGTCGCCATCTGCTAACTCTGCAACGGCCGGCTCCTTTGCCATAACCGGCCGGTTGCAGGGCAGTGTCTACCTGAGGGCCAATAACTGAACCGAGTTGGTGGCCCACGCGATCAATGGCCCAGGCGCCAGGCCAAGCACAAGAGTAACAATGGCGGTGACGATCAATGCAGTCTGCAAAGATGGCGCCACCCTCACCGGCCCGACCTCTTCGGCAGGTGTGAAAAACATCAAACGAACCACGTTCAGATAATAGAACGCTGCAACGACGCTGTTGACGGCGCCCACCGCAGCCAGAATCCACAGTTGTCGCTGGACGACCGCACCGAAGACGAAAAACTTGCCCATAAAACCACCGGTCGGTGGTATGCCGGCCAACGAGGCCAGGAAGATGAAAAGCAACCCCGCCAGCCAGGGCGCGCGTTGGACAAGGCCGGCGTAGTCCTTGACGTCGGTCTTGCCGGTGGCCTGCTCGATGGCAATGATTACCGCAAAAGCGCCCGCATTGGTGAACAGATATGCGAACAGGTATATCAGCACTCCGTTGATACCACTGAAGGTCAAGCCCGGGTTCAGGCTGATGGCAGCCGCACCCATCAGAATGTAACCCGCCTGCGCGATGGAGGAATACGCCAAGAGGCGCTTGATGTTAGTCTGGCGCAGGGCAGTCAGGTTGCCGATCGTCATGGTGAGCATAGACACCGCCATCAGGAGGGCACCCCACTCGCCTTGCATCTGGCCGAGTGCGACCACGAAGACCCGGATCAGGATGGCAAATCCGGTAGCCTTGGAAGCTGTCGACAAGAAGGTCGTCACCGGGGTCGGCGCGCCTTCATACGTATCAGGCGCCCATTGATGGAAAGGAACCAGGCTGGCCTTGAAGCCGAAACCTGCCAACAAGAGAATGATGGCCGGAAACCCCAACCACACCAGGTCGGCGGGCGCCTTGGCGGAAAATGCCGCGGCCAACTCGCCCAGGTCAGTGGTGCCGGTGGCCCCGTAGAGCAGGGACATGCCATAGAGCATGACCGCCGAGGCGCTCGCGCCAAACAGGAAGTATTTGATGGCGGCCTCGCCCGACTTGCGGTCGTTACGAATATAGCCGACCAGCACGTAACTGGTGATGCTGAGGAATTCCATACTCAAGTAGATCATCACCAGGTTGCTTGCGCTCACCGCCAGGCAGATGGCCAGCCCGGTCACCAGCAACAGAGCGTAAAACTCGCCGCCATAGCGGGTGCGGCCGGGCATATACGAAACGGCCGTCAGGGTGACAATGGCTACCGCGCAAATCGCGAATGCCTTGAAGAACACAGAGAACGGGTCGACGGCCAGCAGGGTCGCCACCTGATGCGTGCCGCCCAGGCTGGGGATCAAGCCAACCAACGCGGCTGCCAGGCCGGCCAGAGCTACGTAGGGTAGAAAGCGCGCTTGCGGATACACGCCGGTCGCCTCGGCCCGCGCGCGCCGTATCCAAACGATGTCGAGCAGAAACACCAGCGCCGCGGATGCGAGCAGGATAAGCTCGGGTAGCAAATAAGTGAGATCAGATAAACTCAAGTTGCGCCTCCGGGCCGCATCACGCTCAGCCCCCCGCCAGCTTAGTCATCAGGTCCGTAAATGCCTTATTGAAGAAGCTGAGGATCGGTGTCGGGTAAACGCCGAAGAAGACCATGATCGCCACCAACGGCCATAGAGTGACTTTCTCGAACATGGCTACATCGCTCGGCTCATGCGAGACGACGCCAGTCTCCACGTTGGTCCAATGGTCGATCTTGTGCGGGTCAAACTCGCCGAGGAACACGAACTGGACGATCTTCCACAGGATATAAGCCGCGGTCAACACCACGCCCAAGACGCCCACCGCGGCCCACAGGCTGACGATGGCGAAAGCGCCCCGGAAGACGAAGAATTCGCTCCAGAAGCCGGCCAGGCCGGGCAGGCCCAGCGAGGCAAAGGCCGTCACCGCGAACAGGCCATAGTAGTACGGCAGCTTGGAGCTGAACCCGCCGAACATCTTCAGATCACGCAGGTGCACGCGCTCGTAGATCATGCCAACCAGAAAGAACAAGCCGCCGGTGATGATGCCGTGGTTGAACATCTGCAGCGCCGCGCCGTTTAGCGCCATCGCGCTCGCATCGACCCAGGCGGGCGTGCCGATCGCGAAGGCCGCCGCGCCGATGCCCAGCAGCACGTAGCCCATATGGCTCACGGACGAATAGGCGATCAGCCGCTTCAGATCCCATTGCGCCATCGAGACAAAGGCGCCGTAGATTATGGAGATGACGCCGAGGGCGACAACCACCAGGGCGTAGCGCTTGAACGCTTCCGGAAAGATGGGCAGGATAATGCGAATGATCCCGTAGGCCCCCAACTTCAACAGGACACCCGCCAGAATAACCGAGCCGGCGGTGGGCGCAGCCGTGTGCGCATCAGGCAGCCAGGTGTGGAACGGCCAGCATGGCACCTTGATGGCGAAGGCGATGAAAAAGGCGAAAAACGCCAGGCTCGACAGCAACACATCGCCGGCAAACGGGTGTGCCGCGGCCGCCTTAATCATGTCGAAAGTGCCAACGTTGAAGTAAATGCCCAGGATGGCCAGGAGCATGAAGACCGAGCCGGCCAGGGTGTAGAGAAAGAACTTGATGGCCGAGTACTGCGGACGGTCCTTCGGCTGACCCCAGATGCCGATCAAGAAGTACATCGGCACCAGGCCCACTTCCCAGAAAAAGTAGAAGAGGACCAGGTCCAGCGACATGAAAACGCCGAGCATGCCCATCTCGAGCAGCGAGAACAGAAAGAAGAACTCGCGCACCCGGTATTTGATGGTGCTCGACGAGTACCACAGGCCAAGCGTGGTCAACAAGGTGGTGAGGAAGATCATGGGGATGCTCAAACCGTCCACCGCGATGTGGTAGTTGATCCCGAGTGCTGAGATCCACGGCACGTTGACCTCGAATTGGAAGCCACCGGCGGTCTTGTCATAAGTGATCCACAGCACCGCCGCCAACACAAGCGGCACTACGCTCAACAGCGTCGACCCCCGCTTGATCACGAACTCCTCACGCGCTTTCTCCCAACCGAACAGCCTGGCCCACGGCAGCAACACCAGGATCGAGGCCAGCAGGGGCAAGAAAGTGATAACGGACAGGATCCAACTATTCATGTAAAAATTCCTCCGCTTATTTCGGCATCAGAAGGAATACGCCCAGGAGCATCGATATTGCTACCAGGCCAACCAGCAGGTAATTTTGCACCCGGCCTGTCTGAATGACCCGCACCGCGCCGCCGGCAGCACCGACCACGGCTGCCACCCCGTTGACGAGGGCGTCCACTATGTGGGTATCGATCCAGCGCCCGAATTCCGAAACCTGCCGCCCCAGCTTGCCGACGCCGTCCACGATCGGATCGATGATCCACAGGTCGTCAAAGCGGTAGAGCCAGCCTGACAGACGCTGTGTGCCCTTGACGAACACGCTGTAATAGACCTCGTCAAAGTAGTACTTGTTCTGCAACAGGGTGTAAAGCCTGCCCAGTACCGGGACCAATGGGTCGGTCCGCGCGCGGTTTGCGCTCTGGCTGAAGCTGCGATAAACGGCCCAGCCGGCGGCCAGCCCGCCCAGCGCGACCACCAACGACGTCAGCAAGGGTGTGGCGCTGAAGGGAAGCTCGGCGGCTTCGATGTGCAGCGCCTCGGCCAGCCCGCCGATGAAGTGCTGAAACGGGTTGCTGGAGATGGCGCCCAGCAGCGGGAAGCTCCGGGGAATGCCAATCCAGCCGCCGACCACGGCAAAGAAGCCCAGAACCATCAACGGATACGTCATCCAGGCGAAGATCGCGTCATGCTCGCCGGCATGCTGGGCGGCCTGGCTGTGAGGTTTGCCCAGGAACACCATGCTGATCTGCCGAGCGGTATAGAAGGCGGTCAGCAAGGCCGAGAGCGCCAGCACCACGAAGACAATCCGGTGATTGTTGGCGTAGGCATCGGCCAGAATCTCATCCTTGCTCCAGAAGCCTGCGGTGAGGATCGGGAAGCCGCTCAGCGCCAGCCCGCCGATGATGAAGGTCCAGGCAGTGCGCGGCATCTTCGCCAACAGGCCACCCATGTTGCGCATGTCTTGCAGGTTGATTTCGGGCGCGGGCGCATGACCGGCTGCGTGAGCAGAGGCATGCCCATTCACCGCGGCGCCCCTGGCTGCATGCCCGGCTCCTGCGTGCGCCTCATGCTCCCCATGCTCCATGCCATGAATCACGCTGCCCGAACCAAGGAACAGGAGCGCCTTGAAGAAGGCGTGTGTCAGCAAGTGAAAGACGGCGGCCACATAGGCGCCGATGCCGAGGGCGGCAAACATAAAGCCCAACTGCGAGATGGTGGAATAGGCCAACACCTTTTTGATGTCGTTCTGCGTCAGGGCGATAGTGGCCGCGAAAAACGCCGTGAAAGTGCCGATGAAGGCAATGAATTGCAGGGCAGGGCCATGTTCGACTGCCGCCATGAGTGGATAAGTGCGGATGACCAGGTAAACGCCGGCCGAGACCATGGTTGCGGCATGGATCAGCGCCGAGACAGGGGTCGGGCCTTCCATGGCATCGGGCAGCCAGACGTGTAGGGGGAACTGGGCGCTCTTGCCGACGGCGCCCATGAAGATCAGGATGGCGATCAGCGTCGCCCACGGGGTAGGCCCGACCAACGGCAGATTGGCGGTGGTGGTGGCGAGCGTGTGCAGCATGTCGGGCTTGAAGATATCGACAAAACTCAAGGAACCGGTTCGATTCCACAGTAACAGGATCCCGGCCAGCATGAAGCTGTCGCCGATGCGGGTTGTCAGGAAGGCCTTAAGCCCGGCCTCTTTCGGCGTGATCTGCTTGGCATCCGGGTATTTGCGCGCGAACCAGAAGCCGATCAACAGGTAGGAGCACAAGCCCATGATCTCCCAGAACACCAGCAGCATGATCAGGTTGTCGGACAGGATCAATCCCACCATGCCGGTGGCGAACAAGGCGATGTAGGCGAAGAATCGGCTGGCCAATGGGTCCACGAAACCCGGTGTCGCTGGCTTGCCGCGCTCGTCGTCCGGGTTCTCGGGCTTGCCCACGCCCATGTAGCCGACGGAATAGACGAAGATCAGGAAGCAGACGAAGGGCACCATGAAGAGCATTGCCGCGGCCAGTGGGTCCAACGCAAAGCCGAAAGCCTGCCAGGTCCGCCCGGTGGGCAACCAGTCCCAGGCCAGGCGGAAGGGCCGGCTGCCAAAGCCTTCAATGCCGAAAGTCGTGAAAGCAATGGCCCAGCCCAAGATCCAGGCCAGCCCAATCCCGCCCAGGGCCAGCCCCGCGCTGAGCTTCTTGTCGTGATTGGCCCACAACAGGATCAGCACAAAGGCCAAGAAGGGCAGCAAGGGCAATATGGCGGTCAAGTTGAAAATGGACATGCACGACCCCTTATTTTACGTCCTATCCCTTCATCGTATTCATCTCTTCGACGTTCACCGTTCTCCGCTGCCGGTAAATGGCAATAATCAGCGCCAGGCCAACGGCGGCCTCGGCGGCAGCGACGGTGATCACGAAGACGGCAAAGACCTGGCCGGTCATCTGCGCTACATTTGTGTAGCGCCAGAAGGCCACCAGGTTGATGTTAACGGCATTGAGCATCAGCTAGATACCCATCAGCACGGCGACCGCGTTGCGCCGTGTGAGTGCGCCGAACCCGCCGATACAAAACAGGCCGGCGGCGAGTAGGAGGTACCAAGATAACTGTACGGACATCAATTTATCCCCGGCAGGGCGATGGGTGGCTGCATCATTCCCGATCACGCGCGATGATGATCGCCCCGATCATCGAAACGACCAGCAGCACCGATGCCACCTCAAAGGGGACGGCGTAAGCGGTCACAAAATCTATCCCCAGCCGTTGGATCGCGTCGGCAGGGGGCAGTCCGGCCGACACAGGCCAGGCCACGCGTGTGACCACCGTCGCGAGGCCGATTAACAGGAGCGCGCTGAAACCGCCCACCAGGCCCCATTGCTCGTTGAAGCGCGGTTCGCTCGGGTCCATGAAATTGCGGCTGAGCATGATCGCGAAGATGATCAGGGTGGAGATGGCGCCGATGTAGACCAGGACCTGCGTCACCGCCAGGAATTCGGCCTGCAACAACACGAAGAAACCGGCGATGCCAAAAAATGACAGGATTAACCACAGGGCACTGCGCATCAGATTCTGCGACAGCACAACCATGATGGCTCCGCCCAGGGTGACGACCGCGAGGATCGCGAAAGCGACTGCTTCCATCCCTTCTCCCTTGCGTTCGAGAATCAACGCTTCGTAGCTACTACGCCGCGACCAGCCCCGACTCCGCCTGCTGCTTCGCCTCTTGCTGCGCCACCACGCGCTTGGCAGCCCGGCCCAACAAAGTCAAGGCAGTGAATAGGATCACCAGGTTGCCCGCAAGCATCAGCACGTACTGCACCGCCACGGGAGCCGGCAGCTTCAGCATGATGGCCACCCAGAGCAGGTTTGCCAGGGCCGCCGGTACCAGGACCTTCCAGGCGAATTGCAGCATCTGGTCGATGCGGAAGCGCGGCCAGGTGCCACGGATCCACATGAGCAGGAAAACGACCAGCACGACCTTAATCGCGAAGTAGATGGGCCCGAGGACCGGTGCGAAGGCAGCCCCGGGGCCGCGCCAGCCGCCCAGGAACAGCGTCGTGACAATCGCCGAAATTGCCATCAAGTTGCCGTATTCGGCGATGTAAAACCAACCGAATTTGAGGCCGCTATACTCGGTGAAATAGCCGGCCACGATTTCAGACTCGGCTTCGAGCAAGTCGAACGGCGAGCGCCCCGTCTCCGCAATGCCGCACAGGGTATACACAATGAACACCACAGGCAAGACAAGGATGAAGGGCACGGTCTGCGCTTCGACGATCTGGCCCATGCGCATGGAGCCGACCAACAAGACGACGGTGGCGATGGACAACACCATCGGCACCTCGTAACTTAGAAGCTGGGCCACAATCCGGAAAGCGCCGATCAAGGCGAACTTATTGTTGGAGGACCAGCCGGCCATGATAATCGCGACCGTGCTGAGCGAGCCAATCGCCACGATGTAAAGGGCGCCGATGTTGAGGTCGGCGCCAATCATGCGTCGCCCGAACGGGATCACGCCACATAACATCATTGCGGCGGCGGCGATCAGCACCGGAGCGAGATTGAAGACCGGCTTGTCGGCCCGGTCCGGGATAATGTCTTCCTTGATGAGCATTTTGACCGCGTCCGCGATCGCCTGGAAAATACCCCAGGGACCGACGCGGTTGGGCCCGATCCGGTTCTGGATGCGGCCGATAACCTTGCGCTCCATCCAGGTCAGGGTCAAGGTCGCGATGACCGGCATCATCACGAGGATCACGGCCACGATGACGTAGTCGATCAGGCTCACCGCCCAGCCTGGCAAAAAGCCGGCCAGCCAAGCAGTCCAGCTGTGGGCGAGATTAACGAAGAAGTCGCGAAGATAGTTCATATATCACTGCCACTCCAGCGCGCCTTTGCGCCAGGCGTACATGAGCCCGCCCAGCAAGATGGCGACGAAGAGGATCATTTCGGTCAGACCGTACAGCGCCAGCTTCCCGTATGCGACCGCCCAGGGAAACACGAAGACCGCCTCCACGTCGAAGGCGACGAAGACGAGGGCGAACAAATAATACTGGGCCTTGAATTGTACCCATGTTTCGCCGATGGTCTCCATACCGCATTCATACGTGGAGTTCTTCATCGGATTGGGTTTGTGAGGCCGGAGAAGCCAGGCGAGCAGGAGACCAACGACAGGCAGGGCAAACGCGATGATCGCCAAGACGGCAATTAGGGCATACTGCGACAGCAAACTACCCTCCTATGGGTGGGAAGCAACATTGGCTGGCATTACGTGCTGATTGTAACACAAGGATTTTGGGAACGCAAAGACGCAAATCAGAGAAGCGAGAGCATTATCGTTGCACTTATCGCGCAAACAGTAAACTAATCGTTTTGACAAGGGTCGGGGCTCGTGATAGACTTCGCGAGTAAGTGACCTTAGTCACGCACAAAGTTGCCAGGCTCGTCATATCGGCGCGCAGCCAGTTGCGCGCTTTAACTTCCTGCGGAGGCTCGTCATGCCTGAAGGCTACCTGCCGATCCTCGTCATGCTCGCGATTGCCACCGGTTTCGCAGGCATAGCACTTGGCTTGCCCACCCTCCTGGGCCCTCGACGGCCAAACCGGGCCAAAGATGAGCCATATGAATCGGGGATGATCGCGTACGGGGACGTACGCCGGCGCTTCCAGGTGCAGTTCTACGTGGTCGCGGTGTTGTTCATCCTCTTCGACGTCGAAACCATCCTCCTCTATCCCTGGGCGGCCATCGCTCATCAGATGGGTGTCTTCGGCCTGCTCGAGATGGCAGTCTTCCTGGTTATCCTCCTGGTTGGCTTTGTCTACGCGTGGAAAAACGACGCTTTCAAGTGGGAATAGGCAAACACGCAAAACGTAAAGTGTGAGAGCGTGCGCGTGCAACGCGTTACGTTCTGCGGGTCACGTTTCATGCACGAGCGTTTGGAGTGATCCATGGGTCTAGAAGAACGACTTAACGAAGATTCCGCCGTCACGATCGGCCTGGAACAGGCGGTGAACTGGGCCCGTAAGTACTCGGTTTGGCCATTGTTGGCCGGCCTCGCCTGCTGCGCGATGGAACAGATCGGCGCCGGCGTGAGCCGTCATGATATCAGCCGCTTCGGCTCGGAAGTGTTCCGCGGCTCGCCGCGCCAGGCGGACCTACTGATCGTTTCAGGGCGCGTCAGCCAGAAAATGGGCCCGGTTATCAAGCGCCTCTACGACCAGATGCAGGAGCCCAAGTGGGTGATCGCGATGGGCATCTGCGCCAGCAGCGGCGGCCCATTCAACAATTACGCGATAGTCCAGGGTGTCGACAAGATCATTCCTGTCGACGTGTATGTGCCCGGCTGCCCGCCTCGTCCCGAGGCGTTGCTTTACGCGCTTACCCTCCTGCAGAAGAAAATCGCCAACGACAAGTTCCGGGATCGCGTTTATCGATCGGCAAACGCAGAGGGATCGCCCCTACAGGCGGCCCGAGGGGGCACGCATGAGTGAGGTCCTGTATACGGCGCAAGTGCCTTCGGGTATGGCCGCCTCGCCCGTGGTAACGCTGGTGCCGGCGACCGCCGAGGCCACGCCCGCCGTGCGCAAGTTACGCGAGCGCTTCCCCCAGGCCATCCAGGCGGTCAGCGAGTTCCGCGGCGACTATACGGTCACTATCCGGCCGCAGGACCTGCTGCCGCTTGCGACTTTCCTGCGCGACGACTCCGACCTGCGCTTCAACCACATGGCCGACCTCACCTCACTCGACCGCAGCCAATACCCGGGCATGGCCGGCGCCGCGCGCTTCGCCACGGTATACCATCTCTACTCGATGGCCCATGATCAGCGTCTGCGCCTCAAGGTGCCGTTGGCCAGCTGTGACAACCCATCCGTGCCCAGCCTGACCGGCGTCTGGCCGGCTGCCAACTGGTACGAGCGCGAAGTGTACGACATGATGGGCATACGCTTCGAGGGCCACCCCGACATGCGGCGCCTGCTCCTGCCGTTCGATTGGCCCAACCACCCGCTGCGCAAAGACGTGCCACGGGGGGGCGAAGAAGTGCCCTACTCCATGACCTGGGAAGACGAAGAGTTCGCGTCCTTCGGCAAGCAGATCCTCGAATCAAAATCCTTCCCCTGGGCGCCGCCCAAACAGGCTGACACCAACCAGCACATGCTGGTCAACATGGGCCCGCAGCATCCGGCCACGCACGGCGTATTGCGCCTGCTGGTCGAGCTCGACGGCGAACGCATCGTGGCGATCTATCCGGACCTGGGTTATCTGCACTCCGGCTTCGAGAAGCAAGGCGAATCGGTCCGCTATAAGGACTTCAGTTATTATACCGACCGCATGGACTACCTCTCGGCCAACAGTAACAACCTGGGCTACTGCCTGGCCGTCGAGAAGCTCATGGGAGTCGAGATCCCCGAGCGGGCGCAGGTCCTGCGCGTGATCATGTGCGAGCTGACCCGCCTCTCGTCCCACCTGATGTGGCTCGGCACGCACGCGATGGACGTCTCCGGCACAATCCATGCCCTGCTGATGTACGCCCTACGCGAGCGCGAGCAGATCCTCGACATCTTCGAGCTGGTCTGCGGAGCGCGCATCACCCTCTCCTATATCCGGCCCGGCGGCGTTTTTCACGACGTACCGCCCAGTTTCCGCGACCGGGTTCAGGATGTGCTGGATTTCTTCCCGGCCCGCATGCGCGAGTACGAGCACATGCTGACCGATAACCCCATCTGGCGCCAACGCCTGGAAGGGGTCGGCCGGCTGACCGCCGATCAGGCCCAGGGGCTGGGCGTGACGGGGCCACTGCTGCGCGCGGCGGGCGTGAAGTTCGACTATCGCAAAGCCCGGCCGTATAGCGGCTATGAGAAATACGACTTCGAGATTCCAACCGCGACCGGCTGCGACTCCTTCGCCCGTTACCTGGTGCGTCTGGAAGAGATGCGCCAGAGCCTGAACATCATCGACCAGGCGGTGAAGGGCCTACCTGAGGGGCCGGTACAGACGGCGGATCGCAAGATGGCCATCCCGCCTCGCCAGGAACTGGACACCAGCATGGAAGCGGTCATCCACCACTTCAAGCTGATGACCCAGGGCTTCACGCCTCCCCCCGGCGAGGTCTACGAGTGCGTCGAAGGGCCGCGCGGCGAGCTAGGCTACTACCTGGTGAGCGACGGCAGCGCCAACCCGTACCGCCTGCACGTGCGCACCCCGTCCTTCGCCAATCTGCAGGCCACCGACACGATGTGCAGAGGCCACATGATTGCGGATGTGGTGACCGTCATCGGTTCCATCGATATCGTCCTGGGCGACATAGATAGGTAAATGCATATGCTTTTCGAGCTTTCTGAACAGGCGAAAGCTGAAATCCGGGCTCTGATGGCCCGCTATCCTCAACCCCGCTCGGCCCTGGGCATGGCTCTCTACGTGGCCCAGCGCGAAGCCGGTTGGTTACCTCCGGAAGTGATGGACGAGGTCGCCGGGCTGTTCGCCCTCGAGCCAACAGAAGTGCGGGCCTTCGCCAGCTTTTACGACATGCTGCACGATGACGGCGAGCCCGGGCAATACCAGATCAAGATTTGCACCAACGTACCGTGTAGGCTGCGCGGTTCCGCCAGGTTGGTAAACGCCCTCGAGGCGCGCTTGCAGGTCAAGCTGGGGCAGACCACGCCAGACGGCAGGTTCACCCTGGGACCAAGCGAGTGCCTGGGCTCCTGTGCCACCGCGCCTATGTTCATGTGCACCGAAAAGGCAACGGGCAAGATCCGCTACTTCGAGGGGCTGGAAACGCCCGAAAAGGTCGAGGAAGCGCTCGCGCTGATCGAATCCGGCCAGGCTTTCACGACCACGGAGCGCTGGCCGCTGGGGCCGGGCCGTCACGCCGGCCACCCGGACACCAATCAGCTGCTTGCCAACGTCGACAAGCCCGACTCGCACAAGATCGAGACCTACCTGGCCGGCGGGGGCTACCGGCTAGCACGCGGCACGATCCTGGGCGACGTTGAGGGTGTTGCCTGGCGCAGTCCTCAGCAGGTGATCGACGAGGTCAAGGCCGCCAACCTGCGCGGCCGCGGTGGGGCAGGCTTTCCTGCCGGCGTTAAGTGGGGCTTCTTGCCCGCGGGCGTCTATCCCCGCTACCTGGTCGTCAACGCCGACGAATCGGAGCCTGGCACCTTCAAAGACCGCATGATCATGGAATACGATCCGCACCAACTGATTGAAGGCATCATCCTGGCCGCCTATGCGATCGGGACCGAGCGGGCCTTCATCTATGTGCGCGGCGAGTACTACTTCGCAGCCGAGCGGCTGAACGACGCCATCGCCGAGGCGCGCGCCTGTGGGTTCCTGGGCGACAAGATGTTCGGCAGCGGCAACAAACTGGACATCGTCGTGCACCGCGGCGCGGGCGCGTATGAGTGCGGCGAGGAAACGGCTTTGCTCAGCTCGCTGGAAGGTAACCGCGGCCAGCCTCGCCTCAAGCCGCCCTTCCCGGCGGTCGCCGGCCTGTACGCCAGGCCGACCATCGTCAACAACGTCGAGACCATCTCCAACGTGCCACATATCCTGCGTCATGGCGCCGATTGGTACAAAGGATGGGGTAGCGCCGCCAGCCCAGGTTTCCGCATCTACTGCCTCAGCGGGCAGGTGAAGTATCCCGGACTTTATGAGCTGCCGCACGGCACCACTCTGCGCGACCTGATCTACAACTACGGTGGCGGGCCAAACGAGGCTGCTGGCGAGCTGAAAGCGGTCATTCCGGGCGGGTTGTCCTTCCAGATGGTGGACGCGTCCCAGCTGGACGTTTGCCTGGACAACGAGAGCCTGCAGAAGGCCGGCACAGGCCTGGGCTCAGCGGGTGTGATCGTGATCGGCCAGAACCAGAGCATGGTGGAAATCGCTCAACGCACCCTGGCCTTCTTCCACGAAGAGAGCTGTGGCAAGTGCACGCCTTGCCGGGAGGGCACCGGCTGGCTGGAGAAGATCCTGGCGCGCGTTGAGGCGGGCGAGGGCCGCACAGAAGACATAGCCCTGATGCTCTACATCGCCGACATGATCGGCGGGAAGAGCTTCTGCCCCTTCTCCTACGCGGCCATCTGGGGGCTACAGAGCAACCTGGCCAAGTTCCGACCCGAGTTTGACGCAGCTATCGCCGCGGCCAAAGGAAAGCCGGTGCTGCCTGTGCGCCCGATCTACCGCCCAGACACCGGCGCACCGACGGGCATGACGACGCCGAGCCTGCCGGCCGAAGAGAAATATAACGAGCCGTCGCGCAGGCGCTGAGGCTGACGCGTGAACTCGCGCAACGCCAGGCGTCGAATGTGAAAGCGTGAAACGTGAAGCGTAAGCTAACAGGTGATTCGAGGTTCTGATGGCAGATACGGTCTCTCTGACCATTGACGACAAGCAAATAAGCGTGCCCGGCGGCACGCTGGTAGTGGACGCGGCCCGCTCGGCCGGTATCCAGATCCCGGTCTTTTGCTCGCACCCCAAGCTGGACCCGGTCGGCGTCTGCCGCATGTGCATGGTCGAGTACGTCACACCGCGCGGTAGCCGCGTGGACGTCTCGTGCACGGTTCCCGTGACCGACGGCATGGTGGTGCGCACGGATACGCCGGCGGTCAAAGCCGCGCGTGAGGCAGTGCTGGGCTTCCTGCTGATCAATCATCCTTTGGATTGCCCCATCTGCGACAAGGGCGGCGAGTGCCCGCTACAGGACCAGACGCTGCAGTACGGGCCGGGCGCCAGCAAGTTCGTCGAAGAGAAGAACCACAAGGCCAAGCACTACCCCCTCAGCGAGCTGGTCATCCTGGACCAGGAACGCTGCGTGCTGTGCTGGCGTTGCGTGCGCTACATGGGAGAATGGGAAGACAAGCCCCAACTGGGCCTGCACAAGCGCGGCGACCGCACGTTCATCGACGTTTTCCCGGGCCAGCCGCTGGACGGCAAGACCTCGGGCAGCGTGATCGACATCTGCCCGGTGGGCGCCTTGACCGATCGTACGGCGCGTTTCGATTACCGTCCTTGGGAACTCAAGAAGACGGCCAGCATCTGCACGCTATGCCCGGTTGGTTGCAATCTGCGCCTGGACGAGCGCATGCACGAGCTACGCCGCATTGTGGCGCGGGAGAATCCCGCCGTCAATGAGGACTGGATCTGCGACAAGGGCCGCTTTGTGCGTGACTACGTCGACCATCCGGAGCGGCTCAAGACGCCGCTGCTGCGCGAGAACGGCGCCCTGCGACCTGCCACCTGGGACGAGGCATTGCAGCGCGTGGTCGAGCGCCTGGGCGCAGTGATCGAAGCCCACGGCGCAAAGTCGGCCGGCGCCGTGGCGGCAGCGCACGTGAGCAACGAGGCGGCCTTCCTGTGCCAGAAATTCTTCCGCGTCCTGCTCGGCAACAACAATGTCGATTTCCCCAGCGGCGCGGCCGTGCGGGCAATACCCACCGGTCTCCCCGCGATTGACGCCCTCAAGCAGAGCGACCTGATCGTGCTCGTGGGGCTGGATCTAAGTGAGTCGGCGCCGGTGCTGGACCTGATGATCAAACGGGCGGTCAAGCGCAATAACGCCAGGCTGCTGATCCTCAACCCGCGCCGCATTGAGTCGGCCCGTTATCCGGGCGCCTACCTGCCCGTGCGCCCGGGCAGCGCGGCAATTGCCCTTAACGGCCTGGCTGCCTGGCTGTTGGCGAAACGCGCGGCGGACGCCCGCCAGCGTGGATCGATCAAGCCGGCGGCACAGACGTCCGGCCCCGGCGCGCAGGCCGAATGGGCGTGGCTGCAAGCATTCACGCCCGATCACGTCGAAGCCGGCAGCGGTGTGACCGCCGCGACCCTGGCGGCAGCCGGCGAGTTGCTGGCCGGCTCACAGCGCGCGCTGTTCCTCTACGGGCCTGACGCAGGCGCCGGCGCGCGCGGCGCGGCAACCGTCAGTGCGCTGAACAATCTGGCGGGGCTACTAGGACGGGCCGAATGCGTGGCCTATATCCCAAGCGAAGCCAACAGCCAGGGCGCGCGCGACATGGGCCTGCTGCCCAATGCCCTCCCCGGCCACGGCTCACTGGCGGATGCCGGCCTGCGTGAGCGGCTCGGCAAGCTTTGGGGAGTGCAACCACCGGCCGAGCCGGGCTTTGTCTACGAACAGATGATCAACGGCGCCGTGCGTGCGCTGTTCGTGATGGGGGTTAACCCCGCGCTCGACCCGGCTGCTGCCCAGGCGCTGCGCCGGCTGGACTTCCTGGTGGTCCAAGACCTGTTCCTCACCGAGACCGCGCAGTTGGCCGAAGTGGTCCTACCCTCTGCCAGCTTTGCCGAGGCCGACGGGACCTATACCAACCTGGAACGGCGGGTACAGAGAGCACCCAAGGGCATTCGCGCGCAAGGTGAGAGCCGGGCCGACTGGGAAATCCTGGCCGCACTGGGACAGTATTGGCAGACCGCGCAAGGAAACCAGGCGGAAGGCAGCGAAACCGCTGCCCAGGCGGAATGGAAGCGCAAGCGTAAGGCGAAGCCCGCCCGCGCGTGGCGCCAGGCTGCGCCGGCCAAGCCGTGGAGCTACTCCAACCTGGCTGCGGTCAGCGAAGAAATTGGCCGCGTCGTGCCCTTCTACTCTGGATTCCGCTGGGAGGCGCTCGGCCCAGGCGGGCTACAGTGGTCCGCCGGCGCCGCCCCGCGTTCCGCGCGCCGGGTCGAGCCGGCCCAGGTCGCGCCGGCGCCTGCAGCCCCGGCAGGCAGTTTCTGGCTGGCCAGCGGCCCAATCTTGTGGGATGGCGGGACCATCACCGCCCACAGCCATCCGCAGGTGCTCAAACTGATCCCGCCGCCCTTCGTGGCCCTCAACCCGGCCGACCTGGCGAGCAGCAAGCTTAGCGAGGGCAGCGAAGTCAGCGTCACTTCTCCGCGCGGCAGCGTCCGCCTGCTGCTGCGCGCCGATGCGTCCACCCAACCCGGCACTGCCTGGCTGCCCTTGGGCCTGGCAGGTGCGCCCGCCGAGATGTTGGGCGCCGCTAGAGGCGAACCTGTGGCCGTGAAGATAGGATAAAAAGCCATGGATTGGATCAATCTCATCGTTATCCCGGCCATCAAGTCCATCTTGCTGATCGTGGTGCTGCTGACCGGCTTTGCCTACCTGACCTTGTTCGAGCGCAAGCTGGTCGGCCGGTTCCAGGTCCGCTACGGTCCCAATCGCGCGTGGAAGTTTGGCCTGGGCCAGCCCATCGCCGACGCGCTCAAGATGGTTTTCAAAGAAGAAATCATTCCCGGCCATGTAGATAAGGTCCTCTTTGTCCTCGGCCCGGTGCTGGCGATTGTTCCTGCGCTGGCGATCTTCGCCGTCGTGCCTGTTGCGCCGGACCTGATGCTCTTCGGCCGCAAAATCTCGATGGTGGTGGCCGACGTCAACATCGGCCTGCTCTACGCCCTGGCAGTCGCCGGACTGGGCACCTATGGCATCATCCTGGGCGGCTGGGCCAGCAACAACAAATGGTCCATGCTCGGCGCCATGCGCACCAGCGCGCAGATGCTGTCTTATGAGCTGCCGATGGGCTTCATCCTGATCGCGATCTTGCTGATGACACGCAGCCTGAACCTGGTCGACCTGGTCAATAAACCCCTGCCCTGGTATTACCAGGTGTGGGTCCTGCTGATCTTCCCGTTCTTCTTCATCACGATGCTGGCCGAAACCAATCGCAGCCCCTTCGATCTGCCTGAGGCAGAGAACGAGTTGGTCGGCGGCTATCAGACCGAGTATGGGGGCATCAAGTTCGCCCTCTACTACATGTCGGAGTACTTGCACATGATCTCCACCAGCGCCGTCGCCGTCACGATATTCTTCGGCGGCTGGCGCGGGCCTGGCGTGGCCGCGCTACCGGCGTTGGGGTTGGTCTACTTCGCGCTCAAGGTCCTGGCGATGATCTTCCTGTATATCTGGGTGCGCGCCAGTCTGCCCCGCATCCGTTATGACAAGTTGCTGACATTCTGCTGGACATTCCTCTTCCCGCTGTCCTTGATCTATCTCGCGATCACAGCGGTTGGAGTCGTGCTGCTGGGATGAGCATTGAGGTATGCGATGTCGTATATGGGTGACACAATCAAGGGGATGAGCGAGGTCGCGAAGGCGATGGCCATCACCCTGAAATACCTGTTTGTCAAGCCGGTCACGGTGCAGTATCCCGAAGAGCCGATTGCGGTTTACCCACGCTTCCGGGCTCGCCATGAGTTGCGCCGCTACGAGAACGGCATGGAGCGCTGCATCGGTTGCATGCTGTGCGAGGCCGCCTGCCCGACCAACGCCATCCACGTTGAAGCGGCTGAGAATGACCCGGCCCACCCGATCAGCCCCGGCGAGCGCTACGCCAGGGTCTACGAAGTCAACCTACAGCGCTGCATCTTCTGCGGCGACTGCGAGCTCGCCTGCCCGGTGGAAGCTATCGTCCTCGGCCACAACTTCGAGCTGGCCGTCTACGACCGCAAGGGTTTCTTGCTCTCAAAGGAAGCGCTGCTGAACCCGCCCACGCCGAACGTTATCGTCAGGGCAGAGTAGAGGGAGCCGTAGCATGTTCCTATTCATCATCTTCGGTGCGATCTCCATCGCCGCGGCCCTGGGCGTGATCCTCAGTCGCAAGCCGGTCTATAGCGCCCTGTTCTTGCTGCTGAACTTTGCGGCCCTGGCCGCCTTTTATATCATGCTTCAGGCCCAGTTCCTGGCCGCGGTGCAGGTCATCGTCTATGCGGGCGCCATCGTCGTCTTGTTCCTCTTCGTCGTCATGTTGGTCGGCGGCGGTGAGATCCGCGACGTAACCGGCCTACGCCCGGCAGGCGCACGCGAACCGTCCTGGACACGCATCGCAGCTTTGGTCCTGGCGGTCATCCTGGTCGCCGGCCTGGGCTACGGCATCATCACGGGCGCCCTGAGCGCAGCCCAAGGCAGTGTCGAGACCTTCGGGCAGGGGAGCGTCCAGGCAATAGGCCAGGCGTTATACACGACCTACCTGTTCCCGTTCGAGCTCACGTCGGTGCTGTTACTGGTAGGGATTATCGGCGCGGTAGTCCTAGCGCGTAAGGAGCAGTGATATGGTGCCAACCTCTTTCTACCTTATCCTCAGCGCGCTCCTCTTTGTCATTGGGGTGGCCGGGGTGGCGCTGCGGCGCAACGTGCTGATCATCTTCATGTCGGTGGAAATGATGCTAAACTCGGTGAACCTGACCTTCGCCGCGTTGGCCAACCATTTCATGAAGCTGGACGGCCAGGTGTTCGTGCTCATCGCCATGACCGTCGCGGCTGCCGAAGTCGCGGTCGGTCTAGCGATCGTAATGGAAGTCATCCGGCACCGTGACACGACGAACATTGACGACGTGAACCTGTTGAAGGGGTAAGCATGCTCAATTATGCCTGGTTAATGCTCGTCTTCCCCGCCCTCGGCGCGCTGGTCATTGCGCTCTTCGGCACGCGGTTGGGCCACCGGGCCATCAGTTGGCTGGCGCCGGGCATGGTGCTGCTGAGCTTCGGCGTGGCCGTCTGGATGTTCGTCACCATGCTCGGCCTGCCCGTCGAAGAGCGCAGCCATGAAGTCGTGCTCTGGTCGTGGATCACCACCGGCACTTTCCACGTCGACGTGGCGCTGCTACTCGACCAGCTTTCGATCACGATGGCCCTGGTTGTCACTGGCATCGGCTTTCTGATCCACGTTTATTCGACCGGCTACATGCACGACGATCCGCGTTATCCGCGTTTCTTCACCTACATGAATCTGTTCATCCTCATGATGCTGACGCTGGTGCTGGCCAATAACTACCTGCTCCTCTACGTCGGCTGGGAAGGCGTCGGCCTGGCCTCTTACCTGCTGATCGGCTTCTGGTTCGAGAAGCCCTCCGCAGCCAACGCCGGCAAAAAGGCCTTCATCGTCAACCGCATCGGCGATTTCGGTCTCGTCCTGGCGATCTTCTTCATCTGGACCAGCCTGGGCACCCTGCGCTTCAGCGAGGTGCTCACCGCCGCACCGGCCAGGCTGGCTACGACGGGCATTGCCACTACTATCACTATGCTGTTGTTGTTGGCCGCGACCGGCAAGAGTGCCCAGCTACCACTGTTCGTCTGGTTGCCCGATGCCATGGAAGGCCCCACTCCGGTCTCGGCCCTGATCCATGCCGCAACGATGGTAACCGCGGGCGTCTACATGATCGCCCGCTCGCACATCCTGTTCGCCCTGGCGCCCACCAGCGCAGCCTGGGTGGCCTGGATTGGCGCGATCACGGCTCTCTTTGCTGCCACCATCGCCCTGACCCAGACCGACCTCAAACGCATCCTGGCCTATTCGACGATCTCGCAGCTCGGCTACATGTTCCTGGCCGTCGGCGTCGGCGCCTATGCCTCGGGCATCTTTCACCTGGTGACCCATGCCTTTTTCAAGGCTCTGTTGTTCCTGGCCGCCGGCAGCGTGATGCACGCCCTGGCCGGCGAGATTAACATCCGCAAGATGGGCAACCTGCGCGCCAAAATGCCGGTTACGTACTGGACTTTCCTGATCGGCGCGGCTGCGCTGGCCGGCATTCCGCTGCTGTCGGGCTTCTTCAGCAAGGATGAGATCCTCTGGTTCGCCTGGCAAAAATCGCCGCTCCTCTGGCTGGTAGGTGCGGTCACGGCCGCCTGCACCGCGGTCTACGCCTTCCGGGCCGTCTTCGTGCCCTTCTGGGGCAAGGAACGCGACCACAAGCTCTTCCACCACGCGCATGAATCGCCAGCCAGCATGACTCTGCCGCTGATCTTGCTGGCCGCCGGCGCGCTGCTCGCCGGTTACCTCGGCCTGCCTCGCCAGTCGGCCATCGAAGGCTGGCTGGAGCCGGTCTTTGCCGCAGGCAGCGGCGCGCTCGCGACCGCCACACCGGCGGTGGCCGGCGGCTTTATGCGATGGGTGCTCCTGGCCGTTTCGGCCCTCATCGCGCTGGGTGGCCTCGCCGTGGCCTACTGGGCGTTTGTGCGCAACACGGACGTCCCCCGGCAGGTGCGCGAGTCGCTGGGCTGGGCCTTCACGTTGGCCGAAAAGAAGTATTTCGTCGACGACGCCTATAACGCACTGGTCGGCTATATCTGGGACTTCGGCGGCTGGCTGGCCCGCACCATCGACCAGCGCGGCATCGACGGCGCAGTCAACGGCGTGGCAGGCATCACCGGCTGGGCCGGCGGCCAGATCCGCCGGTTGCAGACCGGCCTGCTCGGCCTGTATGCGCTCTCGATCCTGTTCGGCGCCGTCGCGTTGGTCGTCTGGTTCGTCATCAAGTAGGCAGCCATTATGAGTCCAAACATTCCATTGCTCTCGATCGTCACCTTCCTGCCTCTGGTCGGGGCTTTCATCCTGCTGGCCTTGCCCGGCGAACGGCTGCAGAAATGGTGGGCGCTGCTGGTCAGCCTTGTCACCTTCGCCGTTTCCTGCCTGCTGTTTGCCTGGTGGCAGACGGGCCAGGCGGGCATGCAGTTCGTCGAGCGCCTCGACTGGGTCCCGCAGTTCAAAATCCAGTACTACGTCGGCATCGACGGACTCAGCCTGTTCCTGGTCCTGCTGACTACCCTGCTGACGGTGTTGGTGCTGCTTTTCTCCTGGGAAGGCATCAGCAAGCGCTTGAGCTCCTATCTGTTCTTGCTGTTGGCGCTCGAGAGCGGCATGGTCGGCGTCTTCATCTCCCTGGACCTGGTGCTCTTCTTCGTCTTCTGGGAACTGACCCTGGTCCCCATGTACTTCCTGATCGGGGAGTGGGGCGGGCCGCGCCGTATCTATGCGGCGCTCAAGTTCTTCATCTACACGATGGCCGGGAGCATGCTGATGCTGGCCGGGATCCTGGTGCTCTACTTCCACGGCGGCACCTTTGATTTGCTCCAGCTTCAGAAGCTCAACCTGGCGCCGAACCTGCAAATCTGGCTCTTTGCAGCCTTCGCCATCGCCTTCGCGATCAAGGTCCCGCTCTTCCCGTTCCACACCTGGCTGCCCGATGCGCACGTCGAAGCGCCCACCGGCGGCTCGGTCATCCTGGCCGGCGTGCTACTGAAGATGGGCACCTACGGCTTCCTGCGCTTCTGCCTGCCCCTTTTCCCGCAGGCTACACGCACCTTCGTACCTTACCTGTCAGTCCTGGCGATCATCGGCATCCTCTACGGCGCCTTGGTCGCGCTGGTGCAGAAAGATGTAAAGTCCCTGGTCGCCTACTCCTCCGTCGCTCACCTGGGCTTCGTGGTCCTCGGCATCTTCGCCCTCAACCCGCAGGGCATTGCCGGCGCGACGCTCCAGATGGTCAACCACGGGCTCAGCACCGGCGCCCTGTTCTTGTTGGTCGGCATGCTTTACAACCGGCGCCACACCCGCCTGCTGGCCGACTTCGGCGGCCTCTGGAAATCAATACCCGTGTTCGGGTTCCTGTTCCTGATCGTCGCGCTCTCCTCGGCCGGGCTGCCGGGATTGAACGGCTTTGTCGGCGAATTCAACATCCTGCTAGGCGCCTTCCAGGCGAACGTCGCCTTTGCCGTCTTTGGCACCCTGGGCATCATCCTGGCCGCCTGGTACCTCCTGCACGCCGTGCGCCAAATGCTCCAGGGGCCGGTCACCAGGCCCGAGAACGCGACCCTGCGCGACCTGAACTGGCGTGAGGTCCTGACCATCGCGCCGCTGGTGGTTCTGTTCTTCGTCATCGGCCTGTTCCCGAACCTGTTCCTGGACAAAATCAACCCGTCGGCGCAGGCCGTCGCCAGCGCGCTGGAAAATAGGCCGGCCGTGACGATGGCGCTGGATCGGCAGCCGTGAAGACGACAAAGCAAAACTAACGATGCACCTAAGGCAATGACAATGACCCTACCGACCGTTAACCTGATCGTCATTTTACCCGAACTCATCCTCGTCGCCGCGGCCCTGCTGGTCCTGGTGCTGGATCTGCTGGGAGTCAACGAACGCGCGCTGGGCTGGTTTAGCCTGGCGGCGGTGCTGACCGCCCTGGCAGCCGGGCTCGCCCTCACACCGGCGGACCCTGCCCTGCAGACCATGGCCCTGGCCGACGGGCTGGGTCGCATCCTGGGCGCGGCGGTGCTGATCGCGGCGGGGTTGGCCTGCCTGATTTCGATCGAGCGCGTTGGCGACTTCACCGGCCGCGGCGGCGCTTTCTTTGCGATGCTGCTGCTCGCCACGACCGGCATGCGCGTGATGACCATCGCCAACGACTTCATGACCCTCTTCATCTCGCTGGAGATCCTGTCGCTGGCGCTGTACATCCTGGTGGGTTTCAACCGCAAGGACCCGCGCTCAGCCGAGGCTGCCCTGAAGTACTTCCTGCTCGGCGCCTTCGCCAGCGCGTTCTTCCTCTACGGGGTGGCCTTGATCTACGCGGCCACCGGCACCACCAATCTGACCGAGATCGCCCAGGGAATCCTGCCCCTATCGGCGCCCCTGCCCGGCGCACCGCTGCTGCCCATCGGCGCCGGCCTGCTGGTCGTCGGCTTCGGCTTCAAGCTGGCCCTGGTCCCTTTCCACATGTGGACGCCCGACGCCTACCAGGGCGCGCCGACTCCGGTGACTGCCTTCATGTCCGTCGCCACCAAGACCGCGGCCTTCGCCGCCCTGATCCGGGTCCTTTCGGCTTTGACCACGCACGACAAGCCCTGGCTGCTGGCCCTGGCCGTGCTGGCCGCGCTGACCATGACCCTGGGCAACCTGGCCGCCCTGCGCCAGAACAGCCTGAAACGCATGTTGGCCTATTCCAGCATTGCCCACGCGGGCTACGTGCTCATCGGCCTGGCTTCGGGCACCGCCCAGGGAACGCAAGGCGCGCTGTATTACCTGCTGGCTTACACCTTCATGAACATCGGCGCCTTCAGCGTTGTGCTGGCCTTGCAGCGCCGTGACGAGAACGACGTGCAGATGGAAAGGCTGACCGGCCTCGCCGCCCGCCGGCCCGGTTTGGCGCTGCTAATGGCCATCTTCATGTTCTCGCTGACCGGCGTCCCGCCGCTGGCCGGCTTCTTCGCCAAGCTCTACGTCTTCGGCGCCGCCGCCTCCGGCGCCGCGGTCAACGGCGGCCTGATCTGGCTGGTCATCATTGGCGGCCTCAACAGCGCCGTCTCGGCTTACTATTATCTGCGCGTGATCGTCGGCATGTACATGTCGGAGCCTGCCGCCGAGTCGGCGCCGATCACAGTGGTCCCGATCAAAGGCGCAGCCGCCCGCGCCGGCGCGCCCACGGCCGGCCCTGCGAGGGGTAGGGGAGTGCCGGTCCTGGTGGCGGCCGGCCAGGCGCCGGCCGTCGTCGCGCCGGCCGGCGTGGCGGCGACAACGCCGGCCGCGACTCGGGCTCCGTCTGGCGTCAGCGCTGCCACCCCATGGCCCATCTGGGTCGCCTTGACGGTGACCGCCATCGGCACGGTGGGCCTGGGCATCTGGCAGTTCCCCTGGATGCAGGGCATCACCCAGGCGGTGACGATGCTGGCCGCGCACTGAGCCACGCGGCGTCGCTGGAGAAACACGCGCAAAAGGCAGGGCAACGAAGGTTGCCCTGCCTTTTGCGTTCCGGAGCGGATCAGGCGCTGGTTGTGTTTCCCCTTTTACCCTAAGCCAGCCGGGCCTCGCTCACGTTGCGCCAGAGAAGGGAGGCCATCGCCAGCGACGCGCTGACCATAAGCACGAAGATGACGGCTTCGACGGCAGAAACGGCAACTCCGGCCAGCAGTTCCCCGACGATCATGGCGATCAGCGCGGTGCCCAGCGTTACCAACTTGATCAGGGCCACGGACGCCAGCAGGTAACCCAGGGGCCGCTGCTTGAGCAACTGGACGCCCGCCAGGACCATCAGCGGCACGAGCAGACCCAGGTCCATGACCTGAATGAAGAGGGTCGTATTCGCATCCAGGCCAAAGGGCGCCGCGCCCGAGAGCAGGGCCGGGCCGAGGCGGCCCAGCCACATGAACAGCAGCAGTGCGGCGCACACGAACATGAAGACGGCGATCGCCCGCCGGGGCAGCCGGGCGCTGAAGTGCGCCGGCAGCGAGCGCAGATCGACTGAGGCCAGCGCGCTGATGAAGGCGAACAGGCTGAGCGAGAATAAGGCCACGTAGACCAGGAAGAACGGGTTGAAGCTGGCGCCGAAAGCCATGCTGGTGTAGGTGTACAGGAAATAAGCCAGCGTTCCGGCCAGCAGCAACTGGCCGCGCAAGGAGCCACGGCGATACAGCCACAGCGCAATCAGTAACAGCGGCAGTCCAACTACCAGCGTCACCACATCCTGGGCGATCCCCTGTGAGGCCTCAGACACCGAATCATAGCGGTACAGGCCGTGCCCCTGGATGGCCACCGTCTCGCCGCGCAGGCTGGTGAAGTTGTAGGACGCGCCTTCGCCCTGGTAAAACACGCCGGTGCCGGCGGCCACAAGGGCGAGCACGGCGATCAAGCACGCCAGAACGGTCAAGGTATTTGAAGGTTTCATGTTTGCGCTTCCTAATTGACGAAGATTTGATCCGCCCACGAGCGGATGGCCTGCCAGTTGCGCTGGTCGCCGTCAACAGAACCGGTAGCTTTGGTCATCAGCCGGTCCAGCAGGGTAAACTGGCGAGAGTCTATCTTGCCCGTAAAGAAAGCCTCGTGGCGCGGGGCGAGGATGGCCCGCACCGGCGCGAGGTAGGCCGCGCGCTTCTGCCGGCTGGCCTCGCTATCGTCCACGGCCAGCATGTGTACGGTAAAGTAGGCGACCGGCACCTGGCTCAAGGCGTCCCTGTGCGCTTTCACAAACTTGACGGCCGGCGCCAGCCACTGGCCCATCCGCACCGCGCTACCCACCACAACTGCCCGATAGGGTGACACGTCCGTCACGTCCGTAACCGATCGCACATCCACATCCTCACCACGCGCGCATAGCTGCGCGGCGATGGCCTGTGCTACCTCGGCAGTTGACCCATACCGGCTGGCGTAGGTTACAAGTATTTTCTTCGATTCGCCCATCTCACTCCTCCTGTCTGGTCTGTTCGTGCAGCGACGCTGATCCTGGCACAACCCGCTCTACTGATAGCAGCGCCAGACCGAGCCCGTGCAGATGCCGGATCAGGCCGACCAGTCCGGCTTGATCGGTGATGATCCCGGATAGTGTCGTGACCACCCCCTCTCGCCCGGCTGCTGTAGCGGCAATGTTCACCGGCCCGTACCAATCGGCCAGATTTTCGTCGATGCATCCCTGGATCTTGATGACGTAGTTTGCCTTTTGGTCAAGATGCGACATGCGTGTTAACCTCATTACGCCGCCAGCATAGCGCAAAGCGCAACAAGAGTAACCGCATCTTGATGTAGTTCTGGGGAGAAAAAGATGTAGGTCGCCGGAGCGCAGGATATAGCGAGGGACGCGGCCTGTCGCGGAACGTTACAACCCTGTCGCGGGCCGTTACAGCAGCCCCAAGACCTTCGCCCGGTCGACGGCCGCCACGCGCCGGTCGACCCCGAGATTACCGTAGATGTTTTTGACGTGGAAGCGCACCGTATTGAGGCTGACCACCAACCGGCCGGCGATTTCCCCGTACGTCAAGCCCTCGGCGAGCAGGCGCAACACTTCGCGCTCGCGCTCGCCGAGCGATTCGAGCAACCCCTCCTAGTCCGGCCGTGCCGTGCCGCCCTCATCCGGAAAGGCCGCCAGCAGCCGGGCGACGTAGACCGCCCGCAGGTCCCGCTCGCGCGCTGCCCGGAGCAGTGCGGCCATCGGCGCGCCTTCATTGACAAACAGGCGCACGTAACCTTCGGGTTCCGCCAGGGCCAGCGCGCGGCTCAGGTCGGCGCGCGCTGGTCTG
>Ga0209746_1000210_pt1 | contig 32258 bp, 31 predicted proteins | sample BarGraNGADG00211_3_FD_184496 | JGI IMG/M metagenome (GOLD analysis project Ga0209746, IMG submission 184496) | Arctic peat soil microbial communities from Barrow, Alaska - Barrow Graham LP Ref core NGADG0011-211 (SPAdes) (version 2) | ecosystem: Environmental > Terrestrial > Soil > Wetlands >... | reverse complement strand
CGAAATTATACCCATCTCATCCGACAGCGGTGGAACCACCTGGACGGTGTAACCCACCTCTTTCCCGATTTCGGTCAGGCGGGCTGCGTTGCCCTCCCGCCCGCGGCCGAGGGCGGTATCGTAGCCGATGAAAAGCCGACGCAGGCCCAGGCTGCGTGCGACATGGCGCATAAACTCCCCGGCGGTCTGGTCGGCAAATTCGCGGCTGAAGGTCTGGGTGATGACCGCGTCCACGCCAAGCGATTCCAGCAAAACCAGGAGTTCGTCGGGAGTGGTCAGGCATTTGAAATCCGTTTTACCACCCAGGACAACAGCCGGGTGCGGGGTGAAGGTCAATACCACCGCCGGTTCGCCCGCTGCATGCGCCCCGGTGACGAGCGCCCGCAGGATTTCCTGGTGGCCGCGATGGACGCCGTCAAAGATGCCGATGGTCAGCCAGGCATTTTGGAGGGCAAGTTCGTCGAGAGAATGAGTGTGAATCACAGTGGAAAAATGGAATAGAGATACTCGTAAAATGACGGCTTTATCATCCCCGGAGGGGCAGCCATCCATCTCCCGGGAAAAGAGCGACTACACCTGCCCTCCCGGAACGACACCGGGACGCTGTGGCGGGCGGTGCCAGGGAAGTCGCACCTACAAGACCAATCCATAATTTACATGGAATTACGAGAAGAACACTTTCTTCGGCTGCCATTCCATGGTGACTTCATCGAGGTCCAGAATGGCGATGAGTTCACCGGCCATGCTTACGCCTCGCACCAAACCTGGCGTGGCATCCGCGGCAGCCTTGATGCGGTGGCCGTGCTTGACTTCTTCCACCTCGTCGGGGTTGAGTTCCACGGCGGCCCATTCTGCCAGGGCCTCGGCGGCCGGGATCAGGTACTGGTACCAGTTCCCGGCAGTAAAGGCTTCCTCCAGTTTGCGCAGGGGCGTGGCATCCCGTAAACTAAAACGGCCCGACTTGGTGCGGCGCAGCCCGATCAGATACGCGCCACAGCCCAGGGCAATGCCCACATCGTTCGCCAGCGAGCGGACGTAGGTGCCGGATGAGCAATGCACGTCAATGACCACTTCCGGGGGCGCCCACTCCAGAATCTCGAGATGGTAAACGTTGATTTTGCGTGGGGCGAGTTCCACTTCTTCGCCCTGGCGGGCCATCTCGTAAGCCTTGCGCCCGTGGACCTTGACCGCCGAAAAGGCCGGTGGAGTCTGTTCGATCTCACCGATGTAGCGTTGGAGCACTTCGTTGAACTGCTCCTCAGTCACATCCACCGGGGTGGTCGAAGGCTGGCGGGTGAAGTGTCCTTCGGCATCGTATGTATCGGTGGCATTGCCCAGGCGCAGGCTGGCCTGGTAACGCTTGTCCGCAGCCGAGACGAACTCGCTCAAGCGCACCGCCGGTCCGACCAGGATGACCAGCACGCCGGAAGCGCGCGGATCCAGGGTACCGGTGTGGCCGGCGCGGCGGATACCGGTGCCGCGGCGGATGTGGTCAACCACATCATGCGAAGTCAAGCCGACGGGCTTGTCCAACACAAGGATGCCGGAGATGGCGTTCTTTAATTCTTGACTTTCCATTTTTTATTCCTCCTAAATATCCCAACAAATCAATTCCGGGGTTGGTTTACAGGGTACTGCGCAAAGATGTGAACCAATATTACTGGAATTGCCTTTATGATGATCGCTTATAGGTGACATATTTATTTATGAAGCAGTAATATTTTGCGTGTGGCCTCCAGGATACGTTCCCGGACCTCGGCCAGGCTGCCGGACAATTCCGCACCAGAGGCGGCTTTGTGGCCTCCACCATTAAACTGGCGGGCAATCTGCGAAACGTCAACATGCGGTTTCAACCCACGCCAGGAGATTTTCGTTTTTTCTGCATTTTGTTCCACAAACATGATTGCAATTTCTGCATCATCAATGGACGAGACTATATTGATGAGATCGGCATCATCTTTCCCGGTGTAGCCGGAGGTTTTGCGGTCGGCCAGGGTCATAGTTGCCCAGATAATTCCGTCAGCCCGCTCCAGGCTGGTGAGGCCTGTACCCCAGTATTTCGCCTCCTCAAAGGTCCGTCGTACCAGGCTGCGGTAGTAGAGCGTACTCATATCCACGCCGAGTTCCAAAAGGTCGGCGGCCTGGCGCAGAGATTCAGGGCTGGTGTTCGACGTGCGGAAGCCGAGCGTATCAGTGACCAGACCTGTCATCAAATTTGCAGCGATGGGCGCAGTAATGGCCAGCCCCCAGGCGTGCATGTGTCGGATCAGCACCGAGGCAGTGGCAACTGCTTCCGGCTCAACCAGGTTCAGGGTCCCGAACGCTTCGGCAGTAACGTGATGATCAATGATTATGTCGGGGGCGTGGTAACCGTCCAGGGCATCGCCAATGCGTATCAGGTCCGAACAGTCCACGCTGACGATCAGGTCGAACTCTCCATCGGCTTTTTTACGAACCATGTCCGCGCCGGGCAGTTGTTTGAAATTGGCCGGTACCCCATCGGAGAGCACCACCTGGACCTGTTTACCGGCGTCGAGCAATGCCAAGGCAAGCGCCAGGCTGGAGCCTATGGCATCCCCGTCCGGGCGGACGTGGGAGGTCACCAGAACGCGTTGCGCCGCATGGATGCGGTCTTTAATTTTTTTCTGCAGGTCGTTCATTCTTTCGCAAATCAGCCAGTAACTGTTCGATGTGGTCTGCGTTTTCAGGTGTGGGGTCCCAGTGGAAGCGCAGACGCGGGAAGGCACGCAGTTCGATGCGGGCGGAAAGTTCATGGCGCAGGAAACCGCTGGCATGTTCGAGCCCTTCAAGTATTTCGGCACTACGGACAGATCCTTCCACTGCCGAAACATAGATGTCGGCGAAAGCCAGTTCACGGTCCACTTTTACATCGGTGATAAAAATCTGATGCAGGCGCGGATCACTGATCTCCCGGATGAGCATTTCCGAGATTTCCTGGCGGATACGGTCCGCAATACGTTGAAGACGGATACCGGATGGCATAATTCTATTAACACTCGAAGATCATAAACTATTCGATTTCTGTCTTCTCTCGTTCTGACGCTTTGGGTCGGAACGCTCTCACCTGCGCTCCGCGCCCGGCCTTGGGACGCGGAGCGTCCCGATGGCGGTGACGACGCCCCGTGCAAGAACCGGGACTACCACGCAGAGCATCGTCACCAGGAAAGATCATAAACTATTCAATTTCTGTCTTTTCCAGCAGGTAACATTCTATTACATCACCGACCTGGACATCGCTGAAGTTTTTCAGGCCGATGCCGCATTCGAAGCCAGTGCGCACCTCGCGCACATCTTCCTTCTCATGTTTGAGTGAACTAACTTCGCCTTCGAAGACGATATCCTTTCCGCGGGTAACACGGACCTTGCCATTGCGGCGGACTTCGCCTTCGGTGACCCGGCAGCCGGCAATTTTTGTGCCCTTTGACAGGCTAAAGACCTGCAAAACAACCGCCTTGCCGAGCGCTTTCTCGGTAAATACCGGGGCCAGCATGCCCTTGAGGGCTTTTTCCACATCCTCGATCAGACGGTAGATAATATCATACAGCCGGATGGAGACGCCTTCTGTATCGGCCAGACGACGGGCAGCCACATCCGCCTGGACACTGAACCCGACAATGATGGCCTGGGAAGAGGATGCCAATAACACGTCGTTCTCGCTGATATTACCCGTCTCAGCGTACAAAATGTTAATCCTGATCTCACCTTTTCCCAGTTCTTTGATCTCGTTGATGATGGGTTCTAGTGAACCCTGCATATCGGCTTTCAGGATGAGGTTAAGTTCTTGAGCTTCACCGGCCTTTATCTTGGAGAACAATTCCTCCAGAGTGATTTTTTTGGTCGCGGAGGTCTGCTTTTTGTTGGCTTCTTGTCGTTCCAGGATGGATTGCCGGGCTTCTTTCTCGGATCCAACCACCTTGAACACATCCCCGGCAGAGGGTAACGCGCTCAACCCCATCACCGAGACCGGGGTGGACGGACCGGCTTTCTGAACCTTCCGGCCGCGGAAGTCGAACAGGGCGCGCAGGCGGCCATAAGTATTCACGGCCACCACGATATCGCCCGTGTTGAGCGTCCCGTTTTGGACCAGGAGCGTGGCAACCGGTCCCCTGGATTTATCCAACTCTGCTTCGATTATCGTCCCTATGACCGCACCCTTGGGGTTCGCACGGATGTCAGTGTTATCGGCCACCAATAGGATGGCTTCCAGCAGGTCCTCGATACCCTGTTTCTGCTTGGCCGAAACCGGGATGACCATTGTGTTACCACCCCAGTCGTCTGGCATAAGGTCGTTCTCGCCGAGTTGTTTTTTGACTCGATCGGGATTGGAATTGGGCTTGTCCACCTTGTTCAGCGCCACAATGATGGGTACGCGCGCCGCCTTGGCATGAGCAATGGCTTCCTTCGTCTGTGGCATCACACCATCGTCGGCAGCGATTACCAGGATCACAATATCCGCACCCTGGGCACCACGCGAGCGCATAGCGGTAAAGGCAGCGTGACCGGGGGTATCCAGGAAGGTAATCTGCCTGCCTTTCAGCTCCACCTGATAAGCACCGATATGCTGGGTAATGCCACCGGCTTCCCCGGCGGCAACGTCTGCGTCTCGAATGGCATCCAGCAGGGAGGTCTTGCCATGGTCCACATGGCCGAGGATGGTCACGACAGGCGGACGCGGGGTCAAGGATGCTTCGTTTTCACCGGCGATCGTTTTTCGCCACAATGGCACATCGCCAGTCTCTTTCACCACCGGCGCTTCCTGATTTTCCAACGTGGCTTCAAAACCCATTTCGTCGGCCAAAATAGCAGCGGTATCATAATCAATCGCCTGGTTGATACTGGCCATCACACCGTTGGTCATTAACTTTTTAATGATCTGGATCGGGCTGACTTCAATGATCTGTGCGAAATCGCGAATAGAAATATTCGCGGGAAGTACAATCTTTTTGCGTTCTAAATCGCTCATACGGCATCTCCTAAATCAAAACCCTTGTGTGGCAAACCCCGTCTGCTGACCGGGTTGAGTCGGAAATCCTCAAGCCTGCCGTTGAACGATCAGCGGTTCATCAGTCCATTTGGGCCTTATCCCTATTCACCGGTATCCTCTTCATCCTCCGGCAGCGTTTGCATAAACTGGCGGAGGCGTTGGGTGTCCTCGGTTGTCAAGGTAGTCTTGAGGGCATGAGCCAGCAGCCCTTTTAAGCCTTTTTCCCAGCAGGAACGGCGATTGTGCAGATACGCGCCGCGTCCGGTTAATTTACCGGTCGAGTCCACCTGCACACCTTCAGGCCGGCGTACCAGACGCACCAGTGACCGCTTTGACAAAACGGTTCGACAGCCCACGCAGGTGCGGTGGGGGATGTGCTTGGGTGCTTTTACAGGTTTGCCAGACACCTTCTACTGCTCCTTGCCTATATTTCTGAACGGAAGCAGCCAACAAGTAGCGGAAAAACGGCAAATTGGGTTCAAATATAAACTCAGTACCTTGTAAATCCAATAGTTCATCAGGGCAGGATGTTCTTGTTTCGGGTGGGAAGACTATTCTTCTTCCCAGCCTTCATCACCACGTTTATGCTTCTTCAAGGCAATGGACTTTTCGAGGACCTCGTCAAATACGATCTCGACAACTTTCTTTTTCTTCTTCTTATCCTTTTTCTTATCTGCCTCATCATCATCGTCTTCAGCCACAACTGCCACAGGTTGCAGCATATCGGGCCTTAGCGTGAAGATTTCCTCGATTGGTTTCTCTTTGTCTTTTTCTTCGGTGATTTCTGCAGCCACAGCAGGAGGTTCACCCTCCGCTATTACCGGTTCGGGCAAAACTTCAACAGGTGCGGTTACTATAACAGTCTCCACCAGCGCTTCAGCGATCTCCTCGACCGGGATCTCGGCAACCGGCTCAACGGTCGGCTCCGGTTCGGGGAACGAGATGTTCTCCAGGGCAGTCTTGATGGTTTCCATGGACTTGGGTCCAATCCCAGCCAGTCCCAGGACACTGTCAGGGTTAAGTTTCATCGCCATCATCAAGTCACCGACGGTGCGGTGTTCGGCCTCCGTCAGGATGTTGTAGATGCGCTCAGACAGGCCCAAAGCATCGATACCCGCTTCGAACGCGGCGTTCGGGACCTCGGAGCGAGCGGCAGAAACCCGTTCTTCCTCGGCCACCGCCACAGCTTTCTTCTGCTCCACGGTACGCCGTTCCACACGCTCTACAAACTGGATGAGCATCATGAATTCTTCCGGCGTCAACGGGCGGCCTTCGCCCTTCTTCGTCAGGACTTCTTCAACGATTGGTATATTTTTGTGTTCAACTTCGGCAATATTCGCCAGGGATGGGTCCCTCTGTACTTTGACGATGGCATCCGCGGCGGCTTCAATCAGCGACTTAATGTCAATTCGCCAGCCGGTCAATTTGGCAGCCAGGCGCGCATTCTGCCCATCGCGCCCGATGGCCAGACTTAGCTGGTCCTCCTGGACGACCACCGTGGCAGTCTTTTCGGCGTCGTTAAGATAAACGCCGGAAACCTTGGCCGGGCTGATGGCTTTGGAAATATACAATCCTTGGTCGGCATTCCATTCGATGATGTCAATCTTCTCATCGTGCAATTCCTTGACGATGGCCTGGATACGCACACCCTTGATACCCACGCACGCTCCCACCGGGTCCACGTTGGGCTGGGTAGCCGAGACGGCTACTTTAGCGCGCTGTCCCGGTTCGCGCGAGATGGCGCGAATCTCGACTATGCCATGATAGATTTCGGGGACTTCGTTTTCCAGCAAACGGCGCAGGAAATTGCGATGCGACCGCGAGAGGATGATCTGCGGGCCGCGCGGGCTATCCTTGACTTCCAGGACAATCGAGCGAATGCGTTCGTGCACTTTGAATCTCTCGCCAGGGATTTTCTGATTCGGGGGCATGATGCCCTCGGCTTTCATATCCAAACCAATGGTCACGCCCTGAGTCATGCTGACAGCCTGTACCACGCCGCTGATGATCTCGCCAACCTGTTTATTGAAGAAATCAGCCTGCATCTGGCGCTCAGCTTCGCGGATGCGCTGCTGGATGACCTGACGGGCCGTCTGTGCAGCAACGCGCCCGAAGTCTGTAGGTGTGGATTCGACGACCACCATGTCGTTTAAATTGGCTTCCGGGTTCACCGTGCGCGCCACTTCGAGTGTCACTTCCGTGCGCTGGTCCTGCACCTCTTCAACCACTTCTTTTTCGGCGAAGATCGTGACCTTGCCGGATTCCGGGTCAATTTTAGCTACGACTTCCTGGGCGTTGGAGGCGTTGACCGCCCGTCGGTAGGCCGAGACCATGGCCGACTCGATGGCAGCCATGATGACCTCTTTGGGCAATTGTTTTTCTTCCAACACTTCGTTGAAAGCCAGGGCAAATTCATTTTTCATGCTCAACCTGCTCCCCAGATATTAGTTTCTTGGTATCATCACAATAAACCGTGGAGTTGGGGGTGTGCGGGCGGCTTCGCTGCCCGCACACCCCCCATCCTCCCTTTCTTATTGAGAAGATACGTTTCCTGTTACATGCAGAAAAGTGGGGGTTGCCCACTTTTCGATGCGTGCGGTATTGGTTTCTCAGACGCCAAGAATTTTAGCACAGAACCGATTGGGATGCAAGGTTGCAATCGCCACTGGTCAGGCTTTTAATATTCTCTTGAAATGTAGCCGCGAAAGAGTGTAGCAACCAAACCAGTCCAAATTATGGTTTCTTCTGATTGGTAGAAGATCAACTTGGGCTCAAATCGCCTTTGCTACAGAATAAAAGGTTTGTCAAGCTTAAAAGAAACAGGGCAATAACCAGAATATTCAATCCCCCAGGACCGCATTATTCCGACGACTCTTCAAGACTCATCTCCGCGAAAATCGTAAATGCCGTCCAAGATTTTCCAGGTGCGGTTACAGGCCGGGCAGAAGAGACTTTCGCCATGATCTGTAAGAGGAGCATGTCCGCATTCTGGACATTTGAAAAACGCTTTAGGGTCGGCAGGGATCGAGCCTGTTCGTCCACCTTCCGCCCTCGCCTTTATGAACACGCTCGGGGTAAATTGCCACAACGCCCCGGTCCATTGGAAAAGAGAATCGAGACCAGCCAAAATACTGGCAGGAATGGTGCGTTTGAGCAGGCTGATACGGAAATGTGAGACAGCCAGGATTTTTTCAGCCTGGAATCCCATCTCCAGTAGCCAGCCGCGTACCGCGCGGGGGTGGAAGTCGAAATTCAGCGGGGCGAACTCGACCGGTTCCAGCCCGAAGGGGCTCCAGCTCTGGCGGCGCAGCGCATAGCGCAGGATGGCCTTCAGGTTCCGCTTGTTTGCATATTCCAGAATGAAAGTCGCACCCGGCTGGAGAACGTTCCGCACCTGGCGCAACGCGGCTGGCGCATCAGCCATGTGATGCAGAGTACGAATCATCGTAGTAGCATCGAACAGGCTATCCACAAAAGGCAGGCGGTAGATATCCGCCGCAACGTAGATGTAACGTTCGGAAGCACCCAGGCGTTCCCGCGCCTGTTTAAGCTGGGTGCGGGAGTAGTCCAGCAGGACGATTCGCTCAAAGCCCTGGTATCGCGGAGTATTACGGCCCGCGCCGGCGCCCAGTTCGAGCATTAGTTTGCCGCTTTGGGGGAGCAGGTGTTTTAAGGCAATGGCTTCGCAGCGATCCTCATAATCGCGTCCTCCTGTTTCCCAGAAGCGAGTTTGATAATCGGAGCCTTCGTAATCGATGACAGGGGGACGTTTTTCTTCCGGCATATTATTACCTGTCGAAACCACGGCCCACGCCGCAATAGTTAAAGTCGAGAGCGCAAATTTCCATCAGACTGATCAACCTTTTTTGGTCATCTTTTTGATTCGCACTGCTTGAGCAATATCCACGGCAAAACTTTGGATATTGATGGGCTTTGAAATAAACCCAATATAACCCGACTCGAAGGTAGTATTACGGTCGCTGGGCAGGCTATGGGCGGTCAGCGCCAGCAACGGGTTGGAGACCGCCTTCGGGTTTGTTTTGAGTTTGCGAGCAACAGTCCACCCATCCATTCCATGCAGGGAGAGATTCATCAAAACCGCTGGCATTTCCTGGTGCGAGATTCAGTCCCATTTGCCCATTGTGAGCTTCTTTTACCTGATAACCAGTGCGTTCAAGGAGAAAGCACACCATTTCAAAGATATCGGGATTGTCTTCAACAGACAAAACACGTCTTTGAGGCCTCCTTTTTCCAATTGATATACTATACACAAACTAATGCATTCCGTCAAACTTTTTTCACTTCATGTTTGTGGTATATTGCAACCATGCGTCTACTTTTTGTCGCCGACGGGCGTTCCCCCACAGCGCTCTCCTGGCTGCGCCACTGGGTTGAGACTGGTCACCAGACTCACCTTGCCTCGACTTTTCCCTGTGACCCGCCTCCGGGATTGGCATCATTCCATATTCTACCGGTGGCCTTTGGCAGGATGGCTCGCGGACAGAGCAATAATTCGGTTGGTTCAACACACTTAAGCGGATTAGTCGGACGCTTTCGAGGTCTCCTGCGCCCGCTGCGCTACGTGCTCGGACCTCTCAGCCTGCCGCCCTACCAAACGCATTTCCGCAATCTTGTGGAAGATATCCGCCCGGACCTTGTCCACGCCCTGCGCATCCCCTTCGAGGGGATGCTGGCTGCCGCTACGCCAACGGGTATCCCGCTGGTGGTCTCCATCTGGGGCAACGATTTGACCCTCCATGCCCGCGGCTCGATTCTGATGGCGCGTCTCACCCGCCGCACCTTGCACCGTGCCGACGGTCTCATCGCCGACGCGGCTCGTGACATTCGTCTGGGACACAAATGGGGTTTCGCAACCGACAGGCCAACGCTGGTAGTTCCGGGGGCGGGAGGCATCCGTCTCGATGAAATCGAAGCAGCCTCGAGGTCCGGAATGCTGCCGGAGGAACTGCCGGATGTCCCAATTGTGGTCAACCCGCGCGGACAGCGTCCCGGCAGTCTGCGGCAGGATGTCTTTTTCCAATCCATACCGCTGGTGTTGGAAAAATTCCCGCAGGCGCTGTTCATCTGTCCTCCGCTGGCTGGCGATGTAGAATCTGAACATTGGGTTGAGTCGTTGGGGATCTGGTCGAATACGAAACTTTGGCCACACCTGGACCGGGCACAAATGTGGGCATTATTCAAAAAAGCCCGGGTCTTTGTCTCGCCCAGCATCCACGATGGAACGCCCAATTCGCTGCTGGAAGCAATGGCCTGCGGATGTTTCCCGGTGGTGGGGAATATCGAATCAATGCGGGAGTGGGTGACGCCTGGTATCAGCGGTCTCTTGGTGGATGCGGCCTCCCCGCGCTCCCTGGCAGACGGGATCATTGCCGCCTTGGAGAACCCCGCCCTATGTGCGGCTGCAAAAAACGAAAACGCCCGCATCATTACTGAACGTGCCGCATATCGGAGTTGTATGGCAATGACAGAGGCGTTTTATCTAAAGCTCGGCAGGGGCAATTTTTAAGTTGCCCGCCGGAGCATTTACGCCCGGGGGGCGCGTAAGGTTTCCAGCCGCTCCTGTAATTCAATCCGTTTTGTATTGGACGCATGGCGGATATTGGCAGCCAAACCTTGGGCGCGATCGTTAATCTGAAGGCGCAGGTGCTTGCCGGATGAAGGGGCAAAGAGCAAAGCCACGGTTGCACCAATTATTCCGCCGGTCAACGTCCCGATGAAGAAACTAAAAGCCCGTCGCATAGAAGCCTCCTGTGAAAATCGGTTATTATAGTATTTATATTATAGAGCATAATCAAATGCGATGGAAGATTGCCGAAGTACTATTTTTGTGGAATAATAGCCAGTATTGCGCGTATCTTTTAGAACGCGACAGCGAATAAAAGTCCAACCTGTAACATTAATTCCAACCCGGCCCCTACCTGAAAGGAGGGTACCATGTCCACACTTCCCCCTAATCTCATAGCGCAGACCACGCGTAAGAAAATTACCACACTGGCATTCCGCCAGAAAAAAGAACGCGGCGAGCCAATCGCCGTGTTGACCGGTTACGATTACCCCACCGCGCTGGCTCTCGACCAGGCCGGGATTGATGCCATCCTGGTCGGCGATTCCCTCGGTATGGTGGTACTGGGCTACGAAAACACCCTGCCCGTTACGGTGGACGAGATGCTGCACCATTGCCGTGCCGTGGCACGCGGGGCCAGGGCGGCCCTGCTCATCGGGGATATGCCTTTCATGTCCTACCAAGTCTCGACGGAAGAAGCCATCCGGAATGCAGGACGGTTCCTCCAGCAAGGCGGTATGCAGGCAGTCAAACTGGAGGGCGGGCGCGAACGCTTGCACGCCATCCGCGCCATCCTTGGGGCGGGGATTCCGGTAATGGGGCACCTCGGCCTGACACCACAATCGGTCAACTTGCTGGGCGGCTTCCGTCCGCAGGGACGCACCGCCGTAACCGCCGAGCGACTGCTCGAGGATGCGCTTCTCCTCGAAGAAGCCGGGTGTTTCAGCCTGGTGCTCGAATCCGTCCCGGCCCGGCTGGCCGAGATGGTCTCAAAGCGACTTACCATCCCCACCATCGGTATCGGAGCCGGCGCAGGCTGTGACGGTCAGGTGCTGGTGACGCACGATCTGTTGGGTCTATTCGACCGCTTTACGCCCAAATTCGTCCGAAAATACGCCGACCTGCACACCGAGATGCAGAGTGCTTTCACGGCTTATATTGCCGATGTACAAGGCCACACTTTTCCAGCCCAGGAGCATACCGTCGAAATGCCCGATGAAGAATGGGAAGCTCTTCTTCATAATCTCAACCGCTAGGAGCAAAGTCACCAAATGAATAGCGACTCGATCCTTATTCTTGGCACCGGCGCCCTGGCAACTCTCTTTGCGGCGCGGCTTGCTGCTGCAGGTGTTTTCATCACTATGCTCGGTACCTGGCCGGAGGGATTGGCTGCCTTGAGCGAAAAGGGCGTACGTGTGGACGGCGATGATCGGGCTTTTCACGTTCACGCAACAGACAATCCGGCCGAATGCAAAGGCATACGTTTTGCGTTAGTGTTGGTCAAAGCCTGGCAGACTGAACGCGCCGCCCACCAACTGTCAGGCTGCCTTGCCGAAGATGGTGTGGCGTTGACGCTCCAAAACGGGCTTGGGAATGATACAGTTCTCGCGTGGACCCTGGGCCTGCCGCGCGTTGCCCGGGGTGTGATAACTCTTGGCGCGACACTACTCGCACCCGGTCTGGTCTGCCTGGGCGGAGTAGGAACGGTGTCGCTGGAGTCCCATCCGCGCCTTTCCCCGCTGAAGGAGATGATCCACCGGGCAGGTTTTGTTGTAAACGTGGTAAGCGATTTGCAATCGCTGGTATGGAGCAAATTGGCAGTCAGTTCGGCCATCAATCCGTTGACCGCTCTGCTGCGGGTAAAAAATGGTGAACTGCTCGAACTCCCATCCGCGCGGGCTCTAATGGGGGAACTGGCGCGCGAAACCGCTGCAGTGGCAAAAACCCTGGGAGTCGTGCTGCCGTTCCCAGGTCCAGAACTTACCGCCGAAGAGGTGGCGCAGCGGACGGCAGAGAACCAGTCCTCGATGCTGCAAGATGTCCTGCGCGGCGCGCCAACTGAAATAGATGCAATCAACGGTGCGGTCGTTCGTCTGGCGGAGGAGAATAATCTCAAGGTACCGGTCAACCGGACGGTCTGGTCACTGGTGAAAGCCATTCCTGTTCGTGGTAAGATTAAGACTTAGACAATTTTTATTTTATTAGGAGGTATTTGATGAGGAAGTGGTTTGCCGTTTTGGCTGTTCTGGTGGCACTCTGGGTTTCCTTCCCCGCCCAGGCGCAGAGTGAGGTGCGCCTGAGTTCAGTGAGTGTGGAAATCTGGCCGGAATATGACCAGCCAGCCGTGCTGGTAATTTATCACATTTTCCTATCCCCCGAAACAACGCTTCCGGCAACCCTGAATCTGCGCGTCCCAGCCCAGGCCGAAGTCTTTGCAGTGGCCATCGCTGATCCGGTGAGCGGTCTGCTAAACACTTCCTATGATCGTACCGTGCAAGGGTCGTGGGCAACGCTGACGATCACGGCCAATTCGCTCGATGTGCAGGTGGAATATTACGAAGCCCTGGTAAAAAATGGGACCGCTCGTCACGTTATCTACGAATGGGCTGACGACTTTAACGTAGATGTTTTTGTAGTCGCCCTTCAGCAACCGGTCGGTGTTACGGACATGGTAACAGACCCCACCCTCACTAAAAGCAGCGTCAGTCAAGATGGTTTCGTCTACTATCGATCCATACCTCAGCCTCTGGCAGCGGGGCAATCATTTACTTTGACTGCCGATTATCAGAAAACAACCGACGCGTTAAGCACCACCGGACTTCCGGTCCAACCGACGCAGCCGCTCAATGCGAGCACACCCGGCCGGATCACGATGAGCGGCGTCCTGCCGTGGGTATTGGCAGGGATTGGAGGGGCGCTGTTCGTGGTCGGTATAGTGGGTGGCCTATATATGTGGAAAAGCGGTACGCGCCGTTCGTCTGCAACGCGCAAACGTCACACACAGCCTCAACTGGCAAGCGAAACCGGTGAGGTTTACTGCTATCAATGCGGTAAGCGCGCTCAACCGGGCGATGTGTTCTGCCGCACCTGTGGGATGCGTTTACGAAAAGAAGATTAGAACAGGTTGCGTAGAGGTCCACTTCCGTGAGTATACCTGCGATCATCCCGATCTATTTTTTCTATGGGTTGGCATTCTTTAGTATGGGCCTGTTGGTGATGCTCGAAGGCGGGCAGTCTTCCGATGCCCGCCTTCGCCGCGCCTTGCGCCCCCTGGCAGTATTTGGACTGGTACACGCGGCAAACGAGTGGCTAGAGATGTTCGATGTAATCGCTATCCAGGGGGGGCATACCACCCCAGACTGGTTATCTGGAATAAGGCTGGCGATGTTGGCATTTTCTTTTATCTCGCTGGCGGCCTTCGGCAGTTACCTTCTGGCCGTTTCGCGAACGGCCTGGCGCTTGATCCTGCTCGTTCCGCTTGGATTGGAAGGTATCTGGGTATTTGGCCTGATCATCCTCAAAGGACACTATTCTTTGCCCATCTTGTGGGATGTTTCGGATGTGTGGACGCGCTATTCTTTAGCCGCTCCAGCAGCATTGCTGGCAGCGATTGGTCTGGTAATTCAGCAGCGTGTCTTTCGCCAGGCGGGGCTGACTTCGTTCGGCCGGGACGCGCTGTGGGCCGCGGTCGCTTTCAGTTGGTACGGCCTGGTCGGCCAGTTATTTGTCCAGTCTTCCCCACTTCCGCCTTCAAACATCATCAATGAGGTTCTATTCACTAATCTTTTTGGCATCCCTGTACAATTATTCCGCGCCATGATGGCAGGGCTGGCCGCTTTCTTTGTCATCCGTTTCTTGCGCGCCTTCCAGGTTGAAAATGACAGGCAAATTTCCAGTCTACAGGAGGCGCGCTTGAAGGAGGCGAAACAACGTGAGAGACTGCGCGGAGAATTATACAAGCGTGTTGTGGCTGCTCAGGAATCAGAACGCCAGCGAATAGCCCGTGAACTCCACGATGAGACTGGTCAAGCCTTGACGGCTATCGGCTTGGGCTTGCGCGGCCTGACCGGCTCGTTGCGGAACTCGAACAGGGAACGCGCCAAACAGAACTTACACCAACTGGAGTTGCTCACAGCACATTCCCTGGACGAACTGCAGCGCCTGATTGCAGATTTGCGTCCATCCCATCTGGACGATCTGGGTCTTTCCTCAGCTTTGCGCTGGTATGCCACTACTCTTCAGGAACGCGTCAAACTGGATGTTCATGTTGAGATCCTGGGCGAGGAAAGGCCGGTCGCCTCGCCGGTCAAGATAGCGCTCTTCCGCATTGCGCAGGAGGCGCTGACGAATGTTGTCAAACATGCTCAGGCCAAAACCGCCCAAGTAGTTCTAACTTACGCAGAGGAATCTGTTCATGTTCGCGTGACAGACGATGGCCGGGGTTTCGATATGGATGCCGCAGGGTCAGCCAAACGAGTCTCGTGGGGACTAAAAGGTATGGAGGAACGTACCTCGTTACTGGGCGGCAAGTTCGAGGTCCATTCGCGACTCGGCGAAGGGACGACTGTCGAAGTATCTATTCCGTATCTTCAGGAGGAAGCAGATGAAAATTCGCCTGCTGCTGGTTGATGACCACCAAGTCGTGCGCTCTGGCTTGCGGATGCTGCTGGCCAGCGAAAGCGATGTTGAGATTGTCGGCGAGGCTGGGACTGCTCGCGAAGCACTCGAAGCCGTCCGGCAGTTAAAACCGACTGTAGTGTTGATGGATATCGGCTTGCCGGATCTTTCGGGAATTGACGCCACGCGCGAGATCAAACGCACTAATCCTGATGTCGCAGTGGTAGCATTGACCATCCACGAAGACGAAGAGTATTTCTTCAAGATGTTGGAAGTGGGTGCGGGGGGATACGTTCCAAAGCGCGCCGCGCCGGAAGAATTATTGACGGCTATCCGCGCCGCGGCGGCCGGGGAAGTTTACCTGTACCCCTCCATGGCAAAATTACTGGTCAAAGATTTTCTTTCCCAGGATCGAAGCACTGACGCGGCTTCCACACTCGACGGTCTGACCGACCGTGAACAGCAAGTGCTGCGTTACCTGGCTGAGGGAGCAGATAATGAAGAGATTGCTGATGCGCTGGTCATCAGCATCAAGACGGTTGCCCGTCACCGTGAGAATATCATGCACAAACTGGGCCTGCATTCGCGTTCCGAGTTGGTGCGCTATGCCATTCGCAAAGGTATCATCAAACCATAGTCTTTTTCATCAATAGTATTTCGCAGCCTGCTGGAAAGCCAGCAGGCTTTTTATTTGGGACATATGACACAATATTTACCCAATGTATCTTTCTCGGCATGGGGTGCAAATAGTATTTTACAGGGCACGGGAACTACCTGTGGGGTGCCGTTCCCATAAGAAAGATAGGATGCCTGCCGAATTGTTTTTGCCCTTTCAAAGGGATACACTATTAGTGAAAATAGGAACAAATCATAAAGGAGGTTCCCCATGAAAAGCATATTGGTTATTTCCCTTTTGACGATCCTGCGACTTGGCATTCCCAGCGCCATACTTCTGCTCATAGGCGAGGCAGTAAAACATCGTTACGAAAATGTTCGTAATTCATAAGGTGCATGATGGAAACCGTGTTGACGTTCGTTCTTGGTCTTCTCCTGCGGATTGGCGTTCCAGTGGCCGTGACCGCCCTGATCTTCTTTTTGCTGCGCCGTCTGGACGAGCGCTGGCAGAAAGAAGCGTTGGCAATACCGGTCATTTCCTCTTCCCAGCGGCCCTGCTGGGAAATCAAAAGCTGCCCCGAGGAGAAACGCAAGAACTGCCCGGCGTCCGCACAACCGAATGTCCCATGCTGGCAAGTTTTCCGTACGAAAAATGGCCGGTTACGGGAAGAATGCCTGGAATGTGATGTGTTCCATCTGGCACCGGTTCCGGTTTTACCATAAATTTCAATTAAATTATATGAGGAGATAAAATAATGAAATTACTTAAACGCTTTTCCGTTGCAATTTTGTTTGCCTTGCTCGTGACAGCCGCGACATATATGATCGCTCAAGGCAGAACTGAAACAGGCCAACCCGCTCTACCGCAGCAACAAAATGGATGTTTCGGGTGTCACCCAAAATTCATGGATGCCTGGCAATCTGGTAAACATGGCCATGCGACCAGCGACCCGCTCTTTGATCAGATGTGGACGGACCAGGGGAAACCCGGAGCCTGCCTTGTCTGCCACGTGACCGGGTACGACCCGGCACTGGGGACATGGAAAGAGGATGGAGTCGCCTGCGAAGCCTGCCATGGACCGGTGCCGGCTGCACATTCCACCGACCCGGTTGCCAACCCGGTGCCGGTTGATCGGACAAGCGACCTGTGTGGTCGCTGTCACAGCGGCGATCGTTTCAACATACAGGACTGGCAGTCCAGCACACATTTCCAGCGGGGGATGACCTGTACTGTCTGCCATGACCCGCATTCGGCAACCTTGAAGACGGTTCAAGGGCAGGAGGATGTCGGCCCGTCAGCACTTTGCATCAACTGTCACAGCGAAGTCTCCATGGCCTTTCCTTATTCCAAGCACAACCAGGCCGGTGTAAGCTGCGTGGACTGCCACCTGCGTCATTTCGAAACCGGCAGCACCGATGTGCATGCCATACCAGATCATAGTTTCACGGCCAGTATAGCTACCTGCTCTGCCTGCCATGCCAACCAGATGCACGCCCAACCCACCGATGCGACATCCGCCCAGACTACACCAACTACCCAACCCGAAAGCACACCTACCCCCGGTGAGGCCGCCAGCGACCCGTCACCGGTCAGCCCGCTTGGGTTTGCAGGATTGGCCGGTCTGATCGGCCTGGCAGGTGGCATGGTTCTACAGCCGTGGTTGGAAAAGGCCTACCACAAAATGAACAGGAAGGATCATAAAAAATGAGCGACATAAAGATCAACCGCCGAGACTTTATAAAACTGACTGTGGCCGGTGTAACCGTTCTGGCCGGGTCGCAGATCTTTCGTCGAGCGCAAGCCCTCGAAACGTTAACATCCAATGGCCGCCAATGGGCAATGGTGATCGACCAATCCAAATGCACGGGCTGCGATTACTGTACTTTGGCATGCCGGGCACATAATGATATCCCGCCTGAAATTTCCTGGAACGTGGTTTCAAAGACAGGAACCGTGGGAGCACAGGATGTCTACACTCCCCGCCCTTGTATGCAGTGTGCCCATGCCCCGTGTGTGGATGTCTGCCCGGTTCGCGCCAGCAGTTACCGTCCCGATGGGATTGTGAAGATGGACTACGACCGTTGTATTGGTTGCCGCTATTGCGAAATAGCCTGTCCATATGGGGCGCGTTCGTTCAACTGGAAACAATTTGACGGTCCAAACCCGTCCGTTCCAGAATGGGGCCAGCCCGAGGTCTCGCGCCGCCCGCGCGGTGTCGTCGAGAAATGTTCGTTCTGCTATCAACGCATTGACCGTGGCCTGGCGCTCGGTTTGACCCCAGGTATTGACGAGGATGCCACTCCTGCCTGCGCGGTGGTCTGCCCGGTGGGTGCCCGCCAGTTCGGCGACCTGAACGATCCCGAATCGAATGTCAGTAAATTGCTGCACGGGCGAACTTCTTATCGCCTGCGTGAAGATCTGGGCACATCGCCGCGGGTCTACTATCTATCAGCGACAGAGGAGCCGCAGTCATGAAGATTAAACTCCCCAAGTTCACTCCCTGGATGGCCTGGATTGGCGGACTCGTAGTCGTCATCGCCGCCGGTGTGGCTGCTGGATTAATGGTCTTCTGGAAGGGTCTTTCGTTGACCAACCTGACTGATATGGTTCCTTGGGGCCTGTGGATCACAATTGACCTTTCGTCCATCGCCATGAGTGCGGGAGCCTTCAGTCTGTGTGCAGTGGTCTACCTGCTCGGTCTCAAGCGTTACCAGGCGGTAGCTCGCACGGCAACTTTCATCGGCTTGATCGGTTACACCATGGCAGTGTTAACTCTGCTGCTTGACATCGGCCGCCCGGACCGCTTCTGGCACGCCATGATTTACTGGAATAAGCATTCGCTGCTCTGGGAAGTGACCATGTGCGTGACTTTATACCTGGCTGTGCTGGCCCTGGAGGCTATGCCCATCTTTGCCGGGTTCGAGTGGTTGCATTCACACTGGCCAAAACTGGCTGAGAAGATGTCGCGCGTCCACCATTACGCACCCTATCTGGCAATTGCCGGCCTGGCACTTTCCATGCTGCACCAGTCGTCGCTGGGGGCACTCTACGGCGTGCTCAAGGCGCGTCCGCTCTGGTACCGGCCAGACATTTCAGTGCTATTCATTATTTCGGCAATTGCCGGAGGCATGGCACTGACGGTCTTTGCATCGATGCTCTCGGCACGTCTGACCAGACATGCCAATGTGGAAAACAGTATTCTGGATCGCGTTTCCTTTATCATCGGCTGGGTATTGGTAGTCTACCTGTACTTCCGCTTCTGGGATGTTCTGTCCATGACTTACACCTATGAACCAGGCCGGACCGAGGGCCTCCGCCTACTGACCAGCGGACCGCTTTCCTTCAACTTCTGGATAAGCGAGATACTCCTTGGTGCCGTGGTTCCGATAATATTGCTGCTCAACAAGCGGACACGCGCCCTCCCTCTCTGGCGCATGCTGGCCATGGCACTGGTGGTTGGCGGAGTGGTTGCTTATCGCTGGGATACGAACCTGTCGGGTCTATTGATCATCCTCTCTTATCTGCCGGGCGAGCCCACTGTGGCATATACGGCTTATCGTCCCTCGCTGACAGAATTGCTGACCGGAGCAGGGATCGTCAGTTATGGCTTGCTGGCTTTCTCACTGGGAGTGCGCTACCTGAAAGTGGTAGACCATAACCTGGCCAAAGCCCATGCCGAGGAACCGAAGGTCGTCGAGGCAATCCCGGTGACTGGCGATTAAAAAAACCTGGTTGAATAACATAAAGGCCGCCCCTCGGCGGCCTTTTCTATAAACAGATTCCTCTTTATCCAAGAGGCTGTTCATTATCAATAACATGACCTATCCTTTAATTCAGGATAGGTCATGTTGGTATTGCTAACCTTCTGTGATGCGCGAATTACTTGCCGAACGTCGCCAGGCTTGCATCGAGCAAGGCAATGGTGTAAGTCGAGTTGTGAACGCCAAGGCTTTTGTCTTCATTGTTGATGTAGATGAAATTCCACAGGGCATTCGCTTTCGCTTCGTCAAATTTCCCGGCAACAGGTGCGTAGGTGGTTTCACCTGCTTCGTTTTTCCCTTCAGTGAGCATACCGGCGGTCTTCAGCGCGGCTGCGAGCGTAGCGAGCTTGTCAGTGACCTTGGTCCGTACGCCGTTAATGTCGAATGTGGTGGCATCGGCATGGCAGGCCGTGCAGGTTGCTACATCCGGTGCGAAGGTGTGCTTGGCGCTATCACCCATGTGGCAGGTAACGCAGGTGTTCTCAACCGTGGTGGCGTGCATGCTGGGGGTGCCTACAACAGTACCGGCACCACCGACGCCGAGCAACATGTCGCTCTGCGGGCCGTGGTGGGGACCAAAGCGTGCGGTGACATCGACCTTGCCATCAACCACTGCGGTCATAGCCTTACGTGCCTGGTGGCAGTTGGCGCACAGGTTGCCCTTGCCGCCGTCGAATGTCTGGCCGCTGGTGAACAGTGCCACCGGGGCGGTGGTTTCCAGGGCGAAGTCATCGACGGTGTAAGTGGTGTGGATCTGGTGGCAAGCGCGGCAATCCTGGCGGGTGGGGTTCGGATCACCAGCCTCGACCGTGACAGGTGTGAGACCTGCAGCGATCATGGCGCTGAAACCGCTACCGGAGTGACAACCGGCGCAGCTTTTGTTGCCACCATCTTCTAGAAAGACCACACCGGTTCCATGCAGGGACTCGCCCCAGGCGGCCTCTTTACCGGTTAGCAGATTGGTGTCGTTGTGACATGCGGTGCATGTCAGATCGGCTGCCGACGGAATCGGACCGGTCTCGCCTTTCGCACCCGCAGGGCCGGCGGGGCCAGCAGGACCAGCGGGACCAGCGGGGCCGGCGCAGGCCGTCAACACGAAGGCGGCAGCGAGCAGGACGGCAACGAGTAACAGAACTTTCTTCATGGACATTTCTTAATTCTCCTTTTATAGAATAGGGTTTATTGCGTGAGGGAAACATAAGGCGATTTTGTGTGCGGGTACCTCCTGATATTGTGTCAAATAACACAATCGACGTAAGATTAGAACAACATTAGAATTATATCATTGGGCTGTAAACCCCAAGCCCCTCATCTGTCACATTGTATCGTGATAAATGTCACTACCGACCTGTCGGATCCGTTTTGCGGAGCCGCGGTAAGGCGATCAAGAGATCCTCTTTGCTTAGCTAAAAGACCGCCCGTGGGCGGTCTTTTCAAAACACAAATCCGTCTCTTTTATTATCTTTCCAGTGCGCCGGCGTTGATCCAGTCTAGGATAATCTTGATCTCAGCGTCTGATAATTTCCCTGAAGGCGGCATCAGGGAGCCAATCTGCTGTGTCCCCTGGAGTTTTTGTACCAACAAACTATTGGTCGCGTCACCGGGTTTTACAACCGGGCCATGAGTGCCGGTTGTCATGACACTGGTATAACTTGAAGCGGTCCACCCTCCCGATGTTCCGTGACAGCTGGTGCATTTCGCTTCAAAGATTGGCAGCACATCTGCTGCAAACGTAGGTACTCCACTTGTGGGCGTCCCTGTAAGGGTGCCTCCCAGCCCGCGAATGAACTGAACCAGTTGCCCGATTTGCTTTGCAGAAAGGAACTTACCCCACGCGAACATGGCAGTGGATTCGTTACCGAGGTAAATCGCATCGAAAATATTCTGGTCGGTGCTTGTTTGCTGGAACTCTGCAGTGTTCAACGCTGGCCCTGTTCCACCTTCGCCGGATGGGCCATGACATTGAGCACACAGCCTGGAATAAATTTCTGCAACGGAAAGGCTAACAACGGTTGGGGTTGCCACAGCCACCGGGGTAGGTTCAATCACCAGGGGATTCGCTTCCCAAGATCGAATAAAGGCAACGATGGCGTCAACTTCGTCGTCGCTCAGGAGACCGCCATTTGATGTTCCAAATGGAGGCATACCGAGATCCGGCTGCCCTTGCGCGACGATGGCGCGAATCGTGCTGTCATCGCGCGTATTCAGGAAATCTGAAGTGCTGATGGGTGGAATAATATCGCCCGCCCGCGCCGGATTGGGACCACCCTCACCAAATTCGCCATGACAGGATGAACAATTCTGGGCGAAGAGTCCCTGCCCAACCTGTATGGGCGATCCTTGCGCCGCCTGGAGGGTGTACTGCACCAACGCATCCAATTGTTCGGAGGTCAGTATCTGGCCCCAGATGGGCATGGTTTTATGCGCACCGCCTGAAGCGATGGACTGCCGCGCCTGTTCTAAGTTCGTCTCTGTGGGGATGCGACTCCCATGGCAACTGGCGCAATTCTGGTCAAACAATGCCTTGGCGGAGGGATTCCCTTCCGGGTCAACCACATAACGGGCCAGGGTATCGATCTGGTCGGAAGTGAGCGTTTCCTTCCATGGTGGCATCTCAAGGTGAAGACCTCCCTGGCTGATCAACGTGCGCAGGTCACTTTCAGTACCTGAGAACGCCACCGAGTCGCCATGGCAGGAGGAGCAGTTGGTGGCAAACAGCCTGGCCCCATCCGGGGCGACCAGGAAGTTCAGCAACCGGGTGCGTTCTTCCACAGTCATCGCGGTGGCCCAGTCCGGGACACTCACAGTGGCGTGAGGAGCATAAGCTGCGCCTTCATCCAGTGCCTTCTTGAGATCCAGCGGGCTTTGGGCGACCAATTCCGGGGCATCGTGGCAACTACCGCAGTATTGGGTAAAAAGTGCACTACCGCCGGGGGAAAGGATGAAACCCACCAGGGCATCAATTTGGTCAGTCGAAAGATCCGCACCCCAGGCTGGCATCCCTTGATGCTTGCCCTGAGCGATCACGTCATGTAAATTTGTTCCTGCGGGAACAACAATAGAAGAGCCGTGGCAGGGAGCACAGTTTGCCGCATAGAGAGCCGCGGTTTGATCACCAGAAGTAACTGCTGCTGGCGGAGGTGCTTCGAGTGCCGACTGGATGGTCAGGAAAACGACGGCAGCCAGAGCAAAAACAGTCACTCCGGTGACCACAGGTCTGTTCAGGAAGTGACGGCGCGAGCCTCGATCCAGGAATGGCAGCAAGGCCAGAACCAGGATTGCCAGCGTGGGAATGATGATCACTCCGACTACTTCAAGTTTTCCGGGGAAGTACTTCAACAGTTGAAACAGGAACAGGAAATACCATTCTGGGCGTGGCGTGTAGATAGTATCCGCAGGGTTGGCTCGCGCCTCCAGTGGCGCTCCGACGAAATAGGCCAATGCGATCAGCAGGAGAAAAATGCCGAAGGATACGACTGCATCTTTGAATATGATGTCTGGGAAGAAGGGTATGCCTTTTTTCTTTGCTTCCTGGTATTTCTCCAGGGAAGCCTTTTTCTCTTGCTCGTTCATTGTTTGCCTCCCTCTTTCTTTGGGATCTCACTGATGCCATTGCGGATCACCAAATAAAGGTGTATGCCAACCAGGAGCATCAGGGTCGCGGGCAGGACCCAAACATGCGCCCCGAAGAAGCGAGCCAGGGTCACCGCGGAAAGGTCTTCACCGCCGCGCATAATGCGCAAGATCCAATCCCCTACCCACGGAACGACGCCCGCGATGCGCGTGCCAACCGTGGTTGCCCAATAGGATTTCTGATCCCATGGCAGAAGGTAACCGGTAAATCCAAATCCGATCACCAGCAGCAGGAGCACAACACCCGTCAGCCAGGTGACTTCGCGCGGGTATTTATAAGCGCCATAGAAGATCACACGGAGCATGTGCAGCACCACCAGCACAACCATAACGCTCGCACCCCAGTGGTGCAGGCCGCGAATGAGCCAGCCGCCGGTCACCTGGGTGGTGATATATTGTACGCTGTCGTAAGCGTGATCGGGAGTGGGAACGTAGTAGATCGTCAACAGGATGCCGGTGATCGCCTGATTAACGGCAACAAACAGCGTGGCGCTGCCCATGGTGTAGAACCAGTTTACTTTGGGCATCTTGCGCAGGAATATGGCATCCCAAACTGGACGCCAGCCGATGCGTTCATCTAACCAATTAGCGAATCGTGTAAGCATTTCTCAGCCTCCCAGGATGAACAATTGATCGTTCTCGACCTTCGTTTCATACCTGTCAAGGGGTCGAGGCGGTGGGCCCGAGACAACGTTCCCTTGCTTATCAAAAATCCCATTGTGGCAAGGGCAGACATATTGATCCTGGCCAGCGATCCAACGAATGCGGCAGCCAAGATGTGTACAGACATTTGACATGGCGACGTAATCACGTCCGTCTTCTGACAGTACATAAACAGCGAGTTCTTCCTGGTTGACTATCCAGCCGGTCTGGCGTGTGATCGTGACCTTGAATAGCGTCGGCTTTCCCAGTTCTATCTTAGAGGTGGCGCCCAGTTGGATCCATTGCTGGGCCTGACTTTTGCCAAGAGCAGGTGACACGACATAGGCGATTGCCGGGATTCCAAATCCCAGACCGATCAATCCACCGATCGCCCCGATGGTAATTTTCATGAAATCGCGCCGCGAAATCTCTTTTTTTTCCTCATTCTCCATATTCTCATCTCCTTTGTCGAAATCTACCTTAAGTTTACTGTTCTGGCGCGTTGGCATCAATCCACTGTTTGACTATTTCCAATTCCTCGGCGCTCAGATTAGCTTTGTGCTGCACACTCTGTATCTGGATCAGTTTACTGCCGGCTGAATCGCCAGGTACAATCACGACACCATTCTGGCTGCCTAGCAACACACTTGCATAGGTTGAAAGATCGAGACCCGCCAGAGCGCTGGCTCCGCTGTGACACATGGTGCAGCGTGCTGCGAAAATCGGTTGAATATTGGCCGTAAAAGTTGGTGTGCCAACGACCGGCGCCGGTGTCGGTGCGGGAGCGGGTGTGGGTAACTGCGCCTGGAGGATGATGCGCAGGGCGGGAGCGTCGAAACCGGCATAAGTAAAGACCGTCCCATGACAGGCGCTGTTCGAGCAGAAAGAAGTATTGGTCGTTCCGCCCGGGTTATCGGTGGTGTGGCAGTTGGAGCAGGTGGCATTAAACGCGCTATGGTGCAGGTTGATCCAGTTGGGATTCAGGTGGGAATTGGGTTCGGGGCCACGGCTGATCTCGATGCGGGAGACCAAGTCCTGGGAGGTGGCCATGACCGGAATGGAATGGCACAGGTTGCATTCCAACCGGATGGCCTGCTGCTGGGCATCCATATGTTTCCCATCGTGGCAGCGGAAGCACCCTGCGCTGTCTATGTGGCCGATGTTATTCGGGTGGGCATTCCAGTCCACTTTCTGATCGATGAAGACCGATTCGCTAAAGATGGTCTGCAATTCCGTGATGGCAGATTGAACCTTCTCTTTATTGTCTAAGTAGAAGTCTGGGTAAGTGGTCTTATAGTAGTCTTCCAAGGCGGCGATGCCTGCCAGCGCCTCTGCCTGGGTGGTGTAAGTTCCCCGCAGAACTTCCACACCTTTGAGACGAATATCGGGAATGCTGGTTGAGATTTTCCCAAGGGTCATTGATGTATCTACCGATTCTTCCGGAGTGTAAATACGATGGGTGATGCGATTATGGCAGGTGATGCAGTCTATTTCAAGCAACTGGCTCGCATCCACGCTGGCCGGATCGAAATTCGCTGAAATATCCGTATATTCGACCACGCTGCCGTCATCATTGATCACGCGCACATAAGGGATATTCTGCTGACTTGCATCAGTAGCGTAGAAATAGACTTTGTTCTCGATATGCCAATGGATCCCGCGTCCCAAACCACTGCGTTTTGAACCTCCACCGGTTTTAAGGACCAGGTAAATACTGTATGGTGTATTGTTGAGATCGGCAGTGAAGTGCGTGATCTGCCGCAGGCTGTCATCGGAAAACTTTTCAGGTGAGTGACAGGTCTCGCAAGTCTCGCGGGCAGGACGCATGCTGGTCGCCATGATGGGATACTCGTAAGTCTTGAAGGTGGTGGCAATCAAGTGCTTGATATCGCCGGCCTTGCGGAAAATCTGGTTACCAATAAATTCGCGTCCGATGTGGCACTCCACGCAGGCGATCTGGGCATGTGGTGAAACCTGATAAGCTGCGTATTCGGGAGGCATTGTGTGACAGGTTGTCCCGCAGAAGGATGGGGAATTGGTGTACTGCCAGCCATATGCCCCGCCAATAAGCACGGCAATGGTCAGGATTCCCAGTATGGCATAGGGAAGGATGCGTATGGAAAGCGAGGCGCTTGAAGGCGGGAAAAAAAAGCGTTTCATCCAATTTCGAAATTTCATCATTGTCTCCTTCGGGGAAAACTAAAAGGTCTGGGTAATAATTACTATTACCAGACCTTTACATTTTACTATTTTATTTCTTATTTCTCAAGTGCCCCGGCGTCAATCCAATTTTTGACAGCAGCTAATTCTTCGAGGCTGAACTGGCCTGGGTGACCGCCAGCGGATTGTATCACCACAAGCTTGCTGCTGTTCGCATCACCCGGGACAATTACAGGACCATTGCTACCACCTCTCAGGGCATCTGCATAGCTGGCAAATGATAACCCGTTCGTGAGTAGAGAGGTATTATGGCACATCGCACAATTGGTCTGGAACATTGCTCCGATCGAAGCATCCCAGGTCAACATGCCGGGAGGAACAGCTGAGGCGATTGTCGTTGGAATCGGCGTGGGTGTTTGCGGGACGTAAATCGGTACAGGGTTTGAAATCGGTAGAACCGTTGTAATGGCGGTCTTTTCGCTGCCGATAAAGCCGTACACTCCAAAGAGCATGGCAATCGCCAAGGCACCTGCAACCGGGTAATAGATCGTCTTGCGTCTGCGCAAGGTTTTCGGGTCCACAGGACGCTCCGAAATTCCCGCCTTGATGTCGGCCAGTTCGAGCGGGTGTTCATGCAGCATTTCATCTTCGGTCTGTTTCCCGGTAAACATGGCTTTATTGAAGCGCTTCAGGTGAACACCGTACATATGCCAGACGACGATTGCCATGACAGCCAGAAGGGCTTCCCCACCATGGGCGGCTTTGGAAGCCGGTATGATTTCCCCGGGTAAGAATCTGGCAGTGGTGATGGGATTCCACATCATGAACCCGGTGATACCCATGATCACGGTTCCCCATATCAAAGCCCAGTACTCGGCCTTTTCTTCGAATGTATAGCGCCCCAGTTGTGGGCGCTTTTTGGTAAAGCCCAAATTATACAAAAAGGCCTGAAAGGCATCTTTCACATCCGAAATACCCGGGAGCATGCTCAAACGCGTACGACGGACGAAAATTTTGTAACCGATATCCAGAATGTGGTAAATCGCCAGGAACATCAAAACAATGGCGCAGATATGGTGAATCAAGCGTGTAGTCTCAATTCCGCCAAAAAAACGGATCATTGCCTGCGCCCATCCAGCCGTGGAGAATTTCTGAGGCAGACCGGTAATTCCCAATAGCGAGAATGAGGTTAGCAGCAAAACGTGCTCAACGCGCTGCGTCCAATGGAAACGCTCGTACAGGCGCAACGGCTGTTCTGTTGATCGGGTTTGCTTTTTGACGGTCTTTTCCAAACTCATACGTGCTTTGCTCCTTTACGGCGCTCGATCAACCGCCGCACAACATCGCTTATCACAAAGATAACCATTGAACCGATCACTGCCGGAATGAAGAATTTGTAAAACAGGTTCACGTAATACACGATCGGAAATTGAGTCGGACTCGGAATGTAATGGCTCATCCAGGCATTTGGAAAGTTGGTGGTGGCATTCGGATGACAGCGTTGGCATGCCAGCAGCAGGTTTTGTTTCATCTGGAGCCCGTAAACCGGGTCATCCACACGCTTGATGTCATGAACGCCGTGGCAGTCGAAGCAAACCGGCTTATTGGTAATCTGGTCAGGTGTGATTTTCTCAAATAGAGTTACGGTTGTCCCATGGAAATCTGCGACATATGTGTTTAAAACTTGTGTGGAGATGCCATACTTGGTCATGATGGCTGGATCGGTATGGCATCTGGCGCAAACATCGGGTAACTGGAGCCGGAATGCATTGGTTGTCGGATCCACAATATTATGCACACCATGACAGTCAATACAGGTGGGGACATCGGTGTTGCCTTCTTGGGTTAGCGCAGTTCCATGAACGCTTTGTTTATAGGTTTCATAAATTGCGCTGTGACATCGTGAACATGTTTCCGGAATGCGCAGACGGGCTTCCGGCAGGAGGGCGCCGTTTTGATCTGTAATGACAGGCTGTGAGTGAGGGTTGTGACAATCGGTACAGATAGCCGCATTTGTGTTCCCAGCAGCAACAGCCCGCATATGAACGGAATCCAGAGTTTTATTATATTGCTCCTCGTGGCATTTCCGGCAAATGGTGTACATCTGCAGGGAAAATTCGCGTAAGGTTTGGACCTGAAAGTCTGGGTGTGGGAAGGTAACGATGTTTGTATGACACTCGCTGCAAGCAACACCCTCGTGGGCTGATTCAGCGAAATGGCTCGAGTCAATGGTCAACGAAAGCGTTTCCCCACTGGGCAGGGAACGAGTCATCCCGGGCTTGTCATGGCAGAACAGGCATGCCGCATTATCTGGCACCTGAACTGGAGCTGAAACCGAATTTGGACCTGGACCTGAGCCCGGCGATGCTGCCACAGGATTGACGATCCCGGCCAGGGCGAATACCACCAGCCCGAATCCGAAAATCAGGATCACGAACATCAGGCGGTGATTACTTATTAACTTTCGCATTGCCTTCTCCTATAAGGAATTTACTGGATGATGGCGATAAAAAATATTCTGGTTATTTCGTGGTAAAGCGGGGGTGGGTTCATCCGTCCCGCTTTATATCGTTAAGGTCGTGATGGTTATGGACGTGTATACATGCTGACGTCGCCGCCAATTTCTTCGCTGGAGTAGATCAGGATCTGCATAATGTACTTCGGGTTATGGGCGGACACACCCGAATCTTTGATCGAATACTGGTAGTTGCAGGCAACCTGGAATAGGATCGAGGAAACCAAGACTTTCTTTTCGGTGGGTTCGGGGTTTTTTAGGGGGCCACAAGCAACCACAACCACTCCAAGGATGAGCAGCGCCCCTGCAAAAATCAGTATTTTTTAGCGATATAATTTAACTTTCCTCTTTAGAATCTTGATTGTTTTGCTTAACAGGATAAATTAAATTTATCGGGTTGAGCAACACCTGCTTTACAGGATTAATGCCCCAATTTCCGATGGGGACATGATACCAATTGTTGGGTTTATAACCCCAATAATGAATAAAATCAAGTGAAAAATGAGACAAACTAACGTGATTTTTGTCACTATCTATCCGTGATAATATGCACAAATAAAAAACCAATGTTGGTGTAAAATACCCAATGAGTAAAGATATATGGCCGGTCAATCCTTCGATCTAGTTTTGCTTGTGGTCTATTTTGCATATGGCCTAGCCTTTTTTGGCATGGGGCTCACACTGGCACTGGAATCCGAGCGCTCCCCCGCCCTGGCAGAGGCGCGCCTCCTCCGCCCGCTGGCTGCTTTTGGCATGCTCCATGGTGCGCATGAATGGCTCGATTCATATTTGCTGCAGCCTGTTGCGGGGGGATTGCAATTGCCTGCCTGGCTTCTTTGGCTGCGGCTTGGAATGCTGGCAACGTCGTTTTTTTTCCTTTTGGTTTATGGCATCTTAACCCTGCGCGTACATCCGTTGAAACCAGGCGCATCCGCCTATGCCGGTTGGAGTGCGCTGGCAGTCTATGGACTCGGAATCTTGGCAAGCGCTGTATTTACGTACCGTACAGGTACCACCCTTTTAGTGAACGTATTTGATGTACTGACCCGTTACCTTCTGGCAGTTCCTGCCGCGTTTCTGGCTGCTCTGGCCCTACGAGCTGAAGCGCTCAGTGCTCTGACCGGTGGTCGGAGGCGGGTGATGGTTTTCCTTACCTGGGCAGCCATCGGGTTTGGATTGTATGGCCTGACGCAATTATTCGTCCCCGCGATTGACATGTTCCCGGCCCGTGACCTGAACTCGACCGTTTTTCGGACATTTACTGGTTTCCCCATTCAAGTCTTGAGGGCTCTACTGGCTGTGCTCATCACGCTCAGCTTGTTGCGAGCCACGCAGATTGTTGAGAAGGAAAGGCAGCTACAGTTACTCTCTGCACAACAGGCTCGGTTGGATGCACTGGAACGTATCCAAAACGAATTAACCGAGCGGGAAGCGCTTAGGCGCGAATTGCTTCGGCACACCGTGCGGGCGCAGGAGGAGGAACGAACTCGCATTGCTCGTGAGCTCCATGATGAAACATCCCAGGTTTTGACGGCATTTTCCCTCGACCTGGCTACATTACAGACCGTAGTTTGTGATCGCTCTGAAGTCAAAAACCTTGTTGACCGTTTGCAGGTGCTCTGCAAACAGATGTCGCAGGGACTCTACCGTTTGGTCCACGATCTCCGCCCGGCCCAATTGGACGATCTTGGCTTGATCTCTGCTCTGGAATACCTCAAGGATGATAGTGTATCGGCAGGATTGGATGTTTCAATGGATATTCAAGGAAAAGCGCGGCGGCTCGATACCGTCATTGAAACCGTTCTTTTTCGAGTGGCGCAGGAAGCATTACATAATGTAGTCCGTCATGCTCAAGTCCGGCAGGCTCGGATTTTATTGGTTTATCAATCTCAGGAGATCACTCTGAAGATTGAAGATTCCGGCATCGGTTTTAACCCCGTGCAATCATTTGCCCCGCCGCGTGGTTGGGGTCTGGTCGGGATGCGGGAGCGGATCGAATCGGTTGGCGGCCAGTTAATCATCGAATCGGAGCCTGGTAAAGGAACGATTGTCGAAGTTGCAGTCCCTGTCTTTGATATCCTCCCCTAGTCACTAGTCAAAGGAAGAATAAGCATGAAAAAAATACGTTTAATGCTCGTGGATGATCATCAGGTTGTACGCGTCGGCTTAAAGACCTTCCTGCAGACTCAGGAGGATTTCGACGTCGTGGCAGAAGCCAGTGATGGAGAAGAAGCCGTCAGCCGCGCCATGACAACGCAACCAGACGTAATCTTGATGGACATAACCATGCCCGGCGTTGATGGATTGGAGGCTACCCGGCGACTGCGCGTCCTGTGTCCGAAATGCCTGATCCTGGCCTTAACCGTCCACGATGATAAACAGTATTTCATGCAGATGTTGGCCGCAGGCGCATCCGGCTACATCACCAAACAAGCCGCCGGGGATGATCTCATCGCAGCCATCCATACGATTTACGCCGGTAATGTTTTTCTCCAGCCTGCCCTGGCGCGCTGGTTGCTTGAAGATTACCAGCGCCTGGCACACCAGTCTGCGACGCAGCCATCGGTCGCGGCAGAAGTGGAGGAGACGAATATTATCGGGTTGGATGTGCTCAGCTTGCGCGAGCGCCAGGTCCTTGAACTGGTGGCAAATGGGTTGAATAACCAGCAGATTGGGCAGCAGCTCGGTCTCAGCCCTAAGACGATTGCCCGCCATCGGGAACGTATTATGCACAAACTCAATATGCACTCTCGCACCGAACTGGTTAAATTCGCCATTCGCACCGGGTTAGTTCAGTTGCATTGATTTTGTTGAATCTTTCACATTCTCACCTTACATTAATCTACATATGGATAATTACCTTGGACTTGAGAGAAGGAAATTTGGAGGTATGAAATGCAGAAATCCCTACAAACTGGTATCCAAGGCCGCGCGAAATTCATTGTGGGCGGTCTGCTTATTTTGGCAGCAGTGATATATCTTATCGTTTCGGCCACGCAGGCCAATGCCGAATTTTTTATGACAGTGAATGAATTAAAATCAAAAGGCAACAGCCTGGTTGACCGCAGTCTGCGCATCTCCGGTGCAGTGATTGGTGATAGCATCCATTACGACCCGCAGACGATGAATTTGACTTTTGAGATTGCCCACGTTCCCGGTGATAACGCCGCCATAGAGATGGGCGGCGGACTGGCTGCCGTGCTGCACAAAGCGGTCACGGACCCGATGCGGGCGAGGCTGACGATTGTCTATAACGGCCCGAAACCCGACTTGCTGCGTGACGAGGCACAGGCGATCGTCACCGGTCATCTGGGTGAGGATGGCATCTTCTATGCTGATGAACTTTTGCTCAAATGCCCCACCAAATACCAGGAAGCCATTCCCAGCCAGGTCGTCAACGGGAATTAGCCCGTTGATATCATGGATTTACAGGGTACTGCGTAAATACCTGTACCAATATCCCGTTATTTTCGAGCCCGTCGATTAAGGAAAGTTCATGGATTTATGCAAGAACCAGTATCAGCACCAGCCTGCTCACAAATAATATACTAGGAGCCTTCATGCTTGCACAATTCGGCTTTGGTGTGTTCGTGCTGACATTCCTGCTGGCACTTTTTAGCGTGGGTGCGGCAGTTGGTGGATACTTCAGCAAGTCGGACCGCTGGGTGGAAGCCGCCCGGCGTGCCATGCAATTAACCTTCCCGCTTATCTCACTGGCAACCTTG